>WNGG01004457.1_pt1 | contig 15710 bp, 12 predicted proteins | sample 5400661 | NCBI WGS metagenome assembly WNGG01 (sample SAMN13153372, study PRJNA577476) | soil metagenome | isolation source: 100 cm soil or saprolite under Garry oak tree replicate 1 | place: USA:California | collected 2016-06-15
ACGCGGGCTTCCGCGCGAACTCGCCCGAAGGGATGGGGCGGCTCAACTTGAGCTTTTCCGGCACCGCGAACATCCAGGGGTCGGGCGAGCTTGCGCGCCTGACGTTCCAGGCGATGGGTGCGCCCGGCACTCCGGCCATTAGACTGGAAGCGGTCTCGCTGACCGACAGCAGCGGGAAGGTGCTCTCCGCGCAGCTCGCCCCGCCCCTCGTTCTGCTGCTTCGTCCCGCCGCGCAATGAAGCGCGCGAACGGATTCACGCTCCTCGAGCTCCTGATCACGGTGGCGATCGTGGGCTTGCTCGCTTCGATCGCGCTGCCGCTTTCCGAGCTCGCCGCGCAGCGCAACAACGAGCAGGAGCTGCGGCGCGCGCTGCGCGAGATCCGCGAGGCGCTGGACGCCTACAAACACGCGTCGGAGGAAGGGCGCATCACCCGTTCGGCCGACGAGTCGGGCTATCCGCCTTCGCTTGCCGCGCTCGTCGAAGGCGTCGTCGATGCGAAAAGCCCCTCGGGGGCGAAGCTGTATTTTCTGCGGCGCGTGCCGCGCGATCCCCTTGCTGCTGCGAATGCGCCGGTCGCGGCGGAAACGACATGGGGTCTGCGAAGCTACGACAGCCCGGTGGATGCGCCGCGCCCCGGCAAAGACGTGTTCGACGTGTATTCCATGAGCGCTGGCGTCGGCCTCAACGGCGTTCCGTACAAGGAATGGTGACGGCATGACGCGGAGACTTACTCTTTGTCATTCCCGCGAAACCTGTCCCCGAATGATTCTATCGGGGAGCGGGAATCCAGCGACGTGCGGTTTCACCCTGATCGAGCTGCTTGTAGCGCTCGCCATAATCGCCTTGTTGCTGTCGATCGTCGTGCCGCGGTACTTCGGCAGCGTGTCGAGGACCGAGGAAACGGTCCTCAAGGAGAACCTCCACCTGATGCGCGGCGCCCTGGACAAATACTACGCCGACGCGGGACGCTATCCGGATGCGCTCGGCGACCTGGTGACCAAGCGCTACCTGCGCAACATCCCCGACGATCCCATCACGCAGAGCAGCACGACGTGGATCGTCCTGCCTCCCGCTGATCCTCAGAAGGGCGCGGTTTATGACGTGAAGAGCGGCGCCAAAGGCGTCGGACGCGACGGCAAACCTTATGAGCAGTGGTAAGGCACGCAAATCTCAAGGAGGTTTCACCTATCTGGTGGCGATGTTTGCCGTCGCACTCGCAGGCCTTCTGCTCGCCGTCACCAGCGAAGTCTGGTCGCATTCAGGGCAGCGCGAGAAGGAAAAGGAGCTGCTCTTCGTCGGCGGCCAGTTTCGCGAGGCGATCGCGCTCTACTACCAGCGCACGCCCGGCGCGGTGAAGCGCTATCCCGAGAAGCTCGAGGACCTGCTGGAGGACAAGCGCTACCTCAGCATGCAGCGCTACCTCAGGAAGATCTACGCCGACCCCGTGACCGGCAAGTCTCAGTGGGGAATCGTCGCCGCCCCCGGCGGCGGCGTGATGGGCGTGTATAGCCTTTCGGGCGCCACCCCCATCAAGTCAAACAATTTTAGCCCTGCCGACGAGGCATTCACGGGCAGCAAGAAATACTCGGAGTGGCGCTTTCAGTACATCCCCTCACAGGCCAGCACTACCACGCCGCAGCGACGCTAAAATACACCATACAGATAAGACCCAGGGAGGCCGTCATGCTCGAAACCATTGCGCTGGAACCCGTCAGTCTCAAGACCGTCGACGAATTCAAAGAATGGACGCGCAAAAAGATCAGACCGGTCTTTCCCCACGAAACCCTTGGATGTGGTTACGGCCACTTGCACGCCGGGGGCGTCTCGCTCGATTACATGATTGGAGTCGATTATCCGGTGGACCATTTGCAGAAGATACGCAATCGGGCCGGGGGCATAGACACCCCGATCCTGCGCCGCTGGCTTGCGACTCGTGAGTCGCAGTTGTTCGAGATAGATCGCCCTTGGCCGGACACGCCCGCCGCCTGGCTCGAATCGTTTCGGGAGCACGGCATGAAAAACACCGCCTCCAACGGCGTGTACGACACCGATCGCTGCGTCGGGACCTACCATAGCTTCCATCGCATACCCGGCCGCCTTACCGGCGCGCATGCCGAAGCGCTGAAGCAGCTCGTGCCGATCATGCATGAGGTGCTTTGCGGCGTGATCGAACACCTCAACGTGGAGGATAAGTTCGCGACCCGCTTTGCGGGCTTGAGCCCGGGCGACAAGGAATTAGCGCAGTGGGTGGGCTTGGGCAAAACCAACGGCGAAATCGCGATCCTCTCCGGCTTGAGCGAGAACACCGTCAAGCACCACATGACCAACATTTTCAGCCAGCTCGCCGTGGAGACGCGAGCACAGTTGGTGCACCGGCTCACCGAGTACGAAGTGAAGACGGCGCCCGGCTTCGGAACGAAAATCTTTTAACACCGCCACGGGCGGCATCGACCGCCGCAGCGCTGTCCAGGCACTAAAGTGCCTGGACAGCGTTTGTCTTGATCGAGTAAAGTCGAGTCCGTCGCCAATCAAATCGTGGTTGAAATATATGGCTCCGCATGCACGCAACTCCAATAGGTCTGTCTTAGCTCAATCTAATTTATCAGTTTGGGCACGGAAAGATTGATGCTGCAACGGAAAGGTTAAGCACAGCATTTCGCAAAACAGCGGCCGGTCAGCGCATTGAGGCAGAGGTTACGAAACAAAAAATAACTGAGCTTTTGCCGTGGATCATTGGAGGACTTTTGCTTTTGGTTTTTGCAACATATTTTGTAGCACATCGGAGGTGAAATCAACCTCTAGTACAAGATATGCGCTTAACGTTCGGAGTTTCTGCTTCTGCTAATACAGGTGAAGTTGTCCCTCCCGGCGGTTCGGCGCGTTGGGAAATTTCCAGTTCCTGGCGGTGACGTTTATATTTATTGTGATGCGGCAGGCGAGCCCTTTGCCTATGCCGAAGCACAAACACCTAGGAGACAATAAAATGAAAGCGTTTAAACGGATTATATGGTGTCTGATTTTTGCATCATCGTTTGCATTCGGGCAAATCGTACCGATTCATACACATTCGGGGGATGACCAGGGCGGAGGAACGTTAGGTCCGCTCACAGGTGCTTTAACAAGCACAAAACCTTGCGCTACAGGCTACACACGATTTGGACCGAATTTATGCATGTTTGCGTTCGGCGTTCCAAGCTGGCAAGGAATAAATTTATCGTGTACTAATATTCCCGGGAATGGAACTTTAGTTTCTGCGAATCCAACAGCAATTTTACTTGATGTTATACTTACTGTTTTTTCTTCTGGCGTTATAAATACGTTGAACAACGCCGGAATGAATGTTTATAACGACAGTACGTGCACCACATCTATAAATACAGTCACTGCATCGCAAAAGGAATTTGCTGCTATAACCGCCGGAACTATTATCGGGTCGTCTTCTTCAATGCTTATTGTTCCTGCGGTGTCGGGGGAAGCGCGTTTAATTGCTACAGTTCAAAATACTGCGTCAGTTCGTGTTATTGGGTATTTTGACTAGAATCCCCATAAATAGGAGTAACGCACAATGGCTTCCATCGCTGACCCGGGAGCGCGCAAGGCGGAGAAACGTTAGGTCCGCTTACTGGGAGTTTATTATGGGGTATTTTGATTGAGCCCTTCGCTGTAGTTAGGCTGCAACGTAGCGTCGACGACTCTTTACGGAAAAATCAACTTTTAGCGACAGAAGGCTTGAGCCCTTACCTAATATAGTAAGCAAACATACATTATAAAAATTCAATAGATAAAAATCACGCACAAAGCTCGGGGAGATGAGAGTCTTGAGTGGCGCTTGGTGGCTCACGAGGATTCTGTCGGCGAATTCACTCGCCGGCCTCCGGGAATCCCTGACGATAGTCGTCCAGAAAATCGGCTTTCGATATTTCGTTTTTCGAGGCCGTTACCCACAAATGCGCAATGGGCACCACGAAATCCGACTGGACAACTGTCCTACTGGCTGGTTTGACTATTGCTCCGAACACGGGTTCACCACTGCGCCCGACCCCATGCATCACCTTGCAACACAGGAAGCCACCCCCGTACTGTGGCGCGACTGGGTGTCGCACTATCCAGACTACTTTGCCGCGGCACGTAAATTCGGGCTCGTCACAGGCGTCACTCATCCGGTGCACGGACCGGTCGGAGACCGAAGCTCAATCAGCTTCATCAAGGGTGTTGGCGGAATCGAGGCGGAGCGAGAGATTCTGACCGCGCTTTCCGAATGTCAATTGATAGCGTGCTACTCCCACCGGGCGATCGCGCACGCTATCGAGAACGCACTTGACTCCGAGAATCCGGCTGCACCTCCGCTGGGATCGGCGCCGACTCTGACCGCGCGCGAACGCGAATGTCTGACCTGGGCGGCGACCGGGAAGACTGCCGCGGAGGTTGCGGCGGTACTCTCACTGTCTGAGACGACGATCATTTATCATCTCTCCAAAGTCCGCCGCAAGCTTGGCGCCGCCAACTCGCGCCACGCCATCACCAAAGCCATCTCCCTGAAGCTGATCGCGCCGGCGTAAGGATCGACACATCGTTGTCGCGCGCGCCGATCTCGCGGCCCCTCGCTGCGCTTTAGATCACGCGTCACGCTCATTTCGTCCCTATAAGAAATGATAGGGAATCACCGGGACTGACAGCAGAATCACTTGCCGTTCGCTCCTTCTTCTTCATAGGAAGAAATCACTTACAGAAACTTCCTCCACAAAATTCTGCAGCGGTTGACCGGCCAGAACCTCGTTCCGTAATTTACACGGCAGTCGCCGGATATCGGCGTAAGGGAGCGCGCGCCAGCGTGCGCGTCACCCAAACAAAATGCCAAAAGAGAGGCCCACCATGGTCGCGGTGAAGAGGTCGCAGGGGAGTCACCTCCTGTATTTCACAATTGCTTTTCTGTCCGTTTTTGCTACACGGACAGGACACGCCCAGACTACCGTCGCCGGTTTCACTCCTGGTAGCTTCCGAGTGAATGAGTCAGGCGCAGCCACCTACACCATCCCCATCCAGGTTCCTCCAGGTGTCGCAGGCATGGAGCCCAAGCTCGCCTTCACCTATAACAGCAAAGGCGGTAACGGTCTTCTCGGCATGGGTTGGGGCCTGTCGGGACTCTCGGCGATTACTCGCTGCCCGCGTACCTTGGTTCAGGATGGTGTTCCGCCGGGCGGCATCAACTACAACGCCAATGATCGCTTTTGCTTGGACGGGCAGCGTCTGGTGATGATCACCGGGGCGAGCTATGGGGCCGATGGGGTCGAGTACCGCACCGAGCGCGAGACATTCACCAAGATAATCTCTCATGGGCAGGTGCCGACTCCGGGAAGCGGGCCGCAGTGGTTCCAGGTGTGGACCAAGGCCGGCCAGATACTGGAATACGGCAACACCGGCGACTCGCAGATCGAAGCGCAAAACAAGTCCACAGTGCGCCTATGGGCGCTAGACAAGATCTCGGACAGGAAAGGCAATTACCTCGCTGTCACTTACGCCGAGGACAACGCAAACGGCGACTCCTATCCTACGCGGATCGACTACAACTACACCGGCACCCCTCCCACGCCAAGCGCGTCGGTGCTGTTTATCCCGGAGACAGCCCGTCCCGACGTCACACCCGCTTACGTGGCCGGTTCGGTGATCAAGACCCTTAATCGCCTCGCTTACGTCAGAACGTATGTGGGCCCGAACCTCGTCAAAGAATATCGACTCACCTACGACAACGGTGAGTATGTTGCCTTCAATGGATTCGTTGGTCGTTCTCGTCTAGTCGGCATCACTGAATGCGATAAAGATGGGAACTGTTTGGCAGGAACAACCCTCGGTTCGCAGAACGCCGGCACTGGCTTGACTATCCCGGACTACACCACCCCGGCATTGCCCGCCACCCTTCCCGGCGGCGCATTTACTAAGAACAGCGTGCCCGCGGCAATGTGGCGCGGCGATTTCAACGGTGACGGCAAGACGGATTACATGTGGGTGCCGTCGAATGGCGACGGCCGCTGGCTCATCGCCTACGCGACCGGGACCGGCTTCACTATCCCGGACTACAACACCCCGGCATTGCCCGCCAAGATTGCCGGCGGTTTTTCTACCGCAAACGCAAACGGGATAAGGAATGGCGTAGTGACAGGAGTCCCAATGATGTTCGTCGGCGATTTCAATGGTGACGGCAAGACGGATTACATGTGGGCACCGCCGGAGGGCGACGGCCGCTGGCTCATCGCCTACGCGACGGGCACCGGCTTCACTCTCCCGAACTACACCACCCCGGCATTGCCCGCCACCATTGCCGGCGGTTTTTTTACCGCAGGCGCCACGGCCGGGGCGATGTTCGTCCGCGATTTCAACGGTGACGGCATGACTGACTACATGTGGGCACCGTCTGGCGGCGACGGCCGCTGGCTCATCGCCTACGCGACCGGGACCGGCTTCACTATCCCGAACTACAACACCCCGGCACTGCCCGGCGCCCTTCCTGGCGGCTTTTCTACTGCACCCCTAGCGTCCACGCAGTGGGAGTTCCTCGGCGATTTTAACGGTGACGGCATGACGGATTACATGTGGGTGCCGTCGAATGGCGATGGCCGCTGGCTTATCGCCTACGCGACTGGCACCGGCTTGACTATCCCGGATTACAACACCCCGGCATTGCCCGCCACCATTCCCGGCGCTTTTAAGACCCAGGGCCAGAGGATGTTCGTCGGCGATTTCAACGGCGACGGCAAGACGGATTACATGTGGGTGCCGTCGAATGGCGACGGCCGCTGGCTCATCGCCTACGCGACCGGCATCGGCTTGACTATCCCGGATTACACCCTCCCGGCATTGCCCGCCACCATTCCCGGCGGTTTTACTACTGTAAGCGGCAACACCGCGAGCCAGGGGTGGTTCCTCGGCGATTTCAACGGTGATGGCAAGACGGATTACATGTGGACACCGTCGAATGGCAACGGCAGCTGGTTCATCGCCTACGCGAAATCGCCCCCGAAGCAGCTCGGGGACGCCGGTTTCGTTGTCCCGAACACCCCGGCATTGTCCGCCACCCTTCCCGCCAGCACCATTTCTACTACAAGCAGCTCGGCCGCTTGGAGGTTCGTCGGCGATTTCAACGGTGACGGCAAGACGGATTACATGTGGGTGCCGTCGAATGGCGACGGCCGCTTCCTGGTGGCATCCGCGAATACACCATTTTCTTCGCCGGATTTCCTGTCCTCTATAGCCGACGGTTCAAGCACTCAAACCACCATCGCCTACAAGCCCCTCACCGACAACACGGTTTACACAAAGGGAGTCGGTGCCGTTTATCCGGTAGTCGATCTCCAGATACCGCTGTATGTCGTCTCCTCGACCAGTACCAGCGATGGTATCGGTGGAACTTATGTCACGAATTACAAATACTCCTCCCTGAAGGCGCACCAGCAAGGTGGCGGGCTCCTCGGCTTTTCAAACGTCCAAGCGACGGATACTCGCACAAGCCCTGGCATCACAACGACTACGAGCTTCCGGCAGGATTATCCCTTCCAGGGTTTGGTGAGCGGGACCTCTAAAGTGGTGGGGACCAGCCCGACGCTCATCCAAGTGCTCAACACCTGGGGCACGAGCCTCATTGCGAACGGGACGGGTAAGTACCACCGCTGCGATCTGACCAACTCGGTGGAGACGGACCGGGACACGAATGGGGTGCTGTTACGCACGGTGACGACCAACACGACCTACGACGGTTACGGCAATGCCACGGCGATCACGGTATCGACCGGTGACGGCTACTCCAAGACGACGACCAACACCTACGCGCCTGCCGACACGGTGAACTGGCTCTTGAGCCGACCCATCAGCTCGCAGGTCACGAGCACCACGCCTTGATCTCCGACCCACATGCTCACGCTCTTTATTCAATGGGGTGAAGCCATGATCTCCAAATCCTATTGCCTTCTCGCCGCTGGACTCTTTGGTTTCACCGGGTGCTGGGGCCTCACCTACGCGGAAACCGTGCGCATCGACGGATCCAGCGCCGGGGTCACGATCAGTCAGGCGGCCGCTGCCGAATTTCGCGGTAGCCACAGCAAAGTGGTGTTGACCGTCGGGGTCAGCGGCTCAAGCGGTGCGCTATCCAAACTCTGCCGCGGTGAGAGTGATCTTGTCCACAGCGCGCGTCCCATACTGAAGGCGGAGATCGAAGCCTGCCGCAACGCTGATATGCAGTTCATCGAATTGCCGCTCGCATTCGATGCGATCGCGGTGGTGGTCAACCGCAAGAACAACTTCGTGCAGAGCCTCACGGTCGCTGAGCTCCGCGCGATGTGGGAAGAAGGGGCACAAGGCAAGGTGGTGCGTTGGAGCCAGATCAGCGCTCGTTTTCCGGACGCTCCGATCAAGCTTCTTGCGCCCGATGCGCAATTCGATGCCTCCAATTACTTTGTCGCCGCCGTTCTCGGAGCTGGACAGGCCGCGCGACGCGATTACATGAGTTCGACCGATGACAACGTGCTCATCCAGGGTCTGGTGAGGGATATCAACACGGTGAGCTACTTGCCGGTAGCGACGTACCTGGAGCACCGGATCAAGCTTCGTGCTGTGCCGATTGCGGCCAGCGCGGCATCGGATCCCGTGATGCCCTCGCTTGAAGCCATCGCAAGCGGCCGATATCAACCTCTCTCGCGTCCGATCTTCCTCTATGTGAATGCCAAGGCGCTCGCTCGTCCTGAGGTGGTCGCCTTCGCCGAGTTCTATGCCGCGAATGCCAGCCGATTCACCCGTGAGGCGAGATACGTGCCGCTCGCGGAGGACATCTACCGGGCAGGCCGAGAGCGTTTGCGCCACCGCGTCGCGGGGACGGTCTGGGACGGTGCTGTGCCGGTCGGTCTGACGATGCAAGAGCTGCAAAGGCGGGCCGCGCTCTGAGCGGCACGTTGAACAGAACAGATCCGCTTAACAAGACGAACTGCAGGGGGAATCATGATCGCCAGGGGAATCGCCGCTGCTGTCGCGCTTCTATTTGCTGCGCCGCTGCTCGCAGGCACCGCGACTCGAACCTCGGGCTTCGATTACGAGGCAACCACGACGTTCTTAACCAAAGAGATTGTCGAACCCAATAATGTGGCTAATCCCGGGCTATGCTTGGTGACCGCCTATGTGCCCGATGCCTTCGGCAACCGGGCAAGCACGACCGTCAGGAACTGCAACGGTACCCCCTACGGCTTGGGAGCCTACAACGAGGCCGCTACTCCCACAGGCGATCCGGTCTTCCCTGCGCGCACCTCGACAGCAACATACTCGGCTGGCTCGATTACGATCGGTCTGAACACCTACACCTGGAACGCGGGACAGTTCGCCACTTCCGTCACCAATGCGGCGGGGCACACGGAAACGCGTACCTACGACCCCCGGTTTGGGGCGGTCGCAACGCTCACCGGCCCGAACAACCTCACGACGAGCTGGACCTACGACGGCTTCGGGCGCAAAACTTCCGAGACGCGTCCGGACGGCACGGTCAGCAACTGGTTCTATGAACGTTGCGTCGATCTTCCCGCAGGGACCTGTTCCAACCTTGCCGTGTACCGGGTAAGAGTGACCGCGACAGGCGCTCCGACCACGAGCACCTACTACGACAGCCTCAATCGCGAGGTCCGCACCGAAACGCAAGGCTTCGACGGCACGCTTGTCCAAAAGGATACGCAATACGACGCGCTCGGACGCGTCGCGAAGGTTTCGCGTCCTTATTACGCCGGCGCGACCCCTGTATTCACGGAGTTCGCCTACGATGTCATCGGCCGGGTGATCCAGCAAGATGAGCCTGCCACTCCCGGGGGCCGCGCGCGCACGGCCACCATCTATAACGGCCTGGTCACCACGGTCACGGCGAGCAACGCGGGCGCAGGGACGGGACTACCTGGCGGAGTGACCCAAACCCGCACCACCACCAAGAATAGTCAATTCCAGGTCGTGCAGGTCCAGGACGCCCAGGGCAACATCGTCTCATACACCTACGACGAGTTCGGCAATCTCAAGACCACCACGGATGCAGCGCCCGCGGCGGTGGGCGACGTCGTGACGATGAGCTACGACCTGCGCGGCCGCAAGATCCAGATGATCGACCCCGACATGGGCACATGGGTCTACGCCTACAACGCCGCTTCCGACCTCATACGCCAGACCGATGCGATGGGCCAGGTCACAACCATAGTTCCGGACCCGCTCGGAAGAGTGACGAATCGCACCGAGCCGGATCTCGTCTCAAACTGGACCTACGACACCTGCTTCATGGGCGTCGGCAAGCTCTGCCAGGCGAGCGGATCGAACGGCTACTCGCGCACCCAGAGCTACGACAGCTCAGGACGCCCGGCGACGCTCAGCGTCACGATCGACACCACCTACAACGTCACAACCACCTACGACGGCGCAGGTCGCGTCGACACGGTGACTTACCCCGCCACCGATGTCAGTGTCCCCGCCTTTGCCGTGCAGAACGTGTACAACCTCTATGGACATCTTTTGCAGATACAAAGAGTGGACGCCGGCGGCAGCACGGTCTTCTGGCGCGCGAACGCGAAGAGCGCAAGTAGCCTGGTGACAAGCGAGTTACTCAACAACAGCCTGCTCACGCAGACGCGAACCTACGATCCAGTGGACCGCTTGAGTTCCGTGGTGGCCGGCGCGCTTCACAACCTCTCGTATCAGTACGACGCGCTCGGCAACGTCACGCAACGCGTCGACAACATCGATGCCGTCACCGAGAACTTCAGCTACGACACCCTGAATCGTCTGACGCTCGCCTCGGGGCCGACTCTAGTGACCCGCAGCTTCAACTACGACGCGCTCGGCAACATGACTTACAAGTCCGATGTGGGCTCCTATGCCTACCCGGGCGTCGGCGCTGCGCGCCCGCATGCCGCCTCGAGCGTCACCGGAACGGTCAACGGCCTCGTCAACCCGATCCTCAGCTACGACGCGAACGGCAACCTCACGCAGGTGAATGCCGTCGGGGGCACTCCCTGTCCGGCTCCGCAGGTCGCAGGCGAGCGCTGCGCTGCCTACACGAGCTTCAACATGCCCCTGACCATCAACGGCAAGGACGGCGCGGGCAACATCACCACATACACGTACACCTACTCCCCCGAGCACGAGCGCGTGCGCCTGGTGACCGCACTCGCCACCGGCACGCAAACGAGCATCTACCTGCACCCGGGCGGCGGGGACAACCTCTTCTACGAAAAAGAGATCAAGCCCGACGGGTCCCTGGAGCATAAGCACTACGTGAACGCAGGGGCGCAACTGGTCGGTGTGTACGTCATGAAGAGCGTCTACGCGAGCGGCGACGGCCCACAGATGCGCTACTACCACCGCGATAGCCTCGGCAGCATCATGGCGATCTCGAACGAATCCGGAGCGCCGATCGAGCGCTTGGCCTACGAGCCCTTCGGCAAGCGGCGTTTCCCCAATGCAACGGCCGATCCGAACAACACGCTCTTTGGTATCACCACCGACCGGGGCTTCACCGCGCATGAGCACCTGGATGAGCTCGAGCTCATCCACATGAATGGGCGGGTCTACGATCCAGTGCTCGCGCGCTTCATGACCCCGGACCCAGTGGTGCCTTATCCGTACAACCTGCAGAGCTTCAACCGCTACAGCTATGCGTACAACAATCCGCTCAGGTTCATCGATCCGAGCGGGTTCGAAGATGAGGAGTCTGGCGGCGAGGGTGGTGAAGCCACCGGCTCTGAAGAGACCAGCAGTGTCTTCTTTTCCTTCTTCTCCCTTATTTTCGGGGGCGCCCAAGCCGGGCCGGTCCAAGATCCCGTGACCATGCCCTCATGGGTGTGCGGGCCGAACTATATGTATACCGGCAAGGGAGAGCAAACACCTGACGGTGGTCCTAGTATCTTCCAAAATTTCTGGAATGGACTCACGGGTCAGCGCGGCGTCGTAGCCGAGAAATTCGACCCATCGTTCGCTGGAGACACTGGAACCTTCGTGCGCAACGTCGGTCGTACCTTGCCCGGTGTGGCCTACGATGTGGCGACCGGGACTATGTTGGTGGCAGGCGTTGCTACCTTGGACCTGCCCGCTGAGGGAATTGGTCTTAGAATGCTGGCGGCGAGAGAGGCTGCTGCCGTAGCGGAAGGGGGATTGGCCGGTTCCATCCGATACGTAAACGTCACCCGCGGGACGATGAACTGTGTTAACTGTGCGATAGCCGCCGACGCCACGTTAGCCGGTAATGCAGCAAGCGCGCTTCCTGGAGGGGCAACATCGATCCGCGTACTCGAGACTACCTTCGGCGGGACGTTCCAGCCCGTATCTGGCCCTATGCAGATTGGTAGTATCCTCACGCAGAGCGGCAATGGTGCACGAGGTATCGTATTCGGGGAATCTCTGACTGCCGGTGAAGCAGGGCACGTTTTCAACGTCATCAATCAGGGTGGGAAGATCCAGTTCCTCGATGCCCAAGTAGGTGGCCTGGGAGTGAACAACTTTAACAACCTTCAAAACTTCAGGTTCCTCTTAACTCGTCCAGGAATGCCTTAGGACCAGGAATATGCTCACGAAGCCAGAAGCTTTAGAACTCGTATTGCGTAAGCTCCGCCAGATGAGCACGCCTGAAGACCCCTTCGTAGTTGTCGATGCGGACACTATTGAGAAATCCTTTGGATGGGTCTTTTTCTACAACTCGAAGACGTTTCTCGAAACAGGGGCTTTCAGCTACCGACTTGCTGGCAATGGTCCGGTCATCGTGAATAAATTTAACGGGGAGATTGAGTTCTTCGGAACATCACGACCCCCGCTCGAACTTATCACGGAGTACGAACGAAAATTGAGCACTCGACACAACACCTGATCACGGCCAGAGAGCTTCAACTCGTGATACCGCCCGGCAGTGCATCGGCAGCACAGCAAGCTGCGATCAATGCGGCCGCGGCGCGTGCCCAAAGCATGGGTGTCAATCTTCGTATCACTCCCTTCTAATTCGCGATGTTGTGGCATCTCTACTTGCGGAACGGCAGAGCTTACTTGCCAAGCGTAGGTCAGACCGAAGCAGGCTTCTACTTGGACATTGAACCGGTAGAGGTAGCTCTAGCCACTGATGCTGAGGCATTGCAGCGGGCGATCAAAGAGGTCATGAGCAGGGGGTCCCAACGCCGACTCGCACCACCTTTTCCGAAGCCGGTGGTGCTTAAACACGCCAAGGTGAAATCTTGGTCTGCGTTTGAGAAAGGAGCCTTGAATTGGACGATAGTTGAGAAATCCGGGGACTATCAGATTAAGCGGGGACGAACGCGTCCTGATGGAGGCTGGGAAGACGACCCGACAAGAATCGAGTCTTTACCGCCCGGCACCGCGCCAGAGAAAATCGCTGAACGACTCGCTTCTTTGGTGCAAGCAGCTCTTGGCAGTAGCCAGCAGTGAGCATTGCCTCCCGCTGCCAAACCTTACCCGCAAGCCTGACTCAATCGCCCGTCAGCGCGACGAAGATGCTGCACGGCGCGTGGTCGAGCAGCGTTTTCCCCACCGATCCGCGCCACCAGCGCGAGCCGAACGAGGCCTTCTGCTTGTGTCCGACGACGATCAGGTCGCATTTCAGCTCCGCCGCGAGGCGGCAGATCTCCTCCACCGGCTCGCCGACCGCCAGATGGCCGGCGACGCTGAAGCCCTTCTGCCTGAGCTGCTGTAGGCCTTCGTTGAGGATGTCCTGCGCGCGCTTTTTCTCCTCCTCCAGGAGCTCCTCGGGCAGAAAGCCCTCGGTCAGGAACATGCTTGAGGGCATCCCGGCCACCGCGAGGAGGTGGGTTTCCGATTTTGCAAACTTGGCGATCTCGGCGCAGGCGAGCAGGGCCGATCTGCCCTCGTGGGAACCGTTGTACGCCAACAGTATCTTCTTGAACATGGCAGCCTCCTCCTTCGCGCGTTTGCTTGCCTATTTTGCGAGCAGTCCCAGGCGCTCGATCAGCGCTCGCTCGTTCTGCAACGTCGCTCGAGCGTACCTGGCGTAGTCCTCGCTCGACCGGTACCAGTACTCCTGATCAAGCTGGTCGAGCACCTTGAGGTGCTCGGGATCGTCGAGCGCCTTTTTGAAGCCGTCGCGCAAGGTCTTCACCACCCTCGGCTCCACGCCGCGCGGACCGACGATTCCGTAGGGAGAACTGTAAACCATGTCGAGCCCCAAATCGTTCGCCGTGGGCACGCTCGGCCAGCGCTTGGTGCGCCGGCTGCCGAAGGTGACGAGCAGCCTGAATTGCCCGGCGTCGACGAAGTGGCCCCAGCTACTCGAGTCCGACTGCGCCATGATGTGGCCGCCGAGCAGCGCCTGCGTCGAATCTGCGTTGCCCTTGAAGGGCACGTGGAGAAATTGGACGCCGGTCTTCATCGACACTTCTTCCATGAGCAGGTGGGGCGAAGTGCCGGTGCCGGTCGACCCGTAGGACAGCTTGCCCGGGTTCGCCCTGGCGTAGTCGAGCAGGTCGCTGAAGGTCTTGAACGGCGAGTCGCTCTTCACCACCACACCGAAGGTGTAGCCGGTCAGGCCGATGATGTAGGTGAAGTCGCGCACCGGGTCCCATGCGACCTTCTGCATGTGCGGGATGCGGAAGGCGCCCATGTGCATCTGCGAAAGCGTATAACCGTCGGCCTTGGCGGTCTGCGCCATGTTGCCCGGCCCTACCGTCCCACCGGCGCCGGGTTTGTTCTCGATCAGGACCGGCTGGCCGACGTATTTCGTGGCAATCTCCGCAAAGCGCCGCAGATGGGTATCGGTCGATCCGCCGGGCGGCCAGGGGCAGATCAGCGTGATCGGCCGTGACGGGAATTCCTGCGCCGCCGCCGGCAGCGCAAGGACCAGCCCGAGCAGCGCGAGCTTGCGTGCGAGTGAATGCATGCGGCTCCTCCAGCCGAAGCGCGCCCGGCTCCCGACGCCTGCCGGTGAGCGCGATACTGCGCGCTCGCGCAAGCTTGCCGAAAACGCACAGGAACGTCAACGCACCGCGCAGGCGAGCCGCCGAACCACGATAAAATCGGCCCTTTCCCGCCCGCCCATGCCCGTAGACGTTTCCCGTCCCGATCTCAGCCTGGCTGTGATCGGCACCGGCGTCATGGGCCGCGGCATCGCCCAGATCGCCGCGCAGGCCGGCGTCCGCACGCTGCTTCACGACAGCCGCCCGGGCGCCGCACGAGAGGCGAAGGACGCCCTCTCGCGGGAGTTCTCCCGGCTCGCTGAAAAAGGCCGGCTCGACCGGGACGCGGTTGCGCGGGCGGAGACGAGCCTCGTCGTCGCCGATTCGCTCGCCGCATTCTCGCCCTGCCACATCGTCATCGAGGCGATCGTCGAGAACCTCGATGCCAAGCGCGAGCTGTTCCGCGCGCTGGAGGCAGTCGTCGCCGAGGACTGCCTTTTGGCGACCAATACCTCGTCGCTTTCGGTCACCGCAATCGCAGCAACGTGCAAGCGGCCCGAGCGCGTCGGCGGATTTCATTTCTTCAACCCGGTGCCGCTGATGAAGGTCGTCGAAGTCGTCGACGGGCTGCTCACCGCCCCCTGGGTCGGGGAGGCGCTCACCGCGCTCGCGCTGCGCTGCGGTCACAAACCGGTGCGCGCAAAGGACACTCCCGGCTTCATCGTCAATCACGCAGGACGCGGCTACGGCACCGAGGCGCTGCGCATTCTCGGGGAAGGCATCGCCGAGTTCC
>WNGG01011682.1_pt1 | contig 15710 bp, 8 predicted proteins | sample 5400661 | NCBI WGS metagenome assembly WNGG01 (sample SAMN13153372, study PRJNA577476) | soil metagenome | isolation source: 100 cm soil or saprolite under Garry oak tree replicate 1 | place: USA:California | collected 2016-06-15
GGAGATGAGTTCACCAGAACGGCTGTGGTCTAGGAATTGTACTGGAAGATGCTGTATGTGCTGATAGACCTGTGTCCGTAGTCCGTGAACAGTCTTTGAGGCGAGAATTTCGGTAAGATACTGGTCGACAAAATCCAGTATCTGCTTTGCGAAGAAGGCCCCACCCAGCAGAGCTATGACTGTGGGTAAGAATGCCATGTTGCGAAGTGCGATAACATTCCCGAACAGGAGAAAACCAATGATCCAGGGCTGTGCCAAGTTCAGAGCGTCACTAGCTGCCATGGCAATTCCGATCGCTAGGACATAGGGCCAGTGGGGTCTGAGGTAGGAAAACAGCTTGCGCAGGGTACCCTTTGGCTTTGATAGAATCATCAACGAGATGATGCCGACTCCCATAACGCTGATGCTGAGAACCACCAGTGGGTCCAGCAGGATTGAGAGGAAACCATACCTGGCTACGAGCGAGCTCTTCAGAGCCGGGTTCGCCTGGCTCACGAATGTGACATAGTTCAGCAGCGAGATGATTGCAACCCACTGCAGAATTATGATTGCCCTTGCGATACGCAACATCAAACGTTCTCTGGGCCTTTCCTCTCGCGCAACCCCCCGGCTCACACTCTTCTCTTTCGGCTTCGTCGCGTCCTGTCTCAAGAAGATGCGTCCTCCATCTCAACGAATTGACCTTGGCCTGGAAGGCTGTCTCCGCGAGCACTCTCGCGAAAGACGTAGTTGGTCGCGGAGTCCGCTAAGTCTGACTCCCCCCTGCTCCTCATGCCGACGTAGACTGTAGCAACCAGCGCAGATATCAGGCCTAGGAAACCCAAGCTCGCAACAACCCCATCGTCCAAGGGCAGACCGAGGGTCCGGTAGCAGGTCAGGCAAATCTGACCAGGACCCGGTCTAACCTGTATGATTATTGTCTGACTAGACTCCATTGGAGGAGCACCACCGTCCATAGCAGTGAACGTGATAGAGTAGTTTCCCGTCTCGTCTGATGACGGCGTCCAGGCGAACTCTCCTGTGATCGAGTCGAAGCTTGCTCCGGTTGGAAGGTTATTTGCAACAATTGACACAGAACCCCCTTCCGGATCGGACGCCCCCACAGTGAAGACCAAAGACTGGCCGACACTCACTGCCTGGAAGCCTAGCTGGTTGGAAAAGACTGGGGGCCTATTCTCCGCCACGCTTACGAACAGGGTTGTAACCACGCTGGCCCCGTTAGAGTCTTTGGTCGTCAGACTAACCATGAAGATTCCAGGAACTGCATATGTGTGGGCCGCCAGGCTACCGTTGTCATCTGGAGAACCATCGCCGTAGTTCCAGCTAAACGTGAAGGGACCCGCACCGCCGCTCGTCGTCGCAGTGAAGGTCACAGACTGACCGGTCGATGGAGTAGCAAGGCTGGAAGTGAAGTTGACAGTAGGTTCTACAGTGACGCTGATAGATAGGGAGGCCGATGCTGATACACTCAGAGTATCAGTTGTAGTAAGACCGACAGTGAATGAACCTGTAGTAGCGTATGTGTGGATTGTGTTGCATTTGTTTGCTGACCAGCCGTCGCCAAAGCTCCAGTTGCAGACCAGGCTACCAACCCCACCGGTGGATATTTGCGCGAAGCCTACAGGAACTCCTGCATCGGCCGGGTTAAGACTGGCCACGGCGGTGACGGCGAGTCTTGAATTGACCACTAGCGTTTGTGTGGATGTTGTCGTGTGATTTGCAGAATCAGTCGAGCTAATTGTTACAGCGTATGCTCCAGCAGCAGAGTAGGTGTGGGTCGCAAGGCTGTCCGAGACAGCTGGCCCTCCATCTCCAAAGTCCCAGCTGAACGTGTAAGTCGGCGTACCGCCTGTTGCTGTGGCAACGAAACTGGTCGACACTCCGATCTCCGAGAGAGATGGAGCTATAGAAGTGATGCTAACAGCGAGACTCTGCGTTACAGCCGCGGAGTGAGTCACAGCTGCGGTCTCGCCCACCGCATCGGCCCCAGTGACGGTCACGTTGAACGTTCCAGCAGCAGCATATGAGTGGCTGACAGGATTTCCCGACCCTAAGCGGCCGTCGCCATAGTTCCAGCTGAAGCTGAATGGGCCCGACCCGCCGGTTGTTATTGAAGTGAAATTCACGGGCTCGCCGGCCATGGGCTTAGCCTGCTCAAAGTTGAAGTCAACACTAGGCAGAGGATTCACAGTTATCGTAACGCTGGCTGTTGTAGTGACACCCACCTCATCAGTCGCAGTGAGAGTGGCAGTGAACGTTCCGGTATTAGTGTAAGTATGACTTGTTGCGCATCCTGTCTCGCTAGCCGTGTCACCGAAGTCCCAACTGCAGGAGATGGCCCCGACACCCCCGCTCGATACAGGAGCAACGTCTACTCGGACACCTGCGTCAGTCGGATTCGGCCCAGCGGTCGCAGTCAGAGTCAACCTGTTGTGAACAGCTACTGACACACTCCTTAGGACGGATACGCTGAGAGTATCAGTGGCGGTGACAGTGGCATTGAAGCGTCCCGCACGGGTGTAGGTGTGGCTTGCAGAGCATGTGTTAGCCGCCCCACCGTCACCAAAGTCCCAGCTGCAGGTCGCTGCACCAACACCTCCTGTTGTAGGAGCGATAAAGTCGACCAGAGCACCAACCTCTGTCAGATTAGGACTGACATTGGCCGTAACGGCAAGCTTCGCATTGACGGCTACCGTGATACTAGCGGTCGCGTTCACGCCGAGACCATCGGTGGCGGTGACAGCGGCAGTGAAAGTTCCGCTATTAGCGTAAGCGTGGGTCGTCGAGCAGCCAGTGCCGGTAGTGGTATCACCGAAGGTCCAGCTGCAAGTGATAGTACCAACACCACCGGCAGGTGTACTAGTAAAGATCACTGCTGTCCCGACCTCAGTAGGCCTCGGACTAGCAACAGACGTAACGGCAAGCTTCGCATTGACTGTTACAGAGACGTTAGTGGTCGCTGTCACGTTGACAGCATCAGTGGCAGTAACACTTGCGGTGAACGTTCCTTGGCTGGCGTAGGCGTGGGTCGTGGTGCACCCGGTGCCCGTGGCTCCGTCACCAAACGTCCAGTTGCAAGTCGCTACACCAACTCCACTCGTTGTATGTGCGGTAAAACCGATGGTCGAGCCAACCTCGGCTGGATTCGGAGTGGCTACAACGGTAACAGCCAACTTCGCATTGACGGTAAGTGAGACACTACTGGTCGCGGTCACACCAAGACCATCGGTCGCTGTAACGTTGGCAGTGAACGAACCAGTGGCAGCATAGGTGTGAGTCGTCGAGCAGCCAGTGCCGGTAGTGGTATCACCAAAAGCCCAGCTACAGGTGATGGTACCAGCACCACCAGCAGGCATAATGGTAAAGCTCGTCGCCTTGCTCACCTCGGTCGGGTTTGGATCGGCAACAGCCGTAACACTCAATCTGGGATTGACCGTTACCGAAACTGCGGTCGACCTTGCAGTCACGCTGGTTGAGTCGGTGACTGTTACCATTGCGCTAAATGTTCCTGTTGCGTTGTAGGTGTGGTCGGTAGTGGCCGTTGTGGTTGTTGCGGTCGTGCCGTCGCCAAAGGTCCAGTTGTACGAAGCGTATGGGGGCGATCCTCCCGTGGCCTTGGCAGTGAAGGTCGTGCTAACTGCAAGCTCCGTCGGATTTGCACTGATGACCAGAATCAGAGCAAGGGCCGATCCAACATTGAAGGTAACCGACGTGGTAGCATTGACGTTGAGAATGTCCGTGACGGTGACCGTGGCGGTGAACGTCCCGCTATTGGTGTAAGTGTGTATAGTCGAGCAGCCAGAACCAGTAGTGTTATCACCAAAGTTCCAGGTGCAAGTCGCAGTGCTCACACCACCAGAGGGAGTGGCGGTGAGGGTGAGGCTCTGTCCAACTACAGGGTTAGACGTACTAGTGGTCATAGTCACCGTCAGTTTGGGGCTGACAGTTATGGTCGTGTTGTTTGTCGCGGTCACGCCCAGAACATCAGTGGCGGTCACAATGGCCGTGAAAGTTCCGGCACTAGTGTAGGTGTGGCTTGCAGAGCATGCGTTAGCGGTACCACCATCTCCAAAGGTCCACTTGCAAGTCGCTGAGCCAAGACCGCCTGTAGTGGGCGCTGTAAAGCCGACCGCAACGCTAACCTCGGTTGGATTCGGAGTAGCGACCGCGGTTACGATCAACCTCGCATTGACAGTTACTGAGACACTAGATGTCGCTGTCTTGCCAGCTGAATCGGTAACCGTTACCGCTACGCTGAATACTCCAGTCGAGTTGTAAGTGTGGCTCGTAGTGGCCACGGTTGTAGTCGCGGTCGTGGAATCACCAAAAGTCCAGCTGTATGACGTGTAAGGAGCCGTCCCACCCGCAGCTATAGCCGTGAAGCTGATACTGACAGTGGACTCGGTAGGGCTCGGATTGGCATTCAGGCTTACGCCGAGTGTAGATACAATATTGACAGTAACCGAGGCTGTAGCAGTCACGGTGAGAGTGTCGGTTGCTGTGACCTTGGCGGTGAAGCTTCCCTGAGTGGTGTATGCATGGGTTTTGGAGCATCCGCTGCCCGTGGATCCATCGCCAAAGTTCCAGCTGCACGTGGCCACGCCAACGCCCTTGGCGGTCGTGGCGGTGAAGGTGAGGCTCTGTCCAACTACAGGGTTAGGCGTACTGGTGCTAACAGTCACTGTCAGCTTGGGGCTGACGGTTATGGTGGTGCTGTTTGTTGCGGTCACGCCCAGATTGTCTGTTGCAGTCACTGTCGCGGTGTAGTTCGCGGCATTAGCATAGACGTGCGTGATCGAGCATCCGGAGGAGGGTGGAGAGCCGTCGCCGAAGTTCCAGTCGCATGAGACCGGGGATACGCCGCCTGAGGTCGTCGCCGAAAGACTGATGGAATAACCAGCCTCAGATGGGTTGGGAACGGCATGGACCGAAGAGACTTGTAATCTAGCAGCCACGGCAACGGAATGGGATGACGAGGTCGCGGTAATTCCTGCCGAGTCCTTCACTGTGACTGTTACACTGTACGTTCCGGACGCCGTATAGACATGCGCGACTGAATTACCTGAGCCGGTGGAGCCGTCATCGAAGTCCCAGATGAATGAAACGTATGGTTGTGTTCCACCGGAAGCTGTCGCTGTAAGGTTCACTGCCAGGCCAACCTCGTTTGAACTGGAGGCAGTGACTGCGACAGTCAAGGGGGGAGCATTAATGGTGATGCTCGCAGATGCCGACGCGAGTCTCCCTTCGGCGTCGGTAGCGTTCACTCGTACGGCATAGGCTCCTGCGACGGCGTATTTGTGGGAAACAGTGCTGCCGGTAGCGAGGCTGGTTCCGTCGCCAAAGTTCCAAGAGAACGAATAGGGAGAAGTGCCGCCTGAGGCTGCAGCCGAAAAGCTGACGCTGGTTCCAACGATGCCAGAAGAGGGGGCACTGACCGTCACGGCTAGAGGAGCGGCAACCGTGACCGTGGCCGATGACGAGCCAATCTTACCGTTCGTATCGGTAGCGTTCACTGTCACAGTATAGGTTCCGGCCTTGGCGTATGAGTGGGTCATGATGTTGGGGAGGCTGGTACCGCCAGGTTTGTTACTGACGGTATCGCCAAAGTTCCAGCTGAATGTGTACGGGGGGATTCCGCCTGTGGCGGTGGAGTTGAAACTGATCGAGTCGCCCACCGCCGGGTGAGTCGGGGCGTATGAAAGGCTTGTTTGTGGTGCTAGGTTTTTCAAGAATTCGGTCATGGCGGATGCGGAGCCGTCTTGGGAGGTTAGGGGTGAGAGGCCCCACGCGGTTTCGATGGTCGTGAGTAGTGAGTAGTGGTTGTACGATTTCGATGATTGGAATTTTGTCTTGGCAACGGGCCCTGCCCAGATGGCGGGAACGTTGCCGACGGATGAGCCACTGGACTCGGCGAATGTGATAAAGAGTGCTGCGTTCTGGGTCGTGAAGACAGTGCTACTCAATATCTTCGGGACGAGCTGTGAGAGATACTTGTCCCCAGTTGAAACAGGGCAGTCGTGTATGTCGTCGCACTGGTTGGGCGTGAGCCAGTTGTAATTCGCTGCAGAGGAGGTGGAGCTGAGGGATTTGAGGAACAGATCGTCTGTCTCAATACTGGACGTGACTACCGAGTTTGCTCTGAGCAAGTTGTCGCATCTTGCTGAATCGTCGACGATGTTTTGGAAGTAGAGGAAGGGAAAGTGTTTTGAGTTGTACTCGGCGTTGGATGGTGTGAGGTTGCAGCCTTGGGATACCGGATAGTCCTCAGCCCAGGCCTTCCAGGTCAGTCCCGCTCCTTCTATACTGTCAACAATGCTCGTATCGCTGACCGAGCACTGAGTTGGGTAGCAGTCCGCTGTTAGACCGAAAGTATCGCCGCCGATGAGGGCGAGATAGTTGGGATCACTAACGGCCGCTTCACCGCAAAGGATGCTATCAGGATTCCGAACATGAGGCAGAGCCCCAGAACTAGAACCTTGAATCTGGCTCCCACTTCGACTGGTCTCCATGGTATCTGCTGCAGCAGACGGGGTCTGGCTTGTACGAACGGCCAGAGACCTCGTTAGTGGTCCCGGTCTGGCCCATCGCGGTGAATCCTGATTGTCTCAAGAATCTCCCCCGCTATTTCCGACGTCGTACGATCATGAAGATCATCAGTGGGAACGCGCTCATTGCCGTGAGAAAGCCTCCGACTTTGAGTGTGGTCTCCGAGAGTCCGAGGAAGCTGAGTTCGACTGGCCGAGCGATGACTGTTATGTTCATAACTTGCGAGGCAGTGTGGCCTAGCGAGTCAGTCACCGTCACCTCAACTCGATAAACGCGGGGAATCGTATAGTTGTGGATCGGATTTGGACGGGTAGATGTTAGACCGTCTCCAAAGTCCCACGAGGAAGTGTACGGAGATTGTCCCCCTGAAACTTGTGTGCTGAACGATACGCCTACCGGAGCAACTCCTTGAGTTGAGTTGGATGAGGTGGTTAGCGCCAATGCGGGATGAACCCAGACTGCCATCGTCTTGATCACGGTGATTCCGCTGTCGTCTGTCACCGAGAGACTGACTTCGTATACTCCAGGGGAGGAGTAGGTGTAAAGAACGCCGATCCCTGTCTGGGAGCGTCCTTCACCGAGCTGCCACACTTGAGCGACGATTACTCCGTCAGGGTCAGAGCTAGTGGATCCATCGAAGAACACTGTCTCTTCGGCGAAGACTGTTGTAGGCGTCCAGGTGAACGCTGGTTGGGGAGGGTATGGGAGGTTGACATAGATTATCTTGTAGGTCCGGACGAGTGCTCCCGCGCTGTCCTTTATTGTCACCGTGACATTATAAGAGCCTCCGCTTGCAAAGGTGTGGATGGCCGGGTTGCCAGTCCCGTTTGTCCCGTCTCCGAAAGTCCATGCGAAAGTGTAGGGTGCTGTTCCACCACTAGATGTGGCATTCAGGGTAACCGGATATCCTGCTGCTGGGCTGGAAGGGCTGAAAGTGACGGTTGCCGTGGGAGGCTGGGCGACTGCAGCAAAGATGGAGCTTGTGATAATCCCTGGTTGCAGTTCGTGTTCGGTTGTGGAACCTGCGGGGCTACTAGGGGTAGAGAGAATCTTGTTCTGCTGTACGATAGGGATTAGGGCTAGACAGATGACTATGATTGTCAGAGCCCTCACCATCATTCGCCTGTTACGAGTTGTCGGGATTGAGAGTCTGGATATGGACCCATGTTGATTGCGAAGTGTTGACGAAATCATTGTAGGCGCCTCCCAGTTTCCAGGCGACGGCTCTGTGCCTTTCGAAGACAGCCCTTGCACTCGTTAAGCCATTCCGAGATCAGATCAAAGTTCGGCCGAAGGGCAAGTAGGTAGTAAGTGTGATAGATTCTCTGAAGGTATGTCTGTGCTTCGAAGACTGATGCTCGGTTCACAAGATCCGGGTCTACGCTCGTATGGTTTCCTTGATATTCCTGGATGAATGCTTCGACGGCTCGGATGGTAGTGTCTCCGAGTCCGTGGGTCATCTTGGTCTGAGCCATGAAATAGCCGACGTCAAAGGCGGGATCGCCCATCCGTGATTCTTCGAAGTCTATGACGGTTGTCAGATCTGGAGAGACGATGATGTTCCTCGGATGGTAGTCTCCATGAATTGGCTTCCTCTCAGGGAGCTGGAGGGCTTTCTGCGCGTTGATCAGCTGGTCTGAGATCGACTGTATCTCCGATTTTAGAGTTGGAAAGAGCCATGATCCTGCCCTCGCGTATCTGTGAGAGGCTGCGATCTCGTCGTCCCGGGAGAACTCGCCGTCCAGGATAATGCTGCTGCTGTGTAGTCTTGCAAGCCATCTTGCTGCCCCCGTCACGTAGGGTTCCGGATCCTTTCGACTCTCGAAGATTTCACGCAGAGTCTGACCCTCCGCCTGCTCCATCATCAGAAACGCTAGTGCGGGTATGTAGAGGACTGGGCTGGGTACTCTTAGCTTGCTGTCTTCTCCGAATCCGTTGGACCTGAGAGTCTTCATGACGGAGAAAGTGTGTCCCAGACGCTCGTCCGATTCTCTGTATAGGCCGATGTAGTTTCTAGTTGAATCCTTGAATCTTAGAGTGTAGTCGATTATTACCTTGCGTAGATGCCTTTTCAGGATTCGAGTCTCGAACCCTTCTAGCTGTTGAGCGCCTGAGTCGAATGCTTCTGTGCTTAGGATGTCCTTGACGAATTCAACCTCTGTCAGACCGTGTAGGATGGGCTCGTTGAAAGAGGCAGTGTCAAGATCGTTTCTGAAAGTCTGGGTCATTGTCAGTCCTAGTCCTCTGCTCCTATCCAGACGGTAAAACCCCGGAATCCTGTCACCCTCAGGAGGTAGCCGTGTCCGAACCTATCTTGCCTCGGCTTATCCCATATCGCGTATCCCCCGTCGATCCGAGCTCCAACCGTCACGCCTTCGTTGGACCATCCCCTGATGCCTTTCGCGGGGGAGCACTCTTCGACGGCTGAGGGTCCCATTCTGAGGAGCTGCTGGTAGTCGGGTGAGAATCCTATCTCTGTGGACAGTTTGGCGAGAGAGTTTGGAAGACTGTACTCTGTGCGGATGGTAGTCTCTCCTTGTCCGAGGCTGAGATTTTTCAGTATTCCGAAGCCCGTGCTTGTCTTGTTGGAGTTAGCGAGTCTTGCCCACACCGTGTCTCCATATGGTACGCGTATCTCTGCGGAGTAGTGGTCGTGCTCGTATCCGACATCTGATAGTGCTCCGGGATGATTGGGTGGAGTATCCATGTATGCGTGGAGATCTTCCAGTAGGTTCCAGTCGTCGATGGGGTTTCCAATGACGAGTCTGCCTGGTGGATTGTTGACTGTGAACAGGTAGACGAGGCGACCGCCATTCCTAGGTGAGAAGACTGCGAATAGCCTATCATTCTTGAGAACTAGCTCGTCCTCTCCGTCCGAGTCCATATCCCCTAGATCAGCGTGGGCCTCGTCGTCCTTGTGATTCATCCAGTGGGCTGCTTCAGCAATTATCGCGGCGATCCGGCTGTGGCTGGCTATGGCCTGTGTCCAGGCGCTGGGCCCCTCATCGCTCAGATTTTCTCCATGGGCCCCGCTCCTGGGTGTGTGCCATGCTGTCTGCCATGTCGTCGCGAGCAGAGTCTTCCAGGCAAGCTCTATGAGCGCGGGGTCTGCTTCTCGTGAATTGAGGTCTCGAACTCTTTCTTCTGACCAGGCATAGTAGTTGCGGTAGATGGACCATCGCGGGTCGTAATACCACGTCTCGTAGTTCTCTCCGGCCCCGAACTCATCGACTAGCTCTGAATACGCGCCTGTGTCGATCTGTCTGTCGGAGCCTGCCTTGTGTGTAGCGGCCCATTCGGCCAGCTTGACAGGTTGGAGGAATGGGTTTTCTGAGAGCCATCTGAGCATCGCCTCGAACTGGAGCGGACCTCTTGCGTCCCACCCAACTCCCGCAACCTTCTCCATGTCGTCCGCATAGATCGCGACGAGCTGATTGTCATAGTTGGGGCTGATGTCAAGAATCCACTCCAGCTGGACTTGAGTTTTCTCCAGGTCTTCGCTTGTTCGCGGCGGGATATTTCGTCGGAGTCCAAACGAGATGGGCAAGGCGCAGAGTCCTAGGCCGTTCTTGATACGATGCATCTGAAAGTTGACCGGGTCCCAAGAGTGGTTGTAGTCGTAGAGTTGGCGAGGGCTCGGGCTTCCTGTGGTAGAATGGAGCAGCCTATCGTCTATCACAACATGCCGATAGCCTCCGTTGAATAGTTGGCCGCTTGTCAGGACGGGTGCCATGGCTTCGGTTTCCCAGAGGCGTTCTGTTGGCCAGAACGTTGTGATCCTCTTCGGGTCCCAGTCGAGGAGGCTTTGGTAGAGGAGTAGCTCTTCGTTGATTTGTCTGAGATTATGTTCAGGGGAGAAGAACCGCATCATGTTCTGCGCGTAGGATCCGCCTATGAGTTCCAGCAGGCCGAGCCCTGCCAGCCGATTTACTTCTGAGAGGAATTCGGGGCTGTGCCATGCTAGAGATTCGAGCAAGGTTCCGCTGATGTGGAGGCTGAACGGGACCCTGTATCGTTCGTGAAGTTTCAGGACTTGAAGGAGGCCTGTTTTAGACGAGGAGGTCCCGACGATCCCTGATATTCCAACCCGGTTATCGTAGCCATCCGTAACCATGTACTGGTTTGCGTGATGGACTATCGCTAGAGCAGCGACCTCGCGTTGAACCGTTACGGCCGTGTTCATCACCGGCTATCAGCCTCCGAGAATATGTGCTTCCAGCTTGACCGGATCATCCTGACCCTACGAAGGTGGCTGACGTAGAGCTGAAACTTTCGAGCCCGTCTCAGCATCTTCTTCTTGTCTTTGGTATTGACGATTCTGCGAATCCTGCGAAGAGCTCTCCAGGCTACTCTCGCCTCGACTAGGACGGGGAGAGCTTCTTGCTCGTCATTCGAAAGTGGTTGGACTCTTTCGTAGGAGTTGATGAAACTGCGAGCCAGGCTCAGAGCATGCCCATTACTGGTCCTGGGCAGAATGTCAGCTAGAGCTATCGCCAAGTCCAACGAGCGAGCTTCAAGCCTAGACCGATGAAAGTCTATGACCGCGGCTAGCCTGTCGTCTGCGAACAGGATGTTCTGGCGTCTGTAGTCTCCATGGATAGTCAGCCTTGGCAGATTCTCATAGGAGAGCCTCAGTAGCGATAGTTCGATGTCGAGCAGACTGTCTTTGAAATAGTCTAGACTTGCCTCTATCCCGAGAGCAGCGGGTTGTCCGTCCAAGGACTCTACGTTCTGCATGAATAAGTCCAGTCGGTCTTGGAATCGGCTGGGGAACGGCTCTTCGGATCGGCTCATTCTTTTCGGGTACTCTGCCATTATGCGGTGGTAAGACCCAAGGGCTGAACCGGCCTCTGCTACTTGGCGAACGTCGCCTCTCAGCATGGCTCGGCCGTGGACGAAGGGGTAGACAGCATAGTGCTCTCCGTTAATCGTCGCTATCGTCGAACCTGCCTTAGTTAGTAGTGGAGCGGGCGCCGGAAATCCGTGGCGAGCTAGATGATGAAAGATCCTGTTCGCTTGGAGGAGTTCTTTCAGAAGGCTTGTTCCGTAGGATTCGTTGATCGAGAGTGGTCGTGGTTTGAGGAGGGCAAAGTCACCAAGCGGTGTGCGGAGTCGGTACACCACGTAGTGTGCCCCCCTAGCAGACTTTCCTGACTGGATAGCGCTGCTTAATCTGAAACTCGTGGCTAGCGTTTCAAGAGTATCGGGCCGAAGCTGTTCCATGTAGTCTCCCGCGGGCAAGATTACGCAGCATCCTGAAGCTCGTGGAGGTCTTCTCGACAGCTTCGAACGTCAACTCCTAACGCGAAGCTGGTCTCGTCCTCTCGCCCTTGCCCTCTGAAAATTTCCTGTAGTGATTCCTGGTTTTCCTGCAACCAGTCCAATCGGCCTACGTGTTTCCGGAACTTGCCCGCCCGGAGATGCTTCCTCCTCTGATCTTGGATCTTCGCAATCCGGCGGATGTCTCGGAGGGCCTGCCAGGCCTCCCTGGCCATGAGTAGTGCAGGCAGAGCGTCCTCCTCGCAGCTTTCGAGAGGTTGAAGTTGATCATAGTTTGAGAAGAAAGTGTTGATTGACTCGAGATAGACCGCGTCGTAGACGCTCGGCGTCAGATCTGCTAACGCTATCGCTATGTCTAGTGCTCGGGCCTCGTATCTACTGAGGTCGAGATCCGGGATTCTAACGAGTTCGCCGTCATGGAATAGGATTTTCGAGCAACGGTAGCTTCCATGTATGAACAATCTTGGCAGGGTCTCGTAGGAGAGATCCGAAACGAGTCCTTCGACTTTCGGAAGTGAATCTTTGAAGAGTTGCATCGACCCTGATATCAAGTCCATGGACGACATGTCCAGACTTTTCAGGTCCATCTGAAATTCTTCTAGCCGTTGGAGGAATTCCCGTACGAAAGATTCCTCGGTGTTCGTTGGATGAGTATACGCAGCTGTCAGTTTGTGAAAAGTTGCTAGTGCCGCCGCGGCCTTGCTCACTTGGGCGGGATCTTCCCAGTCCATCCTTTGAGCCGCGGTACCATCGTAGGCAGAGTATGGGGCCCATGGCAATGTCGTGCTCTGTCCCTCGGTTGCTGTTCGCCGGTCTGCCATCGTGAAACCTCTCTGGAAGAGGTAGCTAGCGAGAAGCCCATGAACTCCAGCTATGCCTCGAGAAGTTGAAGACCCACGCTTGTCTAGATCTTCGTATGCGGCTCCTCGAATGGACTTTTCCACTGTGAGTCGTTGAATCGGCGATGAGTAGGTCTGCAAACTACAGGAGCGGCCTCCCTAAACATCGACTGACTCTGTTCGAATCCTCTTTCTTCGAGTCGTCTCGAACCTCTGCTATTCTCCGTCTCTTGCGCATTCTTACTGTGACCAGTGTTACCGTGCCTGCCAGCCCTAGAATTCCGGTGATTGCAACTATGCCGAAACAGAGCTGGCAGCCTTGGCCTGTTGTGGGGAGCTGGCTGTGCTGAGCGACGTCCACTTGCACGGTGATAGAATGGGTTATGGAGCCGTTGGTAGCGTTCACCTGTATCCAGTATGGGCCAGGAGGAGTGGTGGAGGCGATGTCTATGTTCAGGCTGGTGGAGCTTGAGCCTTGTGATGCTAGCGTGATGTTTACTGGGTCGAGTGAGACTTGAGGCCCTGATGGTGTGATTGTCGCGTTGAAGCTGATCGTTCCTGAAGGGCCGGCGATGTCAGTTACCATGATTGCGAGTGATTGATCAGAACCGGGCTGGGCGTTGAGGGTGGACTGGTCGGTGTTCAGTGTAAAGTCTGGGTGGGCTGGCAAGTAGATGGTTAAACTCTGAGAAGTGTTGTTCGAACGGTTCGTGGAATCTATGGCAGTCAGAGTAACTGTGTAGGATCCGGACGTTGCATAGGAATACGTCGCTGATGCTCCCGAGGCGGAAGCTCCGTTTCCAAAATCCCAAGAGTAGGAGTATGGAGGGGTCCCGCCTCTGGCGGATGCTGTGAAGTTGATATTATCACCTGGCTGCGGGCTGGTGGGACTGTAAGTGAAGCCGTCTTGCAGAGGAGCTGCTCCAACAACGACCGGCGCTGCCCGTGTTCCGGTACTACCTGTTGAGTCGGCGACTGTCAGTGTGACCTGGTAGGTCCCATCGCTAGTGTAAGTGTGGGTCGATTGTAGACCCGTCCCGGTTGAACCATCTCCATAGCTCCACGTGTAACTGTAAGGCGGAGCCCCTCCGGATGCAGAGGCTGTAAATGATACAGATTGTCCAGCAACAGGCGAAGACGGACCGAACGTGAAGGTCACCGATACGGGCGGGGGCGGGCTAGTAACAGAGACTGTCTTCTGAAACGCAGCTGTCTGCTGCGGCGAACTGCTATCTTTGACCGTAAGGGCAGTCGTGTATGTTCCTGCTGATGAGTACGTGTGGGTTACCGAGGAGCCTGTTCCGGTCAATCCGTCTCCGAAGGACCAGCTAAACGTGAAGGGAGATGTCCCACCGCTAGCGCTTGCTGTGAACGTGACCGGTTGCTCTGCCTGGGTCGAAGATGGACTGTAGGCGAAGCTAGCGGTCAGCGAAGGAGGCGCACCAGAGACGGTTATGGATTGCTGAGAAGTCTTGGTCTGCTGAGGCGAGCCGTTATCTTTCACTGTGAGAGCCACGGTGAGTGTTCCAGCGGAGGAGTAGACGTGCGTCGCGGACAATCCAATTCCAGTCGATCCATCACCGAAGCTCCAGGAATAGCTGTAGGGTTGGGTTCCTCCTGAAGCCGAGCCGGTGAACGAGATGGTCTGTCCTATCTGGGGCGAAGATGGGCTGTATGTGAAACTGGCTGAGAGAGTGGGTGGTGGCGAGGTTCCGAAGAACTCTGTCATGGGAGTGGCTGAAGCATCGTTCGAGGTTAGACCTGGAAGGTTCCAATTGGCTTCGAGGGTTGAGAGGTACGAGTAGTGGTCGTAGGATGTCGTGGAGGTGTAGACTTTCTTGACGGCTGGGCCTGCCCATTCCGCGACGACGCAGTCACTCTTGCTGTTGCCTGTTGGGCAGACGTCGCTTCCCTCGTCGAATACGATGAACAGTGCCGCGTTCTGGGTTGTGAACATTCTGCTTGACAGGATCAATGGGACTAGGGTTGCTAGGTATGCGTCGCCTACTGCGACTGAAGAACTGTGCATGTTGTCAGCGTCGTTGGGAGTGAGCCAGACGTAGTTGGGCAGTGTCGCTCCGTTGAGTGCGCCTACGAACTCCGGGTCGAGGGGCGATGTTGTAGTGAGCATGTTGGCGCATCGCGCGGATGTTTTCATGTCGCTGAAGTCGATGAAGGGGTAATGGTCTCCCTCCCTGGGAGGCATGAAGCTACAGGTTCCAGAGCCTGAAGCGTCCTCTGCGAAAGCCTTCCAGGTGAGCCCTGCCGCCTCTAGTCGGTCGACAAGATTTGGCGCGTTAAGCTGGAAGCAACAGTTGCCGTCGGAGGATATGCCGAGCGTGCTTCCTCCGAACAACGCTACATAGTTAGGCTCGCTGGGATGACCTATCCCCGTGTAGTGAGTATTGAACCCGTAGGTCTGGGCCAGTGTAGTCAAGTACGGTGCCGGTATCGACGACGAGCCACAGCCGGACACGAGACTTGGCGTAACATCGCAGAGACCATTATTCTCCATCAGGATCGTGACCATGTACTGGAAGGAAGCACCGCTAGACGCAGTCGCATTGACAGTTTGCAAATTCACCAATGTTTCCAAGCCCATGGTCTGCGAAGCAACCAGAACTGCTATCAGGAGGACCAGCCTGATGATTCTGATCCTACGCTTGTTTCCAGTTTTCATGGCTCATCCTGTTTCTAGTCGTGTGTAGTTCCTTCGAGACCGAGTCTGCCGACGAGTGGAGAGTAGCTAGATCTGATGATCTGATGCAGTGAAGATGAAGACGGAAGTTGAGTGTCATTCATGACATTTCACTGCAGGCTTTGATTATGCCGACTGGGCTCAAGTGGTAGCGCACTTTCGATGAGGCTGGGCCTAGCTTTGTTGACACGTATCCGAGTGAGGCTTGTCGTCCGAGCATTAGTTTCACGGGGGTTTCTGGGGATTTGATCATGGAGGATATCTCTCCGGCGCTAACGGCTCCGTCCCCGTCTGTTGCGCCGATCGTCAAGAGGAATTGTAATAGTGCTGGATCGCTTAGAAACTCG
>WNGG01009130.1_pt1 | contig 15709 bp, 14 predicted proteins | sample 5400661 | NCBI WGS metagenome assembly WNGG01 (sample SAMN13153372, study PRJNA577476) | soil metagenome | isolation source: 100 cm soil or saprolite under Garry oak tree replicate 1 | place: USA:California | collected 2016-06-15
TTTTCTATAACAGAGAGTATCACCGACGCTTGCCTCCACCAGGCTTCCTTCTGCCGCTGGAAGACACTACGGAAACGGTAGGACCGCGGCAGTTCACGCCCATCTCGGCTGGCAGCAGGCAGGAGAGTGTGACACAATAGACATTATCGGGTTTAACCAGAGCTGAGCAAGCTCAGCACATCGAATGTCGGTAACGGGTGACGGTAACTGACACGGAGATTATGTAAACCACAGGCAATTGCCATGACCAGATCGGATACACCTCTTTTGGTCAGGCGCAAGACATCTTTGACCATCCGACACCGTTTGACTCCAGCACGCACGTTTTCCACGACCACGCGGGCACTGGAGAAGAGGGGATGCAGGAGGCGATCCCCCCCACTTCATGCCTGGCCTTGGGGCTTTTTTTTGGCTGCCGAGTCCGGACACCCGTTGGCTCGTCGCCTTGCAAACCCGTATCCTTGTCGAGCATGGCGTTGATGGGAGAGACGAGCTGCGCCGGATCGGCGGCTTGCTTGTCGTGCGTTTTGCCCGGCTCGGTCGGACCGCGAGAGACCACTGTGCTGGTCGTCTCATTGACCAGCAGGAGGTTCTTGTCGGTATGGGCCGTCTGCGTGCCGCTGGAGTGCTCACGGTGCTTGGTAGGCTCGCCAGGGCGTTGACGGCGGCGTGCGGGCCCATCGATGGCCACATCCGGTGCCCCTTCCCACGTCAACGGGTGCCCCGCCACGCGTCGGGCAGCGCGTTCGGGCTGCATACCACGGTCGGCGAGCGCTTGGTGCAGGACGGGGAGCAAACGGTGCATCCAGGCGTTGGCGTGGGGTTGACGCAGGTCCAACGGTCATGCATGCATGGTTTGGAGCGGAGGCGTCTTTTGGTAGACGAAAATGCACAAGAGTTTGTCCGCCATGCGCGGTAACGCCCCTGGGGCTCCGCCTCCTCCACGGCGGTGCCGTGGCTTGCCCTCATGGGTCAGCTCGCGGGGATAGCGTTGGAGGTATGCGGCCTCAAAAGCGGGCAACACCTGCAGAAATTCCTCCAGCGTGAGGCTGGTCGCTGCGAGAAAATCGCGGGGTCTGTCTTTGAATTTCTTGTAGTTGAGCATACACGGAGTATAAGCTCTTTCCGGTGTATATGCTATTCTCGATAATGTCTAATGGATACGGGTATGCGCCCAAACGAGCAGATGGCGCTCCGCTGGTTCCCCGATGCTGAGCACCCCGAAAAATCCTCCTATGTAGATTTTGAGCATAAAAAAATTGTCATAGGGCAGGGGTGGGTACGGGGCAGGGAGACGGACTTAAAAACATCGGCGAGCTACCGCGAAATTGACATGCTTCCGACTGTGGATGCTGCATTGCAGGCGCAGCAGAAAGGCATCATCAGCCTGTGGGTATTTCCGAACGCGGACGGCGGCAGGCTCGACCTCGACAACCTCCGAGTAAGGGTGTGGTATCCAACACTCAAGCGTGCAGGCCTTCGGCAACGTGATTTGTACCAGTGTCGACATACCTTTGCCTCGCTTATGCTCCAGTCCGGCGAAGATCCTGCATGGGTAGCTCGGATGATGGGACACACGACGACAAAGACGCTCTACGAGCGGTATCACCGTTTTATCCAGAACCGGAGTCGGAGGGATGGAGAGCTGTATTTAAAGCGGCTGGAGAGATAATCTGTCACTAATCTGTCACCAGCATGGGAATCGGGGGTTGAGCGTATAGCACAACCCCTTATTTTTTTAGAATAATACGACAAGACATCACTTCATGACAGTAAGCGTAAATCGACCCCTGTCATGGCGCTGGGTTTCTCGACTCCCATGACGCCCAGAATCGTTGGGGCGACGTCACACAATGCCCCACCCTGGCGTAGCGCTCCATGGAACGTGCTATCAACCAAGATGAATGGTACGGGATTCAGGGTGTGGGCCGTATACGGGCCGTTGGTCACAGGATCAAACATCTGCTCAGCATTCCCATGATCAGCGGTGATCGCAGCCCAGCCGCCGAGGTCTTGCACTGCCTCGACAAGGCGTCCTACACAGGCATCAAGCGTCTCTACCGCCCGTACTGTGGCAGAGAAATTCCCTGTATGCCCCACCATGTCAGCGTTCGCGAAGTTGAGAATGACAGCATCGGCCTGCCGTGCACGCAGACGCGCCGCCGCCGCCTCAGTGATCTCGTTGGCGCTCATCTCAGGCTGTAAATCGTAGGTCGCCACTTTGGGCGAAGGAATCAGTATGCGGTCTTCCCCGGCAAAAGGCGCTTCTACGCCCCCGTTGAAGAAATACGTCACATGGGCATACTTTTCCGTTTCGGCCACACGCACATTGCGGATGCCATGCTGCGCGAAGACCTCAGCCAGAATGTGATCGAGCGCCTGCGGTGGGAAGGCCACCGGCAGATCAAAATCTGGGCTGTAGTGCGTAAAGCACGTGTAGTGCACTTCCGGCCGCTGTGGACGTGGAAAGCCAGAAAAATTGGGTTCCGTCAGGGCACGCGTCATTTGCCGTACGCGATCGGCCCGGAAGTTAAAACAGATTACGACATCACCATCCTTGATGGGGCCTAGAGGCGAGCCATCGGCCTGACGCATCACGACGGGCACGACGAATTCGTCCGTGACGTTTTCGCTGTACGAGCGCTCAATGGCCGCTATGGCATCGGTGGCGTCACGTCCATGCCCATACACCATAGCCTGGTAAGCTTTCTCTGTACGCTCCCAGCGCTGATCGCGATCCATGCCATAATAACGCCCCATGACGGTTGCGACGGCGCCAATCCCCTGACGCTGCATGGTCTCCTGCAGTGCGGTCATGTAATGCACGGCACTCTGGGGTGGGGTATCGCGACCATCAAGACACGCGTGCACGAACACCCGGGGGAGAGCGTGCATTTTCGCCATACGTAAGAGCGCATACAGATGCTCTTGCAAGCTATGCACACCACCATCGGACAACAAACCGAAGAGATGCAAGGCTACAGAGCGCTCTTGTGCTACCCGCAGCGCGCGCTGCAAAGCAGGATTCTGCAAAAAATCCCCCTCGCGAATCGCCTTGCTAATACGCACCATATCCTGATACACTACGCGCCCGCTGCCGATATTGAGATGGCCCACTTCTGAGCTCCCCATCTGTCCAGCCGGTAAACCGACTGCTTCTCCAGATGCCTCAAGAGATGTCCATGTCGCGTGGCGATAGAGACGATCAAATATGGGAGTATGGGCTTGACTGATGGCATTATGCGGGCTGGCAGCAGCAAGTCCCCAGCCATCAAGAACGACCAACACAAACGGACGTACATCGTGTGCCAATGTGTGACTCCTTAGTATCGAGGGACAAGAGCGCTCGTGTAGTATTATAATAGTAATATATCCTATGAGCCTATCAATAGTAAGCAAAATATTGGGTTGTGTAGAGTGTATCGATCCACCTCGCGACGCTTGTCGCATCTTCGACTCTCACTCCGCACTTAGAGGCTGGCTGGGCAGTGCCAGGACAAGTGGCACAATTTTTTGCAGAGCAAATTGACAAAAAACACTTTGAGATATATATTTGTTTGTTATAATGCCATGACTTTGTGCTGTCTATACCCTAAAAACATGCAAGGGTCTTCTGAGACGGAAAATAGGGCGCCTAGAGACTCTACGACGTAGAGCGTTGGATACCGGATACATAATGCGCCAGACTTCGCGAAGGTTATCCTCCTTAACTCTCCAACTCGACAGCCGAGGTTGCGCCAGCATACTCGGGCTGCATTCCCTAAGATAGCCTCTTCAGCCGAGAGGGCAGTGCTATATCTCGCGATGAGAGGCAGCCCTGTAGATTAGAAGGGGTATGGTGGCACTATCCCTCCTCATGCCAAGGGATGGGGGGTAGAGAGCCAGAGCTATTGATATGTCCAAGGCTAGTGGTTTGGTGAATCATGGAGCACCTGATGAAGGAAAAGTTGAAGAAGTCGGATGTAGAGACAGCGCCGGAGTTGCAGGAGGGTCTCTTTCCCCAGGATCTCCCCCTCACGGACTTGGAGATGACAGATACTCCAGAGGAGGCGGAAGATCTTTTTGCGCTCTTTGAGCAGAAAGACCTGGATACCGATGTCACCCTGCCAGAGAAATACGGGCTTGATGAGGCTGAGCCGGGGGACGAGGAGGTATCTGAGAACGATCGGTCGACAGCGCCGGAACCCAGCTATGAAGAGAAGACTGACGAGCCGGTTCTCGTCTATTTTCAAGAGATCCGCTCGGTCCCATTGCTCGATCGTAAAGGGGAGATTGAAATCGCCAAACGCATCGAGCAGGCCGAGATGGAGCGTCTGGTTTTTGCGCTCCAAAGCCCTCTCTTGTTGAGTATTCTGGGGATTATTCGCACACGTTTGCAGCACGGTGAGATCACCTTGGCAGAGGTTTCTGAGGAAGCAGACAAATTGCCGGCTGAGCCGGCTGAGCATCTTGCCAACCTCCTCGACGCCCTCGCGGAGTTTGGGTCCAAGCCATCCTCACCCGCATCACGGGGGAAGGAGAGAAATGTCGTCGTTGCGGACGAGCTTTTAAAGAGCCTGAAGAGCCTCAACTTCAAAATCTCTCTGCTCCAAGAGGTGCTCGAAGAGGCGAAAGCGTGTTATCACAATGTGTCTGTCGCGCGGTATGACGTGCTCTCAGAAACTACTTTCAATATCCCACTGCAGCGCATCCTTGGCAGCGGGAACGGCGTCAGTGCCTCACTGCCAGACATCGCCGAGACGTTTGGTGATTCTGGCGAGATCCATCGCCTCATCACTGGTCTCGAGCCCATTGAAGAGCGCCTGAAACAGGCGAAGAAAGAGATGGTCGAAGCGAATTTGCGGCTGGTTGTGAGTATTGCCAAGAAGTACATCAACCGCGGGTTGTCCTTCCTGGATCTCATTCAGGAGGGGAACATCGGTTTGATGCGTGCGGTTGATAAGTTCGATTATCATCGGGGTTTTAAGTTCAGCACGTACGCGAGTTGGTGGATTCGCCAGGCCATCACCCGCGCCATTGCGGAGCAGGGTAAGACAATTCGTATCCCGGTCCATATGATCGAAATTCTCAACAAGGTGGTGCGGTCCTCGCAAGCGCTGACGGTCGAATTGGGGCGCAAGCCGTTACCAGAAGAGATCGCGCAGGACACCGGATTACAGGTTGAGAAGGTCAAAAATACTCTGAAGGTCGCCAAGCGCACCGTGTCCCTCGAAAATCATGTTGGGGAAGGGGACACCGAACTCGGCGCGCTGATCGAGGACAAGAAATCGACCTCGCCGCTGGAAGCGGTGATCAATCGTGACCTGCGCGAGAAGATTCACAAGATGCTCAATACCTTGAGCCCAAAGGAAGAACGTATTTTGCGTATGCGCTTTGGTCTGGGGGATGAGACACCCCATACACTCGAGGAAGTGGGCCAGATTTTTGGGGTATCGCGTGAGCGTATCAGGCAAATCGAAGCCCAGGCCCTCCGCAAACTCAAACACCCCAGCCGCAGCAACCATTTGCGGAGTTTTTTGGAAAACTGAGTATCTCTCCACACCCTAGCCCGCGCTCTCTAGGAGCCGGCTAGGGACACCACCTCTAGTTGATAATCCTTACCGCCGCACGACGCGGGCTCTGACTGAGAATTTCCACCACCGTCGCAGCGATCTTATGGAACTCTGCTCCGGCTTTGGTATCGGGTTGCCCAATGGCGACGGGCACGCCGGTGTCACCGGCATCGCAGACTTCCGGATCGAGGGGCACACGCCCAAGGAGTGGAATGCCGAGACGCTCACTTTCCTTCTGCCCTCCCCCACGACGGAAGATCTCGGTTTCCTTCCCACAGTCAGGACACATAAAAAAGCTCATGTTTTCAACGATTCCAAGCAGGGGAGCGCCGACCTGTTTAAACATCTCCGCACCTTTGGTGACGTCCAGCAGCGCCAGGTCCTGCGGGGTGGTGACCAGTATGGCCCCCGTCAGAGGCACCGTTTGTACCAGGGTGAGTTGTACATCCCCAGTCCCAGGCGGTAAATCAATGACCAACACGTCGAGCTCCCCCCAGTCCGTATCTTGCAAGAGCTGCTGCACAGCTTTCATCACCATGGGGCCACGCCAGATGACGGGAGCGTTCTCTCCCAAGAAAAAACCCAGCGATTGCATTTTCACCCCATGGTTGAGAAAGGGTATAATACGGTTGGTACTGCTTACCTGCGGTTTGTCATGGACCCCCATCATCAGCGGAATGCTGGGCCCATAAATATCGGCATCCAAGAGACCAGTGCGTAACCCCGCCATGCTCAACGCCACAGCGATGTTGGTTGCCACGGTACTCTTGCCCACACCGCCCTTGCCACTGGCTACGGCGATAATATTTTGTACACCTGGCAGAGGCGTCGTCACATTGGGTGTCGGATGTTGAGGTGTTTGCGCTCCTGCTGGCGCCTGATCTTTGACGCGCACCTCCACCTGTACAGTGCCAACGCCCGAGAGAGCACGGAGTGCCTCTGCAGCTGCCTGCTGTATTTTGGTGGCCACATCCTGCTGATTGGTGGTCATCTGGACCATGACCTCGACATTCTGCCCCTGGACCTGCACGCTTTTGACCAGCCCAAAAGAGACAATATCTCGCGTATAGCCCGGATATTTCACCGTTTTTAAGACGTCGTAGACCTGCGCCTCAGAGAGCTTCTGTCGTCTGAACATGCTCGCTTTCCTTTACAGCGGATGTACCACTCTATATGCTGCGTAGAACACGCTATTGATGCTCTCACCCATGATGCACCAGCGCTATGCGCCAGCTTTTTTTGAGAGGTCGCGGAGCATTTCCATAATGCGTGGTCCACAGCGACGCCCCTGGCAGCCCCCGCTTCCCGAGCCCGTGAGATGATTGATTTCCTCTTTGGTCCGTACGCCTGTATCGAGCACTTTCCAGAACACACTTGTCTTAATGCCCTTGCAGATGCAGACGACTTTCATCCCTTCCAACAGGGTACGCGCCGGCGGCGTTTCTGCCGCGGGGCTACTCTCAGGCCACGGGGATGGTGCAGGAAAAGGCATATCCGCATCGGGGTGTACAGAGGATTCGATGGGTGTATCAGTCAGGGCTCGCGATGCCGAGAGCCAATCCGGCCCCTCTAAACCTAGAGTCGCGGGGTCAAGCCCTGCGAACCCTTTTTTCTCCCTATTGCGGTCAGGGGTGGAAGGCTTCTGTCCCGAGTTGAAAGGCTTTTTATCTCTACGCTTGTAATCCATGGGCTGTTACCATCAAGAGAGAGGGCATATCTGCATCTGCGTAGTGTTTCATATCTACCCGTGGCCCTCTCGTGGCGCAGAGGGACAGAGATGGTGTACGGGACAAACCCCACACTGGGGGACACGCGCTTTACAAATAGCTCGCCCATGGGAGATGAGCAGATGCGAAAAAAGTGTCCAGATTTTCCGGGGTACTAACTCTAACAGCGCCTGTTCAATTTTATCGGGAGTTCTTGCGGTGGTCAATCCCAGGCGCTGCGCTAAGCGCTGTACGTGCGTATCCACAGCGATGCCTTGGGGACGGTGCAAGGCATTCCCCAACACCACATTCGCCGTCTTCCGCCCGACGCCAGGGAGCTGCACGAGAGCTACCATCGTGTCTGGCACAGCACCATTATGCTGCTGCAGGAGGGCCTCACAACAGCGCTGAATGGTGTGGGCTTTCTGACGATAGAAACCAGTCGATTGGATATCTTTGGCTAACTCCTCAGGAGCGGCTGCCACATAGTCAGCCGCCGTACGGTATTTTCGGAATAACGTCGGTGTCACGCTATTGACCCGGACGTCTGTGCATTGCGCCGAGAGAATGGTGGCAATGAGCAATTCCAGAGGCGTCGTGAAGTTGAGCGCGCAATGGGCATCCGGATAGGTCTCCTGGAGGACTGCCACAAGCTGTCGGAGATGGCTTTGGACACGGCGCGCTGTCATGCTGTGCCTCATACGAGCAATATTCTACACGGCAAAGTGATCTAAAGCACTTTCTGGCGTATATCCCAGGTATCAGCATAGTGTCACGGCCTGGAAAAAGCAAATCGTCTCTGCTGACCTGCTGCGCTACGCGTCTCACAGAAACTGTTGCGGGATGCGCTGGGCTTCAATGACGCTGACGTGCCAGGGAGGGATCTCGCAATACTGCATCGACTGCCCTAGAGTAACTGCATCTGCTCTTGCGATGCTGCCGGTGGCAAGTCTTGGTCCAGAAAAGCCCGGAGATGCTGGAAGTCCTCACGCACTGAGGCTTGGAACGCCTCACGATGCAGCGCCGCCGCTGGGTGCAACATAGGAAACACGAAGTAATCTTGCATCTGGAAAGACCGGCCTCGCACTTTCGTGATACCGACTTTCTTCTCCAGGAGCAGTTGCGTGGCAAAATTCCCCAGGGTGCAAATCACGCGTGGCTTGATGAGCTCAATCTGTCGCAATAAATAGGGTTTACAGGCTTCCACTTCGTCTGGAAGGGGGTCGCGATTCTGCGGCGGGCGGCACTTCAAGACATTGGCAATGAAAATCTCCGAGCGCTGTAAGCCAATCTCCTGCAACAGACGGTCGAGGAGCTTCCCCGCGGCTCCTACAAAGGGGCGTCCCTCTTTGTCCTCGTAATACCCGGGGGCCTCACCCACAAACATGATGTCGGCTTCAGGGTTCCCACTCCCGAAAACGACCTGCGTCCGGCCGGCCGCCAAGGCACACTTTTGGCAATCTTGGATCGCCTCATGGAACATTTGCAAAGCATTGTGCAGATCAGCCATCGCTCTTCCCCTCGTGCGTGGAAGAGGGCGGGGTGTTGAAGGTGCGCTCATTCCACCATGATCTGATTGTCCGTCCGCGTTGGTAACAAGTTGAAGGCGAAACTGACCGCAAAACCCGTGTGCAGCTTCAGCTCACGCCAGAGATTTTGCACCATCTTGTGCACCTGAATGCTCAGCAGGTTGCCGCTGCGGAGTTGTTCTTTCGTATGACGCCAGAATTGCCGCAGTTCCTCCCGCGACGTGATACGCCCGATCGACCAGATGTTGCACTTGCTCAGCAGCAGATGGAGCCGTGAAGGAACTTCCAGTTTGGCACGGGCATAGGCTAATTGCAGCTCCTCGATACGGGCATTGTGGAGGACACCACCGCGTATGCTCGCCAGTGCATCCAGCAAGCGCTGTTCACGTTCACTGCGCTTGCGCGTTTGCAGCCACAGCTCTTCCAGCTCGAGCAAAAAATGCCCCCACGCTTGTAAATAGCCCAGCACTTCCGGTACACGCCAACGCCAGTATTGCTGTCGGCTGTCTACGGGATACCCAGACCGCCGCACCGTACGGCCTTTGAGGGGGAAAAAACCGGTCATCATGGGATGATTACCCTCCAGGAGGGCCGCACTCTTGTACCACACCAAGTTTTTAAATACGTTCCAGTACATGCGTGGTGTGGCGCGTTGCAAGATGTTGCGCATATTCTCGAAGCTGTAGAAGGACTGCCAGGCTTGCTTATAGGCTTCGAACCACTGCTCCCGGGACATATGTGGATGGTCCATGGTGGGATGGAATGAGTCGTAGCGATTCAGGTCGGCATCAATGGGCACCCCACTCTGCACCGCGTGCAGGTGGTCCATCGAACCCGGAATCGGTGTGAGCATGAAGAACGACGCCTGATCAACCTGTATGTCGTTTTTCAGGCGTTCGATGTCCCGTGTAATGGAGTCGTATGTATCGAAAGGGAAGCCAATAATAAAGCCAACGTGTGTGGAAATGTCGGCAGCGTGCCATGCATCGATGAGGTTGCGGTAGTCTGCGGCATCATTTTGTTTCTTATCGGCGGCCTGGAGGTTATCATCATTGATACTCTCCATGCCAATGAACACCTGCGTACAGCCGGCCTGCCGCGCCAAAGAGATAAAATCCTTGATTTTGTAGGACAACACGTCCACTTGCATGATGAACTCGAGCTGGATGCCGTCCGTCTTTTGCAACTCGATAATCGCCTCAAAGATCTCCCGCCACTTTTTGTTGCGGGCGAAGTTATCGTCCGTAAAAAAATAGAAAGTAATGCCAGCCTGGCGGTAATTCTCCTTGATAGCGTGCGCAATGGCTTCTGGATCACGCATGCGCATCTTACGTCCTTGCACATTGATAATTGAGCAGAAGCTGCAACTGAAGGGACACCCACGTCCACAATCAATGGTACCAAACTGTTTGTAGGCAAAGTGCCGCAAATACTTTTTGTGAATCATGGGGATAGGGGGGGTGTGTAAGTCAGGAGTGGGCTCGAGAAAATTATACAGGGGCTGCAGCTCCCCAAGCAGCACATCGCGCAGCAGGTGTTCCCACTCGGCTTCCACCTCACCAGTGACGACAGTCACTCCAAGATCAAGGATCGCCTGGATCTCAGGCGTGGGGTTGTGGAACAAGGCGATCGTGCCACTGACGTGGAAACCACCAATGATCACGTCCACCCCTGCAGCTCGGAAGGTCCGTGCCAGGTCAACAGCCCGTGGATATTGGTTGGTCTGTACCCCTACCAGGCACACGACGGTTTTCCACCCTGGTCGGCGGCTACGACGAATGATCTTGGCCACGTTGATCTTATGGACAGCTTCGTCGAGAAGTTCGCTGGTCAGCTCAAGATCCTCGCGTAGCGCCCGACGCCGCTTGACATCTTCGGTGAGCGCATAGAGACACGCCAGCGTATTACTTGGCAACACCCCCCGCCAATGGCGCAGGACATAGCCATCGTCGTCGTACTTCGATGGTTTGAGCAGCACCACATGGAGGCCGCGTATGCCATGCGTACGCTCCGTGATAGTGCACTGGACGAGAGGAGAGGGGGGGTGAATGGCAAGCAGTGCGTTCTGCCCCTTAGAATGGCCCAAACGACCTCTGGGCAACAAAGCGTGGATACTATACCCTATTTCGGACAACTTCCCTAGGATTTTTGCAAAAATCCTTGCCCTCCGTGTGTTCTCAAGGGCAACTACCACGAGGAAAGCGCTTGTACTTTAAGGGTGAATTTGCAAAACTTGTATCCCAAGCAGCCCCGGCATAACCAGCAACCATGCTTGTCCTTGGAGAGCTGCTCTTGTATGTACAGGAAAGGCACGGGCAGTCCCAACCGTGTATAAAGGAAGGGCCCTGAGATGAATACACCTGAAGCAATGTTGGGCAGGAAAGAGCAAGGGACTATGTGGGGGCAGGGACCCTGGCTGCGTAGCAAACGCTGGGATCTCCTCTACATTACTGGGAGTGGCATACTGGTAGTGATCCCTCTGATGCTGTATGAAGTCGCTGGCAATTCCGCAACTTTCGTTAATCTCTTTATTGCCGGCGTTATTGGTGGTCCCCACATGTATGCCACTTTTTTCCGCACCCTGCTGGACACTTCCTTTCGGCAGCGTCACCGGCTACTCGTCTTAGGATCATTGGGGATTCCAGTGCTCGTGGTGGCCGGCGCCATATGGCATTTTCAACTCCTGATTACGGTCTTTTTCTTCTGGGCCTCAATGCATGTGCTGCACCAGATCGCCTATATTTTGGAATGCTATAACCGCAGGCAATATGGCGCTCTCCAGCGCTGGTCACGGCTCATCGATTATGCTGTGGTCTTCAGCTGTCTCTATCCCTTTGCGTCGTACCGATTCATCCACGATGAATTTTACATTGGCAACACACCTTTGTTGTATCCTGATATGCTCAAGACGCCCGTGCTATGCTACATGATCTCTGGCTTTTTTGCCCTGGCTCTCCTGCTCTTTATTGGTAAAACCCTCACAGAGATCTATCAGGGAACGGTGCACTATCCCAAGATTCTCTTGATGGTCACGACCATTGGCTTAGCATGCCTCATTACCAGCTACAGCGGTCACAAACTCGAAATGGCTTTTCAGGGTTTTAACACCTGGCATTCCTTTCAATATCTCGCCCTGACCTGGTATAGCCACACGTTACGCCAGCAACGCGGTGCGATCGCCTCCCCGTTCATGCATTGGCTGTCCAGTCCTGGTGCCAGCCGCTTTGGCTGTTTCTATGGGATCAATTTTGCCCTCACGCTCGGTGCACTGCTGCTGATCGGGGTGGTGTTTGGGCTCTCGGGACTCAGCTTTGAGCACAGCTATTACGTGGTCGTGCTGTCGTTTCTCCTGGTCCATTACTGCCATGACCATGTCCTCTTCACCCAATTTGGGGATCTGGTGTGACAGGCAGAGGGGGCCGGGGAGACGTCTTATGGCGCGGCACGTTCAGCCGCCTTGCGCAAGGCACGCTGTGTCAGTACCGCGCTGAGATGACGGCGGAACTCCGCCGAGGCATGCAGGTCGCTGTCAGGCTCTATTTCGGAGGCAGCAGCCTGGGCTACGGCACGCAGACGCGCCTCATCTAAGGGGTGTCCCAGCAAGAGGGTAGGGGCGGCGGCAACCTTATGTGGTATGTCGCCTACACCGCACAGCGCCACCGCTACCTGGGTACACTGCCGTGCCGCATCCAGGGTCAGGAGTACGGCCACTCCTACCATGGCAAAGTCGCCATGGCGACGGCTCTCCTCCAGGAAACACCAGCCAGTACCTAGCGACCAACGTGGAAAGTGGACCTCAGTGAGGATTTCATCGGGCTCTAGAGCTGTCGTCAAGTAGGTGCGGAAGAGACTGTCGGCGACAATCTGGCGTGTGCCACGTGGCCCCTGTACCCGTACACTTCCCCCGTGTGCTAACAGGACTGCCGGCAATTCAGCCGCGGGGTCGGCGTGGGCGATACTCCCCCCCACCGTGCCCCGGTTACGGATCGCGACGTGGCCGATGAGCGTTGTGGCCTCAGACAGCAGGGGATAGTGTTGCCGCACAGTGGGCACACGTTCGAGACTACGCTGGCGTGTCATCGTACCGACGACTAAGGCCCCGTCGCGCTCCTGAATAGAATCGAGCCCAGCAATACGGTTGAGATCGATGATGTATTGCGGTCGTGCCAGGCGCAGATTCATCAGGGGCATTAAGCTCTGCCCACCCGCCAGGAGCTTCGCTGTGTCACCATGCTCAGCGAGCAGGGCAATCGCTTCCTCAACAGTCGATGGGGCAGCATAGGTAAACGGGGCTGGTTTCATCCATGCGCCTCCTCTCCAGTACGGGACGCCCTCCTGCCTTGCGACACCACCGCGGCTCTGGTGGAGAACTCGCACCTCAAAAGCCCAAGCCTGGGGCTCTGTATAGGGCTTACGTTACTTCACTTCTGCAGAGTCTGTCAAGGATAGACCTCCCGGGTAGCTGAGACAGGCAAACACTTTGGGTTAGGTTTCCTTGCCTTCCGATGTTTGCAGTCCGAGCGCATACAGCGCTCCGCTGACGAGCATAGCCACAGGCATCAGTAATAAGGCCATCGAGAGAGTTTGCATCCGCGGATTGAGGTGGAACAACTGACTGATGGTCATGACCATCCCTGGCAAGGCGGCTTGCGCCTGCGCCAGACGCGTCGAAATCGCGCCCACCAGTGGCAAGGAGATGCCATCGCCCAGGACGTGAATTATCACCACCACAAGCCCCAGCGCCGTGGTCCGCAGGTTCGCCGGCACCAGATTGACCAGCACCGCGTTGACTGGGCCGTTGCCTAAAAAAACCAGGGTGATGCCCAGGAAGATGCTGAGCACATAGACTGGCTTATGGGGTGAAACGATGGCCAGCAGCATGCACGGGGCAGCCAAGAGAGAACTGGCGGCGCAGACCCAGAAAGACGCTCCCCGGAACCGTGTGCGCAAGCGGTCTGCGATGAGGCCGCCGAGCAGCGTGCCGATCAACCCACCCAGGACCGCGCCCACTCCCAGGACGAGGTTGGCGTCTTCAGCCGTCATGCCCTTGTCGTGCTTGAGCCACTGCGGCGCCCAGAACACTAGGGCGCCAAGGGCAAACGTGATCGCGGCATAACCGCCACAGGTACACAGGTAGCCACGATTGGTGAACAATATGCGGTAGCCTACGGCCCAGCCTGGCGGCGCCAGTTGTGGCTCTGCCTGGTGGCTGGGGGCGGCTGTTGCGTCGTTATCCATGGCGCCGCGTTGCGGCTCGCGTATGGTGTAGGCCGCCAGCGCTGTCAGCAGGCCGGGCAGACCCACCAGATATACCGTATGCCGCCAGCCAAGCCGATCAGGCGACCCCACGTATCCGCCTGTCACATACCCGATCGCTGTGCCCAGCGGAATCGCCGCGAAGAAAAAGCTCATCACCAGACTACGGCGCTGCTTGGTGAAAAAATCCGCCAGCAGCCCTGGCGCAATCGTCGCATAATTCGCTTCGCCAATCCCTACGGCTGCGCGTGAGACGAGCAACTGCGTAAAGTTGGCCGCGACTCAACGCGCTGCCCACCCAGCCTAATTGCTGATCCGTGTAGCCGGTGTCCTGTTTGATGTAAGGCAGCAACGCCGCAAAGATGAAGCGGTCGACATAGTTGAGCACATTCAAGAGCGACAGGATAACGAGCACGACATAGGCATAAGCGACCGGCTCTGGAGCAGTGGGCGTGGCGGGCACGGATGAGTTCGGGAGAGACATATCGTAATTCCTTCATGTGCAGATGGCTGGCTTGCAAACCAAGCGTGCTGATACTGACATCTTGTGGCGTTCTATGCTACCACGTCACAGGTTGACCAGCCGCTGCATCTCATCTATCCTCGTAGTATGGTGAGTCGCTGCGTGACGTTGACCTCGCCTCGGACACTACTTTCGATGTCGCCGTCAGACGATGGCCAGGCAAAAATCCCGTGCTCCTTATGCGAGCGTTTGACTGACACGCTATGTTACGCAGTGTGATTGGACGAAATCGACATCAGGGGAGGCAGCGATGCTCATAGATCAGGTATCCGCCGCCGCATCAACGCTGGGCCTCAGTGAAAGAATTGCCCACCGCCTCCTGACCCGCTCACCCCTGGGGCTATTGGTGCGCTGGGTCGCGAGGATCCAGGCCTCTGTCCACGCCAAACTGCTCGGCGGGTTCCTGTTGGTCGTACTGCTGTTCATCGCCATGGGAGTGCTGAGCCTGCAGACGATCGCCAGGATGTCCCGCCAGAGCCAACTCCTCCACCAGGCCCACGAGCGGGTCGACTCGGCGCGCCAGATCGAGCACGCCCTGGCCATGCAAATGAACTTTATCGCCATGGCGCTGCTGCTGAAGGACGAGGGCGCGATCGCCAACTTCCTGCGTGAGAACAACCGGTTTAACAATATGCTGGCCCGACTCGAAGAGGCCGCTCCGTCAGAAGAGGGGCAGATGATTCAGCGGATTCGCACCGCCCAGGACGAGATCCTGACTACGGTGGCAGACATCGCGAACCTTATCCGGGATGGCAAGGTCGACGAGGCGATGACATTGCAGCTCAAAAATGGCTACCCGCAGTATCAGCAGATCGAAAGGCTGGTCAATCAGGTCGCTAAGACCGAAGAGGACAAGATGGGTGCCCTCAGCAGGATCGTCACTGCCGTACACCAGAGGGCCCTGATCCTTATGGGTAGCTTCGTAGGGACCTCGATCCTGCTGGCCCTGCTCCTAGGGTTCGTGACCTCGTGGTCATTCATCTTGCCCGTGCAGGAGGCGCAAGGGTTCCTCGACCAAGTGGCAAAAGGGGACTTCAGCACGACCATCAACGTGCCGAATCGGGACGAATTCGGCGCCCTGGCCGCGCGCATGAACCAGATGAGCCGGGAGTTGCACCGCCTCGACATGGACCAGCGCCAGGC
>WNGG01004458.1_pt1 | contig 15708 bp, 15 predicted proteins | sample 5400661 | NCBI WGS metagenome assembly WNGG01 (sample SAMN13153372, study PRJNA577476) | soil metagenome | isolation source: 100 cm soil or saprolite under Garry oak tree replicate 1 | place: USA:California | collected 2016-06-15
TGACCGAAGGTAGACGCGAAAGCGGCGTTGACGCCTGCCTTTCAATAATCGCAGACGTTCCTTTCAGGCGTCTGACCGAAGGTAGACGCGAAAGCGGCGTTGACGCCTGCCTTTCAATAATCGCAGACGTTCCTTTCAGGCGTCTGACCGAAGGTAGACGCGCTAGCGGCGTTGACGCCTGCCTTTCAATAATCGCAAAGGAGACTCCTTTGCTCTTGATACCATTGACGAATAAATACATCAACCTCTTCCTGGTTCAGCGCACCGTCCTCGGCACGTTCACGCAAGGCAGTCGTCAGTTGACAAACTTCTTCCGCAGAGAGAGACAGACCCAGGGCAGTAGCACGGTTTCCTACGGCATGTCGACCGGTGAAACGTGATCCAAGATCAACGTGACGTGGCAGCCCAAAATCGGCTGGGTCAAGCACCTCATAGGAGCGGGGATTATGCAGGACCGCTTTGGTGTGGATACCGGCCCGGTGGGTGAATGCTCCTGGAGCAGTGATCGGCATATTAAAAGGAATAGTGAGATTAAGGTAGCGCGCCACTAGTTGATCGAGGGAGGCTAGTTGTCTCAGATCGTAGCCTGCCAGCAGGTGGGGATAATTGATATACAGTTGGGCCATCAGTCCACTCAACGAGGTAATGCCGTTGCGCTCTCCTATACCCATTACCGTCACATCCAGGCAATCTGCACCACCTTCCAGGGCAGCGACTGAGTTAGCGATGGCGCAGCCGCCATCATTATGTCCATGAAACTCAATACCAACATCGGGATAGCGTTCGGCGCAGAGCCGTATCAGCCGTTCAACCTGGCGTGGTGTGGCAATGCCCACTGTATCGGGCAAGCCAATACGTTGCACACCGGCCTCAACTACGGCGTCAAAAATGGTCAGAAGGTCCACAAGGTCGCTGCGAAAGGCGTCCTCGGCGGAGAAGCGTACGTAGCGTCCCGCCGCTCGAATACGGCGAATCAGTGGAACGGCATCCGCTAGTATCTGCTCAATGCGACGGCCATGGCTAAAGGTTTGTAACTGCGTTGAGGTGCCATAGAAGAGATTCAGCCCATAGATAGGTGTATCCAGGGCGGTCTGTACATCCGCTTCAACACAGCGTACATGGGCAATGATACGCGCCCGCAGACCCAGCTCGCACAAAGCCTGCACAGCCGCACGCGTCTCCCGCGAGACAATGGGCGATGGCACCTCTATGAAGGTCACACCCAGCGCATCCAATTGGAGGGCAATCTCCAACCGTTGCTCAAGGCTGAAAAAGGATCCGGCGAATTGCTCACCTTCGCGCAGCGTCGAATCGAGAATGGCCAGTGGTCTATTCGTACTCATAATGCTCTTCCCCTTTGCAACATGTAGGGGCAACCCTCGTGGTCGCCCTCAGTACGGCTTCCAATACATCAATGGCTTGAGTATACTCGGCAATACTGCTATGTTCGTGCGGCGTATGATCGAGACGAGAATCGCCGGGTCCATAAGCCACAATGTTCTGTCCCCAGACTGGTCCTACCACATTCATATCAGAGGTCCCCGTTTTATACTTAAAAGTTGGCTGTCCACCTATGCTACGAATGGCTTGAATGAAGGCTCGTGCTAGTGGCGTAGTACGATTTGTCTGAAAGGCCACTTCTTCCCCTGCAAAGCTGAGATGTGCTTCATCTGCCTCGGCCCAACGTTGCAACTGGGTACGCAAGCCCGCTATATCATACTCAGGCGGTAAACGGTAGCCAATAAGCAGCTTTGTCCATTCTTCCAGACCATTCTGCTCGCTGTTGATGCTGCGCAGCGAAGGGTTGAGTGAAACAAAACTGGAGCTTCCCGCGTGCTGCGAGTTCCAGGTATCGGCAGCAGTACGCACCCGTTCCCAGAAAGCCACTGCCGCCTCGCTGCTGTTTTGCTGGGGGCCAGCACTGTGACTGAGGGGACGAGCAAGCTCATACTCCACCAGCAATCTGCCTTTGTAGCCAATGGTCACGGACTGGCTGCCGCTCGGTTCGCCAATGATACAGGCATGTGGCTGGTAACGCGTTACCACTGCGCGTGCGCCACGCGAGGTAGCTGCCTCCTCTTCGACGGCTCCTATGACCACAATAGGACGCTGCAAGTGATCGCTCTGTGCCAGACGTGCCGCAGCACAGAGGAAGGCGGCTAACGGCCCCTTGGCATCGACGGCACCGCGACCATAGAGCAGCCCATCCTCTATCTTAACAGGAATAAAGCCGCGTACCGTATCCATGTGGCCGAGCAGTACAACAGGTTGTTGCTCACTACCCACAGATGTATGCTGATGCAGCGATGTACTGGCAACGAAATTTCCTACCTCGTCTACATAAGCAGTCAGTCCCAATTGCCGAGCCTGTTCAACCAGGTATGAGGCCAGCGCACCCTCTTGCCCTGAATAGCTGGGAATGGTCAGCATATTAGCAAGCAGCGAAACTTCCGGGCTGGTCTGGGTGGCGGATACCTGTGTGCGCCTCGCGGGAGTCTCACGAGCAGGAGCTTGTTCTGTCAGCACCTCCGTCACTACGGCGATCACCTGTTGCAGTTGTGCCTCTGTAATTACAAGCGGTGGAAGGAGGCGAAGTACGTTCGAACCGGCTGGTAGGGCCAGGACACCGCGCTCTAAGAGAGTTTCAAGATAGGGTTGTACGCGCCTGCGCAGTTCGAGCCCGATCAATAAGCCCCTGCCGCGCACCTCACGTATCAGCGAGGTAGAAGTCCGTAACGCTTGCAATTGCTCCAATGCCCACGTTCCCAGAGCGTTAGCACGTGCCGGTAAGTCTTCACGCTCAAGTATGTCGAGCGTTGTCAGGGCAGCGGCACAGGCTAAGGGATTGCCGCCGAAGGTACTGCCATGCACGCCCCGCGTAATACGTCCGCTCTCCATCACTCGCGGCCCCAGGCAAATTGCGCCCATTGGTACGCCGCCTGCCAGGGACTTTGCCAGGCAAAGGATGTCAGGTTGCAGGTTATAATGGTTACAGGCAAAGAGTTGACCTGTACGCCCGAAGCCTGTTTGCACCTCATCAACAATCAGTAAAGCCTCTCGTTCGCGACACAAAGCGGCCAAGCCAGCCACGTATTCCTGTGAGGCAACATGCACACCACCTTCTCCCTGTACCAGTTCAATGATGACGGCAGCAGTCTCCTCGTTGATGGCATCCTCCATAGCTGCCAGATCGTTGTAACGAACGTGCCGTACATCTGGCATCAGCGGAGCAAATGGCTCGCGATAATGTGGCTCCCACGTTGTGGCCAGCGCACCCATGGTGCGACCATGAAAACTGCGTAGGGTGGCGATGATACCTGTGCGTCCCGTCGCCAGACGAGCAAACTTGAGGGCTCCTTCAACCGCCTCGCTGCCACTGTTACAGAGAAAGATGTGATCCAGCCCTTGCGGCGTAAGACGTGCCAGACGTTCCAACAAAGCGGCACGCACATCGTTGTAGACAATTTCGGGACAGGTGATCAAGCGTTGGGCTTGTTGTGCCAGGGCTGCCGAGATCTCTGGTCGTGCATGACCGATATTTGCGACTCCATGACCTGCCGTGCAGTCGATGTACTCGCGTCCTTCGTCATCCCACAACAAAGCACCACTGCCGCGTACCATCGCTACAGGCCGTTTGCTGTACACACCACTGCTATAGGTGTTTTCACGTTCAATGGTGTTCATACCTAGTTCCTTTCTCCTGCTAGGGCGGGTACAGCAATCATCGTTCCATCTCCCGCAAGCACCCCCTTCAATGACCCGCTTCCGATATAAACGTGTGGCACTCCACCACGGATGGCCTCCTGGGCTCCCAGCAACTTCTTGCGCATACGGCCCTGTGCGTAGTGCATATAGTGTTCCAGATGCTCTGCCGCGATGGTGTGAACGAGGGTGGTGTTTTGTTGCGGATCCGCTAACAAACCTGGTACGTTGGTCATGATGACCAGTGCTTCGGCCTGGAGCGATACAGCAATGGCGGCAGCAACACGATCTCCATCAACGTTCAAACGCTCTCCTTCAAAACTCAAGGCCAGGGGAGCAATCACGGGTGTGTAACCGGTACGCAGCAGTTGCTGTAGCAGCCCATTATTGACCTGCTCAATAGTGCCTGTATAGTCGTCACGCAGTATCTGCACACGCCCCTCCGGTGTAACCGAGCGTACAGCAGCTTTGCGCCGTGCCAGCAGCAATCGTCCGTCGACTCCGGTCAGGCCAAGGGCATTGACTCCTCGCTGTTGCAAGGAGGCCACCAGTTCGGTATTGATCTGACCGGCCACCGCCATGGCGTAAATACGCAGTGTCTCGCTATCGGTGTAGCGGCTCACCATACCCGTTGGTGAGGTAATCATGCGTACGGGATGCCCTAAACGCTCAGCCATTGTATTGGTGAGGTCTGAGCCACCATGCACCAGCACCAGACGCTGTCTCCCAGCAAAAGAGCAGGCTATCTCTTCCACAATGTTTGCGGTGGCGACACCGGCACCGCCCCCAATCTTGACGACAATGGTCATGTTATCTCTCCTATACTGGATGCAGTCCTGGAAAACTCAGGCCAAGCGTTTCATCCCAACCATACATGCAGTTGAGGGCCTGCACCGTATTGCCAGCTGCACCTTTCATCAAGTTATCCAGTGCCGCCATCACTACGACTCGCTGCTGGTCGGCGTCAAGCTCAAAACCCACATCGCAGTAGTTGCTGCCAGCAAGAATCTTCGGTTCGGGATAGCGGTACGTGCCACTGCGCTCCTTGACAATGCGTATGAACGGCTCGTTCTGGTAGCTGTGACGATAAAGCCGCCACAGTGCTCGTTCGTCCAACGGCTCTTTGACAAAGACATGGGCCGTGACCAGTATGCCGCGCACCAGTTCAATGGCTGTTGCCGAGAAGGCGATACGCTGCTCTAGTTCTCCCCCGGCTAGTGTTCCCAATTCCTGTATAAGCTCGGCAGTGTGACGATGGCCGGTTGGTTGAAATGAACGGACGGCTCCACTGCGGTCAGGATGATGACTTCCTGCCCCAGGTGTGGCTCCGGCGGCGGATGAACCAAGTTTGGCCTCCAAGACTAATGGTATTGAACTATCTACCAGACCGGCGCGATAGAAGGGAGCCAGACCCAGGATGGCAGCTGTTGCCATACAACCGGTACCACTCACCAGTGCTGCGTCACGCAGTTGGGCACGGTGCAATTCAGGTAGACCATAGACCGCCTCTTCCAGCAGGTGTGGCAGAGGATGTGCTTGACCATACCAGTGCTCATAGAGCGCAGCCGAGCGCAGGCGCAGATCTGCGGAGAGATCAATAATACGCGGTGCAATGCTCCGATAACTTTCAATACTCTGCATGGATGCGCCGTGGGGCAGGCATAAAAACAATATGTCGCATGATGTCAGATCATCAGGATGACAAAAACGCAACGTCGTACATTTACGTAGATTCGGATGGGTACTGTGGACGTATTGTCCGGCATGACTGCTGGATACCACCTGCGTCAATTCGATCATGGGATGAAAGAGCAACAGGCGCATCAGTTCACCGGCAGTGTAGCCGGAGCCGCCCACAATTGCAGCTCGTAATCGACTCATCGCATTACTCCTTGCGCTACGCTATCTAGAACGTAGTCAATCATCGCATCAGGAATGTTCACTCCAGTAGGTGCAATGCTATTGCGAAACTCCATAGTCGCGTTGATCTCGTTTACTAACAGTCCGCGTTGCGGATCTTCCAGCAGATCAATGGCCAGGATACCGCCGCCAACCGCCTGGGCAGCGCGTACACACAGGATATCCAGTTCCTCTGTGACCGGGCAATTCGTGGTAACGGCACCACGAGCGGTATTGGTGACCCAATGTTCGCTGGTGCGATAGATAGCGCAGACTGTGCGTTCACCGACCACGAAGGCTCGAATATCGCGCTGGGGCTTGGCGATGTGTTCCTGGATATAGTGAATATGATGTTGATATGAGCCAAGCGTCTCCTGATGTTCAAGCACCGCCTCAGCGGCGTCCCGATCATTGATGCGTGCCAGTAAACGGCCCCAGGAGCCGATGGTTGGCTTGAGCACCGCCGGGTAGCCCAGCCTCTCAATGCCTTCAAGTGCTGTGGGAGCTGCAAAGGCCAGCAGTGTGCGCGGTGTGGGAATACCTGCCCGTAATAAGGCCAGCGTGGTCAACAGTTTATCATTGCAGGTAGCAGTCACCGCTGCCGAGTTAAAGACGGGTATGCCCCAGTACTCTAACACAGCCGCTACCGCCAAGCCTTGCGATTGGCTCACACTCCGGCAAAGGACGGCATCATATGTGCGCCACCGCTCATCCGGGCAGGCAAGCTCTAATAACAGGCTATTGTCGTCGATAATATCGAAGGTAATCGCACGTTGCCTCAATGCCTCTATCAAGAGCTTCTCTTCTACGCGGATACGTGAAGTCAGAAGAGCTACATGCATGGTCTTACTCTCCCCAGTCTTCTTCGATTTCGGGTGCCAGGGCTACGCGGGGCTCTTCTACACTCAGTACCTCTAATTCCGCGCCACAATCACTGCAATAAATAATTTCCCCTACCATGAGTCCCTGTAAAGAAACTGCTGCTTCGCATTCTGGACACTGTGCCATGATCGGTTTCTCCTTTTATCTTGTCTGGATAGCTAACCTCGTACAAAAATACTACCTTTCGACCCAACTGACCGTAGGTAGACACGATAGTGTCGTTGTTGGGTCGCATTTCAAGAATTTAGACAAACAAAAAAGCCCTTCATCCTCCAAAGGACGAAGAGCATTCATGCAACTTCCGTGGTACCACCTTCATTTGCCGACACCTTACGATGTCAAGCCTCTTCGAGTACTAACATACTCTAGCCCTATCACGGTGGCATCCGGCAAGGTCTAATTTCCTCTGTAGAGCTCCCTTGCTCCACAGCGATTTCTTCTTGCAGCTCAGGGTTCTTATTCGCGACCATTTACCATGGACTTTCCACCAGCCGTCCATTCTCTGTGTGTAAACTAGAATCGTTACTTGTCCCATCAACGCTTTTACGGTATTAACTTTTCGTTAGTATAGTTGTAACATTTAAGAGATGAATTTGTCAAGGGGTAAAAAACTGTGAAGGGGTAAGTATCCCCGCAAGTATTGTGTTTTACCCGCTCTAGTCATGGGCTCCGTTTGCGTGCAAAATGGTTAATGTCTCTTCCTCGCGACCAGGGGCTTTGACCGCCACGATGATGCGCCCAATGTGGTACTCATTCTCATAGTGGTCTATCTCATCATCAGTGAGACCCAGCTCCTCGAGTTCCTTGGCAAGGGGGTCGTGAGGAGTTCTCTTTCCATGAAGGAAGAATCGTTTGATTCCTTGCCAAAAATCAGTGAGGTGGCTTTCCGCGTGGCCTTCAGCAGGACCGGAATAGTAAACCTGGTCGGAACTGAATCCTGCGTTTTGGAGTTCGTCTACCGCCGTGTCTGCCAAACCTCGATCATTAAATACGCCGATAACTGTACCCTGTGCTTTGATTGCCATGTCTGTTCTCCTTTTCGTAAAGTTACTTACCTTCATTACGCTGGAGATGGTGAATGGGATACACTTGCAGTGCCTTCGTTTTCACCATAGAATAATTGATATAGTTAGTCCTCTTGCAAATATATTACGTTTCTCTATTAGCATAAGGCAAGGTTCAAATGAACTTGACAGTGTTGGGTCTAGGCGACCAATGGGAAATTTTGTCCGGACAAGAGAACAAGGAGAAAAACGCATCTCTTGGAGGAGTATACCCACGGGGTGCGCAACGAGATGTCTACTAGGCTTCCAAGCGAAGTGGCTCTGGACCGTTCTTCGTCGCATTCATGGTTTCTGCACTGAGACGGAACTTCTTCAACATCGTCAGCAAACAAGCGATGGGACCAAGATTGCTTGTGAAGCCGTTTCGTACTATACCGCCTGCTTGCTGTAATCTCGTTGCGCATCCCGTGGGTACAGGCCTGCTCTGCCTCGGTGAAGCCGTCTCCTAAAACAACAAGGTCATGTTTTGCGCCAGGTGGTCCGGATATTACTGATCTCGGCACAAGTTGCTAAACTTTTCATCCGGTGAACGGATATGATGCGGACTTAGGAGGCGCATCATTAACTATAGGGAAGTTTAGATTTCTACGCCGAGATCAGTAAGAGCGGTGTCATACTATCGGGCATTCTAAAGCTCCTTCATTCTTTCGTTTACGAAAAACGAGCATTTTTCGCTTGTCCTCAAAGTAGGTGGGCTTGATTGGATCACCTAGCTGTAGGGGATTTCTTAGGGCTCTGCTGTTTTTATGCGCATATATCTGATGGATAAGGATATCATTCCCCGATACATCCTTCTTGGAAAATTACAAGACTATTTTCTCTAAAAAGAGATGAAATGTCAAGAGCTCTATCACATTGACAAACAAGAAATTACGGAAATCATTCAAGGTTGGGCGTGGAGAGATCTAGGATTGTAGGAAAAGTTACGAACGACGTTTCATCCTTTGCTTGCGCTTGGTTTGCAAGCGTGTTGACAAGTTGTAGAGTTTTTGTCCCCAGAAGAAGACTCCGCCACACAGAATAACTAGAGCGATCACAGCGGCGATCCAGTACCAGGGTGTGAACAAGTCAAAGATATTTGTTGAAGTAGGACGAAAAAAGGCTGAGATAGCATGGGGAATGCTTTGGTTCTGGGATGGAACGGTGAATGTTGTCGTGAAGTTGAGTGTATGATGATGCTCATAGCTCAGATTGAGCATGGCCGTATACGTTCCAGGGGAAAGCGACTTGTGTTGAATATAGAGCGGATAGTCAATGGATGTTTGTGGGATAAATGTATCAAGCTTCAACGACCAATCCTGAAGAAGGTGTCCAGATGTATCATGCACTTGGAGGCTACCAAAGGGATGGAGTAGTTGGGTACCCGTATTGTTCATTCGAATAAGGAGCCGTTGGTAGCTGCTTGAGATATCGTACTGCACGCTTGTGGCTTCCAGCTTTTCCGTGGTTGGACCAGGGAGATTGACGAGGACGCCTAACGCGAGGACATGCTGGATGTCAATGCTGGGGTGCTGTGATGCGCCATTTGAGGTCACTGGCTGAGGAATCTCCTCAGCGATAATCCCACCCGCATGTTGTCCGGGACGGACATGGTCGGGAATCGTCAGTTGAAAGGGGATATCTTGGCTTTGACCTGGATTGAGGGTGATCTGGTGGCTGTTCAGGGTTAACCAGGCTCCGACATCATGCCGAGGAGCGGTATGTGAGAGAAAAACGGTTCCACTCTTCCGTCCTCAGAAGAGGACGCCTCCCACAATTGGCAACATTGTGGGAGGCGTCTATGGTACATCTCTTTCCGTCAGTTTCGCACGGACAGGCCACTACAACTCATGAGCGCGGGCAAGCCATTTCTCTCTACAGCACAGCTTGACTCGAGTCAACAAACTACCGGTAGAGCGTAAGCCCAACCTGGCTCACAGCCTGTCTTCTCCAACACTTCAGCTCAATGAGCGTCACAGTTCAAGTTCGGCACTCACCAACTGCTCTTCTGGCAAATACTCGAGGTGGAAGCCGAGCTTCTTACAAACCTCTTGCATGCCCTGGTTTTCCACAAGGACGGTACCGGTGAGGCGCTGGAGTTTTTCGTCGTGGCCGACCTGGATCAGCCGACGCATCAATTCGGTCCCCAACCCCCTTCGCTGGAACTGGTCGGTGACGAGAACGGCAAACTCGGCGCTATTGTCGCTATGGGCTTTGATTAAACGGCTTACGCCAATAATCTCGTTCTGCCCGGTCTGCGGGTTTTTGTATTCGGCGACGAGCGCCATCTCCCGCTCGTAGTCAATGAAACACATGCGGATCAACTGCTCGTGGGCGATCCGCTCGCTCAGTTGCAGCATGTGCAGCCAGCGGAAATAGACGCTGCGCTCTGAAAGCGTTTCGTGGAGCTTGACCATGAGCGGCTCGTCCTCCGGGCGGATGGGGCGAACCGTGATCGGGGTGCCGTCGGGCAGCATCGTGCGTTGCACGTACTGCTGTGGATAAGGGCGAATGGCCGGTTTGGGCAGCTCATCCTCGCTGATCTTCGGCTCGTACAGTACCACCCGTGCATCGAGGGCGACTAGCCGTTGCGGAGAGGCGAGTAGCGGGTTAATGTCGATCTCCTTAATCCGGCGCTGCTCTACGACAAGGTAACTGAAGCGCACCAAGAGTTGCTCAAGTGCGGCAAGATCAACGGGCAGGCGTCCGCGTACCCCTTGCAGGGCGGTAAAGACGAGGGTGTGTTCCATCATTCGCCGCGCCAGGGTGGTGTTGAGTGGCGGGAGTGCTAAGGCGCGATCGCGGTAGACTTCCACGAGTTGCCCGCCCGAACCGAAGAGGAGAACCGGGCCGAACTGCGGGTCGATGCTGCTGCCCAGGATAAGTTCGTAGCCGTTAAGCGGGATCATAGGCTGGACAGTCACCCCCAGGAAATGCTCAGCCCCGACTTTCTCGCGCACCGCCGTTTCAATAGCCTGGTAGGCCGTGCGCACGTCGTCGGCCCCAAGCAGATTTAACTGCACGCCGCCCACATCGGTCTTGTGGGTAATCGTTTCTGAAAATATCTTGAGTACGACCGGGTAGCCAATTTCCTCCGCCCACTTGACGGCCTCGGCTTCACTGGTGGCGACCCGCGTCTCGACAATTGGGATGCCATAGGCGGCCAGAAGCTGCTTGGATTCAAACTCGGTGAGAATAGTCCGGCCTGACTGGCTGGCGGTTTCAATAATCTTCGCCGCCAAGGCTTGATCTGGCCCGTCTTTGTCGAGTGTCAGGGTAGGTTGTGGGGTTTCGTATAAGCTGCGCAGGTTGAAGCTGTAGCGCCACATGTAATCAAAAACCTGGGCAGCGGAGTCTGGATAGGGGAAAGTGGGGATACCGGACCGATCCAAAATCATAGCGCCGCTGGCCACCTCCGCCCCGCCCATCCAACTGGCGAGGATCGGTTTGCCGGTAGTCGTGGCGTGGGGCTTCAACTGCTCGGCGGTTAGGGTTGGCTCGGTCATCGCCTGGGGGGTTAGGATAACCAGCAAGCCGTCGCTGTTGGGGTCTTGCGCCGCAATCTCAAGCGCTTTGGCGTAGCGTTCAGGCTCGGCATCGCCCAGAATGTCCACCGGGTTGCTGTGGCTCCAGTGCGCCGGGAGTATCTGGTTGAGCGCGGCGAGGGTTTGGGGTGCCAATTCAGCCAATGCGCCCCCGCCGCCAATCAAGGCATCGGTGGCGAGTACCCCTGGGCCGCCCGCGTTGGTCAAGATGGTGAGGCGAGGCCCCTGGGGGCGCGGCTGCTTGGCAAGCACATCAGCCATATAGAAAAGCTCGTCGATGCGGTTGACGGAGAGCACGCCGCTGCGGCGGCAGGCCTCGTTGAAGACTTCGTGGCTGCCGGTTAAGGTGCCCGTGTGCGAGGCGGCGGCCTGGGCCGCGGCTTGAGTGCGGCCAGCTTTAATAATGATAATGGGCTTGGTAAAGGCTACTTCCCTGGCAGCGGAGAGGAACGAGCGGGCATCTCCGATGGTCTCCATGTAGATGACGATGCACGAGGTCTGCGGGTCGTCACCCAGGTAATCAATCAGGTCTCCCCAGCCTACGTCGGCCATCGAGCCAATGGAGATAAAGGCACTGAAACCAACGTTTGCGCTCAGGCTCCAATCCAGCACGGCGGTGCAAAGGGCCCCGCTCTGGCTGATGAAGCCGACCTTGCCGGGCCGGGCCATGGTGCTGGCAAAGGTAGCGTTGAGGCCGGTCAGCGGGCTCATCACGCCAAGACAGTTGGGTCCGATGATGCGCAGATTCCCCCGGCGTGCCTGCTCCAGGATTTGCTGCTCCCTCTTGGCACCCTCTGCCCCGCTTTCCTTGAAACCGGCCGAAATGATAATCGCCCCTTTGACGCCAGCCTCGACACACTCAGCAATAATACCTGGTACGGTCGGTGCGGGCGTGACAATGACAGCGAGATCGACTGGCTCGGGCAAGGCGTCCAGGTTGGGGTAAGCTTTGATGCCCAGGATGCTAGCGCGCTTGGAATTGATGGGAAAAACGGTTCCCCCAAATGGACTGCTGATCAGGTTCCACAGGATAGTACGTCCGACGCTGCCCACTTTTTCCGTCGCCCCAACTACCGCGACGTTCTTCGGCTCGAAGATGGCATCGAGGGGATGGCTCGGCTTGTAGCGAAAAACAGTGGTGGGGGCGGGGGTAGGATTCGTGGATGATCCTCTAGCTTTACGTGTCTCCATAAGCTTCTAGGTCCGGTCCTTTCATTGAACTAACCCGACGTGCATGTTGATGACAAACGACTGGCTTAGAGCGTTTCCTCTCCTCAGAACAAAGTTGCAATTGCTGAGGAGGAGTGCTATGAATCCAGATGATCTTATTATCGCACGTTTCTGTCTCTCTGTCTCTCTGTGTATTAGTGGCACAGGGCGATTGAAAAGTCCACACGAGGCGGAAACGACGGCATGGCTCCCGCCCCGCCACATGACGACCGCAAGGGTCGTCACTACTATACTCCGTCTCATGCCCGTTGTACCCACCGTCTATAGTAGTGGCGATCCCTTGCGGTCGCCATGTGGGGGACTGGCGATGACTGACCTCATCTAACAAGAAGGAGAAGGGAGATGTCTGCTCACGTGTTTCAAGAATTGAAGATACGCGCCAAATTCGACCCTGTTTGGCGTCGGAAGCTGGTCGCCTACCCACTCCAGTTTTTAGCCAACTTTGACCTGAGCTTTGATGAGAAGCGGCAGCTCGTTTTACCCCGCTTTAGCTGGATCATGGAAGAGAAGCTTGCGGCTATGCCGTTTCCTTCCACAGAAGACGCCTATGTGATATTACAACAACTCGGTATACACGTGATCCTCAACCTTAGCGGATATGTTGACGACGCGCCTCTTCTTTCCCCTTTTCAGGTGTACCACATCCCCATTGCCAACCAGAAAGCGCCAACCCTTCACCAGATGCATCAGGCTATCTCCATTCTTCAAGCCTCTTTGAAGAGCCGTCAGCCTGTTGTCGTTCACTGTGAAGCGGGCCTAGGGCGCACCGGGACGATCATCGCAGGCTGTCTCACCACCTGTGGACTTTCCGCCCAAGAGGCGATCGACACTGTGAGGAAGTTACGCCCCGGCTCCGTTGAAACCGAAGAGCAAGAAGCAGTCATCTACGAATACGAACGCAGCTACATATAAATTGACGCTCCCAGGATAGGCTCAGTGTTTTCCTGACCTTGTAGCGAGATGGTCAGCAAGTCTTCCTGTCGCTGCTTGTTCATCTCGCCCTCGGCCATCAAACACTACGTTTCCTCAGAAAAAAACGAGGAAAGGATGCCGAGTTGGCCCTTTTGCGCGACTCGTTTGACAAATGCCATGTCCCAAAACGTGGTCTGATCCAGGTAGTAGGGAGGTGTGGTTCCATCATCCCCCTGGAGATGTGGATGCTGTGTCATTTGCCTTACCAGCTGTGGATCTGTCTCATCGTAGATCCAGTAGATGGGCTTGCTCTCCTGGTTTTTCTCAATTGTGTAATATTGCTCCCTCATGGCTGTCTTCCTTTCGCTCGGCTAGCTCTAGAGATGTTGGAGTGTGCTGCACGCCCAGGTCCCTGTGACCCGGACGGTTCCACTGGTCTGATAGTTCTGAAGCAGGTCCGTTTTGCTATCAGAGTTGACAGCGTTGGCGAATCCAGCTGAAAACGGTTCTTGTCTACGCTTCCTCTCTAGAGCCAGGGTGTCCGGCTCTTGCGTAAGCTTGTTTTGCTTCGTCTGGCCTTTCCAGCGAGGTCAACATGTCGCCTATGTGACGCCAGATACTTGCATTATTGGGTTCGAGGCGGCTGGCTTCTTCATAGGCGGCCAGTGCCTCTTCGTCGCGAGCAAGGTTCGAGAGCATATTGCCCTTAGACACATAGGCGAAAGCGTGCTTGGGTTCGAGACGAATGGCTTCTTCATAGGCAGCGAGGGCTTCCTCGTCGCGACAGCGTGAAGCCAGGAGAGTACCACTGTTCAGATTGGCCAACCAGGAGTAGAAAGGGTCGCCCTCAAGACGAAGGACTTGCGCATAAGCGGCCAGGGCTTCCTCATCTCGTTGGAGGAATGTCAGTGAGCTTGCCTTGCCGTCAGAGGCCTCAATGGAGGTGGGGTCGAGGTGCAGTGCCTGTTCATAGGCGGCCAGAGCCTCTTCATACCGCTTGAGTGCAAAGAGTGTGTCGCCCTTGCCGCTATGGGCTTCCGCGTCAGTAGCGTCGAGGACAATGGCCTGCTCATAGGCGGCGAGCGCCTCCTCGTTCCTTCTGAGAGCGCGTAGGGCCATGCCCTTCATGCGGTAGGTCAGGCCGTCGTTGGGGTCGAGTCGAAGGGCCTGTTCAAAAGCGGCGAGCGCTTCCTCATAACGGATGGGGGCATAGAACATGAGGACTTTGCCCTCCTCTAGCCATTGTTCTTTCGTCTTCTGTGTTGCAGGAGGAAGCCCAACGGCTTCGCCCCCAGGGTCGTTTTCCTCTGTCATACACTTTTCCTTCTCCAGGAACACCAGTGTTGAGATCACTTGGCAGCGTTCTTGACAAAATAAAGATAAGATATTTTAATCACTATTATAATGATATCCTATCAACAGACACCGGTAAAGACTGATAGCGAAGAGTCCAAAGTATGTTGGAGAAGGATTCGCGCATGGAGAAGTTACTTGACCTCACTGGCAAAGTTATCCTGATTACGGGAGGCTGTGGTGCCATTGGGAGAGTGATTGTGCAGGTGTTGGCTCAACAGGGAGCAACAGTCATCGCAAACGATATCGTGCCCGACAACGAAGCTGTCCAGATGCTCGCCAGCGCAGGGGCGCAAAGCCCCAATATTGGCTATTGCAGGGCCGATGCAACGCAACCAGATACCGTACAGAGCATGTTTCAACAGGTAGAGGAGAAGTATGGGTTACCCAGCATAGTGTGCTGTCATGCTGGTATGGCAGGATCATATCCGATTGACCAGTATCCGGTGGAAGGCTTTGATTCGCTCTTCAATCTGAATGTGCGATCTGCATTTCTTGTAGCCCAGACTGCGGCCCAACGGTGGCTCCAACATAAGGTACGAGGTCACCTCATTTTCACCACCTCTTGGGTGCAGGATGTCCCCTGGCCTGAAATCACACCGTACACTGCAACCAAGGCAGCGCTGAAAGCAATGATGCGTGGCTTTGCTCGCGAGCTTGCCCCTCATGGCATCCGTGCTAACGCCATCGCTCCTGGCATTGTGGCAGTGGGGATGGCCAAGCGTCAATGGGATACTGAGCCTACCTATCGCGCTCGCGCTGAAAAGGCCATTCCGCTCGGTTATATGCAACCTCCAGAGACAGTAGCACACGCTTTCCTTTTTCTGTGTTCTGACATGGCCAGCTATATGACCGGGGCAGTATTACTCGTCGATGGCGGTTGTAGTCTTTATCCTATGGATCAAGCGAAGGGAGAAGAGTGATGTCTCTCAGTTTCCACCCTCCTGCTGGACATCATTCCTACGTGTGGCGTTCCTCCAATTGATGAATACGCTCGATCTGCTGGCGGTTCCACTCATCGTCAGAATAGGGCGTGGCGAACCAGGCTTCCAGGATTTCCTTGGCCAGGGCCTCTGAGGTGGCACGCAAGCTGAGGGCGAGGATGTTGGCATGGTTCCAGATGCGTGCGCCACGTGCGGTTT
>WNGG01004914.1_pt1 | contig 15705 bp, 6 predicted proteins | sample 5400661 | NCBI WGS metagenome assembly WNGG01 (sample SAMN13153372, study PRJNA577476) | soil metagenome | isolation source: 100 cm soil or saprolite under Garry oak tree replicate 1 | place: USA:California | collected 2016-06-15
GAACCGTGGCGAATGAGTTTGGATAGCAGGCGCGGAACGGCAGCGACACACCACTGGTCGTGAAGCCGGCGGGCGAAGGCGATGATGTGGTTCTGCCGAGAGCCGGTCACGCGTAAGGGAATGTAGTCGCCGTGGAGGAAGAGATCGGCGTGCGAGAGACGGAAGTTCAGGAGTTTCCAGATAACGTACATCTTCAGACGGCCGTCGCCCCAGTGTTTAAGCAATTCCTTGGGCCGGGCGTGCTTCTTCAGCTCTTCGAGCATCTGGGCGCGGGCGGCGAAGTCGACCCGGCGGCGATTATCGGGATCGGCGAGGCTGAGGTCCCAGACTTCGGTCCCGCGATAGAAGTCCGGTACTCCGGGGGAAGTGATCTTCAGAACTAATTGGGAAAGAGAAGAGAGGGCCCCGATGTAGCCGACCTTCTTTTGAAATCGAGTAAAGTCGTTGAGAAATTCTTCATTCCGACAAAGCGAATCCACAAATGAAAGCACACGGCGCTCATAAGCCTTATCAATATTGATCCAGCTTGAGTGGGTTTTTGCCTCGCGGAGCGCCTTCGTTACGTATCGCTTCAGCCGGACCGGCTCGATCGGCCACGCGCCGAGCATGGATTGGTAGATCAGAACTTGCTCATTCCTATTGGGAGCAGATTCGCTGGGATTCAGGCGGCTCCAGCGGCGCAGGCATCGCGCCCATTCCACAGGCAACTCGGAAAGCACGTTGATCCGAGCGCGCACGTCCTCGCTCCGCTTCGTATCGTGAGTGGAGCTGGCGTTCATCGTGTGCGGCCAGCGCGTGCGGCGTGCCAGGTTGCGGCGATGGAATTCTTCGACGCCAAAGTACAACTCGGGGCCGTTCGAGTCGCCGCCGACTTCGTTTACGGACATCAGCGGGTTGTGCACGTAGAACGCCGTGTCTTCCAGTCCCTTGGCCATCACCGGTCCGGTGAACTGTTGCCAGCGCATAACGAAGTCAAGATAGTCCTGCTTGCGCTTCTGCAAGTACCAGGCGGGCTCCACAAGGAGTACGCGACGGAGAAACGCGAAGGCCGGCCCATTGCCCGCAACCGCGATCGCATCCTCTACACAAGCGCGGTCCGCCTCCGAAATCCGAGAATCCCGGATGTAGGTCCGGTAGACGGGCAGACGCGCTGTCACTGCGATAAACGCGTCTTTCAACTCCTCGGTCCTCACATCCCGTGCGTGCCGATCTTCCTCCGCCAACTCCGCCAGGCGGCGCACGAGCGCATTGACCTCGCCGGCGAACAATTCTTTCATCACTTGACACTTTCGTTCGCGAAAGACTTCGGTAAACGTCCGGTTCGAGCCCGTGAATTCCGAATAGATCTTTTCGAGCCGGTGAAAGCCTTCGGGATCGATGAATGCCCCGTTGACGAAATTGAGGAAGTCATAGCCTGTGGTTCCGTGCGCATACCAGTCGAACGGGAGCAGCTCGTTTCCGGCAAGTATGTTCTCGACGACGACGTAGACCGTGGGCAACCTATCAAGATAGCCCTTGGGGTCCCGCAGGCCGTCAATGTGATCGATCCGCAGGCCAGTCACCTTGCCGTCTGCAATGAGCTTGAACACGTAGGCGTGAGTCGCCTGAAAAACATCCTCCCTTTCAATGCGCAGACCGATGAGATCGCTGACATCGAAAAATCGCCTATAGTTGATGGCGTCGGATGCCTTACGCCAGAACGCCAGCCGGTAATGCTGCCGGGAAAGAACCTGATCCACGGCAGCAGAACCCAAGTTTTCAGCGCCTGCGGCGACAGGCAGTTTGTGTTCATAGTATTGAAGGACGGTGCGGCCGTTTTCCACACGCAGCACCAGCTCGTGATTTTCGAGAGCCTCGCCGTACGGACGGGCGAGGATCGGCAGCAGTACCTTCTTCGACTCCCAATTCACGTCGAAGAACAAGGCGTATGGCGAGTCCTGGCCCTTCTCCAGAACATCGAACCACCACGGATTGTCGAGGCTCGCAGCCATGTGATTCGGCACGATGTCGAGAATGAGGCCCATGCCCCTGGCCTGAAGCGCGCGGCTCAGCTGATCGAATTCTTCGGCTGTGCCGAGCTCGGGATTGAGATGCGTCGGATCCGTAACATCGTATCCATGCGTGCTGCCCGGGCGAGCTTTCAGGAGCGGGGAAGCGTAAATATCGGTGATACCAAGTTCGTAAAGATAGTCGACAATCCGGCGTGCGTCCTCGAATCTGAAATCGCAATTGAATTGAAGGCGATACGTGGAGATGGGAATACGAACACACGAATTCCCCTCCTGGGACAGGAGGGGTGGCGGCGCATCAAGAAAAAGCGAAGCCGATATACTTCGTTTGGACTGACCACCCCGTCTGCGCCCGAATCGGTCGCCTTCGGCAGCATTTTTTTGATGGCGCAGCCGCCCCTCCTCCGTGAGCTGATCATTACCCACAAGTCGTCCGCTGGACACAGGCGTCTGGGACAACCGGAGAGAAAGGCGAAGTCCCCTCCTTGGCAAAGGAGGGGTGGCCGCGGCATCAAGTAAATGGTCCCGTTCCTTTGGAGGCGCGGCGCGAAGCGTGAGCCCGGTAGGGCGAAACATCAAGAACGGGGTGGTTCGTTCAACTTCCGATAATCGGTGGCTTGAACCAACCACCCCGTCTACGCCCGCTAAGGAGGCTTCGCGGCATTTTCTTAATGGGCGCAGCCACCCCTCCTTGTCCAAGGAGCGGACTTCGGCTTTCCCTTCAGTCTCGCGAGGTTGCTCTTGCCCCCAGTTTCGCAATTCGCAATTCGCAATTCGAAATTTTCTCATGACACTTTTCGCATTTCCGGAACGGCTGGCGGCGAGACCTTTACCGCCAGGCTTCTACCCAAGCTTACAAAGTGTTCCACCCAGTCTTGAGCACCGGCATCCCCTTGCAATGCCTTCTGCACCCACTCGGGGAAAACCGTCTGGAGCATATCGTAATAGTTGTCCTGAGTTCTCCACACGCTGACCTCGAACGGTAGGCTCCGGCCCACGCCGGCGGCGGCTTCGAGCTTCTTCAGTAAGTCAAGGTCATCGGGATTGTCGAGAAACTGGTCCGACAATCGCTTGATCGTTTTTCGGAGCGCGAAACCGAGCGTCGTATCGTCGAGGGGAATGTTTTCTACCCGGGCTTCTTCCAAAAGCGCTTTGATACGGCCGAAATCCAAATTCTGGGGATCGGAGAGCACTCGGCGTAAGCTGCTGTTGAGGGCAAACTCCGCGGCCATCGAGAACGCGCGAGGCAGCGGTACGCGCAGATCGGATACAAAACGCATCATGGGAGCGTGAGTTTCATAGATTTGCCGGTAGACGGCTTCTACTTCAGCCAGCGTTGATTTCATGATCATGTCCAGGATCTTCCGCTGGTCGTCATGGAATATCGACCCTAGCGAGTAGGACGGACCAAAGTGTCGATCGAGAAGACGAATGACCTCTGGAAAGTCCGCGCGATTGAACGGATCGATAAGCTCACTCTTGAGCGCGTTGTAATCTTCTTCCCCCTGATAACCGCGAACACCTGCATTCATGAGGTGGCCTCCCATGTGCAGCGCTCCGAAACTCAACACGTCCGATTCCTGTGTGATTTCCGAAGCGACGCGTGCGCGCCCAACCACAAGCTTCGCCCGGCCGGCTTCGCTCGACTGGGAATCTTCAAGCCGCACCTTGTAGCAATAGACCTTTGCTTCCTCCGGGTACGGTTCAAAGAGCGAGATGAGGGCGTAGTGTCCCGCGACCTTTTGCCGGTCGACCATGGCAGGCCGGACGAACTTTTCGTAGATGAAGCGGCCGTCGTGGTGTTCCGGGATATTGCTCTTGGCCGATGCCAGCCGATCGAGGAACCGCAGCTCCAGCGAGTCACCGAAGATTTCCTGATAGAGTTGGAGCGTGCGAGCGGCGTATTGAATGACTTGTGTGGTTTCGATACCGGAGAGTTCATCGAAGAACCATCCGCAGCTTGTGTACATCAGCATTGCGTGCCGCTGCATTTCCATGAGCTTCAGCGCGAGTATCTTCTCATCCTGACCGAGAGAGCGCGTCGCTTGCTCGGCGAAAAACCGGTCCGGATTATCCGGCCACTGGTTGAGGATCACGCTGATGTATTCGTTCCGCGCGCTCCATGGATCTCGGAAGATCTCGCCGGCCATCTGTTCGAATCGTGGCGTGATGGTATCGCGAACCCAGTCCAGCGCCTGGCGCAGCGGAGTACGCCATTCCTGGTTCCAGCCGGGGTGGCCTCCCGAGTTACATCCGCAGTTGCTGTTCCAACGGTCCACGCCATGCGCGCAGCTCCATGCCGTGTGTTCCCAGATTTCGGCCTCATGCGTTGGGGGGTGCCGCTCCAGGTACTCGCCGTAGTTGGTCAGCTTCGCAAGGTTGTTGCTTTCAATGTGGTGCAGGGCATAGGCGAGGGCCATTTCGCCGCGCTTGTGATGGTGGCCATAAGTTTCACCATCCGTTGCGATATGAACGATTTGCGGCCACGGCCGGCTGTCGGAAAACGCGGAGACGAGCCGTTCGGCGAAATTTTCGCCCCGCTCCAGCAAACGTTCGAATGCGATCGCCTGGGAGATGGGACCGTCGTAAAAGAAAACGGCGATTCGCCTGCCCGAACGCAGCCGAACTTGGTAGGGCATCGAGGGATCCACACGCCCGCCACCGGCATCGCGCCACGCGCGACCTCGGATCTTGCGCGTGCGCTTGGCCTGGTACGGCGAAAGAATCGTGAATAGAATTCCGAAACCGGCGAGAATGTCGAGCACTTCCAGATCGACCGCGGTTTCGGGCAACCACATACCTTCAGGTTTGCGTCCGAATCGAAATTGGAAATCGCGAATTCCCCAAAGAATCTGTGTGTACTTATCCCGACTTGTCGATAGGGGGAGGATCGTGTGGTTGTAGGACTGCGCGATTGCCGATCCGTGCCCTGAAAAATGGGCCTGGCTTTCCTTGTCCGCCTCGAGAATCAAACGATACGTCTCCGGCTCCTCTTCCGCCATCCACGCCAGCAGCGTCGGACCGAAGTCATAGCTGATGCGCGTGTAATTGTTCGTGATCCTTTCAATGTTTCCGTCGGCACCTATTATTCGTGATCTCCCGTTGGGCGCATAACATTCGGCCGTGATGCGCTCGTTCCAGTCATGGAACGGATATGCCGAGTCTTGCAGCTCGACAAATTCCAGCCATGCGTTCTCCCGCGGCGGTTGATAGAAATGACCGTGAATGCAGATGTATCGTTCCATCAGTCGGAGATCTCCTTTTCAAATACCACCGCAGCTTGAGGCTGAAGCACGAGACCACCGCCTGATGCCGCATCGATGATGTCCGGCGCGGATACCCCTTTTCCCATCCAGCGCGTATCTTGTGAATCGAGCCGCTTGTGCCAGACGCCGTACGGGATGTTCTGTATCGGCCGAACTTCACGATCGTTAAAGTTGAAGACGACGAGCACTTCGTTGGCTCCATGCCAGCGCCGGACGGCAAGGACGCGATCTTTCTCAAAACTCACAACGTCCATTTTTTCTTTGCTCAGACAACGCAATGCCGGCAGGGACTTTCGAAGCCGAATCAACTCCGCGTGATATTCGAGAAGCGTCCGATGACGGCCTTGGTGCTTCAGCGGATGATTCAACTTCGAGGTTCTGAAGGTTTGCTCGTCTTGTGGGTCCGGCGGCTCATCGCTCCAATTGAATGCGGCGAACTCCTCTTTTCGGCCGCGGCGCACGGACTCGATTAGTTGCGGATCGGAATGGCTGACGAAATACTGGAACGGAGCGGTTTCGCCGTATTCATCTCCCATAAACAGCAGGGGAATGAATGGCGAGAGCAGGACGAGGCTTGAGGCGAGCTTACAGCCTTCGAATGAAACAAGCTGGCTCAGACGCTCGCCCAGCATGCGATTTCCAATTTGGTCGTGATTCTGGGCGTAGACGACAAACTTTACCGAGGGTATGCCGCGGGAGGAGGTTCCATGCCGCCGTCCTCGATTTACCGAATAGCGGCCCGAATAGACGAACCCTTCTGAGAAAGCTTGTGCCATGTGCTGAAAATCGCCGAAATCAACGTAGTAACCGGCTCGTTCTTTGGTCAGCAGCGTGTGCAAAGAGTGGTGAAAATCATCGTTCCACTGCGCGTCGAGCCCGTATCCGCCAAGCTCTGTGGGCCGGATCAGCCGGGTATCGTTGAGCGTGCTTTCAGCGATGACATAGACGCGGCGATTGAGCGCAGTGCCTTGTTCATGGACGGCTTTCGCCAGTTCTTCCAGAAAATTCAGCGCGGAGTGATCGAGGATGGCATGAACCGCGTCGAGCCGTAAGGCGTCAAAATGATAGTCCGTGATCCATTCGAGTGCGTTGGAGATGAAGAAGTGACGAACTTCATCGCTGTGCGCGTCGTCAAAGTTCAGCGCCTGCCCCCATGGTGTTTTATAGCGCCCGGTGAAGTAGGGCCCGAACTTCGCTAAACCATTCCCTTCCGGCCCGATATGGTTGTAAACCACATCGAGGACCACAACCAGCCCTCGTTGATGACACGCGTTGATAAGCGCCTTGAGGCCATCGGGCCCGCCGTACGAGTTTTGAACCGCGAAGGGAAAAACGCCGTCATAGCCCCAGTTTCGCGTTCCCGGAAACTGCGCAACCGGCATTAGCTGAATGGTTGTGATCCCGATCTGGGCGAGTTCGTCGAGGTGCGGGATGATTGCTTCGAATGTTCCTTTGGGAGTGAACGTTCCGACATGTAGTTCATAGATGATGTAATTTTCAATCGGTAGCCCGAACCAGTGGCCGTCCCCCCACTCGAAGCGCGGATCCACGATTTCGGACGGACCGTGCACACCTTCGGGCTGATGCCTGGACGCGGGATCCGGAAGCTCTGTGCCATTGCTCAGCCGATAAACATAGCGCGTCCCAGGCGCCACGTCGTCGAGGGTGATCTTGTGATAGCCGCCATTGGCTTGCATCCGGATCAGCCTCTCCTCCGGAGCAACAATATGAACATGGACCTCCTTGGAAAACGGCGCCCACACGCGAAATCGGTATCGGTTATGGTCGAGCCACACGGCTCCCAGTTGGCGAGACATGACAAATTCATCCGCGGCTAAAGTCTTATCCATTTTTGAAAAACAACGCAGCCAGCGGCGGCACGATGAGATTCAGCGAATACGGGCGTCCGTGGGTTGCGATGGGTTGCGCCTCGGCGCTACCCAGGTTTCCGAAGTCTGTACCGCCGTAGTCCTTCGAATCGCTGTTCAAGATTTCTTTCCAGACACCGCCGCGCGGAACTCCTACGCGATAGTTGTGCCGGGGCACTGGCGTGAGGTTGAATATTGCAGCGATGACTTCCTCGCTGCTTTTCGCTTTGCGTAGGAAGGTGAGCATGCTCTGCTGCGAATCGCTGCCGTCGATCCACTCGTATCCTGCTGGCTCGCAATCCAGTTCGTGAAGCGCCCTCTCATTGCGGTACACACGATTGAGATCGGACACCCATTGCCGCAACTGGCGATGCGACTCGTACTGGAGCAGGTGCCACTCGAGGCTTTGCTCGTGCGACCATTCCGCCCACTGGCCGAACTCGCCGCCCATGAACAGCAGCTTCTTGCCGGGTTGGGCATACATATACCCGTATAGCAGCCGCATGTTCGCAAATTTTTGCCAGAGATCGCCGGGCATCTTTGATAGCAACGAACCCTTGCCGTGGACAACCTCATCGTGTGAGAGAGGCAGCACGAAATTCTCATGGAATGCATAAAGCATCCGGAACGTCAGCTCATTGTGGTGAAACTTGCGATAGATCGGATCGTGGCTCATGTACTGGAGCGTGTCGTGCATCCAACCCATGTCCCACTTGAGCCCAAAGCCAAGCCCGCCTACATATGTCGGCCGCGAGACCATCGGCCAGGCCGTGGATTCCTCCGCGATGGTTTGTACATCGGGGTGCGCCTTGTAGACTTCAGAGTTGAAGCGCCGGAGAAAGTCGATCGCGTCGAGATTTTCATTGCCGCCGTAGGGATTGGGAATCCATTGACCTGCCTCGCGTGAATAATCGAGATACAACATTGAAGCCACGGCATCTACGCGCAGCCCGTCGATGTGATAGCGGTCCAGCCAGAACATCGCGCTGCTCAGCAAAAAACTGCGCACCTCGTGGCGGCCATAGTTGAAGACGTAGCTGTCCCAGTCCTTGTGAATGCCCTCTCGCGGGTCGGAGTGCTCATAGACATGCGTGCCATCGAAGAAACCGAGCGCCCAGTCGTCAGTTGGAAAATGTGAAGGCACCCAATCGAGAATCACGCCGATTCCACGCTGATGCAGGTAGTCGATCAGATACATCAAATCCTGTGGGGTGCCGTACCGGCTGCTGGGCGCGAAATATCCGGTCGTCTGGTATCCCCACGATCCGTAGAACGGATGCGCGGTCAGCGGCAGAAACTCGACATGCGTGAAGCCCATCTGCTCGACGTAGTCCGACAATACGGGCGCGATCTCGCGATAGCTCAGCCCACGATTGTTGTCCTCGGGTACTCGCCTCCACGATCCGAGGTGGACTTCGTAGATCGAGATCGGCGAGTGAAGCGTATTGTGGCTGCCACGCTCCGACATCCACGCCTGGTCGTGCCACTCGTAAGCGAGATCCCAAATAATCGAAGCGGTGTGCGGTGGAGTCTCCGTGTGAAACGCAAACGGATCGGCCTTGTCGACCTCATAATGGTGGTAACGCGATACCACATGGTACTTGTAGACATCTCCCTTTCGGGCGTGCGGGGCAAAAGTTTCCCAGACCCCTGACTGACCACGTGGATGAAGCTCGTGACCGGTCTTGCTCCAGCCGTTAAAAGCTCCCATGACGTAAACTTTTTTCGCATCCGGCGCCCAGACGGCAAAGTTCGTCCCCTCCGTGCCGTCAACAACGGCGGGATGCGCGCCAAGCCGTTCGTACAGCCGGGTATGGCTGCCTTCGTTAAAGAGGTACAGGTCGTGATCGCTGAGCAAAGACATTGGAAAGTACCTCGACCACAGCGGCCATCCCGCACATCTGCTCGATACTTGGCCGAATGCGGCGGCGCCAGTTGGGCCGTTCTTTTTGAGTTGCTGGAACATTTTGAGGGAAGACCTCTCCCCAGAGGTCTTCGAGATTCACTAGCACGATGTTCGCCATACTTTCGGCTAAAAATTGTGTGGCGGCACGGAAAAGGGAATGGGGATTTCGGATTTCGGATTTCGGATTTCGGACTTTGTGAATTCGCATGTCCCCGGGCGCTTGCCCGAAATCCGAAATCCGAAATCCGAAATCCGAAATTGCCTTCCTCTGCTTTCGTTCCTTCCGTGCCGTCTTCGCGTTCAGCAAACCGAGATCCAGCCGATCCTCGATATCCAGCCCCTCCAGGAATGCGCGGAATGGCGGCATGTCGTGTGTATTGAGGCTTGCCACGCATTTTGCGGGGACCGGCCGAAGCCTGGGTTTTTGGGGGTCTCCCATAATCTCATATTGCAGAACATACATCGGCCGGATGTTGTGCCGTGCCAATGCCGCATTGACTGCCGGAGGAACAGTCCCAAGATTTTCACCGACGATTCCTGCCTGGTAACGATGCGACTCGAGGGAAAGGATCGCATACAACTCTTCGGCCGGATAATCGACATAGACGCCCTTGTCACCAGTTAGCTCGTCAGGAATCCAGTAGAGCCGATGCAAGCCCATCACGTGATCAATACGGAGCAGGCGCGCGTATCGCAGGTGATTGCGGATGAACGCAATCACGTACTGATAGCGATTCAACCGCATGGCCTCCGGATGCATTGGTGGAAAACCCCAGTTCTGACCTTTGGTAAATACCAGATCCGGCGGCGCTCCTCCGGTAACACCGCGAACGAAAAATTCGCGAGCATGCCAGACATCGTAGCCGTCGGGGTGCAAGCCGAGCGGCAAATCGAGATACAACATCTGGCCCCGGCTGCCGGCCTTTGTCGACAGCGACTGGATCTGCTGTTGCGCGGTCCATTGCGAATAGAGATAGTAGTTTTTCGTTTCTTCATCATAGTCGCCCGGCCGGATATCTCCATCGCGAAGCCTTGCGGGCCAGGCGTTCCAACCCGACCGCAGGCGGTCGGTCACCGCGCGGAAACGCGCGTAGTCTTCAACACCTCTGTTCTCTCGAACGAAATTTCTGAAAGCCTGAAGCCTCGCGGGCTCTACGGCTGAGAAAAACAGACGCGCCAATTCCTCAAGAACACCGCGCTTGTAGCGCATTACTTCGCGGTATTCCACGAATTTTGTCTTCCTCGGATGCTTTTCCGCCAGACGCTGCGCTTCGGCGCTCGCTCGGAACTCCGGGATGCGGTGAATGTCGACGTAGAATTCGTTCCAGAAGAGCCGGCTCGCAGGAGAATACGGGCTCGGTTCGAAGGGCTCATCGAGGAATGCAGCAAGGAGCGGAAGCGTTGCGGCGACGGTCCCCCCGAGACCCGACATCCAGTCCATCACGCCTTCGAAATCCGTGAGATCGCCTGCGTAGGGACTCCGCTTGGAGTGGAGGGCATATATCGGGACGAAGAGGCCCCCGAGTTTTTCTTCCTCTTCCGTCGGAAAATAGGCCTTCTTCGGTGCCGAGATGACGAAGGTCTCGTGGCCGTTGATCTCGGTCTGGTGATATCCAAACTCGAAACACCGCTCATTCAGTTCTCCGTCCCAAGCCACCATCACCGGCTCGACCACACGTTTTCGCAATTCGTCTTTCCGGTGCGCCAACGCCTGGCCCACGTCTTCGAACCTCTCCACGCCTACTCCCATCGCGCGCAGCACGAGAAGGAGGGCTTCCGGATCGGCTTGCCGGCGTTGTTTCGCCATATCGACGTAAGAAGTGTGAATCCCATATAGGTTGGCGAGCTCCAGTAGTTCCCGCTTCAAGCTGCGGCCTCTCGTGTCTGGAGAAGCTGAAGTATTCCAATCAGCGGGATTCGAAGCCAGTCTGGACGATTGTTCAGCTCGTATCCCAATTCGTACAAAGCTTTCTCGAGCAGATAGATATTCAAGAGAATGTTGAGCTCCTCGCGAGCCGCGGGAAGGAACCCGGCAGGCATTGCGTGATCGAGATAGGATTTGAGAAATGTTGAGCTGATCCACTCATTCCAGAGCCGTGCCCATGGCTCCAACGCGGCCAGGTCTTCCGGGCGCACCATCGAGCTGCCAAGATGCCCGAACAGCGATGTGTAGGCGGCGTAGTGAAACGAGCGCAGCATGCCGGCCACATCGCGGATTGGCGTCCGCTTGATTCGGCGCTCTGTTAATGGCCGCGCCGGCTCTCCTTCGAAATCGATGATGACGTAATCTTTGCCCGTATACAAAACCTGTCCCAGATGGAAGTCGCCATGATTCCTGGTACGCTTCGCGCTGATCTTTCTCAAGAGCACGCTGCGGAACAGATTCATGATTTCGCTTTGTCTGTCGAGGACTTTCAACGCCTCATCGAGCACGGGACCTCGCAGCGCCTTCAGATTCCTCCGAAGGAGCTGGAGCATCTGGCCCGAGTGGTTGCGCATCGACTGATAAAGCGATCGCTGGTACAGCAGGGAAAAGGGCTCGGGCGCAAAATCGGGATTGTCGTAATCCGATGCCAGGGCAATGTGCAATTCAGCGGTCCGCTGTCCAAGCAGCTTGACATTTTCCAGGAACGGCCCAACCAACTCGCTGGCGAACGACGGAACCGTGTTGGACTGAAGCAGTTCGACGAAAGTCATCGCCGGCAACGGACCGAAGAGCTCGTTGAAGGATTTGGTTACCACACGATCAAAGTACTGGCTCAAAGCATCCAGCGTGTGTCGCCAGGCGTCGCCTTCGTTAGGTACGTATTTGTGAAGCAGGCCCACAGCCGCGGATTCGCCTCGTTTGGTACGATACTCAATTGTACCCGCAACCGGGGGAACATGCGGAAAGCCAACGCGCTCGGTCAAAAAGTATCCCATTTCGATATCCGGGTTCACTCCACGTTCCACCCGGCGGAACAATTTCAGGATGAATTGATCGCCGAAAACGATGGATGAGTTGCTTTGCTCGAGGCGGGTTGAGACGACATCGAGGTTCGCAATCGACGTGTTGAGGGCCTCTCGCATGACACGGGTGGGAGAGGCGACGAAGTCCCCGAAAGACCCGCGTAAATGCCGGCGTTTGACGATCATTTCAACGAGCGATTTGCAGAAATCCTTATCCAGCACAGCGTCATAGATGACTCCGCTCTTCTCTCCATCGTTCTGTCGCACCGTCACCTGTGCCAGTACCGCGCCGGGTGAGGACTCCCGAATTTGATCTGCCCGTTCACCCGATGCAAACGAGAGCGGGAGCACGTAAAGCTCCGGCTCTTCCTCGGTATATTCAATTTGAATCTCGATGATGCAGGCTTCCGTCGAATTCCACGGGATCGGAACGACCTCGTTAAAGGTAGTACCCTTGATCCGCCGGGTCTTCCCTCCGAACCAACGCCGCGTTTGCAGGTACAAGGGCAGCGACTCTTCGAGCACAGCGCGTCCCTTACCAGAAAAAACGTTCGTCCAATTTCCATTTACAGCCATTTGTAGGGGCGCTCTCTGAGCGCCCTGGCGGTCAGAGACCGACCCTACAGCGGTTAACGCGAACCAGTAAAACGAGTGTGGGCCGAGCGTGACGAAGTAAGGCGAATCCCCGGTCGGCGGAAACTCGGTCCGCCCGAAAAGCTCGACCGGTGATGTTCCTTTGAATGCGGAGAGATCGAGCCCGGCGTATTGAACAAAGCGCGAGAGGTTGGCAACGACGAGGATCACTTCACTCTGGTATCGGCGGATGAATGCCAGGACGTGGTGATTGTCCGGATAGAGGAACTCGAGCGTGCCGCGGCCAAACGCCTTGTAACGCTTTCGCATTGCAATCAGGCGTTTCATCCACCAAAGCATCGAGTGTGGATTGTTTTGCTGCGCCTCCACGTTGAACGCTTCGTAATGCGAATCGGGGTCAATCACAATCGGCAAGTAGAGGCGGTGGGGACTCGCTCTCGAGAAGCCGGCGTTTCGATCGGAGCTCCATTGCATTGGAGTGCGAACACTGTTTCTGTCGCCCAGATAGATGTTGTCGCCCATGCCGATTTCGTCGCCGTAATAGATGACCGGCGTACCGGGGAGAGAGAAGAGCAGCGCGTTCATCAGTTCGATCTCGTTCCAGTTCTTGCCGAGTAGCGATGCCAATCGGCGCCGGATTCCAAGGTTCACGCGCATCTGCGGATCGTGCGCGTAGGCGCGGTACATGTAGTCGCGTTCCTCATCGGTGACCATTTCGAGCGTCAGTTCGTCATGATTCCTGAGGAACAATGCCCACTGGCAGTTTTCCGGGATAACCGGCGTTTGCGCCAGGATATCGATGATGGGGAATCTGTTTTCCATCCGAAGGGCCATGAACATACGCGGCATGACCGGGAAATGAAATGCCATGTGGCACTCATCGCCATTGCCGAAGTAGGCAACGGCGTCTTCGGGCCACTGATTGGCTTCGGCCAGGAGCATCCGGTTTCGGAATCGCTCGTCGATTTGCCGGCGAAGGTCCTTCAGAAACTGATGCGTCTCGGGAAGATTTTCGCAATTCGTGCCTTCTCTCTCGTACAGATACGGCACCGCGTCCAAGCGCATTCCGTCCACGCCCATACCCATCCAGAACTTGACGACCGAGCGCAGGCCCTTAACGACTTCCGGGCTTTCAAAATTCAAGTCCGGCTGGTGGTAATAGAAGCGATGCCAGTAGTACGCGCTCGCGACCGGATCGCGGGTCCAGTTCGATGTTTCGAAGTCCTTAAAGATGATGCGCGCCTCCTTATACTTTTCGGTGTTGTTGTTCCACACGTAAAAGTCGCGCGCGATGCTGCCGGGCCGCGCGCGCCGGGCGCGCTGAAACCAGGAGTGTTGGTCGGAAGTGTGATTCAACACCAGCTCGGTAATGACGCGGATGCCTCGCCGGTGGGCCTCCCGGAGGAAGATTTTGAAGTCCGGGAGCGTTCCGTAAGACGGGTGTACGCTGGTGTAGTCCGCGATATCGTAGCCGTCGTCTTTCAAGGGCGAAGGGTAAAATGGCAGGAGCCAGACAGCCGTAATGCCGAGGTCCTGGAGGTAATCGAGCTTCTGGGTTAGTCCTGCAAAGTCGCCGATCCCGTCCTCATTGCTGTCGTAGAAAGCGCGAACGTGCACTTCGTAAATGATGGCGTCTTTGTACCAAGACGGATCGTCGTCAAATGTGAAACCTTCGGGAATGTCAGGCATCGTCTTAGTATTGCCCTGCCGCAATCTCCGGCTACTCTCTTTTCAAAATATGCGCCGGCATCTCGCCCGGCCGCAGCTCCACGTAATTCCTAGAGCCTTGCCACATGAACCGCGCGCCGCTCAACAGGTCGACCATCGGATAGGGATGCCGCACGTCAATTCCCAATTCGTCCACCGGCAATTCCAGGAATCCGGACTGTTTCCACACCGTATCGAGACTTACTACGGTTACGACGACGTTCCGTTTATCCGATGTGTGCTTGCTGTAGCAGATGATCTGATCATTGTCGATCGGATGAAACCGCAGGCTTTCGTCCGATTGCAACGCGGGATTTTCCTTCCGAATTGCATTCACCCGTTTGATGAATCCGCGGAGGCTCGACGTATCGTGGAAATTCCAGCGCTTGATCTCATATTTCTCGGAATTAAGATACTCTTCGCTTCCTGGTTCACTCGGCACATTCTCGCAAAGCTCGTATGCCGGACCGTACATTCCGTAGTTCGCCCCTAATGTCGCTGCAAGCACAAGACGCGCCATGAACGCCGGCCGGCCCCCCTTTTGCAGGGATTCATGAAGAATATCCGGGGTGTTCGGCCAGAGATTCGGACGAAAGAACTCGCGGACCTCGGTTTGGGTAAGCTCTGGGATATCGTTTCTTCAGGTCGCGGATCAGCCATTCCCAGAAATCGAATGGTTTCGTATGCGGATTATCGACTCGGAAAATTCGCACACCCTGTTCGATCCAGAACTCGACGATGCTCTTTAGCTCCTCCCAGAGCGACCGCCAGTGTTGCGTTTCGAATTCAAAGGGATAGATATCCTCATACTTTTTGGGAGGATTCTCGGCGTATTGCACGGTTCCGTCCGGCCGCCATCGAAACCATTCCGGATGCTCATTGACATAAGGATGATCCGGCGAGCACTGGTACGCGAGGTCAAGGGCAATCTCTATTCCCTTCCTCTTCGCTTCAGCAACAAGATTGCGGAAGTCTTCGAGTGTGCCGAGCTCCGCGTGGATCGCTTTGTGGCCGCCTTCCTCGGAACCTATAGCCCATGGACTTCCTGGGTCGCCGGGTCCGGCTTTGCGTGCGTTGTTTTTTCCTTTGCGATGGGAATGGCCGATTGGGTGAATGGGAGGGAAGTAGAGAACGTCGAAACCCAACTCCGCAATTTCAGGAAGGACGCGGCGACAGTGCTTGAACGTGCCGCAAGAACGCGGAAACATTTCGTACCACGTGCTGAATCGGGCACGGATCGGGTCGACGGTCACACGAAGTTCTTTGTGGAAAGTGGCATCGGTTCTGTCGGCGTAGATCGAGGCTAGAGCCGAAAGACGATCGTCCACGTCTGCCGGTTTGAGACCGCTTGCCAGACGCTTCAACTTCGCGGCATCGGCCCCGGCTGCCCGCTGCGCTGCGGCTTG
>WNGG01005442.1_pt1 | contig 15705 bp, 11 predicted proteins | sample 5400661 | NCBI WGS metagenome assembly WNGG01 (sample SAMN13153372, study PRJNA577476) | soil metagenome | isolation source: 100 cm soil or saprolite under Garry oak tree replicate 1 | place: USA:California | collected 2016-06-15
CGAAGTTGTCAGTCCTGGAACGTTCTAGCCAACACTTAGAGGCTCACAGCCACTTGTCGCGCCTAGATTCGCCGAGTCGCCGCTATAGACAGCCTGGAAACTGAACTGTCCCGTTGAGGTAGTAAAAGTGGCCGAGTCAGGAACGACAGCGTTCGTAACTGATACGGACTTAGGCCATGAAGCTACCTGAGAACCAGTACACGTGTTAGTCGTGTAAAGATTGTACGTGACGGAGCCCCCCGCAGTCGGAGAAGCACCGGTGAGCGTTGCAGTATCATGAACAACAGTTCCCGCAGTGACGCTTGAGACCGGTGTTCCAGAACTATTCTTGATTATAGTCGAGATGGTAGGCGAGAAGAATACTGCAGTAGCGGACAGGGCACGGTCTTGAGAACCAGTGCTAGCACCGTCCAACAGGTCCAAAGCCATGTGATAAGGAGACCCACTAATCGCGCTCGCAGAGTTGCCAACACCCCAATCGCAGCCGCAAGCAATGTGCCCACCCCAAGCGAGAACAACTGTCGAACCGCCGCTGACGCTTGTAAAGGTCACGGAAACCGTGGTAGTGCATTGTCCGGAACCGGATAGAACATTTTGACTTGGGTAGGACATGCTATTCAGAGTCGTACCCGAGGCGCCGTAGATCTTGAAGATTCGAGTTGGGGCGAAGGTTGCAGGTCCTAGAACCGGAGGCGTTCCCGCGGCGCCATCACAATCTACGAGAGTAGGATTCATCATTACCAAAGTGCTCGCTGGTAACGATGGAGTGCACTGGGCAGCAGGCAACTTGTCGACACAGGGGTTGTTGTTGTTAGCGTGGAATGTCGTAGCTGTGGCGGAAGTGGTCTCGGTATTGTCGAATGAGCCGATATAATCGATCGCGTTAGAGCCACCGTGAACAGTGTCATAGTGGAAAATAAGAGTATGAGTCCCGACGGTAAGACCGGTAAATGTTACACGGTAGGAGATGAACTCGCCCTCTCTCCAGTGAGCCTTATTGCTGTTAGCATTACCGTTGACCCAGTTGGAGAAGCTAGCGTTGATAACGCAAGGCTCAGGCGCCGCTTTAACCGCACCGTTACCGAATAGTTCCCGTCAACATGATCGAGAAGATAATTCGTCGAAAAAGCGCCAGATCCATCTGACATCACCGACCAGGTTGTGATTGCATTATTCGGATCGGTCACGCTTAACGTGACGGAAGTAGTATAGGCAAATCCTGAACCGTAGATGTATACTGTAGATCCTGCAACGTAGTCTGACTGGTCTGTTGTCACAGTCGCAGTCGAACCTGCAGCGTGTACCGGTGAAGCTGACAGCAAAATAATCGATGCAAGGGCAACCAGAACGAGAATCGCGGTGATCGAAACCTTGCTTATTCTCAAACTAGATTCTAATCTACTAAAGTTGAACACTAGTGATTCGAAGAGCATGCATGTGATGGCCATTTAATCCTTCTTCCAAGTCGAAGCTGCAAGCAATCCAAGGGATGAAACGGATACAAGGCCTCCTTTTCAACACCTGGGAATCCCAGGCTTGCAACATATAGCTAGAGCCTGCCAATATGCTACATTTTTGAAGAATAATGTAAGCAATCATCTAGGAACAAACGTGGCGAGAAGAGTCTAGCCGTGAAGACCTCTCTCCACCAAGAGCACTCAGGTACGCTAGAAGAAGGCCCGACATGTCTGAGGCCCTGACGCGACGAAAACCCACACCGAATCGGAAACAAGCCTCAAGTCCCCCAAGTGAAAAGCGCAACATGACGCAGAAACTCAAGAGAAATTGCACCCAGTCCGCGTATTCACAGTCCGTGGAAGAATTACAGGGGTAACCACGATTCGACCGGGCAGGTTAAACTTAGCCTATTTTCCGGCCTTATATCGAAAAATGCGTGTCAGCAAGAAAACTGCTTCTAGTAACCGGACTCGTAATAATCGCTCTATTCGCCATAGCACAGGCCGTACTAACACCCAGCAACTACGCCCTGATACAAACCCGAGCAGAATTGCAGACCAACACCGTCAACGGCGAATCCTCAGTCTCGATAGATCCGACCAATAGCAGCTATCTCATCGATAGCTGGCCCTCCCAGTGGTTCACCCCGTCCTACTCGCAAGATGGGGGAGCCAGCTGGCATAACGGGACAGCGAGTCCAGCAGGCTCGTGGAGCACAGGCATCGCAACCGGCGACCCATGGACGGCCATCGGCCCTGACGGAACAGACTACTTCACATCATACTACAACAACACAGAAGACCTAGTCGCCTACATGGCGACGTCAACCGACCACGGAAAGAACTGGAACCTAGACCTGAACTATTTCGCCTCGGCCGCCAATAATAGCGCCACCAGGTGGACCCTCATGAACGGAACCGCCACAACCGCGTGTTACACACCCGACCTACACTTCGTCGGCGACCAGCAAAAGATAGCCGTAGATAGCGGTACCAGTTCACCATCGAGAGGCTATGTCTACATAATCGGAGACTTCGGCGTCCTCGAAAACGGATCGTGCACAATACACGACGGGTTCACCCGAAGCAGAGACAAAGGGCAAACCTGGGACCTGCACATCACCACGAATCCAACACCCCTAGCATCAGAAACAGAACAAATAGCAATCGGCCAGAATGGCGAGATATATCTCGCACGATTCTATGACGATTCACGAATAATCTTCGAAAAGTCGACAGACGCAGGAGCTTCTTGGAACTACCTACTAATACCCGTCTCAAACCTTGAAGGCTACTCCGTCAACCTGACAATTACACCCAGCGGAATCCTATACATCGTCTACATGCGATGCCTAACTACATGCAATCCGAGCACCAACGGCACATCAGCAGTCTACCTCATCTCCTCAACAGACGACGGGAGAAACTGGTCCGCACCCAGCCAGATTTCTGACCCTACCTCACTGCCATACTGGACCTACGTCCCGGTCGTCTGCGGCATACTCACAGACTGTGAGCCGGAACACCGACCGCCCACGATAACTGCATCATCATTCGGGATCATAGTGGCCTGGACAGACTGGCGAAACTCGAACAACAACACCAACGCAGACATCTACGCCTACATCCCAGGCACAAGCTCCAACACGAGAATAACCAGCTATACCGGAAGACTATGCAACCTGTCGAAGACCATCGCATGCACCTGGAACGGCAACGATTTCATGAGCTCGGCATCCTCAGAGAGAGGAGTCTACCTAGCCTATGGTATTGACGTCGACAAGAAAGCGCCGACTAGAGGCGACTTAATAGACGCCACGATGGTGCTGATAATAGGCACAACCAGTGGATGCACGCTCACTGTAACTTCAACGCCCGAGAACGTTCTACCATGCCTGCTCCCACCCCCCTTCGCGGCGACCATCGCTGGAATCACAGCCATTGCAACACTCGTCGTATTGGTGAAAGGACGTAGTCGAAAACCAGAAAACATAGAATCCGTAATCCAATCGCGCAGAGCTTCACAGTAGATTCTCTTTATCATTCGTTCGAGATCACTCTCTGTCTCCGGAACTTGACCATTCTTACGGCTCGTAGCAACGCGTATCCCATCTCCCGGTCACAATGATTACTAAGTCACGTGTTTTCCGAGCGTGGATTTCCAGGGAACCATTTTGGAATCGAGAACCTGGAAACATTATTATGAGAACCAGCTCCCAAACTTCCAAGAAGGAGCACGTACCAGTGCAGCGGAGTTGAAAACCAGAACCATATTCATAGCGCTCCTCGCCTGCTCCTCGCTCCTAGTCCTCGTCGGGCCGCACGGGGGAGAGGCTCAGCCACTCACGTCTCACGCTCCGTTCTACATCAAATCGTTCGCCGGTATTGAGAACTTTACATCCGGTGACGTAGTCAGAAGCGGGAGCGGGACCGCGACAGACCCGTTCATAATATCGGACTGGAACATCACTATCAACGACAGCACTTCAGCCGGCATTCACATCCAGAACACCCACAGCTTCTTCATCATCAGAAACGTGCTCATCCATAGAACAGGCTTCATCGTAAACAGCCAGGGAATCTACCTAGACAACGTCCAGAATGGCGAGATACAGAACGTGAACATCAGCAACTTCTACGACGGTGTATGGCTCTCGCTAGGATCCGCAACCCTCGTCACTACAAGCAACATATGGAACAACACATATGGAGTCTACATGACAGGAACCAACGATATCGCAAGCGCAAACCATCTGCACAACAACACCATTTATGGGGCCTATGTGACTGGCCAGTATAACACTCTAACCGGGAACAATGCTTCGGCCAACGGTACCTTCTGTCAAGGCTCTTGTCAAAGCGACGGGGCAGGCATTTTTGCAGTGAACTCGAACAATATCTTCGAGAACAACATACTCTCGGACAATACATGGTTCGGAATCAAACTCGTCGCGGCATCAAACAACCAAATCATAGACAACACGGTAGCGAGAGACGGTATAGGAGCTGGAATAGTACTGGTTGACGGGTCTTACAGAAACCTAGTAATGGGAAATTATGTGACTGAGCAGTTAAACGCGTTCGGCCTAGAAAACACGGCCAACACTACCGCGCTGCAGAATTCCTACAACAACATAACGGGCAACCGCATTACCGGGAACACCCAGGGAATATACCTCTACAACAGCCCCTACAATTGGATCTACGATAACTATCTCAACAACACGACCAATTCGGTGGACAATACTCTCCTGAACTCGTGGAACATAACGAAGAGACTTGGAACAAACATCCTGGGTGGACCTTTCACAGGCGGAAATCTCTATTCCGACTACACGGGCCTCGATCTTGACGGCGACGGATTCGGAGACACTCCTCACTCGGTCTCCGGCGGCTTCTACGGGCAATTTGCCCAAGACCTCCTGCCGCTTGTCCTGAAACAACCAGGTGTAATTCACGACATTTCACTTCGAAGAGTCTCTGTTCAATCTATCTCAGCGAGAGTCGGCGCCAGCATCATAATCTCTGTCGCGGTCTTTAACCTTGGAACCGTCTCGGAGTCATTTTTCTTGAGCGCGACCTACGCGCTGCAAACACTTCCACAGCCCCAGGTCATCTCCACTGTGCCAGTTACGAATCTCGCGGCCAACACTGGCAAGACGATAACATTGCCCTGGAACACTGCAGGCCTAGCCGCCGGCACTTACTTCGTCCAGGCCAACGCGAGCATAGTGACAGGCGAGAATAACACCGCCAACAACGCATGCTGCACACCCCCTGCAAACGTCAGCCTGTCAATAAACAAGCCACCAGTTGCCCTTTTCACAACCAGCAACACCAGCTCTCTCGCGGGACGACCCGTCATCATGAACGCTAGTCAGAGCTACGACCCGGATGGAACAATCTTCAGCTACTCCTGGAACTTCGGCGATGGAACATCCAGCACAGGCAAGGTCGTCTCGCACTCCTGGGCGCTCGCTGGAAACTACACCCTCACCCTAACCGTGACCGACAACGAGGGGGGAGCCAGCACAAATACGACATCGCTTCTCGTGATATACCATCAGCCCGGCCCACCTTTGACCTTCCAACTCACAGCAACAAGCACGCAAGCAACCCTGACATGGACAGAACCCAGCGACAACGGCGGCTCCCCGATACTCAAGTACAGAATATACAGAGGATCTTCCAACTCATCATTCGCCTGGATTTCAAACACGACCAGCACAACCTACGTAGACACAACGATCAGTACAGGGCAGACATACTACTACAAGGTGACAGCGGTAAATGAAGCAGAACTAGAATCGCCCATTACTGAATCGGTTCCCCAAAACGTATTGATACCCTCAACCCCACCAGGGCCACCAGAAACCCCTCTGGTATGGATCGCGATATTAGCTGGAACAATCGCGGTCGCGGTGACAGCAGGAGCCATAATATTTCAGAGACGAACAAAGCATAGGTCCCCCACAACCATGACAACAGAGAGAGGAACATTGAAGCGTTGATCCGAAAGACCACAATCATCATGCTCTTCCTACTAAGTCTGCCAACCCTAGCGCTATGGGGGCCAAGAGCAGCCCACGCAATCCCCAACGCCACCAATGTCATCTCAGACCCCAATTTTGAACAAGGCTCAACGACCTGCTCACAAGTCCCTCAACAGTGCCCAGTGGGATGGGACTTCGAGACCTGCGAAGGCGTGTCCAACGCCGTTGTCACGTTGGACTCGAGCCAGTGGACAGACGGAGGCTCTTCTGGAAAGGTCTCAACTGGGCCAATCACTTCGACCGGATGTTTTCCCGGCGACTACTCCAATAGGGCGGTAGGATTCTCACAGTTTAGAGCGAAACTGATCGGCGGGCTCGGATACAACTTCACAACTCTTACCGACGACCCTGCAGCCTTGAGCTTCTGGTTCCAGCTACAACCCTACGACACCGCTACTGGCATGGCGGCGTTCGAGGTGAGGATCTTCGGAGCGGAGGGCCTCGCAGAGCTAGACTACGTGTTCAACGCTGACCCATCAGTGGGGGCTTTCCAGAATAATACAAGCACTCATTCTCTACTATTCACCGGCTATCAGTATGGCACGTGGTACCATTTCAGCCGCAACTTGAGGGCGGACTGGATGACCCCAATGGGGCCCGCCAATGCCCCACTCAACCTAGACCATAATTTCACACTTGTCCAGTTCCAAGGATTCGCCACAAAATCCGGTTCCACGATCAAATCAGAAACATTCTGGATCGATGACATAAGGGCATACCAGGGCTCAGGACCCATTCCTTCAGACAAGTACTACACGTTCTTCAGCTTCACCGACATAACCGGAAACAATGCAGACAGCATAGTGAAATGGACACTCGAAAACGCTACCGGAGCACCGGTCCAGTACACCGTAGCCACTCCCCCGAGCGTAACCCTAACTCCTGGCCCATACTACGTGTCGGTCTACTACCAAACGATCAACCCAATCAGCTTGATCCTTACACAGGAAGTTCATCTAAATCAGAGCAGCCTAATCCCCTTACCCCTCTACAATACGGACAGCATAGTCCCTGGAGGCATCATCGCACTGAACAGTTTTGTAACGAGCCTACAAGTTAACCCCGTCGACAACACGACCAAAATCATCTCTATCCAAGGAACCCCTGCGACCAACTATGCGATGATAGTCAAAGTCCCCATAAAGCCTGTCATTATTCAAGCAAACGGGCAGACCCTCACCCTTGGAACCGACTGGACATATGATAACGCACTGTCAATCGCGAGGATGAGCTTCACTACGAACAATAGTGGCAGGGAAAACGTGACAATCCTATTCCAGAACCCCACCCTAATCCCGAGCCTATCTTTTCTCGACGCAACGGGCGCACGAGTCGATTCGATAATAACGTTCGCCATTCTTGACTCCAAGGGCAAGGCCGTGTCTTACAACCCCGGATCTGCACTCAGCATGGGAACATACTATGTTGAAGCATACTACGAAGGGTTCCGAATCTACAGGAACAACCTGAGCAACCTATCTTGTTCAACATGCAAGATTACGCTAGAGATGAGTCCGCTCGACTCGTCTGGAACGAACTACCTAGCGCTCAACTCGACAGCCACAGCAATCTTACCTACAGAATTTTCTAGCACCCGTCTCAGCTTCAGTATTACCGGGCAGGGACCATACCTGATCATATTCAAGGTTCCTAAGAGACCGCTATTTGTTGAGGAGGATGGCATCCGCACGCCAAACTGGGTATATGACAACACGACAAACACTGTCGCAATCCAAGCCGCACGTCAGGGAACATTCCTAGTCGCGCTCGAGCAGAACTCACCGGACATCAGTCTTTACGTAATAACGGGAGTATCATTGGTCGTGGGCGCAGCAACAGTGCTAGCTGCCTGGGTTCTGATAAGAAAAAGACAGGGGAGAGTATCTCCAACAATGATACCAAAACCTCAGCCAAGGACACCTCGCTAGACAGGCTTATGAGAGACAGAATAGTTTCACCACGATAATCATATGCCGGGGAAGGAACAGACTTCCAGCTAAATCGACTCAATAGGATGCTCATCCTATTCCTGCTTATCGTATCCATAGAATCTGCAGCTCCAGGGCCCTTTTTCGTCTCATCTCAGGACCCGCCGCCCAACGCAAGTTTCAGCTACAATCCAAAGTTTGTTCTCATAGGCGATAACGTGAACTTCACGGAAAGAGTCACAGGAGGCATTCTTCCCTATCGATGGTTCGGGTGGAGCTTTGGCGATGGATCGCCCAGCATCAACACAACAGCACTATTCGTTTTTCACACGTTCCTAACGCCCAATACTTACACGGTAACGATGAACGTCACAGACAACAGCTTCCAATTCAACTCTACCAGTACAACTGTGAGCGCTAATGAGTGGCCAGTCTCCTCAAGCACGGCGTTCGGCTGGTTAATCCCTTGGAATCTCACCCAGACAGACGGGATGAACATACATGATGTGACCTATCACGGAACTACGATTATCAGAGATGTTCGCCTTGCAGCGGTTCAAGTACTCTACTTGAACAATTTCTGCGGTCCCTTCTACGACGAAGCATACAACATGACAGGCGTTAAACAGGACGGACACATCTACTACAGCCAGAACATAACGGACCCGTCCAATCCTTACTTCGAGCTGAAAGCCGAATACAGAGTGGGGGGATATGACTATGACGAATCTTTCCGTTTCTACAAGAATGGAATGTGGGATTTAATACTGACAATAGGAAGAGGCGGGTGCATCACGGACCACATCTATGAGCCTCACTGGCGAATAGACCTCGCACTCAACGAGAACCAGAATAATTACATGGGCACTTATACGCCAGAAGGGACGTGGCAGGACCTTCTCTGGGAAGGCAACTACACTGATACCGGGCTCAGGGATTCTACACATAACGACACGATCTGGCGTTGGGGAGACCAGGGCAAGTACTACTACATAGTTCCAAGCATCATAAGGCGAGACCTCGACCTTCCATACCTGCGATCTGACATCATTCTTGCGAGAAACCATCCCAACGAGATTGAGAAGTTCAATGGGGAGATAGGCCACTTGGAGAGCCCTGCAGAATGGGCAAACGGAGAATTCGCGTTTCGAAGAGACATAGTCATCTGGTGGGTGCCAAAGATCTGGGACCATGGCCCCATTCCGACCCTCAACCAGAACCCGAAGATTGCTACCCTAATCTTCTATCCATGGGGGACATGGCCTTGAGACCGATCCGGCAGCAAGCAATAACAAGAGTACTCCCCCTTCTACTCGTGACAATCGCCCTCGCATCAAACACCAACTTGTTTGCAATGTCCGGAAGCCAAAGAAACACTGCCACCCCTAGCCCACCCCCGTTCGCCACCGCTAACGCCACAGCAACCGGAACAGTGTTAGTAATGTGGGGAGACCCTTACCTGCCGGTGCAGATAAGCGATGGAAACGGGACCCTTACCGTGAGCCTACAAGGAAACGTCGCGCAGAGACCTGACCTCCAGAGCGCCTACACGTACACGGACCCGTATACGTGGGGAGACATGGACGTCAACTGGAGCACCGCGAACGAAACCTATTCAGCCGATGTCTACTTCTACCAAGGGCACAGCCCGTACAACAAGACAACCGTCTTTCCATACCCAGCGAACTCTTTCGCGGCCATGTACATCTACTACACGGGCGAGCTTGCCGTAAATGGAGTAACAAGCCAGGTCCACGGACTAGCAGCGATAATTGACGCTGAACCCGGTTTCTTTGGCTTCCGTGGTACGGCACGCGCCATTTCCGTTGTACTCTACTCTATGACGTATCATGGAAATCAGTTTGTGTTTCGCTGGTCCCAGACAGACCAGACTATCAACGGAATAGAACAGCCCATGTCTAGGACCTGTGAATCCTCTGTCCGATTATTCACTTGAAGGGACCCATATGAGAACTGGGGGCGAAAGCCGCTGAAAGCTATCAGCCGAACGGGAACCGTATTCCTCATCTTGACTACCATGATTTCAGCCCAAGCTTTCCTCCCAGGATCCGCTGGAGGAGCTGTGACACAGTCGCTTGCAATTTCAGATCCACTGGGGCATTTTGGGGGCCCGGGGGTTCCGGGGAGTGTTTCATGGACCGGAGACGGTCAGAGACTCATCAATCCGTCTTTCGAAACTGGTATTGCACCATGGATTCAGTCCCAGTCCAACACGGCAAATGGCTCGGCTATCACGCTCACGAGCCCCGGCTACCAGGATTCAACAAGTGCGGCGCTTTCAGTTACTTCCGGAAACTCGACCGCCCTGTCCCTGATCTCTGATTCGACCGTAGGACTGACAAACGACCTATCGCAGCAGAATATCGGCTTCAATACTGGCACCAGGTTCAGAGCAGCCGTACTGGTCCAGAGCATTACCGGGGACACCGGGAACGACAGGGCAGAAGTGACTTTGACTCTTGCCACGTCAACAGGAGGAACGAGGACACTCCACTATGTGTTCGCTCAAGGCTCAGTCTCCCCCAGCCCCAGCAACAGTACAACTGACGGCTATCTGAGGATACCAGGCTTCGGAACCACTGGCCAATGGATAATAATTGACAGGAACCTGTCTCTTGACTCCTCTACTGTCTTCCCCGACTCAACCTCGATCGACTCAGTGCAGTCGATAACCCTGTCGGTTCTCTCTCAATCGTTACCGGGCCCTCCAGTGATTGATCCCCACACCGAGTACTGGGACCTACCAAGCTTAGGCCACTGGACCCCCGGATACCCAGTCGTCTACGATGCGAATGGCAATGGAATGTATGATACTGGAGAAACGGTGATCGGATGCAGCTTCCAATACGCAACATGCAACGCTCCTCCAATTGGACAGACACTGTCAACCGATCCGAACCTCAAGTATGTTGATTCAAACCACAATGGAATCTGGAACTGCTATTCGTCCGCCGGTAGCAAGTGCGCATCGGGAGAAGCGGTCGCCGACGACAATAACATTGTCCCCAACTCACAAGTCGGCGTCTACGATTTCGGGGAGGACACCGTAATCTATAATCAGAGCCAGCCCCTACCTGGAACCCTTTTGATGAAACCGTTACAGGGCCACACCCAAGCATTGTTCGATCAGGTCGAATTATACACAGCCACCAATGGTTATGACTGGATCAGAAATGGAGGATTCGAGGCAGGACTGACCGGCTGGGACTCAAACTCAAGCTTCACAAGTTCTACTGCACCGCGCCATTCCGGAGCGAGAAGCGTCACAGCCTCTGTAATTGGTGGAGCCGCTGAGATGGCTCAGAGCATAGACGCGAGACCACAAGTAGACCAAAACATGATCCTCAGCGCATCTGCTAACATCGGACTAATGACCGGAAGCTCAGCATCTGAATCGGTCAATCTCTGGATAGGTCTTGATGACAGCATTGGAAACCCTCTGAGCCTCTACTACTATTACAAAACGGGGACCGGTACTTTACCGACAAACAGGACCGACACAGTCTACTTGAAGACAAATGGTTTTGGAGCTACTGGTCAATGGCTCAACCTCAACACCAATCTCCTCCAAACAATACAATCATTCTCCCTATCCGGCTACATTGCACCATACACGGTAGAAGCCGTCGTCCTAGAAGCCAGTGCCGCCACTGCGAAGACCACGATTGTCTCATTCGACGACATAGCTCTCGGATCACCGGTAACCCAGATAGGCCCTGCGCCCTCGTACTTTTACGCACAAGACGCCCTCAACACCACATACGTTTACACGACACCCTCGGTCCCACAAGGAGCCTTCTGGCTGGACATCCCCCCGGGACAGACCCTGCTAAACATCACCTCACCAACCGGCGGTCTCCTCCCATCTGGTGACTACGCAACCTCAGTCTCCTCCGGTATCAGGCGAATCACTGTTCTAGACTCTGCAAGCTTCAAAGGCCCAGTTGTGGGAATCTGGAGGATTTTCGCCACCTCCACCAATGGAGTGTCCAGCGTTTACGTTGAAGACCCTACACTGCTCTCCTCCACATCTAGCATCATCCTCGCGTCAACCGTCAACTTCGTCTCCCAAAGCAAGGACCCGTTCAACCAGCCTCTCCAAAACAGCCCCGCCAACCTAACTCTCTGGAACGGCAACAACGTTCAAGTGGGCAACTGGTCCGGCATGACGAGTCTTCAAGGCTGGTGGAACGCATCCAGCATAATCCTCCCTCTCCCGAATAACCCCGCGTCGGGGCTAGGGACTACAAGCTGCAAGCAACAGTACAATCTCTCTATCCAGGCATCAGGACCTTCCAGCTCACAGTCCATTACACCGCCCTTATCGATATGGGCCTATCATCCAACGATACTAGCGCTGGGACCAGCATCACCATATCCGGGACAGTGATCCGAAAAGACACGAACACTCCCGCACAGGGAGTCAATGTAACACTCTACTACCGACTGGCCGGCAACAGCCAATGGACAAGCCTAGTAACGATCAAGACGGATTCGGCAGGAAAATACGCGTACGCCTGGACTCCCCCGGAGGGCGAGTACCAGGTGATGGCGTCGACGAGCGATTCGCAGACAGGAGTCGTCAACAGTGCTCCTGTTCACTTGATCGTCAGCTCGGTGGGACCTCCATGGTTGATTATAGAAGCGGTCGCGGGAGCGGCAGCAGCAGTTGCCATCTTAGTCTTCCTCCTCATGTTGAGGAGACGAAGGAAAACAAGGATAATAGGCCAGGCATCAGCACCAAAGTCCTAGGAGAAGAGAAGTCTTAGTCCCGTAGCTTTGAGTTACCGCGCCGTCTGTAGAACAAGAAAGCTGCTAGGACCACAATAGCGGCAATGGCCCCGACGACCGCGTAGAAGAGATAGTTTGGAGGAGGGGTTGGAGGAGGTGTTGGCAACGCCACCACCCGAAGCGTGAGGGTAGCGTTGTGTGCGACCCCAGTGGCGCTGATCGTGGTGACCGTAATCGTGTAGATACCATTCGCAGAACCTGCGATGATTGATAGAGCGGCGTGAAACGAGGGAAAGCCACTTGTGACATTCAATCGCACTTGAAGGACGGAGGGTGGCAATACAAAGCTAGATAGAGAGACGTTCTCCGTTGACCCCGAAACCAGGCTCAGACTCACCAAGGCTGTTGTGTTATGCCCCTCGAATATAGTAGCGTTTGCTGGGAGAATTGTTAATTGGTAGTCGAAGGGTACCGGCGGAGGATTTAGTACTGTAACATTGCCCCTGACCTGGGCAGTTTGTGACATGTTGTCTGTTACTGTCAAAACCACCGTGAAAGTCCTGTTCGTGAGATAAGCGTGCGTGATAGTAGGCCTGCTGCCTGAACTGGCTGTGTTTCCATCAGCAAAGTCCCACGTGAAGTTTGTGATGGTTGCGTTTGTGCTCGGCCAGCTCATCGATCCGTCAAAGCTGACAGTGTGTCCAACCAGTGGAGTTGAGGGAGAATGGGTGAACGAGGCCAACGGTCCCGCGTTGAATCTGAAGTATCCAAACATTTGGCCCGGATGCTGCTGACACATATAGCGAAACGTGCCCCCGTGGGGAAAGATACTCCCTAGCGCAGTGGTAAAGGTGAAGTTGACCCATGAGCTTGTGGAAAAATCAGGGGATCTGGTAGCTGCTTCATTGGAATCTAACAGATTATTTCCGTTAAGGTCTATAAACCAGCTGTGAGTGATACCGTCGGCACTCTTGAGCATGACTGTGACATTGTCACCGTCATCGGCAGTAAGAAGCGGACCGGGATTCGAGCCATTCCATCCATTGCCTGGAAAGTTAGATTGACCCGATAACCGGTAGGTTTTGTGGATTCCAGGCCCAAACGGTTGGGAGAGAGATATTCCGTGATCTACTGGAACTGGAGCTGAATGGACTGCGAGGCCAAACAATAGAATCGCTAGGACGAAAAGAGTTGAACGTGATGTCTTGGCCATGATCGGATTGAGCACTTATAGTCTGTTTCTATGTTCACACGAACATATAGGCATCAGGGAATATTCAGCCGATTACTAGAAACATCTTTTCTAAGAGCGTTAATCCGGGTCTAAGCATCATGCAGTATACGCGTCTTGGCAAGACCGGGATGCAAGTGTCCCGAATATGTCTAGGAACCATGTCGTTCGGAAATCAGGACGAGTGGATGGTCGAGATTGACAAGGCACGGCCCATTATGAAACGGGCTCTTGATCTCGGAATCAACTTCTACGACACTGCCAATGTCTACTCTAACGGTCGGTCGGAGGAGATTGTCGGCGAATTGTTGAAGGGTCATCGTGATGAGTTGGTTCTTGCGAGCAAGGTCCGGCTCAGCATAGGCGAAGGGCCCAACAAGGAAGGACTCTCACGATATCATATCCAATCACAGATTCGAAGGTCGCTCAAACGGCTTGGGACGGACCGGATCGATTTGTACCAGATTCATCGCTGGGACTATAATACGCCCCTTGAGGAGACACTTCGAGCTCTAGATGATCTGGTCCGCCAGGGGATTGTGAATTACATCGGCGCGTCGAGCATGTTTGCCTGGCAGTTTGCCAAAGCGCTCTACACTAGCGACCTGTTACACTTGAGCCGTTTCACCACGATGCAGAACCACTACAATCTTTGTTACAGGGAAGAGGAACGGGAGATGATTCCATTATGCCGGGACCAGGGAGTCGGGCTTCTCCCATGGAGCCCGCTGGCGAGGGGATTCTTGACTGGGAAGTACAAGCGGGGAGAAGTGCCGGATACTGTCCGGTACAAGTCTGACAAGTACTTCCCTGAGAGATTCTTCCGGCCCGAGGATTTTGACGTGGTAGAACGGGTGGAAGAAGTTGCCAAGGAGAAAGGCGTGACTCCGTCCCAGATAGCAATATCCTGGCTAATCCACAAGGGCGCAGACGCACCGATTATTGGAGCAACGAAGATGGAGCATGTGCAAGAGGCGGTCGAGGCGTTGGACATCAAGCTGTCAGAGGATGATGTGAAACGGTTAGAGGACCCATACAAGCCACACCGAATACTGGGACACGCTTAGCCGTAATTTTTCACAACCGCCTTAGACCTGAAAGGACCCTGGTGTCTAACAATCGAGTGAAACTAATCCATCCGAATCCCCCCGTTCAAATCGCCCATAATCAGCCCTGAATCGAGTTTAGAGGGCCAATTTCTATAACGCCGATTCGGCCCCAACGAAAGTGCTAGATTTCCGGATTCGAAAATCATGATCCGGGCAGATAATACGGGATTAGAAGGAAAAATCGCCCAAAACAGTTCCAGATAGAAAACGATTCTCAAAAGGGGGTACCATTCCTGGCGGATCGCGTCACAAACCGCCTTTCCAGGAAAAGGCGTCTAGTTCGTGAGCCCCATTGGTCTTGAACCGTTGGGCGTTAGCCTTTCAGTTCGCGCAGCAGCTGCTTGGCAATCGTCAACCGCTGGATATCGTTTGTTCCCTCGTAGGTCTTGATTATTTGCGAATCGCGTAGGAATCGTTCCACTGGGTATTCTGTAGCCACGCCGTATCCACCATGAATCATCATAGCGATCAGCGCGAGCTTCTCAGCGGTCTCGGTCGCTGTGACCTTGGCGATGCTTGCTGCCTTCACAAACTCCTTTCCCTGGTCCTTCAACGAAGCCGCCCAGTAAGTTAACAACCGAGCAGTATGCAACCCAATCGCCATATCACTAAGCTTGTACTGAACCTGCTGGAAATCAATCAATGGACTGTCGAAGCTGATCCTTGTCTGCGCGT
>WNGG01016640.1_pt1 | contig 15705 bp, 7 predicted proteins | sample 5400661 | NCBI WGS metagenome assembly WNGG01 (sample SAMN13153372, study PRJNA577476) | soil metagenome | isolation source: 100 cm soil or saprolite under Garry oak tree replicate 1 | place: USA:California | collected 2016-06-15
CGGCTACTCCACGCAAGCGGTGTTTTTCGACTACGACCGCGACGGCGATCTCGACCTGTTCGTGATCAACAACTCACCCCGGCCGGTCGCGGGCTTCGATCTGAAGAACACCCGCACGGTCCGCGACGCGCTCGGCGGCGATCGGCTGTATCGCAACGACGGCGGACATTTCGTGGACGTGAGCGCCGCGGCCGGCATCTACGGGAGCGAGATCGGTTTGGGTCTCGGGGTCGGCGTGAGCGACCTGAACCGCGACGGCTGGCCCGACATCTACGTCGCCAACGACTTCTTCGAGCGCGACTATCTCTACATCAACCAGGGCGACGGCACCTTCGCTGAGCGCCTCGAGCAGGAGATGCCGTATATCAGCCTGTCGTCGATGGGACTCGACATCGCGGACGTGAACAACGACGGTTGGCCCGACATCTACGTGGCGGACATGTTGCCGGACGACGAGCGCCGGCTCAAGACCACCACTTCATTCGAGAACTGGCACCGGCTCCAGGACGAAGTGCGCAACGGGTTTCATTACCAGTTCACGCGCAACATGCTCCATCTCAACCACGGCGACGGCACGTTCTCGGACATCGGGCAGATGGCGGGCGTGGCGCGGACCGACTGGAGCTGGAGCCCGCTCATCGCGGATCTCGATCTCGACGGCTACAAGGACATCTACGTGACGAACGGCCTCGCGAAGGACGTCACGTCTCAGGACTACATCGCGTTCCTGGCAAACCGGGAAACCATGGTCCAGGCCACGCGCGGCGCGCGGGTGGACTTCCAGCGGCTCGTCGACGCGATGACCTCGACCAAGCTGCCGAACTACGCGTTTCGCAACCGGGGGGACTCGACCTTCGCGAACGCGAGCGCGGCCTGGGGCCTCGACACGCCAAGTTTTTCGAGCGGCGCTGCGTACGGCGACCTGGACGGCGACGGCGCGGTCGATCTGGTTGTGAACAACGTCAACCAGGAGGCGTTCGTCTATCGCAACAACGCCAGGATGCTGACGCCGAACCATTACCTGCAGCTGCGGCTCGAGGGCATGGGCGCCAATCGCCTCGCCATCGGCGCGAAGGTCACGCTGTGGAGCGGGGCACAGCAGTTCTTCCAGGAAGAGGAGCCGACGCGCGGCTTCCAGTCGAGCGTGGACTACGTGCTCACCTTCGGCGTCGGGCTGCGCGACACGTTCGATTCGGTGAAGGTCGAGTGGCCGGATCGGGAAGGACGAGCGAGCTTGCTGACGCGCGTCGCGGCGAACCAACGCGTTACCGTGCGGCAGTCCGAGTCCCGAGCCCCGAGCCCCGAGCCCCGAACGCGAGGCACTCCCCTCCTCACTGACGTTACCGACAGCATCCGGCTGCCCTACGTTCACCGGGAGAACGAGTTCACAGACTTCGACCGCGAGCCCTTGATCCCGAAGCTCGTTTCGACCGAAGGACCGATGCTGGCGGTGGCGGACGTGAACGGCGACGGGTTGGACGACATCTTCATCGGCGGCGCCAAGGGTCAGGCCGGGAGACTATTGATCCAGCGGCCCGACGGCCGGTTCGTGAGCAGCAACGAGAAGCTGTTCGAAGCGGACGCCACATCGGAAGATCTGGGGGCCGTGTTCTTCGACGCCAACGGTGACGGGTATCCCGACCTCTACGTCGTGAGTGGCGGCAGCGAGTTCTCGACCATGGCGCCCGCGCTCCAGGACCGGCTGTACTTGAACGACGGACGCGGCAACTTCCGCAAGGCCGCCGGCAGCCTGCCGCCCGAAGACGTGAGCGGCTCGCGGGTGGCGGCGGCCGACTACGACGGCGACGGGGACGTCGATCTGTTCGTGGGCGGGCGCGTGGTCCCGTGGCACTACGGCGCCGATCCCAAGAGCACGCTGCTCCAGAACGACGGCCACGGGCACTTCACTGATGTGACCAGGCGGCTCGCGCCCGAGCTCGAGCATGTCGGCATGGTGACCGACGTGATCTGGCGGGACGTGGACGGCGACGGCCGCCTCGATCTGATCGTCGTGGGCGAATGGATGCCCATCACGGTGTTCCACAACGCCGGCGGCGGGAAGCTCGTCCGCCGGAACACGCCGGGCCTGGAGCACAGCGAGGGGTGGTGGAATCGCATCATCGCCGGCGATTTTGCCGGGAAGGGCCGCGTCGACTTCATCATTGGCAACGTGGGCTGGAACACCCGCCTGCAGGCCAGCGAGGCGGAGCCGATGACGATGTATGTGAAGGACTTCAACGGGAGCGGCGCCAGTAAGCAGATCATCTCGCTATTTCACTCCGGCACGAGCTATCCGATCGCGATGCGGGACGAGTTGATCGCGGCGCTGCCGTACTTGAAGGCACGCTACCCCCGCTACGCCGACTACGCCGGTCAGACCGTCAGCGACATCTTCTCGCCCGCGGAGCTCGCGGGTGCGACCTTCAAGCAGGCGCACACGTTCGCGACCATGCTGGCGCGCAACAACGGCGACGGGTCGTTCACGCTGGTCCCGCTATCGCGCGCGGCGCAGCTGGCGCCGGTGTACGCCATCCTCGCGCGGGATCTGGACGGAGACGGGAAGACCGACTTGCTCGTCGCCGGAAACTTCGACGGGGTGCAGCCGGAGATCGGGCGGATGAGCGCCGGCTATGGATTGGTGCTGCGGGGAGATGGCAGGGGACAGTTCACACCGCTGCGGGCGGCGGAGAGCGGATTCAGCGTGCCCGGGCAGGCCCGCGACATCCAGCGGGTGCGGACCCGGAGGGGTGACCTCTACGTCGTGACCCGCAATAACGAGCGCCCGCTGATCTTTCGGTCCTCACGCCTCGACGCGCGTCTTGCCTTTCCCCTCTCCCGAAGGCTACCGCCGCTTCGTCCTGATGACGATCACGCCGTTGGCGCCGCGCACGCCGTACAGAGCCAGGCCGGCGGGGTCCTTGATGACCTCGATCGAGCCGATGTCGCGCGGATTGATGGCCCGCAGGGTCGCGCCGTTAGCGACGTCGAGCGGCACGTCGTCGACCACCACCAGCGGCTCGTTGCTCGACATGAACGAGCCGACACCGCGGATGCGCAAGGAGAGGCCGCCGCCAGACGTGCGCGACACCAGCACGCCGGTAAACCGGCTGCTCAGCAGCTGCTCGACCGGTTGATCGGGCACTCGCTGGATGTCCTCCTCCGTGAGGACTGAGTGGGGAAGTGCGGTCGCTGGTACGATCGCTCCCGCTGTGCTCTCCCGCGCGGCGTTGTGCTGCAGCGAGCACGCGGTGACGCATCCGAGGAGCAACCCGAGGAGCTGCCGGGCATGGGCTGACGACATGGGTGACCTCACTGATCTGGACGCTTCGTTTTGATGAGGATGATGCCGTTGGCGCCGCGCACGCCGTACAACGCCTCCCCCGCGGGGTCTTTCACCACCTCGATGGTCGCGATGTCGCGCGGATTGATGCCCGCGAGACTTCCGCCCGGTCCGGGTTGGATCTCGACCCCGTCGATCACGTACAGGGGCTCGTTACTGCCGCGAATCGAGGTCGTGCCGCGGATGCGCACCGAGAGGGTGCCGTCGGCTGCGCGCGTGACCGTCACGCCGGGGAAGCGCCCCATCAGCAACTGTTCGATCGGTTGCCCGGGCTGGCGATCGATGTCCTCGGCGGTCACCATCGGGCTACCAGCCGCCGTGGGAGGATTGGTGTCGTGCCGATGGACGCAAGCTGCGCCGAGGCTCACGCAGAGCCCCATGGGAAGGAGGGTGCGGATCGAACACCACCTCATAGGCGTCCTCCAGTCTTTGGAGGTCTGACCGCCCCGAGCGACTACACGCGACGTTTCAATATACACCACTGAGACCAAACTTGTAACCGGTGAACGGACATGCACATCTGGCTTCGCTGTACGACTCGTCTGGCCGCGTTGAGCGTTGCCTCGGCCACCCTCATCGCTCCCACGGCCGTCACCCAAGGGCTGCGCGTCGCATCCCCGGACGGCCGCAGCCAGGTGACCGTCGCGACCCACGACGGCGGGCTGTATTACAGCATCGACCGTGACGGCCGTCCCCTGTTCCTACCCTCCCGGCTAGGGCTCGCGTTCCGCGGGGTGCCGCCCCTGCGCGACAGCCTGCGGATCGTGGACACGGCGCGGACCACGCACGACGAGACCTGGACTCAAGCCTGGGGCGAGGTGGCCCATGTGCGGGATCATCACAACGAGCTGAGCGTGTCGCTCGTCGAAACGGCGCCTCCCGGCAGACGGTTCACAGTGGTGTTCCGCGTGTTCGACGATGGGGTGGGCTTCCGCTACGAATTGCCCAAGCAGGCCGGGTTGGACGAGTTCGCGATCACAGACGAGCTGACCGAGTTCACCCTGGAAGACGACGCCCGCGCCTGGTGGATCCCCTCCAACCGCCCGCGCCTCGACCGCTCGGAGATGCTGTTCTCGTCCTCCCCCGTGAGCGTGCTCGACAGCGTCCAGACGCCGCTCACGCTGGAGACGCGGGACGGCAAGAGCTTCATCGTGATTCACGAGGCGAACCTGGTCGACTACGCGCGCATGTTCCTCGCCGGGCCGCGCATGCAGTCGCGCACGCTGCGCGTGGCGCTCGCGCCCTACGCCGACGGGACGAAGGTGTACGGCCGGACGCCGTTCGTCACGCCGTGGCGCACCATCCAGCTGGCCGACCGCGCGACCGACTTGGCGCCCTCGGTGCTGGGTCTGAACCTCAATCCGCCCAGCGTCGTTCCGAACACGAGCTGGATCAAGCCGATGAAATACGTCGGCATCTGGTGGGGCATGCACATCGGGACGATGACGTGGAGCTCGGGACCGAAGCACGGCGCCACCACCGCGAACACGAAGCGTTACATCGATTTCGCGGTGGCGAACGGGCTGGGCGGCGTGCTGGTCGAAGGCTGGAACGTGGGCTGGGACGGCGACTGGATCCAGAACCGTAACGCGTTCTCGTTCACTAAGCCCTATCCCGATTACGACCTCGCGGAAGTGGCCCGATACGCCCACGAGAAGGGCGTGAAGCTGATCGTCCATAACGAGACGTCGGGGGGCCTCGAGAACTACGAGCGGCAGATGGACAGCGCGTTCGCCCTGTATCACTCACTCGGCCTGGACGCGATCAAGTCGGGCTACGTGACGGACCTCGTCGGCGAGGGGCACTCGCACTACGGCCAGTACATGGTGCGGCATCACCGCCGCGTGATCGAGAAGGCGGCCCAGTACGGCATCATGCTCGATGTGCACGAGCCGATCCACGACACGGGCGAGCGTCGCACCTACCCGAACATGATGAGCCGTGAGGGTGCGCGCGGGCAGGAATACAACGCGTGGAGCTCCGAGGGAGGCAATCCTCCCGAGCACGAAACGATCGTGTTCTTTACCCGCATGCTCGACGGCCCGATGGACTTCACGCCCGGTATCTTCGACATCCTGATCGAGCGCGGTACCGGAAGGCCGCGCCGCCCCGACGAGCCGCGTCCCCGCACCACGCTCGCGAAGCAGCTGGCGCTGTACGTTGTGCTCTACTCGCCACTCCAGATGGTGGCTGATCTTCCCGAGAACTACGAGCACCAGCCCGCCTTCCAGTTCATCCGCGACGTGGCGGTCGACTGGGATACGACCCGTGTGCTCGCCGGCAAGATCGGGGATTACGTGGTGGTGGCGCGGCGGGAGCGAAACGGGACGAGCTGGTACATCGGGGCCGTCACCGACGAGGAGGGCCGCACGTTCGACATCCCGCTCACATTCCTCACGCCCGGGCGGAAGTATGTCGCCGAGATCTATGCTGACGGGCCCGGGGCGAACTGGCTGACGAACCCGTTGCCGGTTGCGATCTCCCAGCGGCCGGTCGACTCGCGGTCGCGGCTGCACGTGGTGCTGGCGCCCGGCGGGGGGCAGGCGATCCGGATCCGGCCCGCTCGATAGATGACGCCCGATGGAACGAGAATGTCGGCGACGCCCAGGGGCGGTCCCTTCGGCTCGGGACGCCTGACAACCGCCCCACCCAACCCCTTGCGTCTTCGCCTTCGGGACCGCCCCTGGTCGTCGCTCGCGCATCGGCGACGCGACCGGTGGCCCCGGAGGTGAGGCTCCCAGGGGTGGGGGGCGGGGCTGTCAAGGAGCCGAACCGGAGGGGCCACCGGTCGCCGGAGCCGATGCCCTTGGCGCCGATGCTCGTGCTCTTCGGGGCGCTGGCGCTGGCGGGCTGCGGTCGCGCTCGGAAGCCGCAGCTGTTCGAGCGGCTGCCTCCCGAGCGCACCGGCGTCACGTTCGTCAATCGGCTGCCCGACGACACCGCGTTCAGCATTCTCGACTACATGTACTACTACGACGGCGGCGGCGTGGCCGTCGGCGACGTCAACAACGACGGGCTGCCCGACCTCTACTTCACGTCGAACCTCGGCTCCAACCGTCTCTACCTGAACAAGGGCAACTACCGGTTCGAGGACATCACCGAGCGGGCCGGCGTGGCGGACTCCGGGGGCTGGAAGACCGGCGTCACGATGGCCGACGTCAACGGCGACGGCTGGGTCGATATCTACGTCTCCGCCGTCGACTTCCCTACGCTGCACGGGCACAACGTGCTGTACATCAACAACGGCGACGGCACCTTCACCGATCGGACCCAGGAGTACGGTCTCGACTTCGCCGGATTCTCCACCCAGGCCCTGTTCTTCGACTATGACGGCGACGGCGATCTGGACATGTACCTGCTGACGCACTCCCCTCACCCGGAGCGCGCATCCCCCTCGCACGTCACGCACGGTCCGCGTCTTCCGGGTGTCGGCGACCGACTTTATCGGAACGACGGTGGTCATTTCGTGGACGCCAGCGAGCGCGCCGGCCTCTACGGCGGCGCCACTCGGTACGGCCTGGGGGTGGTGGCGAGCGACCTGAACCTGGACGGCTGTCCCGATCTGTACGTCGCCAACGACTTTCAGGAAGACGACTTCGTCTACCTCAACAACTGCGACGGCACGTTCACTCAGTCCGGCGCCACCGTGCTGGGACACACCAGCCATGCTTCGATGGGCGTGGACGCCGCCGACGTGAACGACGACGGGCGCCCGGACCTCGTGGTGCTCGACATGCTGCCCGACGGCGAGAAGATCCTCAAGACCTCCGCCAACGCCGAGAGCTTCGACGTCTACCTGGAGAAGCTCGCGGCGGGCTACCATCCGCAGTACGCCCGCAACACGCTGCAGCTCAACCGCGGCGTCATGGCCGGCACCGTGCGCTTCAGCGAGATCGGCTCTCTCGCGGGCGTCTCTGCCACCGATTGGAGCTGGGCGCCGCTGTTCGCCGACCTGGACAACGACGGCTACAAGGACCTGTTCATCACCACCGGGATCTATCACCGGCCGAATGACCTCGATTACTTCACCTACGTGTCCGAGCCGGTCGTCCAGGCGTCGCTCAGGCAGGGGACGAGGGGGCTCGCCCGGGCGCTCATCCGGAAGATGCCGCAGGTCCCGACTCCCAACTACGCGTTTCGCAACAACGGAGATCTCACATTCACGAACGAGGCCCACGCTTGGGGGCTGGCCGAGCCGGGCTTCTCGAGCGGTGCCGCCTACGTCGACCTGAACAATTCCGGCGCGCTCGATCTCGTCGTGAACAAGCTCAACGCCCCGGCCGCGATCTACCGCAACCGGGCGCGCGAGCTGACGGGGAACCACTACCTGCGGGTGGTGTTACGGGGCTCCGGGGCGAATACGGCTGGGATCGGCGCAAAGGTCATCATCAAGCACGGCGGCACGGAGCAAATGCTCGAGCAGTTCCCGACCCGCGACCCGTGGCTTTCAGTCGTCCGTCGATCCCCGTTTGCATTTCGGGTTGGGGTCTTCCACGAGAATAGATTCGCTGATCGTCGTCTGGCCGGATCGGCGCACCCAGGCGCTGACCGATGTCGCGGTCGATCGCACGCTCACGCTGTCGCAACGGGACGCGACCAGGGCGGGCGTGGGGGCCGCCGCGACAGCGGGTGTCCGCTCGGCTGCCGGAGCGGCGGCCCCCACGCCCGCCACGTTCACGGACGTGTCCGATCGCCTGCGCATCGATTTCAAGCACGACGAGAATGCCTTTTACGACTTCCACCGCGAGCCGTTGATCCCGCATCTCTTGTCGGCCGAAGGGCCCGCGCTCGCGGTCGGCGACGTGGACGGCGACGGGCTGGACGACATCTACGTGGGCGGGGCCAAGTGGCAGGCCGGACGCCTGTTTCTCCAGCAACGGGACGGCACGTTCCGCCCGAGCGCGTCGGTCGACCGCGTGTTCCAGGCGGACAGGCTGAGCGAGGACGTCGACGCGGTGTTCTTCGATGCCAACGGCGACGGGCGGCCCGACCTCTATGTCGTGAGCGGCGGTAACGAGTTCTGGGGCGACGACCCGGCGCTGCAGGACCGGCTGTATGTGAACGACGGCCGCGGTCGTTTCCACCGCGACACCCTGGCGCTGCCGCGGCTCTCGGAGAGCGGGTCGTGCGTCGTGCCCGGCGACTTCAACGGCGATGGCCACCTCGATCTGTTCGTGGGACGGCGGGCCGTGTCCCGCCGCTACGGCATGGCGCCGCGCAGCTATCTGCTCGAGAACGACGGCACCGGTCACTTTCGCGACGTCACGCTCGAGAAAGCCCCCGCCCTCGCCGAGGCCGGGATGGTCACCTCGGCCGCGTGGATCGATTACGACCACGACGGTCGGCTCGACTTGATCGTCACGGGAGAGTGGATGCCGGTGCGCGTGTTCCACAACGAGAATGGCCGGCTGGTCGATCGGACGCGCGAGGCGGGGCTCGCGGGAACAGAAGGCTGGTGGAGTAGCGTCACCGTCGCGGACCTGAACGGGGACGGGCGCCCGGACCTGGTGCTCGGCAACCTCGGGCTCAACTCCTACCTCCGGGCGTCGCCGGCGGAGCCCGCTCGAATGTACGTGGCCGACTTCGGGCACAACGGCACCCTGGCGCAGGTGCTGACCGTCTACAAGCACGGCGTGAGCTACCCGGTGGCCGGTCGGGACGAGCTGCTCGGCCTCATCCCCCCGCTGCGGAGCCGATACCCATCATATGCCTCGTTCGGCGCAGCCCGCGTCGAGGACATCTTTCCCGCCGCGGAGCTCGCCAAGGCCACCCTGAGACAGGCGCGTGTGTTCGCGAGCTCCGTCGCGCTCAACAATGGCAACGGCACGTTCACGCTCGTGCCGCTGCCGGTCGAGGCCCAGCTCGCCCCGATCCGTGCCGCCCTGGCGGACGATTTCGATGGCGACGGACGCACCGATCTGCTGGTGGCGGGGAACGATTACGGGTTTCCGCCCGTGCTGGGTCGCCAGGACGCCGGCTACGGTCTGCTGTTGCGCGACACGGGGAATGGTCGCTTCGAGGCAGTCGACATGGAGCGCAGTGGCGTGGTGATCGACGGCCAGGTACGTCACCTGCGGTGGCTGCGGCGAGCGGACGGCAGCCGCGTGATCGTCGTCGCGCGCAACAACGACCGGCTCCGGGTGCTGCGCCCGCCGCGCTCCGCGCGTCCTTGACAAGTCCACGTGGAGAGGAAGAATGATGTTGCATGGGAGCGACACCTTCAGTGAGAGGATGCGTATGAGACGAGCAGAGTGCGTGATGAGCGCGCTCTCGGTGGCGCTGTGGGTGGCGCCGCTGAGCGCACAGCAGGCGACGGGGACGGTCCGGGGGCGCGTGACCGACGCCACGACGCAGCAACCGCTGGCAGGAGCCACTATCACCTTCGGTACCCGCCGGGCGCTTTCGCAGAGTGATGGTCGCTACCTCATTACCGCCGTACCCGCGGGCACCGACTCTCTGCGGGCGAGACTGATCGGGTACGCTCGTGCGGCCCAGACCGTCACGGTCGCGGAGCGCGACACCCTGGTCGTCGATGTCGCCTTGAGGTCCCAGGCGGTCAACCTGTCGGAGGTCGTGGTCACCGGCTACGGTACCCAGCGGGCGGGCGACATCACCGGCTCCGTGACGGCCGTAACTGATTCCCAGTTCAACACCGGCCGGATCCTGAGCCCCCAGATGCTGATCCAAAGCAAGGTGCCCGGCGTTCAGGTCGTGGACAACAACGACCCGGGCGGCGGCTTATCGCTCAGGATCCGCGGCCCCACGTCGGTGACCGCCCTCAGCGAGCCGCTGTACGTCATCGACGGCGTGCCGCTCGGCACCGGCGCGGGCGGTGGCCTCTCCGCCGGTCGCGACCCCCTCAACTTCATCAGTCCAACCGACATCGAGAGCATTACGGTGCTGCGCGACGCGTCGGCCGCGGCGATCTACGGGACGAACGCGGCGAATGGCGTCGTGCTCATTACCACGAAGTCGGGGAAGGGGAGGCAGGGACCTCGGTTCGAGTACAGCAGCAGCGCATCCGCCTCGTCGGTGACGAAGCTGCCGGACATGTTGAACGCGGCCCAGTTCGCCGCTGCCGTGGCCGCCTACGCACCGACACGCGTCGATTCACTGCTGGGCGCCAACACGAACTGGTTCACCCTCATTGACCGCACCGCGTACGGTCAGGAGCACAACTTTTCCGTAAGCAACGGGACCGGCGATGGAGGCTACCGCCTGTCGCTTGGGTATCTCAAACAGGACGGCATCATTCAGGCGAGCTCGACGCAGCGGGTGTCGCTGGGGTTCAACTATCAGCAGCGATTGCTCAACGACCGTCTCAGCCTGCACACGAGCGTGCGGGGGTCGCGAGCCGTCGATCAGTTCACCCCGGGAGACGTACTCGGCAACGCCGCCGCGATGGCGCCGACGCAGCCGGTGATGGATCCGACGAGCCCCACCGGCTACTGGGATTGGCGGACGACCAACGCCTCCGCGAGCAACCCGGTTGCCAGCTTGAACCTCGCGACGGACCACGGGACGACCTGGCGCAGTGTGGGGAGCGCGCAGGCGGAATATCGGATGCCGTTCCTCGAGGGGTTGTCTGCCAACCTGAACCTCGGCTATGACTTCACGAGCGCCGATCGAACGACGTTCTACCCGAGCAACCTGGCCGCCCAGGTGCGACAGGGCCAGGGCAGCCTTTATATGTCGAATTTCAGTCAAACGAACTCGGTGCTCGACGCGTACCTGGGCTACCGGCCATCACGCACCTACGGACCTGGTACCGTCGATCTCGTCGGCGGCTACTCCTACACGCAGTCGCACAGCGAGTATCCCTACCTGCGGGAAACCGGCCTCAACAGCAACCTGCTCGGCGACAATGGCGTTCCGACGGCGCTCAACGTCCGCAACGTCGACTCTGTCGTCCCGTACAAGCTCATCTCCTTCTTCGGCCGGCTCAATTACAACATCTCCGACCGCTACCTCGCGGCCGTGAGCGTGCGACATGATGGGTCCTCGCGCTTTGGACCGGGCAGGCAGTGGGGCACCTTTCCCTCGGTGGCGCTGGCGTGGCGGATCTCGCAGGAGCCGTTCGTGCGCTTAGGGTCGCTGTCGGACCTCAAGTTGCGCGCGTCCTGGGCGAGGACCGGCAACCAGGCGTTCCCGGATTTCCTCCAGTACACGACCTATACGTACGGCGACGCGCAGACGCAGGTGTGGTTCGGCGACCACTTCGTCACCACGATCCGCCCCAGCGCCGTGGACGAATCCATCCATTGGGAAACAACGAGCTCCTACGACGCTGGCCTCGACTTCGGCTTCTCGAACCAGCGGTACAGCGGTTCGTTTGACTGGTACACCAAGAACACCAGCGACCTGATCTTCAACGTGCCCGTCGACCCTGCAGCGAATCTCGGGAACTTTGTCACGACGAACATCGGCAGCATGAGGAATCGGGGGTTCGAGCTCAGCCTGAACGCCCGTCTGTGGGAGGGACGAGCAACCGGCCTTGGGTGGACGGCGTCGTTCACCGCTAGTCACAACACCAATGAGCTGCTCAGCATCAACCCGAGTAAGAGCGTGACGCGAATCCTGACCGGGGGCATCTCGGGAGCCGTCGGCAACTTCATCGAGGTCTGGCAGCCGGGTGTCCCGGTCAACTCGTTCTACGTCTTTCAGCAAAAATACGGCGCGAATGGAAAGCCGATCTACAGCGACACGCTGATGAACATGTACGTGGACCAGAACGGGGACGGCAAAATCACCGATTCCGACCGGCGGCCGTTCCATGACCCGGCGCCGAAATGGATACTAGGCCACTCCTCGTATCTCACCTACGGGCGCTTCGACGCCAGCCTCACGCTGCGAGCCTATCTGGGGAACTGGGTCTACAACAACGTGGCGTCCGCCAACGGCGCGTACCAGAACCTCACAGGATCGGGAATGCCGAGCAACTTGCACGCGTCCGTGCTCACTACGGGCTTCGTCGTGCCGCAGTACGACTCGGACTATTATGTGGAGAACGGCTCCTTCCTGCGGATGGACAACATCACGCTGGCTTATTCCATCAGCTATCGCGGCCAGCCAATCCGTCTGTACGCTACCATGCAGAACGCCTTCACCATCACGGGTTACAGCGGTGTGGATCCGACCGCGGGCCTGAACGGTCTCGACAACAACATCTATCCGCGCGCGCGCACCATCACCACCGGCCTGAGCGTCCGGTTCTAGGGGGACGACGACATGAACCGCACTATCCAAGCACTGAGGGTTGCCGGCGCCCTGGTCTGCGTGGCCGTGGTCAGCTGCACGGATCCGACGGTGGCCCCGAAGAGCACCGTCACCAGCGCCAACGTGTTCAACGATCCCGCCTCGTATGAGGCATTCCTCGCGAAGATCTACGGGGGGCTGATTGTCACCGGTCAACGGGGGCCGGACGGAAATCCGGACATCGGGGGTATCGACGAGGGTTTCGGTGAGTACCTGCGCCTGTACTGGTACCTCCAGGAGATGCCGACCGACGAAGCGGTGATCGGCTGGAACGATCCCGGTCTCCCTGCGCTGAATACCGGGACCTGGGACGCGAGGAACGAGATGGTCAACGCGATGTATTATCGCGTCTTCTACCAGATCATGCTCGCGAACGAGTTCTTGCGCCAGAGCACCGATGCGAAGCTGGCGGAACGAAATCAAAACGACCCGGCTTTGATAACGAACGTCCACTATTACCGCGCGGAGGCGCGGTTCCTGCGAGCCTTGAGCTACTGGCACGGGATCGACCTCTTCGGAGACATTCCACTCGTAACCGAGGCGGACCCGCTCGGCGCGACACCCCCGAAGCAGGCGCACCGCGCCGACATTTACAGCTACGTCGTGAGCGAGCTCAACGCCATCAAGGACGAGCTGCCCGCGAAGACCCCGCAAACCTACGGCCGCGCCAACAGCGCCGCGGCGCACATGCTGCTGGCCAAGCTCTACCTGAACGCGGCTATCTACACGCCGACAGCGAACTACAGCGGAGCCCTCACGGAGGCGCAAGCCGTGATCTCCGCGGGGTATACGCTCGATCCCAGCTTCGTACACAACTTCCAGGCCGACAACAACACCTCCCCCGAGCTCATCTTTGTCGCCGCGCAGGATGGTGCCAAGACCCAAACGTGGGGTGGGATGACGTTCCTGATCCACGCCGGCTGCGGCGGCAGCATGTCGGCCGCCACCTACGGCATCGACTACTGCTGGGGTGGGTACCGTCTGAAGCAGCAGATCTACAATTTGTTCGCGGCCGGGGACGGACGACGCTCGTTCTTCTGGACGACCGGCCAACAGGTCGACGTGGACACCATTGGACAGTTCAGCAACGGGGTTGCCGCGCCGAAGTTTACCAACAAGACGTCGACCGGAGCGAATGGGGCGCAGACGGGGATGGTCGATACGGATTTCCCGATTTTCCGACTCGCTGACGCGTATCTCATCTACGCCGAGGCCAGTCTACGTGGGGGCGGCGGTTCACTCACACAGGCGGAGGCGTACGTGGACAGCCTCCGCGTGCGCGCCTTCGGCAATACGAGCGGAAACGTCCCGCCCGGCACACTGACACTGGACACGCTGCTAGCCGAGCGCGGTCGCGAGCTGATGTTCGAGGCCCAGCGCCGTACGGATCTCGTGCGTTTCGGGTTGTTTTCGAGCGGTACCTACGTTTGGGCGTGGAAGGGTGGCGCCATGGCGGGGACTGCTCTAGCCCCGGGGCGCGACCTCTATCCGCTGCCGGCGAACGTGCTCGTCGCCAACCCGAACCTGAAGCAGAACCCGGGCTACTGATCGCGCGGGAGTCGTCGCTGTCGCGTGCACGCCGCGTCGCCGCCGCCCTGCTCCTGCTGACAGGGGCGGCGTGCGGCGGCGCGCTCTCTCCACCCGCATCCGGGAATCCGCCCCCGGACCGGCCGTCGCTCTCGCCCACCTACCGCCCCAGCGGCCACATGGCGGCCGGCGACGTGTTCGTGCACTTGTTCGAGTGGAAGTGGACCGACATCGCCACCGAGTGCCAGACCGTACTCGGCCCGGCCGGCTTCGCGGCCGTGCAGGTCTCGCCGCCCGAAGAGCACAGCATCACTCCCAGCCACGACTGGAGCGAGCGCTACCAGCCGGTGCGCTACAACATCGCCCGCAGCCGCTCGGGCACCCAAGCCGAATTCACGGACATGGTGGCGCGCTGCGCGGCCGTCGGCGTCGGCATCTACGTGGACGCCGTGATCAATCATATGACCAACTACCCGAGCCCGGGGATCGGTTCGGACAGTTCGCCCTATTCGAAGTACGACTATCCCGGCCTCTACACTTCGGCTGACTTTCACACGCCGTGTACCGTCAACAACTACGCCGACGCGGCCAACGTGCAGGATTGCGAGCTGTTCGGGCTGCCGGACTTGAACACCGGGCTCCCATCGGTGCGACAGAAGATCGCCGGCTACTTGATCATGCTGGCGCGCCTGGGTGTCGCGGGCTTCCGCATCGATGCCGCCAAGCACATCCAACAGGTGGAATTGGACGCCATTCTCACGATCGTCGATTCCACGATGACGGCCGAAAGCCGCCCCATTCCGTACTATTTCCTCGAGGTGAGCGGCGGACCGGGCGAAGCGCTGTCGCCGCGCGATTACTTCGGCGAAGCGTACGGCTCGGGCGGCGCAGCCGACATCACCGAGTTCACGTTCGTGGGCGTCGGTGACAAATTTCGCCAGATCGGCGGGCAGCACATCTCGCAGCTCAACCCCAACGGGTCCCCCGGCAACCAGTTCTCGCAAACCGCGTGGGGGCTCATGCCCTCGGACAAAGCGGTGGTTTTCCTGCAGAACCACGACACGCAGCACCAATGCGGCATCAGTTATCGCGACGGCAGCGTGTTTCGCGTCGCGAACGTCTGGATGCTGGCGCAGCCGTACGGCTATCCGTCGATTCTGTCGAGCTACGCGTTCAACTGCCCGGCGGAGAATTCCATGGGCCCGCCATCGGACGCCAACGGCTGGACCGTCGCGGTGACGTGCGCGTCCAGTCTCGAGACCGCCACCGACGGCGCATGGGTCTGCGAGCACCGCGAGTGGGACGACGGCGCCAATGCCATCGCGTTCTCGCGGGGCGACAAGGGCTTCGTCGCGATCAACAGGGAAGCGGTTCCCTCGGATACCACGATCGCGACCGGGATGCCGCCGGGGACGTACTGCGACCTCTTGACGGGCGGGCTGGCCGCCGCCGCCTGCGCCGGAGATTCAGTCGCCGTGGACTCGGCGGGGGCCGTTCATTTTCATCTCGCAGCCAACTCGGCCGTCGCGATCGACGTCGCGACCAAACTACCGTGAGACGGTTGGATTACGCCGCGCGCGTCG
>WNGG01007327.1_pt1 | contig 15699 bp, 9 predicted proteins | sample 5400661 | NCBI WGS metagenome assembly WNGG01 (sample SAMN13153372, study PRJNA577476) | soil metagenome | isolation source: 100 cm soil or saprolite under Garry oak tree replicate 1 | place: USA:California | collected 2016-06-15
CAAATCCCACTGGTACCAAGCTAATCTCGTCACAAAGTTCGTATCTCTAATCGACCCAGAAGAGGTCGCAGTGTTGCTAAGAAGCTACCAAAAGCTAAACAGGTTCATGGATCTGTATCGGGCTTGATGAGGGATTTGACTCTTGCATTTCGAGTAGAATAGTGAATCGACAAATTGGGCCACAGGATAGACTTGGGTTGTGACAGACAAAAGCAGGGGAGTAGGATTTCACTATGAAACCATTGCAGAGTTCGGAAACATTGGGATTTTCACACCCATAACGAGATTATGAGAGAGATAGTCGAACCCTGGGAGCAAGCAATCAAATTCCTATCATACTATGAAGAGCCCCGCTCCTCTTTTCGTGAAGTTACTAGAATATTTTCCTTGGACGCCCGGCGGTTCCTGACTTGCTCGCAGTCCGCCCAAGCCGTCTCCGATAGCTCAAGACCGTCGCTGTGACCGCGGTCAATATCACGGAGACAAGGCCAATTAAGGGGGCGAGAAGTGTCAGCTTGTTCACGGGGACAACCGTCCCTCCCGAAGCCAATACATCCATTGCCAGCGAAGAATGTGTAAGTCAAAGTGCCGGTGGGGGTGACACCGTTTACACCGGTCACGGTGGTAGTATCATACACCGATGTTCCGTTAAGCACTGATCCATTGGATTCGCCGTTAGGGATCAAGATATTCGCCGACGTGAAGAATTGAGTCGAGACGAATGATGTCAGACCAACATTGAAGGGTTCACACGAACTGGTTGACGAGAGATAATTGTTGTCACCGCTGTAAGTGGCCTCAAAACTATAGGAGTTGGCTGCTAGCGGACCCGTCGCAGTGGAGTTCGGTACGAGACCTCCTGACATGGTCGCGGTTTGCGCTGTTCCAGAGCCGGAACAACGAGTGTTGGTATAGAAGATGTAAGTCACACTACCGGTAGGAACAATCCCGCTTACACTTGTCACGGTGGCGGTATCGTTGACCGAAGTCCCCTTGGGGACTGTACCACCAACAGGGATAGAAACACCCGCCGAAGTGGACAATGCCGTCTCAGTTGTAGTCGTAGCCTTGTTCACAATGAAACGCTCACAAGCACTGGTCGAACCGACGTAGTTCGAGTCTCCACTGTAAACAGCGCGGAAACTGTATGATGCAGCAACCAGCGGCCCAACAGTAATAGAGTTAGGAACTAGACCGCCGGACAAAGATGAGCCGCCGGGCGGAGATTCCGTAGTCCCAGAGCCAGAACAGTCACCGCTGGTGTAGAAAGTGTAGGTGACACTGCCTGTAGGCGTAAAACCTCTGAATCCAGTCACGGAAGCAGTATCATACGCTGAAGCACCAGTGGTCTCAGCGCCGGACCATGCCATGTTAGTAGAAGCATCAAAGACAACAGTCGCAGTGCTGGTAGCGCTCTTGATAACGCTGAAAGGCTCGCAGGCGCTGGTTGAGCCCATATAATTCGAATCTCCACTGTATGTGGCGTTGAAACTGTAGCTGCCAGCAACCAAGGGACTAGTAGAGGCAGAGTTCGGAACGTTACCGGACGGGTCAAGAGTCACAGTCTGTGTAGTCGTAGGAGTTCCAGAGCAGGCACCGTTAGTCCAGAAGCTGTAGACCACCGTACCTGTAGGAGTGAAGCCTGGAATACCTGTCACAGTAGCAGTGTCATACGCTGAAGCACCAGTGGTCTCAGCGCCGGACCATGCCATGTTAGTAGAAGCATCAAAGACAACAGTCGCAGTGCTGGTGGGCTTGAATAGGTAGGCGTTACCCGCCTGGAAAGACCCGCTCGCAGTCTCCCCTGGAGCCCCTACGACCACACTGGTACCGTTCATCGCCACCGAACTACCAAAACCTCCACTACCTGTCGGGTTTGGACTCGTGAGAGTAGCGATCAACGCACCGGCAGAACCGAAGACGTAGGCGTGGCCTGCGGCAACTCCACCTGCGACCTCTCCTGGCGCTCCTACGACCACGCTAGTACGGTTCACCGCGACTGAGCTGCCAAAGTGGCCACTGCCTGTCGGGTTAGGACTGGTAAACGTAACAACCGATGTAGCGGCGTGGGCTTTCGCAGTTCCGCCTAGAGATAGGGTCAATATTACAAGAGCAGTTACAAGAAACGTTGTAGCTTTTCTGCGGTGGATTTCCGACAATTTTGCTCCACCTCATCTTCACAACTAATAAGATTTTGGATAGCAATGCCAATAATGCCCGATGTAAGAAGGGTGGTTCATCATATCGCCCATTCGACCCGTCATTCTGGAAGGACCATTTTTGCTCCCGCAATATCCGATCATCTCAAACTGAGTGTAACAACTCTTACTAATCAGGCATGCGAGAAAATTACGTCATTAACAGTCCTTGCAGGACCCTCACGATTCCTTTGCCAAGGATTTGGAAAAGTGGGAGCAAAGTTTCGTATGCGGGGCCTGAATCTCACCGGTCCCAAACCCGCAACGAAGCCACCGAGACCAATCTATTCGTCCAATAGGCCACTCGCATCAGCCGGATTTTATTTACGTCGGAAGGGGCTTTGAACTTGCATTTGCTCCCCCGACCGAGATTCGAAGCTTGGTCGGTGGATTAGTGTTTGAGAGCACTCAGAAGCATCTTCCTTTCACGTTCAAACCCTTTCTGGAGAAATGAAATCACACTAGCTGGATTGGTGTGAGTACTCATGAGCAGGTTTAAACCCCCTTTGATTCATTCCGTTGAAATCTTTCTACCGGGTTTCACTGGACGAATCCCCATGATGAAGGTAAGCAGTGGGTGATAGTACGTAGCTACGAGGAGAGCATCTACATCAACGAGAACCGGCAACAACGATACCAGAAAGTACGACTCTTCATCTAGTGTCGGAAGGAGCCAGTCAGAATCAGTTGACTAACGGAAAACAACTTCAAGTTCCGTCTGCAACTCAGCCCGTCCACATAGACCTGGAGGAAACTGACAGAACCTACAACAATTCTCGGGAAACTCCCACACAGCTCGATCAGTCTGATCAGTAAGATACAGGAAGAGATCAGCCAATGGAGTCTACCTTCTGGTAATAGTTCTGCAGTACCCATGATGATCCAGAAAGAAGAAACGGGGTTATTCGAGTCTTGCCGTTGTCTAGCAGTTGTATCCTGCGCCGTTGTTGAATGTGTTGCCTGATGTTGTGCAGGCGTGTCCGGTTACTGGTGCTGGGCTGAGAGTGTTTGCTCCCTCGTATAGTACTGGTGGGAAGACGTCAATGTTGGCCATTGTTCCGCTGCTCGGCGGGAAGGCTACTGGGGATACCCAGTCGACTGTGTAGTAGCGCCGGAATATTGCGTCCTGCGCCAAGCCCACAACGCCTGTTGTGACGCCGTCGGCGTTCGGGTTGCCGATACCCTGCTGCCACTGAGCACATGGCCCAGTCGGAACAGGAGCACCCTCACAGCTGATTGCTGTCGAGAGATTGTTGAAGTCGCTGACAGCGTTACCGGTCATGCCGCTCCAGATGTAGAGAGCAAGATCGCTAGCAGCATGGTTGTAGAGTAGCGTGGGCGCGGAGGCTGATGGAACGCAGGTCGTGCCTGAGCTGGTCAGGCTACAACCGAACCGTGTCAGAGTAAAGCTGACTGTCGGGCTCTGAGTATTGGTGTTGGAACAACCGCTTCCGAGAGTACCTACAGCAACGGCACCATTGGCGCCAGTGTTCTGGCATTCAAAGGCACCGGAGCCGATGACGAGGCCATTCGCCATCGGGTCAAAGCTGCGACCTGAGTAAACGGTCCCTGGGCGAAGAGGTTGATGTCAAACTGGAACTTGCTCAGCACAGTAATGCCGGAGATAATAGCGGAGAGACCTGACGCCTGGAAAGCACCGTTCTTGATGAGAGTGTTGTATGTGAAGGCAACGTCGAACGCGGTCACCTGTGGACCATCCTGCCAGAAATCGTCATGCTTCAACGTGTTGTGAAGGGTGACGGTTGTACCAGCAGGGGGCGTGTAGGACAACTGGCCGTTCGATTGGAAGGTGTGGCTGATAGTCATCCAGTCAAAGACCTGAGTGCCGGCATAGGGGTTAGACGCGTAGATGCTGTCATAGACGTTCCCGAGTATGTAAAAGTCCCAGACGGTCGATGCGATGTACGGGCTGAGACTGGTGGTGCTCTGCGAGTTGCCCTGACGCTCGACGGACCCTGGCGCACAGGGGACTCCGCCACCGACAGGACAAGCGTTCCATGCGTTTATCCAGTTGAAGAACTGGTCGACGTTTGCTGTCTTTGCGTTGGAGACTCTTAGCCAGCCCTGAGTATCACAGGACGAGCCGGTTGTTGCGCATGCAGTGTTAGAACCACCAACGGTCTGAGGAGCGACGTATGCTATGGAGGAGATTCCGCTGAAGACCGGTATGGTGAAGGCTCCCTTGCCGTACACATCTTGAAGAATGTACTGGGCAGTAGGGGCCGCGAGCCGAGTTGCAGGAGCTGCTGTGACAAGGGCCGTGGTTGTAACGATGACGGTTATCGCGATGCTGTTAGTCGTGGTTCCATCGCTAGCCGTGACAGTGACGGTGTCAGTGCCCGTAGTGCTCGCTACGGGAACTGTAATGGTCGTGATTGAAGAAGCGTACGCATCTGGCACTCCCCCGGCAGGGTTGGCGGCAGCCAGCGCGACATTCGCTGGCGTGGTGGCCGTCACTGCTGGAAGCACCGGGCCGCTGACACTAGTCGTGAAGCTTATCGTGCCACCGGCATAGTTGCCGACACTGGTCACTGTTATGGGAACATTGATTGCTGATGGCAATGTTGCACCGGTTACGACGGTCCCTGCGCTGATTGCATAGTTTCCGTTTGTAGTACAAGCTCCGAACGAAACGGCCGTAATTGCACTAGGATGCTGGCCCGATACCGGGTTTGCTCCTACTGTCGGAGTGGAGCAGGGAGCAGCTGTGACCTGGGTAGCGTAAGCGTCGTAGAGCTGGCTGCAAATGTACTGGTAGTCGCCTGCCGCTGAGGTGCTAGTTGTGGCAGCGCATGGGTTCGGAGTATTTCCAGTGGGTGCCGATACGAACTGGCTGTCATAGCCAACTGCCATGACGTCGAATGCTGAGCCAGTCTGGAAGCCTGCAGTGTACATCCCCCAGTTGTTGAGAGGCGTACACGTGCTTCCCTTTGTGACGCACGTCGTGAAGCCTGGGAACGTGGTGATCGGTCCGACCATCACGGTCAGTACTGAGCCTGCTGGGAAAGTGGTCGTGCTGCTGACAATGTTGGGACCGCCCGTTGTGGTGCAGCCCTCAACATATTGTCCCATCATTATAGCACACATGCTCATAGCCATACCGATGCCCATGTCGTTCCTGCCAGGGTCTTGGCGGACGTAGAAGTTGATTGGATTGGTTGTAACAGCCGCTGGGAGGCTTGCGAAGGTACAGTTGGCGTTGAGTGTGGCTGACGGAGCTATGGCCTGCTTGAGAAGGTTGGCCGCTGCACAAAAGTCAGCCGTTCCATCACCCCTCATCCAGGGACGATAGCAGACGGACCCGAAACAACTCCCGCTCGCGGTACCGATCGGGCAGGTGCCACCCTCAGCGACACAGTTGTACGCAATGCCACCAGCACCAGTATTGGCGCTGACAACACAGTTACCGTTGATGTTCTGACTGGCTGCTGATGCGGCGTACGGGTCCCACCCACAGCTAATGGGAGTGTTGGGGTCGATTGGTTGCGGGATAGGATTGTCCAGACTGACGCAATGGTTGACGCAAGGTCCAGTGGTGACAAAGCTTCCCTTGTCGACCAGATGGGCCCACGCCTGACGGATGAGTAATCCGCAAGCACTGTTGCCGAAGCTCATGTTGCAGCCCCAGAAGTTGTTGGCGAGGTTAAACTCTACTTCTCGGTAGAAGTGATCGCCTTGTGGAATGGTCACATAGTAGCTTTGCCCGGAGCCTTGTAGGGACGCTACATCCGCGGGAACGACTGGCCAGTCACCAAAGTCTATGGTGTTGGCGAGAAGCCCGGATGTCAGCTCCGCAGACGGGGTGGTGAAGATCGAGGCTAGGTATGTGCTCGTCGAGGGCCCGGCCGGAAGCCACGAAGGATTAGCCGCGACCGTGGCTAGCCTTCCCGAGGCAGAGTGAATGCCTGGCAGAACCAGACTGCCCATAGAGCCTGGAAGGCTGAGCAGTGAGAGGGAGACTGCGAATAGTACTAGTAGCTGGATTGCTCTGCGAGATGTTAATCGCTGTTCATTCAAGTTTTTCTCGAAGCAGTCTCTGGAGCAACGGCCTTAAAAGATTATCCTAGACGCGTTTCCACGATAAATCTATAGTATTACCCGGATATTCAGAGCATTCTCAAACCGTCCTCCTATTGAACGAGCTCACCGACTAAAGCTAGGGCAGTTCTTCTATGACAGTCTTCTTCCTCGTAAGAAACCGGATTGCGAAGCCAGCGGCTCCTATTATCAGGAGCCATACTCCGAAGGATTGGATGAAGGAGAGTCCGAAAAAGAGACCGAAGCCCGAGGGAAAGGGATCGACGATCTGAAGATAGGATAAACCTGTAATTTCCGACGTGTCATTCTGGATAACAAATCCAGTACTATTCCTGATAGGGTCCAGAGCCGCCTGCACAACATAGACGTCGGGCTTGTAGCCGCGTGTATCCAGAGAGTAGGAGAAGGTGTTCTGAGCGTCCGAGCTCATGTTGAGAAAAGCCACCGACCGAACACTTTGCCCGGATATACTCAGGGTCGTAGTAGCGTTTTCGGACCTAGTACTAAGATTCCTCACGGCAACTGTAATGTTCACCTTTGTCCCCGGTGTGACTCCTAGATTCGGGGTGACTGTGACACCATTAACATTTAGCTCAAGCCAGACACGAATGATGAGTAGGAATACAGATTCCGAATCCGAAACGCCGTAGTTATCGGTGACGGTCAGAGTCACGACACTGGGTTGGCCGGCATTAGCTGGAAGCCAGAGGTGGGTGGCCGTGGCATTCGGGGTATCGATAGCCTCGGTGTGGTCTCCCCACTCCCAATGGTAGTTGACGATCGACGCACCTTGATTGGTCGCATTCGCCGATGATTGGAATTTGATCGGTTTTCCCGAAGTAACCTCCAGCAAGCCACTGCTACTAGTGAGGGAGGGAGTTACAGCGAACCCTATGACAGGCGGAGTACAAAGGACACTGCCACATTTCCTGTTCGTAAAGTAGCCGTCGATGGGAATCAGAGGCCGCAATGGTTCGGTGCCCATGCAAGGGCTGCTGCACAGTCGGCTGACTTGAGGCGTTACCAGGTGTTGTGCCGAGAAGCCGATTCCAACTACCGTAAAGCCTACCTCGAAGAGTCTTCCGTTAGTGGAATTGGTAGTGGGGTTTGTCTGAGCACCCCCGGTTAGAACCTCTACCAGCTGGACGTTTCCTGCGCTCAGCTGGCAGTTTCCGACGTTGTTCTGTTGTAGCTCAGACGTACATTCCAAGATGGTGGACACGGGGCCAGCAGAATCAAGCACTCCGGACGTGGCTAGGGTTGATACATGAAGAATCGAATAATTGTATTGCAGCGTTATGGAGAAGGAGATGATAGAGGGGGCATTGGCGATGTTGATGTCATAAGTAACGAAAGATCCTAGGGTGAGGCTAGTACTGGATTGATTGGTTGGACTAACAACGACCTCTGGTGTAGATGTCACTGATGTTGAAGAGACGGCGTACGCGGGAAACACGAGAACAGAGTGACTTGCGGGGATCGCGACTAGCGAGATTAGGACAAGCAGAAGTGCTTTGATTGTGCTGTGTCTCAGCGACGGATTCAAGTCCTAACCTAGGGCGACGCTCGCCATCGATCGGTCTGATCTCCGAGTTTTAAAAGTCTATCCGCGGCAGACAACTATTCGTAGCGCCAGAGAAAGAAGCCCATATGAGCACCTGTAATTTCAACTCGGCGAACTAGTGGACCCAACTTTCATCAGCCGGGAGGGATTGACGGGGCAAATCGTCCCCTCCCACACTTTACACACACGGACGCTAGGGGTTAGATCTATTGACCTTTGCTCGGATGAGGGAAGGGGGTGGGTTCAGATCGTCTAGTAGCTGTATCCCTGTGCCGATGTTGAACCTGCCGCAGGCTGTTGTGCGAGGGTGCCTAGAAACTTTGGAATGACAAGCGACAGTTCCTCACAGGTCGCTACGTCTACGGTAATTGTGAAAGGGGTCTGTTAGTTTGACCGTTTCCGTTGTCGTTGTTATTCGCGACATTTATCACGACAATCAGGGTTCTTTGGAGGCATGTATAGGGCGAGGGTCCGCATACTGTCACCTTTCCACTGAAGTCTCCTAGACATGTGTTGTTGGCTTGAGCTGTGGGAGTGCAAGCCGCAGTAACGACTACATTGTCAGGCGTGGATCCACAGCTGGAAAAGCCAGAAGGGTCGACAGTCAGACTAATGATATCGGGCTGGTTTGACCTAGTGAGCAATGCCACTGATGTGACTGACGAACTGCAAGTGAACGAGTCAGAAACACTCCCAGAGCCGGCTTGCGACGAAAATTTGATGAAAAGAGGATTCGCCGCCCAAGTCACCGTCACTGAATTGGGCCGCGCAGACGTGAAATAGTAGCTGGCTCCCAAACCCACGCCGACTAATGTGACCAGGATAATAGCGGGAAGCAAAGCTCGAAGGCCGTGAAGGGATTTCATCGCAGACAATCGTATCTGCGAATCCTAGAGTTAAGACTTTTGCCAACAACAATAACCGGGATCGAACTATAGTAAACTGTAGCAAACTGTCGATGCCGCAAAATATACGGAGATAGCGCCCGAAAGTGTCAGGTTGCGATGCCTGTCATCGCGTCAACGGGGAGGTCAACCTCGCCACGAGTCCTAACTGGAGTCATGGTGATTCGTGGCGGCCGCAGAGACTATGAGAGATCATTGTTTGCTGAGGGTCTCAGTGGACGAACAGGGCCACAGACAACCTAGGTGCGTTCAAACAAATCGGCCGCTAGACGCTCTGGTATTATTCGTTACTTATGGGTAGTGACGGCTACGGTTACTTGCAGGAACTGTTTCATGCAGGTGTAGGGTGCAGGTCCGCACACTTCGACCGTTCCGAGGTACTTGTCTCCGTCGCAACTAGTGTCTTGGTGAGCAGCAGTGCAGGCCGCAGTAACGACCACGTTGTCTGGCGTGGACCCACAGCTAGGAAACGATGATGGGGACACTGTTATAGTAATAATGTCAGGCTGACTCGAGAAAGCCTGCAGAGTAACGGGGGAAACAGACGGGCTACACGTGAAAGAGTCTGGAGCGCTCCCGGAGAAGCCGTCTGACGTATTGAACTTGATCGCTAAGGGACGCACGCTCCAAGTGACGGGGAATGAAGAGGACGCAGACGCGAAGTAGTAGCCAGCTCCAAGGCCAATTGCTATGATTGCGACCAAGGCAATAGCGACGGCGAGCGCTAGTCTGCTACGTGGTCTAGGCTCGGAACTCATGATGAACGACCCGCCTTCCCCGGTTCGACATTTAAGAGTTTCTGTCCGATCGGTACCATCGGATAGCTCCATACGATGCTAGCTACCTCCTTCTTTCCACGCCGCCTGGCTATAGCCGCTCATCGGTACAACAAATACTCTAGGACTCGGACGGGCTACAACTTGGATTTGTGCTCTTGGCACAAAGAGCAGTCTTGTGTCGCGAGAGTCAACTACTTTTCAGATTTTCTAGAGAGGGGTCCCGCCAGTTGAAACTGATTCGGGCACGTCTTGCGAAACAGGGCGTAGAACAGGCTAGTCGACCATTTTCACAGATGCAGATTAAGCGTATAGATCAGCGCGAAGATCTCGCGATCTCAAATCGCCTGCCCCGACTTCTGATCAGGGCTTATTCCGGCGGATTCTGTGTAGGGAGAATTCGATAGATTGTGAAGGGTTTCTGGAGATCTGACATACCCCCTGGGGGTCGAGAAAAAGATAACAGAAAAAAATAGTTAGTAGAAAAAGAAAAGATAGTGAATTCGTTTGATCTTTCAGAGAACGAACTCCTCCCCGAAGACCAGTTTTGTGTCGCGGGAAATATTTTTCTTCTAAATTCTAGGAAGGGTCCATTCACTGTCTGAAACGGTTCTTGGGCGAGATTTCCGGTTCGTCGCGGAGAACAGGCTAATCAGCCGTTTTTCGACAAGCGTCCATCCGTGTCAATGCAAGCGTGAACAGGGCGCGATATGGAATCCCCCTCCCAGATCCCAGATCAGGGTTCATTCTACGGTTTTTGTCGAAAGCCCTAGGATTCATGGCACGCTGTGTCGTGGGTCGAAGCATTGGGACCGACAATCTCTGACCTGTCCAGTTGGATTCTCGAAGCGGACCGATTACTGCATCTGTGCTTAGCGAAGCCGGAAGTAGGGCCACCGATGATATGGTTTAGAACGATCCATCACTCTCCAGGGTGGATCCTGCTCCGACTTCCTCGGCCGCCGCTCCGGGGCACAATCTACAAGAACTAGCCTATGGCGGCCCGCGTTTCGTCATCCTTGGCAACGACCGGAGCTATTTTCAATGTTCCTCGAGGAACCGCTTACATCACAATCCAGCAGATAGTCTTCTACGCCACGTCTTTCCTCTACTATGTCCTCCTAGTCCGAATTCTCAACCTCTCACAGGTCGGAGAGATATCACTCCTGGCTGCTGCGAGTTCTGTCTTCACAACACTGACTCAGCTGGCCCTGCCTTTAGCTGCGACCCGGTTCATCTCCTCGCACATAGGTAGCAATGACGCCACCGGTGCTAGTAGCGTCGCAGCCACTAGCCTTAGACTACTACTAGTGATCGCAGGATCGGGAGTAGTAGTAGCCATTCTCGCATCTCCCTGGATTGGAACAACCATCTTCAAAACAGCCGACTCTGGCACTCTACTTGCCGCCACATTCGCAGCCTCTTTCCTCTTTGATCTCACGGCGCTCTATGGCGCCTTCTTTCTAGGACTGGGATTATACGCGGACATTCTCTACCAGAATATCCTCTTCTTCCCGCTGAGCCGGGGACTCGGGCTGGCACTCGCCTATGAGGGTCTCGGGCCCCTCGGAATCCCACTCGGCTGGGCCATAGGTGCACTTGCCACACTCTTGCTCTCCCTTTATCTATGGAAAGGAAAACTATCGCACTCCCAGAGTTATCCCGCTCGTCCATTACTGGTCTTCGGCCTCCCACTATTCGCCTCTGCCCTGGTCACTCTCCTGCAGAGCTGGGGAGACATCGCGCTCCTCCAAGGAATCCTGGGCCAATTCGGAAAAACGGGTGCTTACTACATCGTCGTTGCCAGTGTCAGCTTTCTGTCCATCCTTTGGATACCAGTTGCTGGGGCACTCTACCCAGCTTTGTCCTCGATCTTCACCCGGGAGGGTCCGACTGCAGTCTCCGCCAGACTCGCAGTAGCAACAAGACTCGTCAATCTCACAGTTCTCCCGACAGGTGTAGCACTTGCGGTTATCTCGCCCACTGCGCTCGAAGCGGTTTTCGGAGCATCACTAGGGAATCAAGCTATACCATTCGCTATACTCGCCGCGACGCTCATTTTCTCGGCGCAGAGCTTCCTCCTGATAACAACTCTCCAATCTGTCAGCAGGACCGCGCATATTCTGGGAATCAGCCTCGCCGCGACAATAATCGATCTGGTTTCAGTCGGCCTCGGAGCCAATGCCCTCGGCACAACAGCAGGGGACATAGGCAGAGCACTACTAGCCATCACAACATTGCTACTCGCATGGTTCTCGCTCCGACGAGTCCTGCATGCTCCCGTGGCACAAGGCCTCTCGAAAGCTCTGGTTCTCACCTTGTTCACCGGTTTCCCCCTCCTCGTAGTCGATACGACTCTGACGCTCAACTTCCGTCTCGTCCCTCTACTCCGGGTCCCGCTTTTACTATGGGTCTTCGTCGCCTGTTTTCTCACTACGAGCAGAAGCTTCAACGTCTTCAGCGAGGACGACTTCGACCTCTTGAAGAATGCACTACCAACGTATTTCTCGTCCCATCTGAGAATGCTCAAGCGTCTTCTAATTCGGACAACTACCAAAACAGCTAGAACCTCGGATACCACGAAGCCGCAAAAACCAAAAGCTAACAAATCTATCAGAGGCAGCGGCCTAGAAAGCGGGAGTTAATCCATTCACAATCGGAGAACATGCGAAAGAATAGAAGGGACAGTTACCTCCCGGCCCTCCAAGCTTGAAGATATCTCGGTATGGCGTTCTAACCTCACTATTACTCTTGGCCGTAGTGATAGAAGCGCTCTCCGCCGTCGAGTGGGCCACCTACCCTTACTTCCCCGACAAGAGCCTACTGTTCGCAAAGATGGACGCGACCATCTTCTCTATCCTAGCCCCGTTCTCTCCGGCGTTTCTAATCATTCTACTGTACACTTGGGTCCCTGAACTGGCAGTCTCGTTCGACAACAAGTTCTCAAAACGTTTGAAGACCTACTTCATCTGGCTCGCGCAATCTCTGTCTTACCTGAGACATAGGATCCCATCAGATTCAGTCCACAGATTCGCGTTCACGGATCGCCCGCGACTACTACTCGGACTGGCAGTGGTCATGGCAGTGTTGCTTAGCCTCGTGCCCTATCGACCGGAACTCAATCCTGCGATGACTCCGGTTGGAGTTGATGCTCATTACTACATCGATTGGGTAAACACGATGCTACAACGATCCACGGAGGGAGCTTTTTCGTACGCGCTGGGTAGCGCCTCCTTCGGCTCGAGACCGCTGCTACTCTTACCCATCTATTTGGTAGTCGCTAGTGGAGTGGTTACTACAGTTCGGGCCGTCGAGTTTCTTCCCGCAGTTCTGGGCCCGCTGCTTGTCCTGTCGACCTTCCTCTTTGTCCGGGAGGGTCAGCAATCCGAAAGAATGGCCGGCGTGGCATCGCTCTTCTCTGCCTTCTCTTTCAACGCGACTGTGGGTATGTGGGCAGGCTTCTATGCAAACTGGTTGGCCCTCGCCGAGGCTTACCTGTTTCTGGCTTTTCTACTGGGCTTCTTTAGAACTGCATCGATATCCAAATACGTCATTCTGACGGTGTTGTCGCTCAGTATGCTTCTCACGTATCCCTGGATCTGGGGGATGGTGCTCACCATTGCGGCTGTATTTGTTGTTAGCGTTTGGAGAGATGCCCGGAAGACCATTTTGGTGAAGCCCCTACTCGTTCTGCTTGCTATCAACATCGTGGTCGACCTTGCCAAGAGCCTACTCTTCGGGGGACCTGTTGCTACCCAAGATGTTTCATCAAGCCTATCTACGTCGAGCGTTTTCCAGTCTTTCGGATTCTGGCCAAACATTATCAGCGCGCTATTCGTCTACTTCGATGGGCTTCTCGGCAACGCCATCCTCCTAGGGTTCTCGCTCATTGCAATGTTGTACGTCAGATTCCGTGACAAGTTCGAACGACTCCTGACCTCATGGATTGTAATAGTATCACTCCTTCTCCCACTTTATGGCGGTGGGGGTCAAGCAAGGTTCCTCTACGTTCTCCCCTTCCCTGTACTGACCACCATAGGACTCCTCATTGTGATTCGCCCAATAGGGAACAAGACCTTACACTCCAACCTCGCGCTTCTGCTGGTATTGTTGCTTAGCGCAAACTATGCCCTGAGGGCCGCGACCAATCTGGTTGCCGCACCATTCTGATAGTCGCGGTGTTGCCGTCTCAATACGTAGGTAGCGTTGGAATTACGGAGTAAGCTAAAATAACGGAACACCTTATGTATTAGCTATCGGTCGGTAGCCTCTCAAGCAAGGCTATTGTGCCGCCATGAGAAGACAAGTGAACTATGCCAGGGCTATCGCAACTGTCGAGAGAGCTACAGCGGAAGCCGCTGACATACGGTCTCGTCATGAAGTTCAAGGTGAGATCGCTGCGACAGGGATTGTGGTTCCGAGCCTTGGAATGCCAAGAGAGAGGCCTACTGGACGCCGCGCTAAGCTGGCTGAACAACATAAGAAGCGATCGACTCAAACAGGTCTTGACAAGGATTCTGTCGAAACTAGCGAAGGCAATGACTTCGGTTCGTTATCGCTTGCGCGAGCGTGGAGGGCCAATGGCGGTTCGAATGAGCGAACTCGCAATGCGATGGGAAAACCACCTCGCCTGGAATTGGCGATTCGACGAAAGCTTCCAAGTTTGTTTAGGAGCGGGCGTACTCTGATTTACAGATCAACCGTGCCTCACCAGGCGTCTGCAGACTCTTCGATTACTAGCCGAATAGCCAACTTCTAGGGAATGAAAAAAATGATGGAACAGGTCCTCGCAGAACCTCAATCGAAGGCCACAGTAGAGCCAGCACGGAGGCTCCTCAAGAGCCCCTCGCTCATTGTTTATCCCGAGCCAGTAAGAGTCTCACTCATTCTTCCCATCTACAACGAAGGCATGATTCTGCTTGATAACGTTCGTAACTTAACGAAAACGCTCAACCGCCTAGGTCTAGTTTCTGAAATATTGCTCTGCGATGACAACAGCAACGACGGCACCAGAGATGCGGCTGAGCTAGCCTCATCGGACCGTGTTTTCCACTTACGTTTCTCAGAGAGAATTGGTAAAGGAGCAACAATCAAGAACGCACTCAACTCGGCTCGAGGGGAAATCATAGTCATTCTAGACGCGGACATACCAGTCTCGCCCCAGGAGTTGTCCGGGGCAATCTCTCTAATGGAGGACGGACACGAATTCGTAATAGGAGTGCGCCGGGCCCGACCCTTTACAAGGACACGGCGGAAAATCTTGAGCATTGGCTTCAATACTCTAACGAATATTCTCTTCAGAACTAAGGTTCCAGACCACCAATGCGGCTTCAAACTAATTCAACGCGGCGCCGCTGATAGGTTGTTCCCCTCGATTGGATCGAATCATTTTACCTTCGATGCAGAACTGATCGTGAAGGCGAGATCGCAGGGAATACCTGTCACTCAGTATGAGATCAACTGGCTGGAGAAAAGAAACGGGCTTGACTCGAGCCTTCCGGTTCTCAAAACCACTCTCGCAATGCTGATCGACCTCCTCGCACTTCGGACGGTTTCAGTTGGCTCCCGGAACCTACTTGAAGTCCGGAGAATAAGTAACGGGTTCTTCAAGAATCCGATAACGGGCAAGACGGTCGCTTCAGAGATAACACTCATCGGCTCTGAAAATTCGACCCTTCTCAAGATCCTAAGAAGGTTCAGATTCCAAATGTCGGTTCATTCATGAACATTATTTGGGTGAATCACCGAGACCCACGGCATCCACAGGCGGGAGGTGCCGAAGTTCACCTCAGAGAGGTTGCAAAGAGGCTCGTCAAGAAGGGCTGCGAGGTCACCCTGTTATCTGAGAGGTTCCCGGGCTCACAGGCAGAGGAAGTGATTGACGGCATCAATGTTGTCAGACGGGGAGGAAGATTTGGGCTACATCTGAAAGCCCCACTGCTAGTGCGGAGACTGGCCAAGGATGCGGATATTGTCATTGATGATATTGCTCACGCTGTCCCATGGTGGTCCCGTTTTGTAACAAAAACTCCAGTCATCGGAATAGTTCATCATGTTCACCAGGCCGTAGCCACCCTGGAGCTCGGCCCTCTCCTAGGGACAGCGGTAAAGCTGGCCGAGAAGACCATCAAGCCATCCTACAACGACATCATCACCTTTTCCCAAGAGACAAAGCACCAGATTGAGAAACAACTCGG
>WNGG01006179.1_pt1 | contig 15689 bp, 11 predicted proteins | sample 5400661 | NCBI WGS metagenome assembly WNGG01 (sample SAMN13153372, study PRJNA577476) | soil metagenome | isolation source: 100 cm soil or saprolite under Garry oak tree replicate 1 | place: USA:California | collected 2016-06-15
TAGTCAGCGCACGCCTTCTCTGTAGCAAACCACGCGTCGAATTCCTGAAGTGTCCGCGGATAATCCACGCCGCCGACTGGCTGGAGATCATGGCTCACCACTACATATTGCGCTTACGAGAGGGAAGTGGATAGCCACTAAAGCCAATAATAGCACGTTAGTGTCACCTCTGACTTCAACTAAGTCAATCTCTTTGCCGGCCAGCAAGGGCAGCTCACGGGCGAGGACCGCGATGACCTCACTGCGACCGGGGACCAGCGCGTTAGCGATCCGCCCATTGGAGACAGTAGTGAGCCTCCTCGGCGTAGACGTGAGGCCGCTGCTCGCGCAGGCTCTCGACCGGGGCGTCAAAGCGGTTACGCTCGTCGTGCTTCCCCCCCTTGGGCTGACCCGTGAAGAATTGGCGCAGAGGATTGGAACGCCCAGAGAGACTGTAACTACCATACTAAATGACCTGACGCATAAAGGTGTTATCGACGATCAGAATAACAGTTACTCCATATTTCTCCCAAAAGGCTTGGGCGGTTCGTGAAACCGCCCGCAAGGCTCTTTCGGGCTGTTCAGGCGTGAAAGTGGACACGGAATTTGGACACGGTATCGGCCTTTTTGGACACGGAATTCAGCGAAACTCAGAGAAACTGAGACGCACAAATTCAAGCGTAACCTATAGAAAGCGATGGACATCCAGATTCTGTGAGTTACAGTGGCTTATGGTCCCGATCAGACTCATAATCAGCGGGTCTGCAAGCTCGTTACAACGTTTGAAAACGTGTGCAGTCCCCATCCTGACGTGCTTTTGCCGATGTTTCATCTAGTGGGACTCGCCCGCTTCCGCCACAATTCGCTTGCAGCCTATAGGTGATCCCCTTAGCATCGCCAGAACAGCGTTCTGTCTTCCAAGGGGGTCACATGAGGAGATCAGCGATTCTGGCGTTGTCGCTACTTGCTTCGCTGATAGTGTTTCCGGTTGCCGCGCCGGCCCAGTCCATCACGGGCGACCTGGTGGTCAACGTCACCGATCCCAGCGGCGCCGTTGTCGGTGGCGCAAAGCTGGAACTGATGGCAGTCGAAACCAACTTCAAGTTCGAGGGTCAGACCGACAACCTCGGCAACTTCCTGTTCAGCCAGTTGAAGCCCGGCCATTACAAGCTGGACGTGACGGCCGTGGGTTTCCGGAAGGCGAGCGTGACCGATATCAACATCACCATCGGACAGCGCGCCCGTGTCGATGCTCAGCTCAAGGTGGGCACCGTCGCCGAGACGGTGGAGGTCTCCGCGGCCGCAGAAACCCTGCTCAACGCGGAGAGCGCCTCGATGGGCCAGGTGCTCAAAGATCAGACCATTGTGGAGCTGCCGCTGAATGGCCGCAATTTCATTCAACTGGCGCAGATCTCGGCGGGCGCGGCCCCTATCGGCATCGGCGTCTCGCCCGCCACGAGTTGGACCGGCCGCAGCGACTCGACCCTTTCACTGGCCGGCGGTCGGGAGACCAACAACAGCTTCCTGGTAGACGGCATCGAGACGCGAAACTCGCGCTTCGGCAGCGCTGGAATCCGGCCCTCCGCCGATGCGATCGAGGAGTTTCGCGTCCAGCGAACTACGTTCGGCGCCGAGTTCGGCCGCAGCTCGGCGATCATCAACACCACCATTCGTTCGGGCTCCAACGACGTCCACCTGGCGGCGTGGGAGTTCCTCCGCAATCGCAGCCTGGATGCGAACGATTTCTTCGCGAACCGTTCCTCCCGCACCAAGCCGCCGTTCACCCAGAACAATTTCGGCACCGCCGTGGGCGGGCCGGTGGTTCTGCCGGGCTACAACGGCCGCAACAAAACGTTCTGGTTCTTCAACTATGAAGGGTTCCGCCAGCGGCAGGGCATCACCAGTACGGGACTCTATCCGTCCCCAGCGCAGATGGCTGGCAACCTGGCCGACGACAGCGCGGGCACCGGGATCTTCCCGACGAGTTCGCCGTTGTGCCAGGCCAATCCCACCTCCCGCAAATGCCGCAACGTCCTGGACCCGACTAGTGGGCTGCCGTTCGAGGGCAACGTGATTCCCACCAGCCGCCTGGACTCCATCGTCCAGAAACAGCTCCCGTACCAGCCCAAGCCCAATGTGGCGGTGCCGACGAATTCGCCCAGTTTCCCGACCTTCAACACTGTGGGCTTCCCGAAACGGGTCAACGACTGGGACCAGTACAACGTCCGGCTCGATCACCACTTCACGTCGAAAGACATTCTGTACGGCACGTTCTCCAACTCGGATGAGACGCTGCTTGCGCCCGTGCTCCGGCCCTTGGGAGGTGACGTGTTCCCGCAGACCGACCGGCTCTACACCGTGACTTACACGCGCATCATCGGCCCGACGATGATCAACGAGTTCCGGTTCGGCCACAACCGCAGCCTCACCTACCGGACGGCGGAGACCTCCAACACGAAGGACTATGCCAAGGAGGAATTCGGTCTGAAGAACACCTCGCCGAACCCGTTCGATTTCGGCGTACCTGTTTTCTCGCCGAGCGGTTTCGGCGGCGTAGGATCGCTCTCGGAAGCCATCGGCGCTACCGACACCAACATTCAGTTCACCGACAATTTCAGCTGGAACACGCCCAAGCACAACGTGCGCCTGGGAGTGACAATCAGCCGCCAGCACTACGACCAGATCACCGATTTTGCCGGCAACCCGAGTTTCAACTTCGACGGGCGGTTCACCGGCGTCCAGGGTATGGGCCTCGGCGACATGTTGCTCGGCCTGCCGATTTCGGCCACCGCCGCGCTCGGCGATTCCAGCCAGATCATGCGCACCACCTTTTACTCCGGCTACCTCCAGGACGACTGGCGCATCGCCAGGAGCCTCACGTTCAACTTCGGGCTGCGCTATGAATACGCCGCCTCGCCGACCGAGACACGCGGCAAATCGCTGGTGTTCGCGCCGGACCTGCGCACCGTGGTATATGCCAACAAGGGCGTGCGCCCGTCCATCGTCGATCCGGACTGGAACAACTTCGCCCCGCGCTTCGGCTTCGCCTACCGGCCCAGCTTCGCCAAGAACGCCGTCGTGCGCGGCGGGTTCGGCATTTACTACGCGACCGATAACTTCAACGAAGAGCAGTTCAAGGTGATCGGGCCGCCCTTTTACCAGTCGCAGACCCTGCAAAGCGACCCGACCAGGCCGACACTGCGAATGAGCGAGATGATGCCTTCCTTTGCGGCATCGACCAACCTCAACCCGTTCTCCTTCGACCGGCACAACCGGACGCCGTACCTGAGCCAGTGGTCCTTCGGCATCCAGCAGTCCTTCAAGCGCGACTACCTATTTGAGCTCGAATACGCGGGCAGCACGGGCCAGAAACTGCCCCAGCGGCGCAACCTGAACATCGCCACGATCGATCCCACCGGCACGATACCAATAGAGGCGCGTCAACCGTTCCCGGACTACTCGTTCATCCTGCTGACTTATAACGGGGGCTGGTCGAGCTACAACGCCATGACAGCGCGGCTGGAAAAATCCTTCACCGGCGGTTTGTACATGCTGGCTTCTTACACGTGGCAGAAGTCCCTCGACTTGGGTGCCACTGACGAGTTCTCCGCCAATTCAGCGGAGTACAAGAAGTGGGACAAGGGCCACAGCACCTTCGACGTGCCGCACCGCTTCGTCTACAGCTACGTCTACGAACTGCCATTCGGGCGTGGCAAGCGCTTTGGGAGCGGCATGAATCCGGTCCTGAATAAAATCGCCGGCGGCTGGCAGGTGACCGGCATCACCACTTTCTCCATGGGTCAGTTCAGGACGCCCAGCCTGGGCGTGGACTGGCTAAACCTGGGCGCCTTTTCTCAGAATCGGCCCAACATCGTCGGAGACTACAAGTCGGGGCGCAGCCTGCCGGATGCCTACCTGAACCCGGCAGCCTTCGACCGACAAACCACTCACGTGCAGGGCAATGCTGGCCGGAATTCCATCGAGCAACCGGGCGTCAACAATTGGGACCTCGGCGTAGTCAAGAACACCCGGGCGGGTGAGCGGTTCAACCTGCAGTTTCGCTGCGAAATGTTCAACGCCTGGAACCATACGCAGTTCGGGACCGCGGACCTTAACGTTGCGAGCGGCAACTTCGGCAAGATCGGCGGCGTGCTCGTCGGCGCGCGACGGATGCAGTTCGGCCTGCGGCTGACGTATTGACGTACGTAGAGTTCGATTCCTCCGTGGGGCAGCCTCTCAGCCCTACCTGAGGGCTACCTGAGAAGCCGCCGCAGGCCGAGAGCCTGCCCCAGTCCAAGATCTATGGTCTGATCGCAGGGGGTTTTTGGCTCTCATGTCCGGTAACGGAATGCTGATCTCCAGCGGCGGGCTTTCAACCGGCCGCTCCGACATCTGTCGGAGTCTCTGAAAATCCAGTTCCGCACCGGCATCCAGCAGCTCTCTGAGCGCCCGTTCCATGGAGCATTCCGAGTTCATCGCCGCCCATTCCAGGATCTCGAGATATCTACGGCTGGCACGCACCGCATCCTCTTTCTGGAGTTGGTCGTAAGCCTGCCGGAAAACGGTGGAACGAAACATCTGCTCCCGGTAGCGATACCGTTCGAAGGCGCCGGGTTTGCGGACCAGGGATCCGATTACATGGCGATAGTCGATGCGCGCTTTGCCCTCGCCCTGGATGCGCTCCATCTCCGCCACGCGCTGGCCGGCAAAATAAATCTCCACGTGATCGGCGTAGAGCCTTGCAACGACCTCGTGCCGGATCAGACGCGAGGGGACGGAATACGTGTTGTGCCCGACTCTGACCGTGCTCCAAGGGCCAACCGGTACCCGGTACTCCCGATAGTCCTCCAGGCGACAGGCCGGCAGCGGTTTCATGACCGCCAGTTCTTTCCTCCAGTCGCTTTCTGCGATTCTTGTTCCTGGCAGCGACCACATCCCGGAGGAAGCTCTCATATTCGCCGCGACTTGAAAAATCACGGCTTCCCCGCAACAGGAGAGCCTGGTGGACCCTCTCTTTGATCCGGTAATGGGCCTGCTCGACGTCCCCATTCTCATGAGATTCGCTGGCGTTGTTCTTCGTGGGGGTCAGTCCGTAGTGACGCATCAGGGCCATGTAATGCTCGCCAAATTTCTGCTTGTCCTGGCCGCCGCCGAAAGTGGCGGCTCGCAGGTGATCGGTCCGATGAGTCGCAGGCGAAGTGTAATTGTCGTTGATCAACCCCGAGATGCCCCAAAAAATGGCCGTATCCCATCGTTCTCTCCGTAGAAGAGAAACGCGAATTGACTGCAAGAGACGCCAAATATTCGTTACCGTATTTTCAGGTTCAGCGAGCAAAGATAATCCTCCTAGCAGCTCAAGGGTTAGATAGCAATGAGATCGCTCGTCGCCTCGACACTCGACGGAAGGTCGTCTGGTTGTGGTGCGAGAGGTTTTGCGAAAAACGCCTCCAAGGTCTGGACGAACGCCCTCGCCCGGGTCGCCCCCGGGTTTTCCCCCCTGAGATCGTGTTCGAGCCCATGCCGGGGAGCCACACCTTTTGTATCAATAAGTTAGAAGGAAACTTTCTTGTCGATGTACGAATTTTGTACCGAGCCTTCCCGCGCGTAAATATCTGATTCAATTGGTGATAGCTCTCATGGCATGGATTTCAAAATCGAATCCATACAAATGCGCGCTCTCGGCCGAAAAGTTGATGCCGCTACAACCGAAGAGTATTGATCAGAGCAGAAAGCGCTGCTGGCTGCTGTCGGCGGCTCGGGTAATAGAGGAAGAATCCAGGGAACGGTTGGCACCAATCCTCCAGAACGCGGATGAGCTCCCCGCTTTCGAGTTGGGGTTCTACGCGCTCATCTGACACGAAGGCAAGGCCGATTCCATCAATTGCAGCGCGAACCAAGGTCTCCACGTCATCAACGACAAGAGGTCCGTTCACCGCCACGGACAGGGATTTTTTGCCTTTGTCGAACTCCCACCGGTACACGCCGGCAGTTCCATGCCTGAAGTTGATGCACCGATGCTTGAGCAGATCGTGCGGCGTCTTCGGCTTCGGGTGTGACTTGAAATACGAAGGCGCGCCCACGATGGCCGCCCGGTGGTCCTTGGACACCCGGACCGCGATCATGTCTTTCTGAATGTATTCTCCGAAGTGAATACCTGCATCGAAGCCTCCCGCAACGATATCGAGGCGGCTGTCGTCCGCAGTGATATCGAGAACGACATCCGGATAATCGCGCGTAAACTTCGCCAGTTTCGGTCTGAGCACGGTCGTTCCAGCAAGCCGCGGCACGAGCAGGCGTACGCGTCCCGCGGGTTTGTCGCGTAAGCCGGAGAGTTGGTCCAGAGCATCCTGGACATCGGTGAGAGCCGGGCGCAACCGTGCGCGCAGTTGCTCTCCTGCCTCTGTTGGCGCAACGCTCCGGGCGGTCCGCGAGAGCAACCGCACGCCGATGTCCTCCTCCAGCCCCCGAATGGCGTGGCTCATCGCGGAGGGAGATACACCGAGCCGTTTGCCAGCACGTGTAAAGCTGCGTTCCTCCGCTACTGCGAGGAAACGCTGCGAGGATGTTCAAGTCGTTTCGGTCCATTTGTGAATTCCACTCACAAGCCCTTGTCTTTAATACATACTACTCAAAAACGCTGTCCGGGCATACCTTGGAATTAGGGAACAGGAAGAACGGTTGGCAGAGGTCGTTGGCGAGGGATGAGGATGAGCGGCGGCCACGGTGCCGACGGGAACAAGCAGTTAATGACTTCGGTCAAAGCGCCCTGCAGTCTCAAGGGCTAGAGGATGAGAGAAGTGGCCGGGTTAGGCCGGTTTCGAAGGAGAGATTATGCAAAAGCGCAAATTAGGAAAAAGCTTGGAAGTTTCGGCCATCGGCCTTGGCTGCATGGGAATGGCGCTGGGTCTGGTATGGGCCTCGCGACGGCGCAAGCGTTTGCTGCGGCCGGCGCTTCAGTTGCCCTCGTCGACGTCAACGAACCGGCCGTGCGGAAGGTCGCAGAGCGACTGGTTGCGGCAGGCCATAAGGCAATTGCCGTAGCCTGCGATGTCACTGATGAAAACCACGTAAAGAAGATGGTCGACCAAACTGTGTCTGCGTTTGGGCGTTTGGATGCGGCGTTCAATAACGCCGGTGTGCAGAGCCTCGCGGTTGAGACCGCCGACGCGACGAGCGAAGAGTTCGACCGGGTAAATGCGATCAATCTCCGCAGTGTGTGGCTTTGCATGAAATATGAACTGCTCCGGATGCGCAAGCAGGAAAGCGGCGCTATCGTGAACATTCTTCTATCGGGGGTCTCATCGGCATCCCTGGGCGCGCCATATATCACGCCACCAAGCACGGCGTGATCGGCCTGACGAAGAGCGCTGCGCTCGAATATACCGCGAGAGGCATCCGCATCAATGCCATCTGTCCGGGGGCCATCGAAACGCCCATGGTGGCCGACATGATCGCCAAGGAGCCCGAGACGATGAAAGAGATCACGAAGGAACAACCGATCGGCCGCCTCGGGCAGCCTGAAGAGATTGCTTCGACCGTGCTGTGGCTATGCAGCCCCGGCGCAAGCTTCCTTATCGGCCATGCGCTCGCCGTCGATGGCGGGTACACGGCGCGATGAATCTTTCGCAATCGTTCGCGTAGCGAGACAGGAGAAGTAACCCATGCCACACGTCATCGTCAAGCTTTGGCCTGGAAAATCAGAGCGGCAGAAAAAGGACCTGGCGGAAAGAATCGCACACGACGTCATGGATGTTCTGAATTACGGCGAAGAATCAGTTTCAGTCGGGTTTGAAGAAATCAGGTCGCAGGACTGGAAAGACAAAGTCTACAAACCGGACATCCAGGACAAGTGGGACAAGCTCTACAAGAAGCCGGGATACGGGATGTGAAGCTGTAAGGGAATCACATGAAAGGGACAAGACAATGAAAGGTACAGTTCTCTATGGACCGGGCGACGTGCGCTTTGAAGAGCGCCCTGAGCCCAAGATCATCAATCCGACCGATGCCATTATCAGGATTTCGGCCGCCTGCGTCTGCGGGTCGGATCTATGGCCATATCGCGGCATCCACCCCATCACTGAGCCGACGCCGATGGGACACGAATACTGCGGGATCGTGGAAGAAGTCGGCAGCGCTGTAAGGACGGTCAAACCCGGTCAGTTTGTCATCGGTTCGTTCTTCGCCTCTGATAATACGTGCCCCCACTGCCGGTACGGCTATCAAACGTCGTGCCAACACAGGGAGCTCGTGACGACTGCCCAAGCGCCGATGCTGCGGGTTCCTCTCGCAGACGGGACGCTGGTCGCTACTCCGGAGCTCCCCCCAGGGGACATGATCCCGAGCTTGCTGACGCTTTCCGATGTCATGGGCACCGGATGGTTTGCCGCCGTTGCGGCCAACGTGAAACCGGGCAATACGGTCGCGGTCGTAGGCGACGGCGCAGTCGGACTGCTCAGCGTGCTCTCGGCCAAGCAGATAGGCGCCGCGCGAATTATCGCGATGAGCCGCCACGCCACCCGGCAAAAGCTTGCCCGCGAATTCGGCGCGACCGATATCGTCGTCGAGCGCGGCAACGATGCAATCACACGCATCAATGAACTAACTAAGGGGATCGGCGCTGATGCGGTGCTGGAATGCGTCGGAACGCGGGAATCGATGATGCAAGCCATTGGGTGCACGCGCCCCGGAGGCTACGTAGGCTACGTCGGCGTTCCGCACGGGGTCGAGCTCGACGGCGAGAAACTGTTCTTCTCGCACGTCCACCTGCACGGTGGTCCCGCCCCGGTGCGCCGCTTCCTACCCGAGCTGATCGATCTTGTCTGGAAGGGAAAAATCAATCCCGGCAAGGTCTTCGATCTGAGGCTGCCGCTCGATCAGGTGGCCGAAGGCTATCGCGCGATGGATGAGCGTCGCGCGATTAAGGCCTTGCTGAAGCCCCAAAACCAAGGCCATGGCAGGCAAAAAATAAATGCAACCTAGCTAAGCTAGGGCCCTGATCCTCGCAGGTCTTCCCTACACGCTTTTGAAGGATGCCGTACGTATTCACGCGACGCTGGCAGAAGGATTCTTCACCCTGACGGAAAGGGTCCAGCCCGCCGCGTAATCCGACCGCAACCAAAATATCTTTGTCTTCGTGGTAATGGCTACGCCCGGGGTCCGAGCCCAAGACGCGCCTAATGCCTTCGCCTGATTTGGCGATATAGACCCAGATACTGACGTGACACCAAGTACCACGAGGAGGCGGACCTAATCGCCGGAAATCAAAAGCAAAGGGAAGGAGCCTCCGCGGGCCTCCAGCCGGAAAAGGCGGCTTGTATTGCGTATCCGAAACTTTGGCGGCAACATCCATAAAACCGAAACGCATTGAGCGAGGGACCCATTGATTCACCGACTTCCATCCATTTTGATCCGCGGTTTACTTCTTTTGATTCCATCCGTTCCTCCGCTCGCTGCTCAGACCCCGGCGGGGGACGCGACGAGCGCTTACAAAGCGCTGCATGCGTTTCTCCTTGACGGCGGCAGCGCAAAGGTTGACAACCTGAGGTTGAAACGCGATCGCGCGGAGATGACCTTCACCGGCACATTTTATTTTCAGCAGCCGGTCATGGGGCAAATCACCGGGGCGGTATTCATCGGAACGGGCCGGTTCCACGCCGAGCCTCCGCCAACTATTTTTGAAAAGGAAAACCTCCGGCGGATGCTGAAGGCAGACGTGGTCGAATCGGATTTCGAGGAGGCTGTGCTACGGTTCACCGACGACACGTTCGCCATCATCGGCCAGTCGCACGAACCACGCGGTTCCGCTGTGAAGCAAGCGCAAGACGTGGCCTCGGAATTCGAAGCGCGCACCGTGAGAGAAACGGGAGTTAATGTCGCCAGCCGGCTGCTCCTCTCATTGCTGAACACGGAAAAGCCAGGAGTCTTCATCGCGCAATTTAACAAAGGAAGGCGCGGCCGCTTCACCTACGTGCTCGACCCGCAATGCCGCATTCCGACCGTCAATTTCGCTGTCAACGGCGGAGAGAAGGGACTCGTTTTTGCCTACAATGCGGGCCTGTTTTCGAATGACATGTGGTTCGCTTCCTACTCTCAGGAGGATTATCAGCGCGGCCGAGTAGGCTATTCGGACGCGTTCGATCTCGTCGAAACTCCAAAATATTCCATGATGGTAGATCTGAGTGAACCGCGGAAGGCTATCAAGGTGAGCGCAAGAGCGGAACTGGTCTCATTGACCGATGGCGTGCGCGCCATCCCCTTTGCCCTGGCCGAGGATTTGCCGGAATTTGATCAGCTTCGAAAGAAGAAGGGAATGCACATCACGTCGGCGAAGCTGGATGGGGCCCCCTTGGAAACTATTCAGGAGGAATGGGAAGGAGGGTTTCTGGTGATCCTGCCGGCCGCGCGAAAAGCGAAGGAGCAGTTTTTTTTGGAGATGGAGGTCGAGGGTAATTTCATCTACGACCGCACAGAAACGTTTGACTGCCACTACCCTTTCGTCAACGGCAAGTGGTATCCCCGGCATGGATACCTCGCGCGCTCAAAGTTCGACATCACCTTTCGCCACGCCAAGAAATACAAGGTGGCTGGGCCCGGCATTCGCGTCAAAGAGGAAGCGGCGGCGGACAATGGGAACCAGATGCTCACAACATACCGCATGGAGCAACCCGTCGCACTGGTCACGTTCGCCATGGGACCTTTCAAGGTGTACAAGGACCAGCGCAAGCTCCAGAGCGGAGAGTTACCCGTCGAGTTCCTTTCACTCGAAGGCAGTCGGCAGATTACTGGCTTATCGACGGCCTCCTCAAGCCTAAGCTCACCAATCAGCTACAGCTTAACCATTAAGGAAGATTTCGTGATGGCGGAGATGGGTAACGCGGTGGATTACATGGGTGCGTTGTTCGGAGCGTATCCCTATCCAGTTTTTCGCGCCGTGTTCCATCCCTTCGGCTTCGGGCAGGGATTTGCAACTATGCTTGCCATCCCGAACGCGGACTCCGCCAGGAAGGGCACGTTTGTGTTCCTCGCACACGAAACGGCGCACCAATGGTGGGGCAATATAGTGGCCTGGCGGTCGTACCGCGACCAGTGGTTAAGCGAGGGCTTCGCTGAATATTCTGGCCTGCTCTACATGACACAACGCACAAAGAGCAATTCGAATCTGCGTGAAATGCTTGTCAGTATGCGGGATTCACTCAAAGAGCCGCCGCGCACGGAAACCGGCATCGGCAGCAAACGTGTGGCCGACATTGGTCCGATCATCCTAGGTCACCGCCTGGGGTCAAGCCGCTCCATGAACGCTTACACAATACTTACTTACAACAAAGGAGCCCTTGTCCTGCGCATGCTCCATTTCCTTTTCACGAATCAGTCGAATGGCGACGGCCAGCCTTTCTTCGACATGATGAAAGACTTCGTGAATCGGTACCGCGATTCTTCCGCCACCACCGAGCAGTTTGCTGAGGTTGCCAGCGAACACTTCGTCCACACCCCCATTGCGCGAAAGTACGGCATCAACAACCTAAACTGGTTCTTTAGCCAGTGGGTGTGGCAGACGGCTTTGCCGAGTTATCGCCTCGAGTATGGACTCGAAAACCAGCCTGACGGCAAAGTGGTGGTAAAGGGGACTTTGTTCCAGGAGAACGCGCCGGAGGATTGGGTGATGCCGTTGCCTCTCGTGTTCAAGTTCGCCGGAGACAAAGTAGCCCGCGGCACAGTCCTTGCCAAAGGCCCGCAACAGCCGGTGAGCGTTTCCTTGCCGATGCGGCCTGATTCCGTGGAGCTTGACCCCGACTTTTGGGTTCTCACCGAAAAGACTTCAACAAAGAAACACTAATCCGGCCGGCGCATCCGGATGAGTGCGAACAGAGCCGGGTTCGATTCATTCCGAAGGACGAGCGCTGAAGATTTTGCCTCGTTCGCAAACAGCCGGGCTTGCTTGGCTAGTAGCGCCTTCCTTTCCGGATTCGCGGATACGGCGGTTTTTTTCTTGACGTCGTACATAGCCATTAGGTCCCATAGGACCGCAGCGGAGGGGGAGTCCCGAACCCGGCCGCCGGGGCGGCCCCCGCAAGGCTCGGCCCGGCGGGTCCAACGGGTCTCCTTTTTTGTGACGTGGATTGTGACGTAACCCGGGTTTTGATGACCGAATTTGACAGGGTGAGATGTGGGTGAACCGAAAGAAATTGAGGTGAGAGGATGGCGCTGAAACCAGCGCCAGTCGCGGGTTTCAGTGCCGTTTGGTTAACCTGTGTTTCGCTCGGTCACAATCGGATTTCAGAACTTGCCGGCAGGCGTCTAGTCCGTGGAGAAGAGCGTTGCTGATTCGCCGGTCCAGGCGCTCCCTGGCTGTCTGCGACTTCGACGGTGGGTCCAAGACCTCGGGGTCACTGCGCTCGGGGCTGGAGGTCTATGTAATCAGGTCGGGGTCTTAAATGTGATTTGCGGCATCGCCGCAACCGCCTCGCCGGCATTGCCTCGATCGACATCCTGGTCTCCCTCCATCCTATCCATACAGCGGCTCCTGAAGGTGCATCGAGAGAACAGTGACGGTGTGGCCGAGATCGATCGGTTGAAGCGCAACGACCTTGGGCTCATCAGAGATTAAAATTCAAATCCAACGATCCATGTATGACAATCACCAATAAGAGCCCTAGACATGCCGCTGCACGAGGTGCACGACCGCCGGGACCGGACTACGTCAGTGCCTCCTGCGCCGCTTCGGCTTTCTGGCGCGCCGCGGCGAGTAATTCGACCGCTTGCCGGGCACGACGTGCGGCGGTTTCTCTCTCGCGTTCCGCCTCGGTGAGCGCCTGACGTGCCGATTCGAGTGCCTCGCGAGCTGCATCAACCGCGCGCGTGGCTCTCTCCGCTTCGCGCGCAGCGTGGGCCGCTTCGAGCTGCTCATGCCGCGCGGTCTGCTCCGCGGCGCGCACGGCTCTCGTTGCCGCAGCTAGCGTCTCTTTGGCGCGCGCGACCGCTCTTGCCTGCGCTGCGGTCTCTGCCGGTGTGGGTCTTTGTTCCGTTGACCGGGTAATGCTCTCTCTCGCCGCCACTCTCAGGGCCGCCTTTTTCGCGGCCGACGTCGCGCTGACCGGAATGCCGGCGAGCATTTCGAAGCCGCCGGGCTGGAGCGTGCGTCTCAACCGGCCGGGGGGCTCGTCAGCCGGCAACGCTCGAAGGGTCGTGGCGATCGCCTGTTTCGCAGCGTCTGTGACCGCGTGTCCGGCCTCAGCGAGAACGCGCAGCGCTGCTTCGAGTGCCGCCTCGTGCGCAGCGTCGTGCGTCCGGTCGGCGCCGCGGATATCTCCCTGCTTTCCCGACAGAACAGTCGAGGGGTGGCACGCCGTTCATCATACTCGACAAGGAGCAATGGGCGATCGCGAAAACCGAGTGGCAGTCAGTGCCACTAGGCCCAAAACCAGCGTAGTTTTTTTCGAGAAAAGGTGAAACATACTGGAATGTGCGTCGTTATTGGTTGTAATAGGAACTTGCATGTAACTACTACAATCAAAGGAGCACATTCCAGGTGAACAAAAGAAACCACAAAATTCTGCGGCGAGACAAGCGAAATCTCGAGAAACGACTTGAGCGAAAACACTTTGACGACCAGCCTGAGCCTATGTTTAAGGACGCCAATATCGGATATGTGATTGCCGAACGAACACGGGCGATCGGCTATGGTGGTATCGGGGCGATCCACAAGCTGGTCTGCCGACTGAAGCTGAATCGCGCGATCGACCGCGATGTGGAGTTGCTCAAGTTTCATGTGCCGTATCACGAATCGGACCACGTGCTGAACATCGCATACAACGTGATTTCGGGCGGATTGTGTCTGGAGGATATCGAGAAGTTGCGGAACGATGAGAGCTACATGAATGCTCTCGGCGCCACGAGGATTCCGGATCCTACGACGGCGGGGGACTTCCTCCGGCGTTTCGACGAGCCTTCGATTCTGCGTCTCCAAGAGACGTTCAATGAAGCTCGCAAAAAGGTCTGGACGCTTCAGGATGAGAGCTTTCGCAAAGAGGCCATAATCGACGTCGACGGCACGATCGCCGAGACGATGGGCGAATGCAAGGAAGGCATCGGGATCGCCTACAACGGGGTGTGGGGCTACGCGCCGTTGATTGTGAGTTTGGCTAATACAAACGAGGTGCTCTACCTGATCAATCGCCCGGGCAACAGACCTTCTTCGGATCAAGCCGCGCAATGGATCGACCGGGCTGTCGCCTTGGTCGCTCCGGTTTTCGAAAAGGTTTGGCTTCGGGGGGACACGGATTTTTCCTTGACGGAGAACCTGGACCGTTGGAGCGAGAAGGTCAATTTCGTGTTCGGATACGATGCGCGTTCGAACTTGGTCCAACTTGCTGATGAATTGCCCAAGGGAGCCTGGAAGCGGCTCAATCGGCCAGCGCGATACGAAGTGAAAACGGAAGAACGCACGCGTCCCGAAAACGTGAAGGAACAGATCATCATAGAGCGTGAATACAAGAACATCCGACTGCGCAGCGAAGATGTCGCTGAATTCGACTATCGGCCCACGTTCTGCGAAAAAACTTACCGGATGGTGGTTGTGCGCAAGAACCTGACGGTCGAAAAAGGGGAGCAGCGCTTGTTTGACGAAATCCGATATTTTTTCTACATCACCAACGATCGCGAGATGACAAAGGAAGAAATTGTATTTTTCGCCAATGATCGGTGCAACCAGGAGAACGTGATTGGTCAATTGAAGAGCGGCGTCAACGCACTGAGAATGCCATCGGACGGTCTGGTTTCGAACTGGGCCTACATGGTAATCGCAGCTCTGGCTTGGAATCTGAAGGCCTGGTATGGGCTGGTGACGCAGTCGCCAACTGCGCGCAGAGACATCGTGCGAATGGAGTTCAGGCGGTTTCTGATCAGCTATATCCAACTCCCCTGCCAAATCGTGAACACCGGCCGACGGCTCGTTTATCGCATTCTGACTTATAGCAAGCATCTCGAAACGTTTTTCGCCACCTTCGACTACATCAAGCAGCTCAGATTTGCCTGACTCCATTGCGCCAGCGAACCGCCCGGCTCGCAGGCGCAAAAACAAAAAGCCGGGCGAAGGAGGGTTGAGGCAGAAACAGTAGAAAAACGATTCCGGAGTAAACAACAAAGGGAGTCGTGCGTCGATGATCTGCCTCAACGGTTTCATACGAAAGAATTCGTAGTCGCGCCGCGCCCGCGCGGAACGAAAATGGCCGCGCGGGCGTCCGCGAAAAAAACTGCGCTTATTTTGGGACTAGGTGCGAACAAAGTTCACAAAATGGTCAAAAGTGGCTATCCATTTCGCTCTCGTAGCGCCTACATCTTGTGCCTTTGCGTGAGCGGGACCAAGGCTGGACTACTACATCTTGGGCCTACGAGAACGACATGGATAGGCACTTTTCACCAATCTGCCCTGGACCACGTAAACCGTCGTTTCCTCGTTGAGGCGGGTGAGGTCATCGTCGGGAAGTTGGGGCCTGGTGATCAAAGCAAGGTTGTGGATCGTCGTAGTGACCGGATTGGCGACGTCAACTTGTCCGGCCTGCGCATCCGAACCAACCTTGACTGGCCAGCGTTCAACGCCACCGCACTGTTGGCCGGCGACGGGCACTGGCAGTACTGCAAAAGCAAGAAGTCCGAGAAGGATATATGGGCGACGCATGGCGTTTCGGTTCCTTTCGTGTTGCGGTCCGGTGGTT
>WNGG01004670.1_pt1 | contig 15684 bp, 10 predicted proteins | sample 5400661 | NCBI WGS metagenome assembly WNGG01 (sample SAMN13153372, study PRJNA577476) | soil metagenome | isolation source: 100 cm soil or saprolite under Garry oak tree replicate 1 | place: USA:California | collected 2016-06-15
TCGATGCGGATGTCATGCGGCGGCCCTCCCTTTCAGGGCGGCGATCAGGCGATCGGGCCGGATCGGGATCTCGGTGAGCCGGATGCCGGTCGCGTTGCGAATAGCGTTGGCGATGGCCGGCGACGTCGGCACCGTTGCGACCTCGCCGATACCAACGCTGCCGCCGAGCACGTGATTGAAGCCCGCTTCGTCGAAGTGAACATCGATCGGCGGCGTGTCGGCGATGCCGGGGATGCGGTAATCCTCCATCCCGCCGCTGAGGATGTCACCGGTCCGCGGATCGGTTTCGCGCGCTTCGTAGAGCGCGTAACCGATACCCTGAATGACCGAGCCCGCCGCCTGACTGCGGGCGAGCGCGGGTGCGGAGATTTTTCCGACCGCGATGCCGGTGTGCACGTTCAGGACACGCACATGTCCGAGCCAGGTATCGACTTCCACCTCGATCACCTGCACCGAGCTCGGCACGCCGGCTCCCACCGCGATGTTGGAGAAGCGGCGCATCATCCAGCCGAAGACATGAAGCCCGCCTCCTTCAGCGGCGAGCGAATCCCCGCAAGCGTCGGCTTATGGTCCTCCGGCCGTTGCGCGGATACGCTGAGATCGCCGGAGGCAGCGAGCAGCTCCCGCCATGGCGCGTTGGAGCCGGCGATCGGCGGCCGCTTGGCATTGCGTTCGATCGCGGCCTTGAGCTGTTGAACCGCCAGCATCGTCGGCGGAATAACCGAAGCCGTGACCCGGCTGCCGCCCGCACCCGGTCCTTCCGGCAAATTGGAATCGCCGATCCGGACTTCGATGTCGTGCGGCTCAAGTCCGAATTCGTGCGCCACCGTGTTGGCGATCACGGTGCGGCTGCCCTGGCCGATGTCCTGCGTCGCGGTGCTCGCGATAATGCGCCCGCCCTTGACCGCCAGTTCGACCTTCGAGCCGGGCTGCCAGAGATAAAGCCAGTACCCGGTCGCGACGCCGACGCCGCGGCGATAGCGGCCGCTCTGCGACGCCGGCGCCTTCACGCTGCGCCAGACCTCAAGCGCGGAAGCCCAATCGTACAGGCGCTGGCGGTTGGGATTGGGATCCCAGCGTTTGCGCAACGCGATCGGATCGACCTTCATCCGCAGTGCGGCTTCGTCGATCGCCTGTTCCAGCGCGAACGCCATCGGCGGTCCGCCGGGGCCGCGGAAGGGCGCGCCGGGCGGCAGGTTGCTGATGACGTCGTAGTCCGCGAGCTCCTTGGCCTCCGCCGGATAGATCAGGCGGGCAAGTGCCGCGAGCGTGGAGTTGACGGCAGCGCCGGTGTCGGCGTGAGCCGTGAGCGACAGCACCTTGAGATCGCCTTGCTCGGACGGCAGCAGCGCGATTTTCATTTCCGCCGCCGGCCGATAGCCGGTGACGGAAAGCTCCTCGTGCCTGTCATAGGCAATTCTGACCGGTGCCTTCGCCGCGCGCGCGAGATCGATCGCCGCCGTGGTCTCGATGCCAAGCGCGCCCTTGGAGCCGAAGCCGCCGCCGATATGATCGGCGATCACCCGGATCTTGTCATGGTCGAGCTTGTAGCGCTTGGCGAGCAGCTCCATCACATGGAACACGGCCTGCGTCGAGACATGCACCGTCAGGCGATCGCCATCGAAGCGGGCGACGGTCGCATGCGGCTCCAGGCACGCATGCTGCTGCGTTCCGGTGCGGAAGGTTTCCTCGACCAGCAGCGGATTTCGCGCCTCGCGTGCGCCGGCAACCCAGTTCCGCGCCTTTCTTGCCCGCTGCGAGAAGGCCGAGGATGGGCCGCGGACGTTTCCGTTCCACGAAGCCGGCGCCGCCGTGCCCTCGGAGACGTTGCCGGCCTTCTTGCGATTGGATTTCTCGAACACGACCGGCGCATCGGGCTTGCGTGCCGCATCCAATCCGATCACCGACGGCAGCCGTTCGCCGGTGACCCTGATGGCGGCGATGGCTTTCATGGCCGTGTCCCGGTCCTTGGCAGCTATCGCCGCGATGGGCTGGCCGACATAGCGCACCATGCGGTCGTCGCCGAGCAGCGAGATCGCCGCGCTCACGCCCGATATCGCGCGTGCCGGAGCGAGATCCAGTTCGGCGATCCGCGCATGCGCGAGGTGCGAGCGCAGGATGACGCCTTCGAGCTGTCCGTCATGATGGATGTCGACGGTGTATTTCGCGGCCCCGGTCACCTTCGCGCGCGCCTCGACGCGCGGCGAGACGACATCGTCGCCGTCAAAGTGGCCCGCGCACGCTTCGGCCACGGCGCGGAAGATGCCGTCATAGGCGCCGCATCGGCACAGATGCCCCGAAAGTGCTGCGCCGATTTCCTCCCGCGACGGTGTCGCGTTTCCCTTGGCTTGGCGCCAGCGGTCGTGAAACGCCGCCGCCTCGACGATGAAGCCCGGCGTGCAGAACCCGCATTGCAGGGCGTCGTGCGCCATGAAAGCGTTCTGGACCGGATGCAGTTTGCCGGCGCCGATGCCCTCGACCGTGGTGACGGACTTATCCGCCACGGCGCGCGCAGGCATCAAGCAACTCACCACCGGCGCGCCGTCCACCAGCACAGTGCAGGCGCCGCAGACGCCGGCCCCGCATACGAGTTTTGTGCCTGTCAGGTTGAGGGCGTCCCTGATGACATCGACGAGAAGAGCCTCGGGGTCAGCGGGGAGGGGCGTGAGGCGGCCGTTGATCGTCATCGTACTCATCTGCGATCTCCAGGTTTGGTCAGGTGGATTCTTCTTGCGGCGGCGCGCTTCACGGGACGCGGCTTCGGCGATGGACCGACGGCGCCGGCCACCAGCGTGCGCACCATGATTTCAAGATCCTTGAGGAAGGCGTCGGCCGGCTGCATTGCCGGGTGCACCGATTTGGTGCCGCTGATGGCCATCTCGATGCACCGCGCGAAATCGCGGGAGGTCATGCCGGCTGCGAGGGCGAGCCGTTGCTTGCGGCGGACCCGTTCGATCGTCGCGCGACCTTGCGCGACATAGAGCCCGGTATATTTCTGATAGAGATCGCGGGCCTGGACCAGATGTTCGGAGAACAACTCCTCGATGTGGGGCGAGCCGTCGAACGACGCGATGACCTGCCTGAGCCGCCCGGTAAGCTGAGCTACCAGGATGTCGGCAAGACTTCCACCGGCCTTCTCCGCGGCGTGTGCCGCCGCGATTTCCGCGGCGAGGGCGTTCTCATACAGCCGCTCGATGACCGCCCGGAACAACGCTTCCTTGGATTTGAAATGGTGGTAGAGCGCCTGTCGCGTCAGGCCCGCGGCGTCGGCCGCCTGCTCGATCGACGACCGCCGAAAGCCATGGCGGCGGAATACGAGCATCGCGGCATCGAGAATGCGGGTGCGGGCCTTCATTTGACGATTTTGACAAAACAAGACGATATGTCAAATACAAACCACCGTGAACAGGCTTCGGACGAGGCCGTCGCATCTTCGGTCGGTTCAGGCAAGTTTCAAGGTCCGCGCTCGGGGCGAACGTGCGGACGTCTTCGTTCAAGGGCGTCACCGGCTCTGAAATCGGGACCGGCAACCTTAATCGCGGTTGCTATTGGTCCTCTCTCCAACCTGGTGCTACAGTTTGCTCAAGGGAATCGTTGCGCACGCCGGTGGGCTGGAGCGTGCAACAGGCACCCACGCCAGACTCTAAAACAGATACCATGGGAGGGCTACCCGTTCATGGCGATGTCGCTCGCTGCCACCACGTATGTGCATCGCCTGATCGCGGCGCTGTTCGGCATGGCGTTGACGACATCGGTTACGGTGGCCGAAGGCACGACGAAGGGGACCGAAACCGTCCGTGTCGTCACCGATCAGATGCACCAGCTCCAGGTGGTGAAGGTCGAGCCCCATGCCTTCCGCGTTCAGAGATCGGCGATCGGTCAGATAGCGTTCAATGAGGACGCCAGCACGACCGTTCTGACGCCGTTCTCCGGCCGGGTTACCCGTCTGATTGCCAAGATCGGCGACCAGGTCAAGACGGGCGATCCGTTGCTGGAAATCGACAGCCCGGAGCAGGTGCCGCCGCAGAACGATTTCATCGCCGCCGAGACTGCCAGAAACAAAGCGCGCTCCCAGCTCAACCTGGCGCGGATCGCAGAGAAGCGTGTCCGCGACCTCTATGACGGCAAGGCTGCCCCGTTCAAGGATCTGCAGCAGGCTGAGGCGCAACTCGCCACAGCCGAGAACGACATGCGATCGACCGACACGGCGTTCGAAGCCGCCCGCATCCGCCTGCGCATCCTTGGCCGGACCGATGCGGAAATTTCGAGGCTTGAGCAGCACGGCACGCTCAGCCGCGCAACACAGATTACCGCGCCGATCGACGGCACCGTCATCTCGCGTAAGGTTGGGCCGGGACAATATGTCAAGGCCGATTCCGGCGAGGCCCTGTATGCGATCGCCGACCTGTCGACGATGTGGTTGAAGGCCCAGGTGTTCGAGCAGGATATTGCGTTTGTGCGTATCGGCCAGGAGATCGAGGTCAGGGTTTCCGCCGCGCCAAACCGAATCTTCAAGGCGCGTATCAGCTCCATCGGTGCGGCCTCGGACCTGACGACGCGCCGTGTTGTCGTCCGTTCGGAGATTGGCAATCCGGATGGCGCACTCAAGTCCGAGATGTTCGCGAGCTTCAAGATCGCGACCGAAGAGGCGTCAACCACCGCGGCGGTGCCGGCCGAGGCGGTCATTCGCGAGGGCGATCTTGCGACGGTGTGGGTCGAGACCGAGCCCATGCTGTTCAAGCGCCGCGTGGTGGACACCGGGATCCAGCAAGACGGTTTGGTGCAGATTCGCAGCGGCCTCGATTTCGGTGAGTTGGTCGTCGCGCGAGGTGCGATTTTCGTCGATAACGAGTGGCGTCAATGATTCGATGGGCCGGAGCCTTTCATGCTGCGTAGTCTCATTGCATTTTGCCTCTCCCGGCGGCTGCTGGTGCTGGTTGCGTTCGCGGCCTTTCTCGGTCTTGGCTTTGCTGCTTTCGCGACGCTGAACATCGAGGCCTACCCCGACCCGGCGCCGCCGATCATCGAGATCATCGCCCAGCAACAGGGCCAGTCCCCCGAGGAAGTCGAGCGCTACATTACGATTCCGATCGAGGTCGCGGTCGCCAGCACGCCCGGTCTGAAGTTCATCCGCTCGAACACCGTATATGGGCTCGGTTTCATCCGCTTGCAGTTCGAATACGGCCGCGACTATCATTTTGTGCGTCAGCAGACCCTCAACCGGCTGAAGGACGCGGTCCTGCCAGCCGGTGTCCTGCCGGTTATCTCGCCCGCCGGGGGCATCAGCGAGATCTTCCGCTACGAGCTGACGGGGCCGCCAGGCATGGACGTCATGCGGCTCAAGGCGCTGCAGGACTGGGTGGTCGAACGCAAGTTGCGCATCGTGCCTGGTGTCGCCGACGTCGCTGTGCTCGGCGGAAAAACCAAGGAATTCCAGGCCGAGATCGATCTCGACCGCATGATGGCGTATGGGCTGACGCTGCCGCAGATCATGACCGCGATTTCAGCGGGCAACTCCAACGTCGGCGGCCGTACCATCGCGATCGGCGAACAGTCCGTCAATGTCCGCAGCATCGGCGTCATCACCTCGATGGACGATATCGGCAATATCGTAGTGACCCAGCAGGGGGGCGTGCCGGTGCTGGTGTCGGACGTCGCCAAGGTCCAGATCGGCTACGCGCCCCGGCTCGGTCTTGCAGGCCGTGACGAGCAGACCGACGTCGTCACCGGTATCGTCTTGATGCAGAAACTTGAACGTACCATGGACGTGGTCAGGCGTGTGCGCGCGGCCGTCGAGCGGATCAACACCGACGGATCGCTGCCGCCCGGCGTCAAGATCGTCACGTTCTACGATCGTGGTGACCTCGTCGCGATCACCGTGCGGACGGTACTGCACAATCTGCTGTTCGGTGTTGCCCTGATCTTCCTGATCCAATGGGTGTTTCTCGGTGACCTGCGCTGCGCGCTGATCGTCGCGGCAACGATTCCGGTGGCGCTGCTGCTTGCGGTCATGATCACGGTGATACAAGGGGAGTCCGCGAACCTGCTGTCGGTCGGCGCCATCGACCTCGGCATTATCGTCGACGGGACTGTGATCATGGTCGAGAACATCTTCCGTCATCTCGCCCATCATCACACGCCGCAGCAGCCATCGGATCGTCGCATGAGGCTCCGCGACAAGCTCGGCTGGGTCTTGACGGGTGCAGTCGAGGTCGACAAGGCAATCTTCTTTTCGGTTATCATCACGATCGCAGCCTTCCTGCCGCTTTTCACGATGCAGGGTGTGGAAGGCCAGATCTTCGGGCCGATGGCGCGGACCTATGCCTATGCGTTGCTCGGTGCCGTCATCGCGACCTTCACGGTGACGCCGGTGCTGTCGTCGATCTTGCTGCCGGCGCATGTTCGGGAAGTGGAAACCTTTGTGGTCCGTCGTATCCGCGGTATCTACCAGGCCGTGCTGGTGCGCGCAGTCCGCAGATATCGCCTCTCGGCGGCCGTTGCGGCGTTATTTCTGGTGCTGTGTCTCAGTCTTGGGTTGCGGCTTGGCACCGAATTCCTGCCCAAGCTGGAAGAGGGCAATCTCTGGATCCGGGCCGTGATGCCGCCGACCATCACGCTCGAAGCCGGGATGGATACGGTGGCAAAGATCCGCGCCGTCATCTTGAGCTATCCGCCGGCCCGCACCGTGTTTTCCGAGCAAGGACGCGGCGATGAAGGTACCGATCCCGACGGTGCGTTTCTCGCCGAGTTCTTTGTCCCGCTCCAGCCGCTCGACAAGTGGCCAAAAGGATTGACCAAGGAGCAGATGGTCAAGCAGATGAGCGAGCGGCTCAACCGCGAATTCGTCGGCGTCGATTTCAATTTCTCGCAATACATCCAGGATAATATCGAGGAAGCTGTGTCCGGCGTGAAAGGCGAGAACTCGATCAAGATCTTCGGTAAAGACCTCGTCGAGCTGGAACGGCTGTCCAAGTCAGTGAAGACCGAACTCAGTGCCGTCCGCGGGGTCGCCGACCCCGCCAGTTTCAATCTGCTCGGCCAGCCCAACCTGATCGTTCGGATAGATCGCGCCAAGGCGGCGCGCCACGGCTTCTCGGTCAGCGACATCAATTCCGTCGTCCAGGCCGCGATCGGCGGCCAGGAAGTTTCCAAAGTCTATGAAGGAGAGATGATCTTCGCTCTGACGGTCCGGTTGGCGCCCGAATTCCGCCGCGACGTCGATGCCATCCGCACGATCCCGGTAGCACTTCCGAATCCGGATCCGAAGACGCCAACCGCCTATATTCGGCTTGGCGATCTCGGCGAGGTCAAGCTCGTCAGCGGCGCGGCCTATATCTACCGCGAGAACAGCGAGCGCTTCATCCCGCTGAAATATAGCGTTCGCGACCGTGATCTCGGTTCGACCGTGGTCGAAGCCCAGGAGCGGATCCGGAAAAATGTTCCGATTCCCCAAGGCTACTCGCTCGAATGGTCGGGCGAATACGGCGCCTTGGTCGACGCCAAGAAGAGGCTCGCACTCATCGTGCCCTTGAGCCTGCTTCTGATCCTGATGCTGCTGTATGGCCTGTTCAATTCGATACGGGACAGCCTGCTGGCGTTGTCGGGCATCCCGTTCGCCGTAGCCGGCGGAATTCTCGGGCTCTACATCGCCGGCCTGAATTTCAGTGTATCGGCCGCGGTCGGGTTCATCTCGCTATTCGGCGTGTCAGCCATGGATGGCATCCTGCTGATGTCCTACATCCGCCGTGACATCGAGGCAGGTATGGGGACGGAAGACGCGATCGTCCGCGCCTCCGAAACGCGGATGCGGCAAATCTTCATGACCGGCCTGTCGGCGTGCATCGGATTGGTCCCGGCGGCGATCTCGACCGGGATTGGCTCACAGGTGCAGCAGCCGCTGGCTTGCGTCATCGTCGGCGGGATGCTGCTGTCGCCGATCTGCAGTCTGCTCGTGATCCCGGTGATGGCAAGATTCTGGATGCCGACGATCAAGGAAACCGGACTTGTCCGTGAGGTGGCGGAACACTGATCGTGCGGCACCGGCAGATCGGCAGCGGTCAGCCAGGCTTTGCCTGATAGCCTGCGAGGAATATCCGCGTCGCGCTTTTGACCACCTGCGCGATCCGCTCCGGCGAAGGCGCGGGTGCTGCCTGGAAAATGAACGGCATGAACAGCGACGCCTGACACATCTGCATGAACTGCGTCGCCGCCAGTTGGAAGTCCTCGATCTCAAGATCGCCCGACCTCGTATGTACCTCAAGATAGGCGGCAAGCCTGGCGATGGTCAGCGCTATCACGTTGTTATAGAAGCGCCGGCCGACCTCCGGCATCCGCTCCGCGATCGCCATCACCGTCCGGGTGGCCGATCCGCCGCCCGGCCGGCACAGCAACTGAATGTAGGCCTGCCCGAACTCCATCAGCGTCGTGGTAACGTCGCGCTCGGGGTCGAAATTGAACGCCACCTTGCCCTGCTCGAGAGCTTCCTCCTCGACGATGGCTTCGAACAACCGGTTCTTGTCGTCGAAATAGACGTACAGCGTCCCCTTGGAGACGCCGGCTGACCGCGCGATTTCGCCCATGCTGGCGCCGTCAAAGCCCAGGTCCATGAAGACCTTGCGCGCGCCATCAAGAATCTGACGGCGCTTGGAACTGTCCTCGTCGCCGACCAGGTGGAGAGGGGTGGGATGGGCTGTAATCATTGATTTAGCTTTTCTCGAAGGATTTCAGCGTTCGAAATGCCCCGAAAGGAACTCGCGATCTATCGTCCGATCGTATGATAATATCTTGACCGAACCGTTCGGTCAATGCTAATTTCAAAAACGGGCGACGTTGTGGGGCCGGATTTTGGCTGCGCTTGCATCGCGACATTGCAGTGAGGAGGGCCGGATGGCCGCAGCGAGAGACCAGGCCGCACGGATTATTCGGGCCGAGCCGGACACGGCCGAAGCCACCTTCGTGCGCGACGCTTCCGCGGCCGACTCGCCTCGTCCTCATGGTTCCGAAGAGACGGTTGCACGCCGACCGGCGGAGACGCCGGACCGACCGGCCATCGACAAACCCGGCAGCGCACCAGCTGCTGCCGCTCAATCCGCGGCTCCGAAATCCGGCAAGCGCAAAGTCGTCTTGTTGGGCATCGGCGCATTGCTGGCGCTCGCCGCCGCGGCCTACGGGGTGCATTATGTTTTGGTTGGACGCTTTCTCGTCTCTACCGACGACGCCTATGTGCGCGCCAACAGCACCACGCTCGGCGCCCGGGTGTCTGGCCACATCGCGGCAATTCTTCCCGGCGACAACGTCGTGGTCCGCTCCGGCGACGTGATCTTCAGAATCGACGACGGCGACTATCGCATCGCGGTGGACGCCGCGCGCAGCAAGATCGCCACCCAGCAGGCCACCATCGATCGCATCGGCCGGCAGGCAACCGCGCTGGAAAGCGCGGTCGAGCAGGCCAAGGCACAGCTTGCCTCGGCGGATGCCGCGATGAAGCGTGCCGGCCTCGACTTCGACCGTCAGCAGGCGCTGAGCACCAGGGGATTTGCCTCGCGCGCGACCTTCGAGGTGTCGGAAGCCGGGCGCGATCAGGGCGTGGCGGCGGTCAAATCGGCGCAGGCGGCGTATGATGCGGCGCGCGACAACGTCGAAGTCACCAAAGCGCAGCAGGCCGAGGCCCGCGCGCAGCTTGCGGAACTGCAGACATCCCTCGCCAAGGCCCAGCGCGACCTCGACTTTACCTCGGTGCGCGCGCCGGTCGACGGGACGTTCTCCAACCGCCTGGTCAACACCGGCGACTTCATCCAGGCCGGCCAGCGGCTCGGCAATGTGGTGCCGCTCAACGACGTCTTCATCGATGCCAACTTCAAGGAGACGCAGCTCAAGCGCATCCGCCCGGGTCAGCCGGTGACGATCTCGGTGGACGCCTATGGCCATCGCAAGTTCGCAGGCACCGTCGACAGCATCTCGCCTGCCGCAGGCTCGGTGTTCACGCTGCTGCCGCCGGATAACGCCACCGGCAACTTCACCAAGATCGTGCAGCGGCTTCCGGTTCGCGTGCGCGTGCCGACGGATGTCGCCAGGCAGAACCTGCTGCGCGCGGGCATGTCGGTTTACGTCACGGTGGATACGGTCCAAGGCGCCAAGGATGCCGACAGCGAATCCGATCTCGACTCGCCGACGATGGTTCACCCGCAATAATGTGCCCGTCGGGCGGTGCGCCCGATCGATGTGCACGTCCTGACCTGAGCAGATCATGGCTGATGCCACCACCGCCCCACCGACGATGATGAGCGCCCCCGCGGCGCCGTCCGAGTACGTCGCGCCGCGACGGCTGTTTGCGTTCCTCATCATGGTGTTCGGGATGTTCATGTCGATCCTGGACATCCAGATCGTCTCGGCGTCGCTGGCCGATATCCAGGCCGGTTTGTCGGCGAGTTCGAGCGAGGTGTCGTGGGTCCAGACTTCGTATTTGATCGCGGAAGTGATCGCGATCCCATTGTCCGGATTCCTGTCGCGTGCGCTCGGCACCCGGTTGCTGTTCGCGATTTCCGCTGCCGGCTTCACCATCGCGAGTTTCCTGTGCGGATTTGCCTCGTCGATCGAGCAGATGATCCTCTGGCGTGCGATCCAGGGATTTCTGGGCGCGGGCATGATCCCGACCGTGTTCGCATCGGCCTACACGGTGTTTCCGCGTTCGAAATTCTATATCGTCGGCCCGATCATCGGTCTGGTCGCGACGTTGGCGCCGACCATCGGCCCGACCGTAGGCGGATTCATCACCGACGTACTGTCCTGGCATTGGCTGTTCTTCATCAACATCGTCCCCGGCGTCGCCATCACCGTTGGCGTGCTTGCGCTGGTCGATTTCGATCAGCCGAACTTCAAATTGCTCGACCGCTTCGATTGGTGGGGCCTGATCGCGATGGCGGGGTTTCTGGGTTCGCTCGAATATGTGCTCGAGGAGGGACCGCAATACGAGTGGCTGCAAGATACTTCGGTGGCGGTCTGCGCCACGGTTTGCGCGGTTTCCGCGATCGCCTTCTTCTGGCGCGTGCTGACCGTGGAAGAACCGATCGTCGATATCAGGGCGTTCACCGATCGCAATTTCGGCATCGGCTGCCTGATCTCGTTCTGCATCGGGATCGGCCTTTACGGTCTGACCTACATGTATCCGCGCTATCTCGCCGAGGTGCGCGGCTACAGCGCGCTGATGATCGGCGAGACCATGTTCGTTTCCGGCATCACCATGTTCCTCACCGCGCCGATCGTCGGACGCCTGATGCAAAGGGTCGACATGCGCCTGATCATCGCCACAGGCCTTGTCATCTTCGCGCTCGGCTCCTGGCAGATGACCTGGATTACCCGCGACTACGATTTCTATGAACTGCTGGTGCCGCAGATCCTGCGCGGGATCGGCATGATGTTCGCGATGGTGCCGACCAACAACATCGCGCTCGGGACCTTGGCCCCGGAACGGGTGAAGAACGCGTCGGGGCTGTTTAATCTGACACGCAATCTCGGCGGTGCCGTCGGGTTGGCGGTGATCAATCAGGTGCTGAATGAACGAACCGACCTCCATATCTCGCGGCTGCACGAACGGGTGAATTGGGGCAACGCCACCGCGACCGAAACCCTCAATATGTTCACCCAGCGCCTGCAGGGCATGGGCGATGCCTCGTTGATGGCGATGAAGCAGTTGTCCCAGATCGTTCACCGCCAGGCGGTGGTGATGGGATATGGTGACGCCTTCTTCATGCTGACGCTGTTCTATATCGGCCTTAGTGTGCTGGTCATGCTTTTAAAAAAGCCGGCCGCACTTGCTTCGGCACCCGCGCATTAGCGGCCCAAATCCAAATTTCGCCCGCCGGCCAACTTGCACAATATCCGCGGTGCATTTATAAGCCTCGCATCGTCGCTCGAACCGGGGAGGATTTGCACATGATTTCGATTCGTTCGCAGATCGCGCTCTCGCGTCCGATGCCCATGCTGGACGCCTGTCTCGCCCTTTGAGGGCCGTTTCCGTCAGCATCGATCGGGCCTGACGTCCCGATCCACCTAAGCTCCCAGTAAGCCATCGACATTTCCCTCGACGCTTGCGTTCGGCCATGCCGTCGCGCGTCGACCAACGGAGCCGGCCCGCGCGCGAGCGCAGCCGGATGAGACGATATGAAGGATCTCACCCAAGGCTCCATCGTCGGCCATATCTCGGCCATGGCTCCGCAGATTTTCGCGGGCATGATCATGATGATGCTCTGCGGGCTGATCGATTTGTATTTTGTTTCCGGTCTGGGCGACGCCGCGATTGCCGGCGTCGGCGCTGCCGGCAACGCCGGCTTCCTGATCAATGCCCTGACGCAAGTGCTGAGCGTAGGCACCGTGTCGCTGATTTCGCATGCGGTAGGACGCAAGGACCAGGCCGACGCCAATCTGGTGTTCAATCAATCGCTGGGTTTGTCGGCGGTAGGCACCTTGTTCACGTTGATTGCGGGATGCATGCTGGCACGCAGCTACCTGCGCTCGGTGGCCGTAGACGATGCCGTGATCGAAGCCGGCACCACGTACCTGCTCTGGTTCATGCCTGCGCTCGCGCTGCAATTCGTCGTGCTGGTCATGGCTTCCGCCTTGCGCGGCACCGGCATCGTGCGCCCCACCGTGATCGTGCAGGTCACTACCGTGGTCATCAATATATTGCTGGCGCCGGTTCTGATCGCCGGCTGGGGCACCGGTCTGGCGTTGGGCGTTGCCGGCGCCGGCCTGGCGAGCTCGATCGCGGTCGCGATCGCGGTGGCCATGATGTGGATCTATTTCCACCGCTACGAGCACTATGTCGCCATCAACAGCGCATTGTGGCGTCCGCAACTGGCGCAATGGAAGCGCATATTGAGCATCGGGCTGCCTGCCGGAGGCGAGTTCGCCATCATCTTCGTCAACATGGCGGTGATCTATTATGCGCTCCGGCATTTTGGCGCGGCGGCCCAGGCCGGCTTTGGCATCGGCTCGCGCCTGCTTGGCGTCATTCATATGCCGGGGATATCGATTGCCTTGGCGGCTGGTGCCATCGCCGGGCAGAATTTTGGCGCTGGAAACAGTGAGCGTGTGAGGAGGACGTTCAAGACTGTCTTGCTATTGGTTACCGCGGTGATGATCGGCTTCACGATGATCGCGCAATGGCAGCCGGAGTTCTTGCTCGGCGGCTTTACCGAAGACGCGGAGACGATCGCGGTTGGCGCGCTGTTCCTGCGCATGGTCTCGCTGAACAATGTCGCGCAAGGGGTGAACTTCGTCTGTTCGAGCATGTTTCAGGGACTGGGCAACACCAGGCCGGTGCTGCTCAGCTCAGGCGCTCGGCTGGTGACCTATGCGCTGCCGCTGATCTGGTTGTCCGCAATGCCCGGTTTCCGCATCGAGTACGCCTGGTATTTATCGATTGCGACGACCACGCTCCAGGCGTTGTTGAGTTTGTGGTTGCTGCGCCTGGAGTTCAGGAAACGGCTGGTGCCGGTCATGTAATGAAACCGAGGCCGAGGTCTTCTTGCAAGACCTCGGCGCCGGCATATTGCAAAATCCCCCTGATGCATTTATAAGCAGCGAATTGTCGCTCGAACCGGGGAGGATTTGCATGATTTCGATGTATTCGCAGATCGCGCCCTCGCGTCCGAAGCCAGTATCGGATGCCCGCGTGGCCCTTTGAGGGCCGTTTCCGCCAGCATCGATCGGGCCTGACGTCCCGATCTTCAATAGCTTCCCACTAGTCACTGCCATTTTCAACGACGCTTGCGTTCGGCCATGCCGTCGCTCGCCAACCAACGGAGCCGGCCAGCGCGCCAGCGCAGCCGGATGACGCCATGACCGCTTCTGTCAACAAGCGCCCCGCCGCGATACGCGTGGTGATCCCGTTCGTGTTTCGCCACTGGCTCAATCAGCCGGTGGGTGCTGCGACCGTCGCCGGCGGTTTGCTCGGTGCGACCGCAGCCGACCTGTTCATGCCGCTGTTTTCAGGACATCTGGTCGATGCGGTGACCTTGGGCGCATCCGATCCGGCCGCGCGCCGCGCGGCGTTCACGGCCTTTGGCGCCATCGTGGCGCTGGGGCTGGTCTCGATGACGCTTCGTCTGGTCGGACTGCAGGCGATCGTGCCGTTCACGCTGCGGATCATGTCCGACGTGTCGCGCGACGCCTTCATGCGCGTGCAGCGCTTCTCGACCGACTGGCACGCCAACAGCTTTGCCGGCTCGACCGTGCGCAAGATCACCCGCGGCATGTGGGCGCTCGATCTGCTCAACGACACCATTCTGATGGCGCTATTGCCGTCGCTGGCTGTGTTGCTGGGCTCGATGATCCTGCTCGGATTGCATTGGCCGTCGCTCGGCCTCGTCATCGCGGTTGGTTCGCTGGTCTATGTGTCGATGACGGTGGTGTTCTCGACGCGCTATATCGCGCCGGCGGCGCGCATCTCCAATGCCTGGGACACCAAGGTCGGCGGCACGCTGGCCGATGCCTTGACCTGCAACGCGGTGGTGAAATCGTTCGGCGCCGAAGCGCGCGAGGACGGGCGGCTGGCGCGCGTCATCAGCCGGTGGCGCACCCGCGTGCGCCGGACCTGGCTGCGATATAATTACACCTCTACGGCGCAGCTCACCGTGCTGCTGTTCGTCCGCGCCTCCGTGGTCGGCGGCGCGCTGCTGCTGTGGATCGCAGGCCATGCCTCGCCGGGCGACGTCACCTACGTGCTGACCAGCTATTACATCATCCACGCCTATTTGCGCGACGTCGGCATGCACATCAACAACCTGCAGCGTTCGGTGAACGACATGGAGGAACTTGTCGCTGTTCACGACGAGGCGATCGGCATTGCCGACGCGGCTGACGCGCAGCCGATCAGCGTCCACAGCGGACGCATCGTGTTCGAGGATGTGACATTCCTTTACGGCGGTCATCGTATTGCGCTGTACGACGGGCTGTCGGTGGACATCCGCGCCGGCGAACGCGTCGGGCTCGTCGGCCGCTCCGGCTCCGGCAAGACCACCTTCGTCAAGCTGGTGCAGCGGCTTTACGACGTCAGCGGCGGACGGATCCTGATCGACGGTCAGGATATCGCTCAGGCGACGCAGCATTCGCTGCGCAGCCAGATCGCGATCGTGCAGCAGGATCCGATCCTGTTTCACCGGTCGCTGGCCGAGAACATCGCCTATGGCCGGCCGGGCGCCAGCATGGCGGCGATCGAGCAGGCCGCGCGTCTCGCCAATGCGCATGAGTTCATCCTGCGGCTGCCGAAGGGCTACGGCACGCTGGTCGGCGAACGCGGCGTCAAGCTGTCGGGCGGCGAGCGGCAGCGCGTCGCTCTGGCGCGCGCGTTTCTCGCCGACGCGCCGGTTTTGATCCTCGACGAGGCGACGTCGAGCCTCGATTCCGAATCGGAGGCCTTGATCCAGCAGGCGATGGAGCGGCTGATGAAGGGACGCACCTCGATCGTGATCGCGCACCGGCTGTCGACGGTGCGCAGCCTCGACCGGATTCTGGTGTTCGACCGCGGCGAGATCGTCGAGCAGGGCACCCATGGCGCGCTCGCCACCCGGACGGGAGGAATCTATCGCGGGCTGTTCGAGCGTCAGGCCACGGAATTTGGTCGCGCTTCGGCGGCGGGGTGAGGGCGGCAAGTCAGTCATTCCGGGTTCGCATCTGCGGCCCCGG
>WNGG01004461.1_pt1 | contig 15683 bp, 10 predicted proteins | sample 5400661 | NCBI WGS metagenome assembly WNGG01 (sample SAMN13153372, study PRJNA577476) | soil metagenome | isolation source: 100 cm soil or saprolite under Garry oak tree replicate 1 | place: USA:California | collected 2016-06-15
GATGAAACGTCAGGAGCACTTCCAGGCCGCGTTGTTCGATGCGTTCGAGGAAGAGTTGATGGGCCAGGAGTTTGAGTTCGATCACCAGCAGGAGTCGCTCCACTGCCGGCGGTGGTGTGCCAAAACGGTCCTGGAGCTCCTGACGGAGGGCGGCCAGGGCGGCTGGCTCCGTGCACCCGGCGCAGCGCCGGTAGATCTCCAGACGCTGCGCCTCACTGTCCACATACGTCTCTGGGAGGTAGCCCTGCACCTCCAGGCGGAGTTCAGGTTCAATACGCGGTAGGACGTCTTCCCCGCGCACAGTACGGATGGCCTCCCCCAACATCTGACAGTACAAATCGAACCCTACACTGGCAATGTGTCCTGACTGTTGTGGCCCGAGGAGGTTCCCAGCCCCACGGATCTCGAGGTCGCGCGAGGCGAGGTGGAAGCCGGCGCCGAGTTCGCTAAACTCCTCGAGGGCTTCGATGCGCTTGCGGGCCGTCTCTGAAAGCAGGAGGTCGCCAGGAATGAGCAGGTAGGCATAGGCCTGCTGCACACTCCGTCCGACGCGTCCACGCAGCTGATAGAGCTGGGCCAGGCCAAACGTCTCAGCGTGATTGATGATGATGGTATTGGTGCTGGGGATATCAAGGCCAGACTCAATGATCGTGGTACACAACAGCAGGTCGAAGCGGCGTTCTAGAAACTGCACCATCATGGCTTCCAGCCGCCGCTCAGGCATCTGCCCGTGGGCCATGCCAATGCGACACTCGGGGACAAGCCGGAGGAGCAGAGCCTGCATGGCGGGGAGCGTCTCAATACGATTGTGCACAAAAAATATCTGACCGCCACGGGCCAGTTCATCTCTGATGGCCCGTACGATGGTCTCCTCAGCGTAGGGCGTCACCATGGTCTGGATGGCACTCCGCCCTTCCGGCGGCGTGGCAATGATGCTGGAATCACGCAGCCCAACGAGCGACATGTGCAAGGAACGTGGAATGGGGGTAGCAGTCAGCATCAGCACGTCGACCTGGTGACTGAGGCGTTTGATTTTTTCTTTGTGGGCGACGCCAAAACGGTGCTCATCGTCCACCACCAGGAGTCCTAAGGCCTTAAAGTGGACGTCTTTTTGTAACAGACGGTGCGTGCCAATGACGATGTCCACCGTGCCCTGGCGCAGCCCATCGAGGGTCTGTTGTTGTTCCTTGCGACTGCGGAGCCGGCTAAGAATATCAATCTGTACCGGATAGGAGGCAAAACGCCGCTGAAACGTGTCGTAATGTTGCTGGGCCAATACGGTCGTGGGCACCAAGACCGCCACTTGCTTGTGGTCATAGACCGCTTTGAATGCCGCCCGCATGGCCACCTCGGTCTTGCCGTAGCCCACGTCGCCACACACCAGCCGTTCCATAGGGCGGGGGCGCTCCATGTCCGCCAGGACCTCCTGAATCGCCCGCAGTTGGTCCTCCGTTTCGACGTACTCAAAGCCGCTTTCAAACTCGTGATGCAGCGCCTCCTCGGGTGCAAAGCTATAGCCAGGGTGCATCTGGCGCGCCGCATGGAGTTGTACGAGGTCTGCGGCCATAGCAAAGAGCGCCGCTTTGACACGCTCCTTGGTGCGCGTCCAGGCCACGCCGCCAAGGCGATCGAGATGGTCGTTGGCGCTCTCACCGGCGGTGTACTTTTGCACCATGCTGAGGCGATAGGAGGGCACATACAGCTTGGCCCCTTCCGCATACTCCAGCTCCATGAACTCCCCGCCCTCGTGCGCGATATCGAGGAACGTCATGCCGCGATATCGTCCCACCCCATAGTCGATGTGCACGATACGGTCGCCGGGACGGAGGGTGGCAAAGTCGTTCAGGAACTGTGGGCGCCGACGCGCGGTCGCGGGCGAATCCTGTTTCTTGTCGCCAAAAATATCGGCGTGACGCAGGACCACCAGACGCATCTCGGGCCAGACGAATCCCTGGCTGAGCTGGCCAACGCTCACCAACAGCGCCCCGGGCTGCAGGCCGTCGTCGGAGAGGCAGGCGCTGCTGGTGGCGATGGAGCGGCTGCCAAGCTCATACGACTCCAACAGGGCTTGCATGCGTCGCACTTCGAGGGCGGAATGGCACAGCACCAGGATACACAACCCCGTGGCCTGCCACTGGCGGACCTGGGTGATGAAGCGGTCCAGTCCCCCGAAGAACTGCGGGACACCGTGTGGCCGCAGGACGGTTACGGGGTGTGCCGTGTCTGGCGTGTCATACCGCATCATGGCGACATCGATACAGTCCTGCAGCTGCTGCGCCAGGGCGGCATCGGCCATCAGGTAGGTCTCGGGGAGCGGCACTACGGTCTCACCCAGGAGCATGGCGTCCGGGGGTGGGAGCTGGGACAAGGTGAGGGAGATGCCCTCAACATCGACAGCACAGAGGAGGCCAGTCGCCGGCAGGTAGGTCATGGGGTTGCACAGTGCCCCATAAAAAAACTGTTCCACGCCCCACGGCCAGACACTTGGGAACTGCTGCCATCCTTCGAGGGTGGCAGTAATTGCGGACTCCGGCCATCCCTGCGTCGCTAAATAGTCACGCAGACGTGCCCAGCCATGCGCCTGCTCCAACGGTTGCCGGCCGAGGGGAAACATGGGTGCGATGACCACCGTCTGGAACGTCGCAGTGGAGGTTTGTGATTGCACATCGAAGGCCCGGATCGATTCGACATCATCGCCGAAAAACTCCATGCGTACCGGTTGCGTTTGACCTGGCGAGAACAGATCGAGGATGCCTCCACGTAAAGCAAACTCCCCCACGGTCTCGACCATCGAGACACGGCGATAGCCACGCTCCACCAGCGCTGTGGCTAAGCCTGACAAGGGGAAAGAGGCGCCGATACACACCTGGAGCGGGCAGGACTGGAGATGCTGGGGAGGCATCACACTGTAGCGTAGAGACTCTACAGCGGTGACGACCACCACAGGGTCCTCACCCAGGAGGCGCCAGAGTGGTTGATAACACGAGAGGGCTCGTTGCTGCTGCACAGCGACCGCATCAGCAGAGGCAGGAGGCCGGTGCACGTAGCGACAGACAACGCTCTCCAACCCCTGCCAGCGCGGTGGCGTGTCAGGCATGCCAGCCAGGCAGCATTGCAGATCGTCGTACAGCAGGTCACGCTGCTGTGCGTCAGGCGTCACCACGAACAGCGACGCACCGCGCTCGACGAACAGGCGTGCGAGGAAATAGGCTTTCGCGCCTGCGGTGATACCACCTACCGTCAGGAGCGGTCGCTGCATCGCGGCGTGCCGCTGCTGGAGATCGTCAAACAGCCTCACCATCTCCTATTCGACAACACCGGCGAGCTTAAAGATCGGCAGGTACATGGCCACAACCATCCCACCAATGATCGTACCAATGAATACCATGAGCACGGGCTCCATCAGTTTGGTCAGCGCGCTGACCGCCGTATCCACTTCCTGGTCATAAAAATCGGCAATCTTGTTGAGCATGGTGTCGAGCGCACCAGCGTTCTCACCCACCTCGATCATCTGCACCACCATAGGTGGGAAAATGGCCTGCCGGCCTAAAGGCTCAGCAATCGTCTGCCCCTCCTTGATGGCGCTAATGATGGACAACACTGCTCCTTCCACCACTTTGTTGCCAGCGGTACGGGCAGTGATCTGCAGACCATCAATGATCGGCACCCCACTGCTGACGAGGGTCCCGAGCGTGCGCGTAAAGTTCGCCACCGCGACCTTCTGGATGAGGGGACCGAACACCGGCAACTTGAGCACGAGTGAGTCTACCATGAGTTTACCACGCTCGATGCGGTAGAAACGTTTGAAGAGCCAGATCAGCGCGACCACGAGGGGGACGGCATACAGGATGTAAGCTTTGACCAGATCGCTCAGAAACATGACAAACCGCGTCGGTGCCGGGAGCGTCGCGCCAAAACTCGAAAACATCTCGGCAAAGACCGGAATGACATAGAGCAGCAGAAACACCACGACAAGAATCGCAATGCCGATAATCACCACCGGGTAGATCATCGCCCCCTTCACTGCGCTTTTCAGAGCCGCGGCCTTCTCCATATAGGTCGCCAGACGCGCCAGAATCGTATCGAGCATGCCGCCGGCCTCGCCGGCCTCGACCATATTCACATAGAAGTCACTATAGACCTTGGGGTGCTTGCGGAGTGCGTCCGCGAAACCATCGCCGGACTCAACGTCCGTTTTGATCTGACCAATCACCTTGGCAAACTCTTTCTTCTCGGCCTGCCTGGCCAGGATCCCCAGGCACTGTACCAGAGGCAATCCGGCATCGATCATGGTCGCACACTGCCTGGTGAAGATCACCACATCAGACTCTTTGATCTTGCCTCCAAAGCCTGGGATGGTGAGCTGAATATCTTTCGGCTTCGCCCTGATCGACGTCACCAGAATCTGCCGCTGCCGGAGCACAGTAGTGGCTGCGGCGCGGTCAGTGGCCTCGATCTCGCCTCTCTGCGCCACGCCAGCGCGGGTTTTACCAGTATACCTAAAGACAGCCATAGCCTTCCCTCCTTAAGGCCCTTCCGCCCGCTGCTCTCTCTGGCTCGCCGACGATGCGGTGGCAAAAAAGGGTTGCAGCAGACGGCGTACAGCCTCCACTGGAAACGGCAAACCTGTCCAGATCTGAAAAGCTGCCGCACCCTGGCCAATCAGCATGTCGAGACCCGGGATGACCGTGGCTCCACCACGGCGTGCCGCATGCAGCAGCGGCGTGTACAAGGGACGATAGACGAGATCGTAGACGACCTGGCCAGGGCGAAAGCACGTGTCAGGCAGTAATGCCCCGCCGGCGTCATGCAACCCCACGGACGTGGCATTGACCAGCAGTCCACTCTGCCTCGCCACCCTGGCGGCCTCCGCCAACGGCACCGCACGCACCTGCGCCCCTGGAAAGGACTCCTGCAGCATGGCAACGAGACGCTCAGCACGCGCCTGCGTACGATTGGCCAGCATCAACACCGGGCACCCGGCTGCCAACAGGGCCATCGCCACAGCGCGTGCCGCTCCACCAGCTCCCAACAGGCACGTAACGATCTCTGTCAACGGTAGGTGGAGGGCACGCAGTGGCTGGAGGAACCCTTCACCATCGGTATTATAGCCAATCGTTCTGCCATCCCGAACGTGCACCGTATTCACCGCCCCAATGGCACGCGCGGTGGCCGACACTTCGTCGACATACGCCACGATTGCCTCCTTATGCGGAATCGTCACATTGAATCCGCCGACCCCCAGGGCGAGAGCGCCGGCCACTGCCTGAGCAAGCTGCGCCGGCGGGACGGGAAAAGGCAAATAGACACAGTTGAGGTTATGCTGTCGAAAGGCAAAGGTATGCATCACGGGTGACAGCGAATGCGTCACCGGATGGCCCATGATACCGTAGAGACGTGTCGTTCCACTAATAGCAAGAGGGATTCCCTCGGCAGGCGACATCAACACTATCTTTCTTGCCAGCGCGTCCACTTAACGCAAGAGCGCGCGCGTCAGCAGCATATCCCGCATGACATTGCCCCGCCCTGACTGCAGCGGGATGTCCTGTCCATTCAAGGCCAGTCGTGTACCCCGCACATTCCCAACGGTGAGCCGAAAGCGCTCATGCGCCTCCCATTGTACGCTCTTGCCGGAGGTGAGGAGCAGCGTAAGCGGCTTGTCCCCATCAATTGCGATCCGTAACCAGGTATCTGCCACGGCTCTGGCTTGTAAGACCAGCGGGCCTGGGCTTTCAGCGCCACCTGCCTCCCCGGCTTTCGAGGTCGCCGGGGCTGGACTCGCAGTGGGGAGTGAGGCGGCTTCAGAAGTCCCCAACGTCGTCAGGCTTGGTCCCTGCGCGACCCGTGCGGAGACCGCCGGCGATGTCTGCCCTCCAGCCACGGCCACTCCGGCAGGCTCAGGCTGTGGGACAACAGGCGCAGCTGCTGTTGCGGAATCTGTCGTATCCTCCGCAATCCCAGGCAACAACGCAGGAAAAGATGCCACCGTCCCTCGCGCTTGCTGGCCGCGTCGCAGCTCGTGCACCATCAATCCCGTGATCAGACCAAACACCGCCAGAAACACACCCAGGCGCGTGAGATGCCCACGTTGGGGGGACAGCGTCGGCGCCGTCACAGGCCGTCGCACGATGTCAGGAGGCTCGGGCGCACGCTGCAACGACCGATAGGCCGTCAGCACTTCCTCGGGATCCATGGCGCAGTATTGCGCATACGCCCGCAAGAATCCTACCACAAAGGGAGCGGCGGGCAGTTGGTCATACGCATCGTGTTCGAGGGCTTCGAGGAATTTGAGTTGGATCTTGGTTGTGGCAGCGATGTCCTGCAGCGACACCTGTTGCCGTTCACGCTCCTGGCGTAGATAGCTACCTAGGGAGTCATAATCAACTAGCATACCACCCTCCCGCTCAGGGGGTAAGAGATTTGAGTTGCTCCCGTAAATCAGCGGCTATATCACTTCCAGGAGCAAGTGCAATAACCCGCTCGAAAACAAGCCGAGCCTCATCTTTCCGCCCCTCTTCCAGGAGGACGTTGCCGAGCCCGAGGTAGGCATCGACATAGGCAGGTCGGAAACGGATGGCCTCACGGAATTCCCGGATGGCTTCAGCACGCCGTCCGAGGCCAGTATAGGCGAGCCCAAGATTATGGTGCCCCTCCGGTAGATTCGCCTGATAGTCAAGAGCTTTACGAAAGTGCTCTGCTGCCTGGACAAAGGCCCCTTTGTTCAGATACGCGATACCAATATTGGTATGCGCCCGGGCTGGTTGGTCATATCCAGGGACCTGCAGGGCACGCTGGGCCATCGCTATCGCCTCATCCGGGCGCCCACTCAGCAGGAGGGCAGTACTGTAATTCACCAAGACAGACGGCGGGGCGTCTGCCTGCCGAAGCGCCATACGATACGCTTCTTCGGCAAGCTGAAGGCGGGTGCGATTCAATGTCCCCGGTGCCTGATAGACCTGCGCCTCATGGATCCACGCCAGACACTCCAGATACCGCGCATCGTCCGGCTGTAAAGCCAGCGCCTTGCGGATTTCCTGCTCTGCCATGACGTAGGATGCATTGCTCAAGTACGACTGCGCCAGGCGATAATGATCATCAGCCTGGATATGTACGCGACCAGAAGATGCACATCCCACCGCAATGTGCGTGACCACCCCAAGCCATAGGAACCATACCATGCCAACACGACGCCGGACCACCTTCATCCCCACACATCCTCGCAGGCATTCGCAGCTTCGCGCTAGCCCCTCCATCCCCATCCCTTGCGGATTGTGACACCGCTACTAGCGGCGATTGTTTATAACAAAGCGTGTCCGCTTTGTCAATCCGGTGTGCGCCAGGTCACACCTGGCGTCCACCAACCCAGGCCATGGGAGCAATGTCCTGCCTCATGGCCTGCAAGGGGTGTGGTGTCAGTGGTTGTGGACCGTTGCACAGGGACTGGGCAGGGTACGGACGGACTTCCGCTCACGAGAGTTGTCACGAGCGACCTGTCGAGGCTAACCCTAACGCCTCTATACTCATCTCACGGAGCTTAAACTTCTGCACCTTGCCGCTGGAGGTCATGGGATACTCTTGCATCCACAGCACATAACGCGGTATTTTAAAACTGGCGATCTGGCCACGACAAACCGCCAGCAACTCTTCTGATGCCACCTGGGCCCCCGGTTTGAGGATCACACAGGCGCAAGCCACTTCCTGCAAGCGCGCATCAGGGACGCCCACGACTTTGACCTGGCTCACTGCAGGATGTGGTAACAGCAGGGCCTCGACCTCGACGGGATCGACGTTTTCTCCGCCGACCTTCAACATCTCCTTGTAGCGCCCGAGAAAACGGATGGTGCCGTCCTCCCGCATGCTCGCCATGTCGCCGCTGTGCAGCCAGCCCTCGGCATCGATCGCCTGGGCGGTCTCGGCGGGTTTTTTGTAATAGCCCTGCATCACCCCATAGCCGCAGCAGCAGAGCTCCCCAGGCATGTCAGGGGGGACAAGGCGTCCAGTCCCTGGGTCGATAATCTTGAACTCGTAGCCGGGTAGCGCTGCACCTGAGGCCAGACAGCGGTCGTCCTCGGCGTCGGTGGGATAGCCCAACGCGGCCCCCACGCCGACCTCGGTCATCCCCCAACCACTCACCGTGGGGCACAAGAGACGCTGCGCCTGGCGTGCCACTGGTGCACTACTCGCCAGCCCGGCCGCCAACAGCCCAATACGGAGACTGGAGCGGTCCGTCTGGGCATAGTCCGGATGTGCCATGAGGTCGTGAAAATGCGTATCGAAGCCGTGGAGCATGGTGGCGCGCTCGCTGGCCATGAGGCGCAGGGCGGCGCCAGGCTCGAACTGTTCCATGAGCACCTGCCGGGCACCGGTGACCACGGACATCAAAGGCCCTTCATAGAGTCCAAAGGCGTGGAACAGGGGCAGATACATGAGGATCACGTCCGTCGCCCGCACGGCCATGCGATTGGCCTCGTCTGTGATGTTCCGGAGGACGTTATGGTTGTGCATCACCCCTTTAGGAAAACCCGTGGTGCCTGAGGTGTACAGGATGAGCGTGGTCGCATCAGGATCCACTGCCCGTTGGCGGGCGTGCAACTGGGCGGCAGACACGCCCTCTCCCGCCGCCACCACGTCCTTCCAGCACAGGGTGCCACGATAGGACTGTGGGCTGACGACGATCACACGCCGCAGTGCAGGAAAGGCAGTGCTGCGCAGCGTTTGAGGATCAGGACAGGTGTCAAGCTCCGGGATCAACTCTCGGACCATGTCGAGATAACCAATGGGCCCAGAGTGATCGACCGTGATCAGCGTGGTACTGTCTGATTGACGGAGCACGTACTCGAGGTCCGTGACCCGGAAACGCGTGTTAATCGGCACCAACACCGCCCCAATCTTGGCCACGGCAAACATGGCGTGCAACCATTCCGGCCGGTTGGGGAGCCACAGCGACACTTTCTCACCCGGCTGCACGCCATATTGCATCAACTCACGTGCGGCCCGATCACAGTCGGCCTGCAGATCCTGAAAGCTCCAACGCCGTCCAGCAAAGGTCAACGCCTCACGTGTGCGAAAACGCACCACAGCACGGTCCAACGTCGCACCAATGGTCACTTTCTCAAACCAGTTGCCCATGCTCCTCTCCAACCAGCAGCGTGTAGCGCTTACCCATCCTCGCGTGTGAGCGCTGCGGCAAAGAGATCCGCATCCCACGCGGTTCCTAGAAAATGGTCGCGCAGGTCTTCGAGGCGTTCTCCTAAAGCGCTATGCCAGTACTGCCGCAGCTGCTCCCCGGCGTCAGGATTGCGAAACCAATCCTCGGCATACTGTTCGCATAATACCCTCTGCAGGGCAGACGTGAGACTCCAGCCACGCAGGGTCGTCAGGGTCGTATAGTCCCAATCCCAATCGAGGAGGTAATACTCCTGGGGATAATCGACATGACAGGCATCCATCATGATGTCGCGATACGCTTCCGCCGCCCCGGCCAGCGAGTTGGTGGTATAGAGATGGCGCGTGTAGAGAAAACGGCCCAGGTGCCGCCGCAGACGGTACAAGCGGTCGAGACGTCGCCAGGCGGTATAATTTTGGTCAACGCTGACCCCGAAGTAGTGGTGTAACCACCTCGGCTCAGCTACGAGTTCCGCCAACAGCTGGGCGTTGCTCTCGAGGAGGGCGGGGTCACCGAGCACACGACTGCTCAGGGGCAGGTCAGGTGATGTGTAGGCCCACAGCAAGGCGCGTCCGCTGGCGCTGGCGAAGGCTTCAGCGCCCTTGAGACCACCCACCTGGGCATAGCTCAAGATAATTTCGTCCGGGATGTGCAAGGCCAGCGCCGCTGGCGGACCGAAAGACGCGGCCCGTTCACGCCACGCCAAGCGACCATCGACGTAGGGATCAAGCCCCAGAGCGCGTAGACACGCCCGCAGGCCCGGTACCACAGTGCCAGGTTGATAATACGCCTGATATTCGGGAAAGGTAAACAGGGCCAGAATATCGTGACGGCGGAGTTGGCCAGGCGGGAGACGCAAACGCCGCCGTACCGCCCAGGTCAGGAGGTCCGCATAGACCTGTCGAGTGTGGTCTAATATCTGCGTGGCGACGTCCTGATAGGTCGCTGGCTCCGCTGGCATGATGGCGCTCCAGAGCGCCTCAGGGGCGGCGTAGCCAAGGGGCTCGGCGACCGCAGTGAGGGCTTTGAACTGGGCCTCGAACAGCTCATTGAGCGCCCCAAGCTGCAGGACCACCGCCGCTTCAATCACGGCCCGACGCTCACGACGTGTCTCCGTGGCCATGGCGGCGAAACTGGCGCGCAGCGGTATGGATTCCTCATCGACCAGGCAGACGGTCGTGCGCTGCTGTGCCTGGATCTCACGCTGCATAGGCAACAGGGCGCTGCGCACGTGCATGGCCAGCGCCCAGGCACGCAGGCGTGTGAGAGTCCCCTGGTGTGACGCTGGCGCCGCAGTGAGCTGACTCTGGAGCGCCTCGAGCGTGGCCGTCGTATAGGCCTCTCCCCTGTGTGCCATGGCCTCTGCCAGGCGTGCATCGCGCGTATCACCGGGCGGTGTATCGAGGTGAATCAAGGCGACATCGCGCTGATAAGCCGCGCCGGCCTGGACCAGGTGCTCTGGGATGTTGTGCACCGCCATAGGTCTGCTCGCTTCCCGTTACACGCGGCCTCCTGCAATGGCCGGAATGATGGCCAGGGCATCGCCATCTTTCAGGGCAGTCTTCTCCCCATCCATGAAGCGGATGTCCTCATCATTGAGGTAAAAGTTGATGAACTTCCGGATGCTGCCCCGCTCATCACACAAGCGCTCCCGGATACCGGGAAAATGCTCCTCCAAATTGTCCAGAACGTCTGCCACTGTTGCCCCTTGCGCCGGCACTTCGCTCTGGTTCTTGGTGAACTTCTGCAAGGGCGTAGGAATGTGTACCACAATGGCCATCGTAGCCTCTCCTTTCGTCAGAGGATGCCGCAGACGGGTGGATAGCATAGAGATAGGCCGGGCTGAGGCCCCAGCGCTCGCACAGTGGATAGGAATTTTAAAGCATGTTTTCCTCGGTGTCTACCCGGAGCCGAGGTGGCCATGGTACGGGCGAACTCGGGTTCGTCGTCCGACAGCAAGAAAACACATTGCGGAAATCTCTGCCAGGTTGTAATCTGGCAGGAAGCTTGTCGATTGGAGGAGGGCATGCACAGGGCTTGCAGCAAGAGACACCGAGGGGGGACGACCAGCGACACGCTGCTGCGTGTCGTCCTCGTCCAGCGTCGCCATGCCGCCGTGCCCTCTGCCCTCAACTCTGTTGACTATGCGGCGAGCGGCGAGCCGATTGGGTGGGAGATCACGGCACTGCACCAGGTCACCATTGCCCAGGTCAATGCCGTGCTCACACGTTTGGGGCTTGCGGCCATGGCCCCCGAAAAATTGGCGCCACTCCATGCCGCCTAGGCGATGGACGGCCTAGTGCGAACTGTCGTTACAGATGGGACGCAACCCCCAGCGCACCCGCCAGTGCCCTGGTTAAAAAACGTACTGCGGATTGACGACGATCTCTCCCTGTTGGCGCAGTTTCTGATATTGCGCATGCACGAACTGCTGGAATGCCAACGCTGCCTGTTGCCGTTTCTGCTCGAGCAGTTTTTGGCGATACTCCGGCTTGCCTGTCACATACGCCTGCATATCAGCCGGCTGGCGTTCCATCACCTGGATCACAAAATGCCGCATGCTGTCATGCGCAGCGCCCGCGTCGCCCACCTGCAGCCCAAAAGCCACACGGCCGAAGTCAACCTGCTGTCCAAGTTGGGGGATGGGGTCACGACGTTTCAACAGGCCCGTCTCCACCACCTGTATGGACAGTCCAGCAGCCAGGTCAGCCAGCGGCGTGCCCGTCCGTACCTTGGTGGCCCAATCCTCCGCCTGTTGCTGGGCCAGTTCGTTACTTTTCTGGAGTCGCAGCTCCTGGGTGACGCGCTCTTGCACGGCACTGAATTCCTGAATCATAGCTGGGTGGATCGCTGCAGTCTGAAAAACGTAGGACGTCCCATCCTGCCCCTGCAGGGTATCCACGCCGAGTTCGGGCAGGGCAAAAACGCGCTTGACGAGGTCGGGAACGTTCTCGAGCCCTTCTGCCTGTCCGGTGGCAGCGATAAATGGGGTCGTCACGACCTCCAGCTCATGCTGTTGAGCCAGGGCAGCAAACTGCTGTGGATTCGCCTCCAGGGCGGTCAACAGATCATCCACAAAGGCCGCCACAGCATCGCGTGCTTTGTCCTGCCGGAGTTTGTCTCTGACCTCTTGTTCGACCTCGGCGAGGGGCTTTATTGCTGCCTCATGCTTGTCTTCGACACGCAGGATATGCCACCCAAAGGGGCTACGCACCAACTCGCTGAGTTGCCCCACCGGGAGCGAGAAGGCCGCGTCCTCAAACGGCTGCACCATTTGCCCACGCGGGAAATAGCCTAGATCTCCACCCTTGGCAGCCGTCGCCGTATCTTCCGAGTGCTGCTGCGCCAGGGTGGCGAAATCCTCGCCATTACGCAACGAAGTCAAAAGCGCTTCAGCGCGCGTACGGGCTTGCTCCTCTTGTTCCGCTGAGGCGGACGGCGTAACTTGCACCAGGATATGCCGCGCGCGCACCTGCTCCGGGCGCTGGAACGCCTCACTATGGCGCGCATAGTAGTCGCTGATCTCCTCTGACGTCGGATCATCATGCTGGGTAAAGCGCTGGAGAGGAATTGCGACATAGCGTATTTGCCGTTGCTCTGGCTCCCGGTAGCCCTCTTTATGGGCCTCGTAGTAGGCTTGGAGTTCCTCGTCCGTCATGGTCACCTGGGCCTCGAACAGTGACGCCGGCAGTATCACATACCGTACCGCGGCCTGTTCATGGTCGCGACGATAGGCCTGTTCGACCTCAGCGTCCGTCACCTGGACGCCCGCCGTAAAGAGGGTGGAGACCTTTTGCAACAAGAGCTCCCGTTGCTGTTCGGCCTCAAACTGACGCGGCGCCACGGGTGGGACCTGGCTGCGCAAGACGAGTTGATAGCGGGCTGGACTGAACTGCCCGTGCTCCTGGAAAGGGGCCATGCCGGCGATGTAATCGTACAGCTCCTGCTCCGTCACCACCACACCGTATTGCTGGGCCAGGCGCAAGAGGATAGCCCGGGTCGCCAGCTGTTCGAGGGCCATCTCACGGAAGTTAAAGCGTTCGTTGAGGTCCACAGTAGACTGGGTACGGAAGATAGCCCGATAGCGCTGCTGCAGCGCATTGTACATACGCTGGAAGTCGCGCACGTTGACCGGCTGGCCAAAAATCGTCGCCACTTCCGAGCGTGTCGGACCACCGCTGGAACGCACTCCCCACTGATAGAAAATCGTCACTACAAAGGCCAATACCACAGCCCCGAGGACCCCCTTAATAAACCAGGTCTGGGCCTCGCGCATCCATTGTAACATCTGCTTCCCCTACAGCACGCCCGTGCGGGCACTCGACGGTTAGACCACCCACTCCCCGTGTTCATTCTAGAAAATGACACAAATTTTGCAACTACAACCCCTGTCGGCCCGTGCCGGCAGCAGCGCACATTCGCATTGTCAACCGCTCCGTTTCTGGCTATAGTTGGGATACTCTAGTGCTGCGCACCGCAATTGCCCCGCCAGTTTGGCGGGGTGGATCGCCCGCTATTTTGCGAGTGTATCGGGCATAGAAACTGGTGGAGAATTTACGCCGTGCTCCACTAGTCAGAGATCGAAAACGTCACGGACCCTCGCCAGGGAGACAGAGGCGTTGGTGCTTAATTCGCTGTATGGACTCTTTTCTAGCGATCTGGCTATCGACCTCGGGACGGCCAACACCCTGGTCTATATGGCCGGGAAAGGGGTGGTGCTGCGTGAGCCGTCCGTGGTCGCCGTGCACCGGGACTCCAAGCAGGTGCTGGCGGTTGGCATGGCGGCCAAGCGCATGCTGGGACGTACCCCGGGCAGCATTGTGGCCATCCGCCCTATGAAGGACGGGGTCATCGCCAATTTTGAAATTACCGAAGCGATGCTGAAATATTTTATCACCGAGGTGCATAACCGCCGCACATTGGTGCGTCCACGCATTGTTATTGGTGTGCCGTCCGGCATCACCCAGGTCGAAAAACGTGCCGTGCGCGATTCGGCGGAATCAGCCGGAGCGCGCGAAGTGTATCTCATCGAGGAGCCGATGGCAGCCGCCATCGGTGTGGGACTGCCCATTCAAGAACCCTCTGGGAACATGATCGTCGACATTGGGGGCGGCACCACAGAAGTCGCGGTGATTTCCCTCTCTGGGATTGTCTACAGCCGGTCGATGCGCACCGGCGGCGATGTCATGGACGAGATGATCGTGAATTATATCAAGCGCAAATACAATCTGCTCATCGGTGAGCGCACGGGTGAGGAGATCAAGGTCCGTTTGGGCTCAGCCGTCCCCGTCGGAGAAGCGCTCACCCTGGAGGTCAAGGGGCGCGATTTGGTGGCGGGGATTCCGAAAACCCTCCTGATCAATGACGAGGAGATTCGCGAGGCGCTGACCGAACCGGTGGGGAACATTGTGGAGACGGTGCGTATTGCGCTGGAACGGACGCCACCGGAACTGGCGGCAGACATCATCGACAAAGGCATCGTGCTGGCGGGTGGAGGCGCGCTGTTGCGCGGTTTGGACGTGCTCCTGCGCGAAGAAACCGGCTTGCCGGTGGCGATTGCCGAGGACGCCTTGTCCGCTGTGGTCCTGGGGGCTGGTCGCCTGCTGGACGAGTTAGATTTGCTGCGCCAAGTCTCCGTCTAAATGAGACCTGGGAATGTGCCCCTGTCGTGCATGGATAGGGCTATGGCGTCCGGTCTACGCGGTGGGTAGGTCACTCCAGGCGTGGCCCATGCATGGGTGTGTGTGACGGTGGGCACAGAAACGATGAAAGCTCTGGCAGAGCGCTGGAAACCCATCGCCCTCCTCCTCTGTTTGATTTTGCTGGCACTGGCGCTGACCACGTTCAAAACGCGTGTGGCGCCTCAGACGTCGCTGTTGGAAAGTGCAGCCCTCTCGGTGGTGATGCCGCTGCAGCAAGTGATTGCGAGTGTGGCGCAACGTCTCAGCGGCCTCTGGCAGGGCTATATCAACCTCGTGCAGGTCCGTCAAGAGAATCTGCGCCTGCAGCGCCAGGTGGACGTGCTGCGAGGACAACTCACGCACTACCAGGAAGCCTACCTGCAGCAGCAACGCCTGCGCGAGCTGCTGGGCTTTCGCTCGTTGACCTTTCCGCAAGCGGTGGTGGCCGAAGTGGTCGGTATTGATCCCAGTCCGTGGTCGGAAGTGGTGACCATGAACAAAGGCAGCCGTGATGGCCTGCGCAAGGATATCGCGGTGGTGACCCATCAGGGCCTGGTAGGGCGTACTATCGAGGTGGCACCGTACTATGCCACCGTGCTCTTGGTGACGGATCGCCGTAGTGCGGTGGATGCCTTCATCCAACGCACCCGCGCCCGGGGCATTGTCGTGGGGAAGTCACGTCGCCTGTGCGAATTGCGCTACGTTGATCTCCATGCCGATATTCAAGTAGGGGACACGGTCGTGGCCTCCGGTTTAGGGGAAGTCTATCCCAAGGGTCTGTTGATCGGCACGGTGGCTGCCGTACATCAAAAACCGCATGGTCTCTTCCATGAAGT
>WNGG01006553.1_pt1 | contig 15683 bp, 19 predicted proteins | sample 5400661 | NCBI WGS metagenome assembly WNGG01 (sample SAMN13153372, study PRJNA577476) | soil metagenome | isolation source: 100 cm soil or saprolite under Garry oak tree replicate 1 | place: USA:California | collected 2016-06-15
GCTCGGAAACTACAATCTAACAATTGAAATCGGATCGTGGCAGTATCTGGACACTCAAGTTCAAGAATGGATTGGACTCCAACAAACAAGACTGAACGAGACCCTTGTCGTAACCAACAATCCAGCCCCGCCGCCCAATCCTCCCAATAATCCAGGTCCTAGCCCTCCAAGCTCTGGTCAAGGTTCTTCGACATCGACCAACACGACGACACGATCGCCCATCTCGTTACTCACGATATTCCGCTCCATCATTATACCGGTCGTCGCGGGATACGTGGGGCTGGGATTGTTTGCTCTTGTATTGCTCATCCGACAAGAACGGAAACGGTCTACCAATGGCCAGATTCTCGGCCTAAGATTCTGTCAGAGCTGTGGCACCGAATTAGGCGTCGGGATTTTGACTTGCCCTAGCTGCGGCCTACCCACCGAGATACCAAGGGGTCAGGAAAGATTTCCAACTCGAGAAGACTAACGAGAGAGCAACTTATTTTCGTAGTGTTGTGATTGCTTCCAGGATCACTTCTTCGGCCCGTTTCAAAGCTTCTCTCAGCTCGGGCCGGCCAAACGCTGGTCTCCAGTCTCTCCACAGCTCATCGCTCACGACGAGGAAGTTGCAGACCTCCACATTCCGATACGTGCCCAGTGCATACATTGCCGAGGTCTCCATGTCGACTCCCAGCACATCGCGCAATCGATAGTTCTCGATCGTCGTCACCATCTCCCTGTAGGGCGCGTCCGTCGTCCAGATAGGACCAGTATACGCAACTACACCTTTCTTTACACGAGCCTTCTCTAGCGCCCGGACGAGTCGCTGTGCCGGACGAAGTCCATCATCACTCGCCAGATAATGCGGAGACGTCCCCTCATCCCTAATGCAAGATGTCGGAATGAAACATGTCCCCACCGGTGCCTCGGGCTGAATACTCCCCGCAAAACCTAGCCCCAAGAAAGCCCGCATGCCACAAGCGATCAGCTCCTCCATAACCAGGATAGTAGCAGGCGCGCCGAGGGGGAGACTAACGAAGGAAACCCTTCTGCCGCCAACCTGCCCATTGTACAATGGAAACCGCGGCCCCCACCACCAAGACGGCGACGGCTCAGCGCCCACAGCAGTAGCTAGTGACTTGACGGTCTCGAGGTCCCAAGAGCCAACCACTAACGGAGCGATACCGATTTGTTCGACAGAGACACTATTTCGAGATGCTTGGAATGCTACGGCCATCTCGGCTGTGAAACGCTCGCTCATGGGATTGATTACTTGTTGTCCATGATAGGCTTTGCGAGGGCCTTTTTTCAACTCAAAATATGGCTATGATATCCCGAGAAACATCGCAGTAGCGCGTTATATCAACAAGTTTACTCTCATCTTTGGAGAGACCATTGTTTTTCAACGTCCACAAGACGTAGAAATCGAAGAAGCCCTGTTTGAAATGAAGCTTGCAATACTAAGCGACTTTGATGGCACGGTCACTCTCAACGACACGTTCGAGAACGTTCTCGAAAAATTTGCTCAAGGCGACTGGAGGGCCGTTGATGACCAGTACGCTAAGGGAGAGATCACACTGGAGGAATGTCTCAGAAGACAGGGCGCGATGGTAAGGGCGTCTAGATCCAAAATCTTAGACGAACTGAACGAGGTCACCAAATTCAGGCCCGGCTTCGACAGTCTAATCGACTACTGCAAGACAAACCGCTACCCGCTCGTCCTGGTTAGTGCAGGCCTGGATTTCGTCATCAAACACTTTCTAGAACGTAAGAAGTGGAGGAACAAGGTGGAACTGTACGCGGCAGCGGCGAAATGCACCCCGACGGGCATCAAATTCGACTTTCTCAAACCGAAGGACAACCGATCAATGAATTTCAAAGACGACGCGGTCAGATACTACAAGACGAAGGCTGATACGGTCGCCTACATCGGCGATGGACGATGGGATCTACAGGCGCTGAGAAGTGCAGACTTGAGGTTCGCGATAAAGAACTCGAAGCTATCCAAACTCTGCAAAGAACAGGAGATTCAAGCAACTATGGTTTCCGATTTCAAGGAGATGGTCGTATCTCTCAAGAGGGAAATGCTTGAGAGAGACAACTGGCAGGGCGAGAGCGAATAGGAATCTGTGTATCCTCCATGCACCCCTAGTTGGTTCCTAACCCACAGTCATTGATTGGTCTGCCAGTCGGATTATGGAGAGTTCAATATTATCTCTGGAAAGGGAGCTAAGATTCGGACTGGAGCTCTTGCTTAGTCTTGTTAGCCTTGTCCGTTAGAATGTCTATAGCGTCCTCTAGCCTCTTGCATTTCTCCTTCTCTGAGAAGAGAGCTGTCAACAGCTCGTTGATCTTGCTGAGGGCGTAATCCATGCTCCGGTTGATCTGTCCCAGTGGGGCATAGTCCAGTCGGCGAGGCATAGTGGCGAACAATTGTCGTTGGGCCGCGTTTATCTCACTCATCTTCGCGTAGTCGGTGGCTCCGAGCCAGGTCACCTCTCGCGCACTCTTCAAACTCTCATACAACTGGTTCTGCAGGTCAATGTATGCGTTCCAGTAGACAAGCCAGGACTCGTTGAACTCGTCAAACGTCTGCTCTATTCGCTTACTCTTCTCCGCGTCCGAACTAGCTGACAATGGTGACGTTGAAAGAGACCGCGCCCGGTAAATGTGTTGCGGGGTCTAGCGGCGACTGTTTATGAGTAGCGATAGCTCGCCCGTCAGTTGGTAATCTTAGTGGAACATGTTTGTGACAGGTGCGGCGGTCAGTTCGAATCGAGCGAACTCAACACCCAGGACAAACAGATCCTTGACTCGTCTGGCAAATGGATGAGAGAGCGAACCTATAGGTGCTATGACTGCGAGAAGGAAGCCTTGCTCGGACAAGGCGCACCCTGATACGGGGATAGATTCGGGCTTCGTTACCGAGCCTATTTCTTCTTTAGAGCCGCGGACTCGACCTTACCATGGACCCTCACAGTTCCGACTCGCAACGATGATGTTGCTAGTTCCATGGTCACATCGAAATTGAAGGCTTGAGTCATTTAGGCCAAGGCGTCGTTGTACAGTGCGTCCAGTACTGAATAGGCTTCCTCTGGCGTCGAAGGGTTCGCTGGCAGAATGTCCTCCGCGATCGACCTTTCTAGGATCTGTCGGATACAGTAGCGGAGCTTCGTCGGAGTCATGCTCGCCTCGACATTCCACATCGGATGGTCCATGTTGACGAATACAGTTCGGGCACCATTCTTGTCAGTCTCAACATACGCCTGGCCCCTATCCCCTCCGTGCGCGATGTCGAAGGCCAGGACCTGATCTTTCAGATGGATGACGCTACGGGTTGCGTCTCGAGGATGAGACTTCGACTTCCGGTCCTTCCGGTTCGCCGATCCATTCTCTTTCTTTGCCACGTGATGCGCAGTCTGACTTGGCTTTGACGATGTCTTCGCCTTGATCATTGCTCGGGAGAGTATCTCGATGTTTCGCCGGAGACTACGACGCAATCTCTCTGCAATCTCCCGGTTGAGGTATTGTATGCTGCGAAGTTCTCTGCGGCTTGCGGTCTGTCTGAGAAATTTCAAGACCTTGTTCCGGACAAAGCCGCGCATAGCTTTCTCGAACACTCTCCACTGTGCGCTGTCTCGCTCGAACTCATTACCGCCGGGCAGTCGACGGAGGAAGTCAGCGTTAACCCAACCCTGTATCCGGCTCAGTCCATGAATACGATACTGATCAAGGCCGAAGAACTGGTGTTGTAAACAGGTGATGTGCTTCTGCTGGACGCTCATTCCTGCTTCGGATATTCCAGCTCGTGTCTTAGAGATTGGAAGGATCAATACTTCGCCCGTAATTTTCCCATATTCTGTCGCGATGTTAACAGGGAGGAGGGTTGCGCCGCGGAGTTCTTCCGGCTTCACCGCTTCACCGTTTACAAAGACTTCGAAGGGCCCGTATCCACGCAGAGCAAGAACGTTCGCTCTCGCCAGTAGGGCTCTGCGGACCTCTCCCGAGTCAGTTTTTTTTGTCAAGGAACGAATTCTGATCCTTAGACCATCATGATCCAATGGAGCCTGTATTACTCGCAAGGGTTTCCAGGTGGACTGGTCGGTGGGGGCCCAGTGACGATCGATAAGGCTCTCTGTCAGCATGATTGTCCGATCAAAACGTCCCTTGTGAACTTGGAGTTCTAGCTCGCGTCCTAGGGTCAGCCAGGCGAGGCTGCCCATCCCGTACGACTCTCGTATCGGGCGCTTGTATTTAGGCGAGAATCCCTCGCCGGTTGTTTTTCCCTTGGTAAGAAATTCACGCAGTCCGTCGAGGTCCATCCCGTGACCCCATTCCTCATATTCGATATGAGAGCCCGAGTCAGAGATCTTGATCTCGACCCTTGTTGCCTCGCCCCACATCCACGAGTTGACGACGAGCTCGACGAAGAATTGTGTCGCATCTGAATATTGTCGTCCTAGGGTCTTGATGATGCTCTTGTGAGTAGAGACCCGCAGATCCTCGTCGACTATCGAGTGCACTGCTCTCGCTGAACGCACTTGTCTTCTCGTCACCAAAGTTATGGTCTATCGTCGTATGGAAAGTCGGCCGGATAATGGAGTGCTGTAACCGGTATTGCCGAAGAAAGGGAAAGAGTCGATTGGGCCTTAGTTTCTGGTGCCTGTCTTTCGAGTCTTTTCGTTAGCGGGCTCAGGTGTCTCCGGGAAGAGGTCCTTAGGCATCCCTGCTAGGACGTCGGACAACGAATCCCGACCCATTGGTCCTGCGCCTCCCGCCTGGAAGGGCCGCACTCTGTTGAACAGATCATCTATTTTGTTCGCCATCTTCATCTTCTCATTGATGTTAGCATCAAGTTCTTGCCCGTTTGCCTCCAGCTGCTGGATTCTAGGAGCTAGACCCTCTATTCCCTTCGAGACTTCGAGCATTCCGTTGACCGTTGCGAGCGACGATCTTAGACTCGTAATCTCTTTCTGGATTCCCTCCCGATAGCTACGCAATCTATCGAGTATAGGCTGGTAGAGACGTAGAAAGTCGACCATGAGATTCTCAAACTGTTTGATGGCCAAGGTGAACTTGTCTTCCCTCTTTTTCTCTGCAAACTGTTTCGCTGTACCTAACAATTTTTCGCGGAGGGCTACCCTCTCGATAACGTCATCCAGTACTTCTCGAACGTTGTAAGACTCGTCAAATATCGTCTCGCGCATTGAAGGTCAAGGTTCCCCACGATGCGTCTAGTCATTAAGAGACATGTCACCCGGGGGTGCATAATTCAGTACTGAGAGAAGGGAAAACGTGAAAACACGGGAAGAGAACAGTTGTGGGGAATCATCTTGGGTGTGACATTCGTCGGAATCCCGTTCTACACTCTGGCAAAATATCGGGCGATGGGTGACGCTGTCCCCGGTCTCAGGAAAGCAGGCGTCGTCCAAAGAATAAAGTTGGCGGACAACGACCTCATCGATCTTGGAGACGTTGATTGCCCTTCCATCGTGAGGGACCATGGCCGTAAGAACCTCAGAAACTTTGAAGAGTTCTCGGAAGGAACTCGCAGAGTCAAAGACAAGCTGACGGGCCTAGTCGACCCTTCCAGGATTACCTTCTGCCTTGGCGGGGACTGTGCCTTCGTCCCCGGAAGTCTTGCAGGCCTTAAGAATGTCTACGAAGGAAAGCCTGCAATGGTCTGGCTGGACGCTCATGGAGACTTCAATATTCCCGAGACAAGCCCTTCAGGCTTCATCGGTGGTATGCCTCTCGCGATCGCGTGCGGCCGAGGCCCGAGACTGACAAGCGAAATTGAGTCACTAAGGCCTCTGTTGGAGGAGAAACGGGTCGTTCATGTGGGTTCACGGTCGCTCGACCCAGGGGAAGACGAGGCTCTTCGAAGTTCTGTCAAGCTTATTTCCGCCCAAGAGCTCAAGAAACAAGGTGCGCGAGAGGTTGCTCTTCAGATCAGCAGATTCCTAAACAGCTCGTGCGATTGGATCATCGCCCATCTGGACGTAGACGTTCTCGATCCATCTCTAATGCCTGGAGTGGATTTTCCCGAGCCTGGAGGGCTGTCCCGTCAGGACGTTCTCCAGATCTTTCAAGCGCTACACTTAACAGGTAAGCTGAAAGTTGTGGATCTAACAGCTTACAATCCGAACTTGGACAAAGGGAACCAGGGCAGGTCGTTACTTCTGGATCTTGCTCCTAGACTTGCGAGCCGGGTCCAAGTTCCCTAGCCTCTAAGATTTTCCTTGTCCTCTTTCAGAATCTTTTCAGTTTCCCTGTCCAACCACCCCCCTCTTGGGTTGTGGTAGGCCGCCATGTAGTGGGCGAATACGCCTATTCCCCAGAAGAAGATGGGAAACACAGGCCACGGAAAATTGGACGGCCCTGTAAAGAGCCAGATGATGACAAGGGCGGCGTTGACTATCAGATAGATTGGGAGGTGGAACCGGAAAGCCCAGCGTGCCTCGGCCATCTGCCTGGCCCGCCTCCTTCTCTCATGATCAATGGTGCTCATCAACTCAACCTAGTCATGTAATTCTCACAGCCCCCTTTAATGATATACCTTGAGTATGGCTCACGAGGTCAAATGAGATAGAGCCTCGACAGTCAGCCTGAGTCGCTCATCCACTCTAGCCATTCCCCGTGTGAGTGGCATCGGGCCAAGATTTTCTCTGTCGTGGTATCCTTGCTGAATTTCGCGAGACCCAGGAGAGGGGTTTCTGAGTTGGCGGCCCATTCGATCGAGACGAGGAAGAGATCTCTCTTCTTAGAGGCTGTTGTTAGGAGTGAGTGCAGTTTCTCCCGCGGTTCTCCGCTGGCGAGGGTAAGAGTGAACGAGTGGTATATGCACAGTGATGCTTTGTCGGGGGTTTTATCGATGAGGTTTGGTAGAAGGTCCAGGGCATTTCCAGTAACGATCCTAGGAGGAGTTTGCTGGGCGAGCCGGATTGCGTGTTCCAGTTGTCTAGCTCGTTTCTGATTGTCAGGCCAAACGAGAGCACGTAGCCATTGAACGTTCTCAGCGTCGTTGACATCGATAGGTGAGAGGTCGATGCCCGTACGAGAGGCGACCTTTGGCAACTGCCCTGGTATCGGAGGGCGCATATTTCCGCGAAGGGAGCACTCGATTTTTACTTGGGAGTTTCGGTCTCCGCACTCTAAGCCTTCTCCATAATGGTAATGATATAGGTCCCAGAGCAAGGTGAGTCCTGCGCTGGAACCAATCTCAATCATGGTCAGAGGCTGACGTTTCGTTTGCGCCGCTACAAGTTCAAAGGCTGGGACGAGAACCGCGCAACGTCCCACTTCGTTCGTCTGGACAGAGTGAGCCATCAAGGTCTCATGGATTTCTTCTAGGTGTTCGAGGACGAAGTTGCGGAAGTAGGGGTAGACGTAGTCGTAGTGCTGGGAGGAGTTGTTGAGGCTGGGGTAGAAGGCTGCGAGCTGGTGGTGCTCGCCTTTGAGCAGCAACAGATGTACGGCGGCAAAGAACAGGTTGGGGAGGGCGGCTTTCTCTTGAGCGCTGGCTGCTAGCCTGAGGAGTTCGGGGTCCTCGGCAACCCTAAGAGCGAGATTCGTGTAGAGCGGTGATCGATCGGCATAGATCTTGCCAGCGAAGTAGCGGAACCGTTCTGCCATCTTGTCCAGAAGCAAGGGTGAGTAGGTTGACTCGCTCATGGACCAAATGGTTCTGGAGGTTGTTAGTGGTAAACTTTCGGTCGTACGATCCCCGTTCGGTCGTGAACCACGGGACTTTTGAGTCCGCGAGTTTTTTTTTGGGCGGTTATTGTGTCTGGGCTATCTGTCGCAATGCGTCGTAGGCCGTGTGCCCGTCGGGCTCGTTTACGACTATTATGATGTCTCCGTGGCCGAGGAAGGCGTCGATTATGTTGACGCCATTCCGGTAGAGAAGTTCTGTGATGTAAGACGCTATTCCGGGAGTGTCCCAGGCGTTTGTGGGTAGGTACAGTGAGAGCTTGGCCACATTAGGTTGTACAGTAACAATATTGAGGTGGCGCAATTTCTTTTTCATGAGCTCGTAATCCTCCGTTGGTAATATGATCTTGATCGAGTTGGCTAGGGGGAATATGTGGGGGAACTCTCCTAGTCCTGCGGACATTTCTGAGAGTTCGTTGAGTATCTTGGGAAATTCGGCGCGAGGTGCTTTCACGGTCACATCTGCTATTCCGTTTGAAAGGGAGATTCTAGTATTCTCCAGTGCCCTTACGGGGTCCAAGGATTTCAGTTCCTCTAGTGTGTCTGAGAATCTTTTGATCGCTACTACAAGTGTGTTGATGGTTGGTTTTCGGCCTGTTAGTTGCTGGACGTGTGGCTGGATTAGTTCGGCGACTGAGTGAAAGTTTGTGAGTTTCATCTTGAGGCATTGGTAGATAGGGTAATTCCTCGTGAGGATCTGTCGTACTGCTTCTGGAACTGTCATGTTCTTCTGGGTGAGAGCTGGCATTCTCAATTGCGCCTTGCTACTGTAATACATGTGGTTCCGAGTTAAAAGGTTTATATACAAAGTAATATCTATTACTCAATTGCAATAAGATGATATCTATGCAAACCCAAAACTATCCCGCCTACGTCTTCGCAACCGTTCACAACGGTCAGACGAAGAACGTGGTCGAGGAGCTAAAGAACAACCCGAACATTGACCTCATCGCACCAGTCACCGGACGATTCGACCTAGCACTACGACTAAAGCAGAACAGCCCAGAACAAATCGTACAACTTGTCAGCAAGATCCGCCAAGTACACGGCATCGAGACTACTCAGACACTCTTCGGTTTCAACGGCATCAACGGCGCCCACTTCCAGAACCAGATGCCACTCGGCATCAGCCTCTTCAACGTCACCAGCCCAATCGAGACATTCGTCAACCAGCTCAAGACTTTCCCAGGCCTCATCGAGGCATGGACAACCCCAGGCCAGTTCGACATCGTAGCACTCTGGCAGGCAAGGACCTCCGACGAGATCGTCAAGTCCGCCTTCGAGAAGTTCCCAACACTACAAGGCATGGCCCGCAGCGAGACACTTCTCGCCCCCACACCACTCTTCAAGCAGTAAGCGTACCAGTTAGCTCCAAGACCAATCCCCCTTTTTTTCTTTCGTATCCCGAAAGGATTCTCTGCACCAAGACCATACGCTCGATCGTATTAGCATGAATCTTTGATGATCATTTCGAGCATCGATTTTCGAAGCCCTGAGAACTGTTACTATCTAACGGGTGAACCGTTTCATCTGGCCGCTCACAATTTTCGATCCCAGCCGTAGGTGAGGTTTCCCCAGCAAGCCGGTCAAGACGTCCTTATGCCCGTCTTGTCGTCTAGGTAGGCTGTCGATCGCGTCTTGTATTTCGGAGAATAAGTTCTCGTAATATCTCAGTTTCGGTTTTCTCTGGTCCAGTAGTTGCCAGTCCAATTGGGTGTAGATCGTCTCCCTTCTATCCCCGTTCCCATCATGTATCACCGCTTCCGCTTCGAACATGAAGTCCTGATTCCTTTCGCGGAGGGTGATATAGAGGGCGAAAGGGATTCTTGAGGGCGGGGAGAAGGCGATGTAGCCGCTCTCGTGACGGTCGAATCTCCGGCGAAGGTTTGATCTGTGGCCTCCGCTACAGCACGAGAAGGTCTTGTATCCGTTGTCGTTGAGTGATGAAACAATCTCTCGTATAGCAGGGTCAACACGTGAAGCGTTTTTTGCGACCTTTAGATTCTTCCAGTTTGACGCGTCGAGTTCTCCCAACCTCTTGGAATGGGCTCGTGGCAAGAATTCGCTGGGCAATGTTTAGACTCCGATCATCCTACTGGGGGTCTTGTGCTCGAAAATAGTCTCGTACACGAGTCTGTGGAACCAGTGAGGTCCTGTTTCTTCGCTTGGAGCAAATCGTCCGCGGGGCGCAAATCCGGACTTTGCACCAGTGTTCACGAGGCCAATCGCTTCAATGTCCTCAGCGTCGACTTGATCGCTGAGCCAGGTGCTGGTTCGATGTTGGAATTTTTCTTCGTCTAGCGCGTACTGGAACCATAAGAAAAGGGTCTTGTCAGGTTTCCCAGAAATCGGCATATACACATTGACCGATAACCCCCAGGGATAGAAGTTCAGTGTTATGTTGGGAAAAATAAACCACCACAACGCAAACACTTTCCTTGTAGGATTCTTCAGGTCCCGGAACCTGTCGGCTAGGAGCTGAGGGTCGAAGCCGTTCTTTTCGTCCCGTGCATAAGCCCACTGTAGAGCGCTGAACTTGTACAGCTCAGTCCGGTAAGAAGACAGATCGATAGCATCGGCCAGTCCCCCCGGTCCCTTATGAACGAACTTGATGTGGAAGTTGTCCATGTAGTTCCAAGCGTGCTCTTTCCAGTTTCCGTCAACCTCCCGAACTTCCCCGTCGAAACGATGTCTTCTGAGGCTAGCTAGTTTGATTCCTGGTGCGGATTGCTGAACCGTCTCTATGAACTCGCGGAAGGGTGCCAGTGGATCGCTAGTAGAGACGAAGACCCATTGTCCCCACTCATCAACATGAACATTTCTCAGATGGTCCGATTCCCGTGGAAATCCGTCCACCTTCTCAAACCCTGCCTGGGCGACGAATCTCCCCTCATTGTCAAATTGGCGTCCGTGCTGCGGACAGATTATTGCCCCTCCAACGCTCGACGATCCAACGAGAGGGTGCCAAGCGTGGGTGCAAACGTTCGGAAAGCAGTTCAGCCTGCCATGTTGGCCTCGTTGGAGGAAGAATGGCTTGCCTAGAAGACTGAACGGGACCCGAGAACTGGTTTTCCCAATAGGGTCTGTGGAAGTGGCAAGTCCGTCTTGGGAATCGTTTTCACGTGGTGCTAGCAGCCAGGTATGAGCAAATATAGTTCCAAGTTCCAGTTCGAGAAATTCCGGGTCCACAAACGCTGAAGCAGGCAAGGATTCGGCTCGATCAATATTTGGGTCTACAAAGAATTCTTTCACCGGGAGAGTCTTCCTCATGAGGCTCAGATTCCTTCTTCTCTTCTCTGCCTAGAATGTCAACTCTTCGGATGGTTGTTATCACCAGATTGGAAAGAGAGCTTAAGGGAGCCTCATAGGTAGCTTTCCAGCAATGTCACCATCAAGCTTCATCGTCGAGGTCGTCGTAGAGAACAAGCCCTTGGCTCGGGATCCTGAAGGAGAGACGATCCATCACAATCTGATCCTGAAGGGAGGCTACTCACAGGTGACAAATGTTCGGGCTGGCAAGTTCTTGCGCATGAATGTTGAAGCTAGCTCCGAGGAAGACGCTAAGCAACTTGTCCAGAAGCTCTGTGATGATCTCAGGATTTACAATCCAGCAGCGCACATCTGCCGAGTTAGGGTCGTAAGCTAAGAGGACGAGCAATCAAGGGTAATGATTTTTAGACCAGGCCTTATTCCTTCGACATTCTCGTCCATTGACACGAGCCTGTCAAAAAAGGGCTTAATAGGCATTGAAATTCACTACTTTAGGAAACCAGGATAATGGTAAAGGTCGCTGTCGTACGGTTCCCCGGAAGCAACTGCGACCTAGACGCGCTAGAAATTCTCCAGAAAACCGTCAAGGTCCCGACGGACCTAGTATGGCACAAGGACCTGAAACGGGATCAATATGACGCGTACGTTCTGCCGGGAGGCTTCTCCTACGGCGATTACCTCCGCGCCGGGGCAATAGCCGCGACCAGCCCAATCCTCGAAACCATCAGAGAGGCAACAGACAATGGCAAGCCAGTTCTTGGAATATGCAACGGCTTCCAGATACTAGTCGAGGCCGGAATCCTGCCCGGCGCTGTCCTTCGAAACACCGGCCTACGATTCGTCTGCAAATGGACACGCCTCCGAATAGATTCCACCAGAACACCGTTCACAAAACTAGCGAGTAAGGGAGCGACCCTGCGGATTCCAATTGCTCACAACGAAGGCCGATACTATCTCGACAACGACCAGCTTGCTGAACTGGAGAAGAACGAGCAGATCGTTCTACGGTACGTTGACGAGAACAATATTCCATCAGAGGATTCAAACCCAAACGGGTCCATGGATAACATCGCTGGAATCTGCAACACGGAAGGGAACGTGATGGGGCTCATGCCCCACCCCGAACGCGCTTCTATACCAATTCTAACTCCAGACAATCATCCCGAAGGAAGGATAATCTTCGACTCGATGATAGAGACCCTCGAAGGAGGAAGATAGTTGAAACCACGAGCCGGGAGAAAATTCGCCGATGACTGAAGCAACTCGCTCCATTCGCCGGCTGGTTCTAGGCATATTCTCCATCGCCCTAGGCGTAGTCTCTCTTGCTGCCTTCTTCTCAATCACCTACATCGCCGGCATCGGTTTCCTCGGCGGCTTCTATGGCCTCATATTGATAGCATTAGGCGTGGGCCTGATCCTTCCGAAGAAGGAGAAGACAACTGAATGACGATAAGCGAGATTCAGAAGTTAAGAGAAGAGTTGAGGCACCTGTCCAAAGACAACACCGCACTGACAGGGATCATACTCTTTGCCATCGGAGTGGCGATTCTAGCAACCGTTTTGTCGCCTCTTCCGAGTTCAGGAGCTCGTGGGTTGAGCGCTGGGATGCTAATGGGAGTCGGTCTCTACCCGACCGTTAGAGGAGCAAAACAAGGTTGACACTAATTGAGGTTCAGCAATACGGCCCCGAGAACGAGGAGGCCCAATAAGATTTGACAGAAGAAGCTGCCGCGAAAAAGAGAACGTATCCGCGCGCCACTGCCCTATTAGGAGGACTAATCGCAGGAGTTGTCGCCGGGCTCATTGCTTACCTCATCGCTGGCCTCGTCGGGTTCATCATCGCCTTCATCATAGGAGCAATCACGGGTTCGCGCGCAACCCTCCTTGCTCTTCGAGTAAGAGAGCAGCCATCATGACCCGATCCGTCGTCGTGGAACCTCAAAGCTTGACCCTAGTGGAAGTTCCGAGGCCCAATCTCACCGATGAGGAGATCCGGTACGCCGTCAAAAAGCTCCAACGCGAGCCTAATGCGGTTGAATGGGCTATGCTCGAAGCGCAGTGGTCCGAGCACTGCAGCTACAAATCTAGCAAACCACTCCTCAAACAGCTCCCCAGCAAAGGGCCCAGAGTTCTCGTCGGACCCGGCTTTGACGCCGGCGTCATCGACATCGGCGACGGCTGGGTCGTATCCCTCCACATCGAATCACACAACCACCCTAGCGCCATCGACCCTTATGGTGGAGCGGCTACAGGTGTCGGCGGTGTCGTCCGTGACATCCTAAGTCTCGGGACACGTCCCATCGCTCTCCTCGACCCACTAAGGTTCGGATCAATCGAGAGTCTTCACACCCGCTGGCTCTTCGACAACGTCGTCAGGGGAATCGCAGACTACGGCAATTGCATAGGCGTCCCGACAGTTGGGGGAGAAGTGGAGTTCGACCCGTCCTTCGAGAGAAACTGTCTCGTTGATGTCGTCTGCGCTGGTCTCGGACGAAGAGACCGGCTCGTTCTAGGCGAAGCCCGGAACCCAGGCGACCTCGTCTACCTTGTCGGGGGACGGACGGGACGAGACGGCATCCGTGGAGCAAGCTTCGCCAGCAAAACATTGACAGACAAATCTGACATGGAACGATCCGCCGTCCAAGTCCCGGATCCATTCACAAAGAAGCTCATCATCGAAGCGATACTGGAAGCGGTCGAGGCGAACATCATCCAGGGAATGAAAGATCTCGGCGGGGGAGGCCTAACCTGTGGGCTGTCAGAGATCGCGGCGAAAGCTGGGACAGGGATAGAGGTCGATCTGGACAAGGTCTTGACGCTTGAGCCAGACATGCAACCAGCAGAGATCATGATATCCGAATCACAAGAAAGAATGCTCCTCCTAATCCGAGAGAAAGATGAGAGAAGACTCGTCCGTATCCTCGAGAAATGGGAGCTAGGGTATGAGAAGATAGGGCGGGTGACCAAGGACGGTCTCCTGATTATCCGGCAGGGAAACGAGATTGTGGCCAAAGCACCGGCCAAGTTCGTCGCTGAAGCGCCACTCGCACCAAGATCATCAAGGCGCCCTCTCTATCTTGATGCTCTCGCAGAGGTACCTGAGCCAGCTATTCCTGAAGACCTCGGTCAGATTCTGGTTGCTCTCCTCTCTAGTCCGAACATTGCGAGCAAGGAGTGGATCTATCGCCAGTATGATCACGAGGTGGGCATCCGAACCATCGTCAAACCGGGAGAGGCAGATTCTGCACTACTACGTCTTCCCAACAAGCGTTCCCTCGCTCTCACCACCGGCGGCAACAGCAAGCAATGCTATGTGGACCCTTACTGGGGAACCGTGGGGGTTGTCTCCGAAGCACTCTGCAATCTAGTGGTTGCCGGCGCGGAACCTGTTGCGGTCGTCGATCATCTACAGTTTGGAGACCCTGGGAATCCTGAGGTCTACTGGACATTCAAGGAGGCCATTCGAGCGATCTCCAATTATCTCAAAGCCGTCGATGTCCCATGTATCGGCGGCAAGGTCAGCTTCTACAACGAAGACTCCATGAATCGCAAGGCGATCAAACCCTCGCCAGTCATCGCCGCCTTGGGACTGGTAGAACAGAAGACCTCGAAGATACTACAAGCCCTCAGAGAGGAGGGAGACGATCTCATCATCGTCGGAAACACCTCTGATGAAATGGGCGGGAGCGAATACTACGAACACATACACAACCTCACAGGCGGCCAGGTCTCAAGAGTCAACTTGAAGAAAGAGAAGATACTCCTCCGATCTCTGTTGAGGATTCTGCGAAGCGGTCGTGTAGAAAGTGCCCACGACATCTCGAAAGGCGGATTAGCAGCTGCCTTGGCCGAGATGTCTGTTCAAGGCCGCAAAGGCGCAACCGTTGACCTCGATAGGGTTCCTAACAAGACCAGCAGAATGGACAACTTACTATTCTCAGAAACAAGATCACGATTAGTCCTCGAAACAAAACCCAGGAACACGGCTAGAATAGTCAGCTCGTTCAAACGGCTCGGAATACCTGCCGCAAAAATCGGAACAGTAACAGACAACGGGGTCGAGTTCCTCTCGAACAGTCAACCGATCATCACAATTCCCCTCGCTAAAGCTTCAAGGGCATGGTCCGAAACAATCCCGCGGGCAATGGAGGCGACGCTATGAAAGAGCACTGCGGCGTCCTAGCCATATACTCTATGCAGAACAGGCCTGTCGTTGAGCGTATCGTCAAGGGACTCGCAGCCCTCCAACATCGGGGCCAAGAATCGTGGGGCATTGCAGTACCCGGCGAGCCCGTCCTCAAGGGCCTCGGCCTAATCGGCCAGGGCGCAGATGCTAATGCGAAGAAGATTCTCAGCTTCACCAGCAATCGCGGAATAGGACACGTACGCTACTCGACCCGCGGACGGACAACACTAGAGAACGCGCATCCTCTCGACATTCGCGGCGAATTCGCCATCGCCCAGAACGGGACCATCGCAAACACGGAAGATCTCGAGCCCATAGTCCAGAGAGAATTTCCAATCCTAGGCTCGACAACAGACACGAAGCTTGCTGGATATCGACTCCTCCAACACTACCGAGCCGAACAGGATTGGACCCGTGCGTTTCACAAGCTGAGCAAAGAGCTGAGCGGCTCCTACAGCTTCGTCATCATAACCCACGACGGCGAGGTCCTAGCCGCGAGGGACGAAGCAGGCTACAGACCCCTCTGTCT
>WNGG01004462.1_pt1 | contig 15681 bp, 12 predicted proteins | sample 5400661 | NCBI WGS metagenome assembly WNGG01 (sample SAMN13153372, study PRJNA577476) | soil metagenome | isolation source: 100 cm soil or saprolite under Garry oak tree replicate 1 | place: USA:California | collected 2016-06-15
CAAGACGACGCACCCAGCCATCAGCATGCATCTCGTGGACACGCTCTTCCTGGACAATCTTTCGCGCACGCTGGCGTAGTGGTTCATAGGTTGAGTTCTGCGCAGCCTCAAAGAAGGTGGTGAGAGCGGTGTCTATCAGAAAGTTGGTGGCAACGAAGTCACACCAGCCTTGAAAATCGTGATCAAGATAGGCAAGGTGGTAATGTAGTGTACGTGTCTCTGGCTCGACCTGGCTGGGATCCGCCTCGGCTTGAGCAAAATTATCGAGCAACGGATAAAGGGTACGGGCGTGTCCTAACTCATCTTGTGTCATAGCAGCAGCAGCAACAGCAGCTTCTAATGCAGGTGCACCATTACACCAGTAGGCATAACGTCGCCCAATGGCCTGTTTGTTATCGGCCAGCGATGAGATGATGGCAAAAAGTGCCGGATGGTCTAGACGTGTAGTCGCACTGGTCATACAATTTCCTTATGATTCAATCACCGTGACGATACAATCACGCGGCACAAGCACCATCTCAACCCAGCTGAATTCATCGTAGATGCTGCGTGCATACACCTTTGCCAGTTCCACATCATCGGCCATCACATTGCCGATTTCGTGCAGTGGCTCTTCGTACTTACGGCGTGCATAGACATGCCAGACACGACTTTCATTAAGGGTCTCGCGTCGTGTTTTTTGTGGCGTTGCGCTACTTGGGCTAGTCGTGCTACTCATGCAGATACCCCCCAGGTACGCAAAATTTCGATGCCTTCCTCTGTGAGCCGGGCCTTTGTCCATACAGGGTCCCAAACTATCTCGGTGCGAACCTCCCGCACTCCCGGTTCCTTAAGCAAGCGGGTACGAATATCATCCATGATAAAATCCATCGCTGGGCAGCCCATCGCTGTAAAGGTTAGCTTGAGGTCTACAATGCCATCGTGCTGCGAGAGGGCGACGATCAAACCCATATCGACCACGCTGATCGGTAGTTCCGGGTCCATTACCTCGCGCAGGGCATCCCAGAGTGCCGGATACGAAGTATCATTAGAGGGATGGGTCTGCAAAGAGGGATAAGTGGTTGTCATGCATCCTGCTCCAACAGGCGTAGCATTTCTCGCTTACCACGCTGTACCATACCAACAAACTCGTCATTGCTTGGACCGCGAGCCTTCCAGCGCTTCAGTACGTCATCCCAGGTGCAGGACCCATCCTCAAGAAGCCAGTGCTTTGCTTTGGCATCAAAATGAGCCGGGAAGGCACAATCAATTACATATTTCTTCTGAGCTTCGTCGTAGTGTGCAGGGATCTTGAGTTGCAGTTCGTTGCACAACGGCACAGCCGTAGACATCCAGATCTGGCGCAGTTCATCATTGCTATGACCCTTGAAACCATATTCGAGCTGTTCACCATGCTTCTTCAGGTCATCGGGAAGACCAAACCACTCTACAGTAAGCAGGAACATCCAGTCCACCGCCTTCTGTAATGCTTCATGGCTGCTATTGTCCACATTGAGACGACGCATCCACTGTTCGCCGTGGCGCAGGTGAAAGGTCTCTTCTTTGTCTACTTTGACAAGTGCACGTTTCCATGGACCAAAGGTTGTACTTTTATAGACATCACCGAGCAGAGTATAGCCTGCTCGATCATAGAAGGCATTGGCAACGACAAGTTCGACCCAGCTATCCAGTGGCACATCAAAGGCATAGGGATATTTGAAATTTCGAGGATCCCGCTCAAAGATCAGTTCTTCCGTGTCCACACCAAGGTCGCGCAGCAGGCGATAGGCGATATGCGCATGTCCCAGCTCGTCCTGGATGATAGAGACAGCCGAACCGAAGGCATTCAGAGAAGGCGCATGGACAGCCGCGTGGTAGTAGGCTGGCGCACTGATCAATTCGGTATCAGCCGAGACGGTGAGTATTCGCTTCATCCCTTCCAGGTAGATTGGACTCATATGTTCAACAGACTCAATGAGTTGCTGCTTACGAATACGACTTAGCAGAGCCTCTTCGCTCTGTAAGGCGGTGGGAGTCATATTTTTTGCTCCTTGTTTCTTCGATATGGACAGGATGCCTGCCCCACGACACCCCGCCACGAGACCCACAAGGGGTCTCGCTACATTTTGGGTGTCCCCACCTCACCCCCCAGGGCACCCCGCCCAACGATGTTGTTCTCTCTCTGTGGACATAACAAAATTGTATGTTGGCAGCGAAGGGGATGTCAAGTAAGAAAGGTCTGACATCAACAAAGGGGGTTGAGGCTCGGTGAGCCTCAACCCCCTTTGTTGATGTCAGACTGAACCTGCTCAATTATTTCAGGCACAAAATATCCTGATCTAAACGTTTATGGTATACTGAGTCTGCCTCTAAGGGCACACCCGGCATCGCATTAAGATCAGGAACAACAAGTGAGGTAAAAGTATGTCGGTAGAAGGACAGCAGCTTGGCCGTTATCATCTCCTACGCCTGATTGGCAGTGGTGGTATGGGAGAAGTCTATCTCGCAGAAGACCCGGGCATCAACCGCCAGGTGGCGATCAAAGTGATTCGCTCTGAGATCGCTCCCTATCCAGGTGGAACTGATGTCTCCAAGGCTACCGCTCTCTTTCAACGCGAGGCCAGGGCCGTTGCCATGCTCGATCATCCTCACATCTTGCCCCTCTTTGACTATGGTGAGCAAAAAAGAGATGAGACGACGCTCACCTACCTGGTTATGCCCTATCGCTCGGAAGGTTCCCTGGCCAGCTGGCTACAACGACGTGGCACTGCCAACCCTCTCCCATTACCGGACATCGAACACATCATCCACCAGGCAGCAGGCGCACTCCAGTATGCTCATGACCATCAGCTTATCCACCAGGATGTCAAACCCTCCAACTTCCTTATTCGCGTAAACACAGATAACCCGAATCGGCCTGACCTGCTGCTGACTGATTTTGGAATCGCCAGATTGAGCACACTGACCTCCGGCGCTAGTCAGAGCATCCGTGGCACGCCAGGCTATATGGCTCCCGAACAGTGGGAAGGCCATCCCGTTCCGGCAAGCGACCAGTATGCTCTGGCTCTGATGGCCTATGAACTCCTCACAGATCGCTCCCCCTTCCAGGGGAACCCCATGCAAATGATGTATGCCCACATCAATACCCAGCCGCCAGCACCGAGCAGCATCAACCCGCGTCTTCCGGCCGCGATTGACGCTGTGATCTTACGTGCACTGGCGAAGAAGCCCGAAGAGCGCTTTCCCTCCATTTCAGCCTTCGCCTCCACCTTCCAGCAAGCCCTCCAGAGCAGTAGTTCTGCCACATTCGGACGAGCTTCGAACCCCGATCTACCTACGTTTGTGAGGGCTTCCAATCCTGATCTGTCCACCTTTGTCAAAACACCGAATACGCCGAGCGGCGCTGACCTTTTAGGGCCTCGGCTTTCCACCACCCTGGCTATTAGCGAGGCAGAGGCACGCAATGGTACCAACCGAACCCTGACACTCCCTGGCGGAAGACGAGTCACCGTGTCCATACCTCCTGGCGCTCAAAATGGGCAGGTAATCGATCTGAGCGATCCAGGCGATCCAGGCATTGGTAGTTCGCCCGGCATTTTACGCCTGACTCTTTCGGTCGTCTCCCAGGCAGGGTGGAAAGAAGATGAAGCCACACGCATTGCTAAGGCTGGCAGCATAGCCGCCACTAACGATATCAGAAATGCTCCCTATCAGCAGCCAGGGCACCCGCAAGGGATGCCCCTACCACCGCAGCAGACAATCCCAGAACAGCGACGGGAACCTACTAGAAGCAGAACAATACTGTGGGTATCGGTGATAGTGGTGCTCCTGCTCGTGCTGGGAAGCGGCGGATTGTTCTATTACCTGGGCGGATTCAATTCCAATGGCGGCAATTCTAATGGTAGCGCAACTGCTACAGCTCAGGCTCAAGCTGGCATCAATGCTACCAATACAGCGCAGGCCAGTGCCGTAGCTGGAGCTGCTAATAATGCCACTGCTACCGCGATTGCCCAGAAGAATGCTTCCGTTAATGCGACGGCTACGGCTATGGCCCAGGATAAGGCGAACGCTCAAGCCACTGCTAATGCCAACGCAACTGCTACTGCCATAGCTCAGGCCAACGCTAATGCGACGGCTACAGCTGCTGCCTCAACCGCAAATCCGTATCCTCCTCACAGTGGAACGCTGGTACTCAATGACCCACTGGTTAATAACAGTAATGGATACAACTGGCAGGAGTATAACGATAGCTCTACAGGTAATAGCTGTCAATTTGCTTCAGATGGATATCACGTCGTTCGGGCCTCCAATTATGGAGGCCCATGTTTCGCTCAAGCGACTGATTTCAGCAATTTCACGTATCAGGTACAAATGACATTTGTGAGGGCAGGCACGTCTTTCAGTGGTGGCGGAATTATCATTAGAGGGAGTGGGAGTAATTACTACTATTTTGAGATATTCGAGAGTGGAAAATATGTGCTTGCTGCATGTCAAGGAAATGACTGTAGCCATGCCGTAGCCGAAGACCTGTCCCACCCAATTCCATCATTCCATACTGGTCTGAATCAGTCTAATACCGTTGCTATTGTCGCTAATGGCTACAGTTTTGATCTGTATGTGAATGGAAGTCATGTTGTCGGCCCGGTAACTGACACGACCTCTACCTCCAGTCATGGGACGATAGGAGTTTTCGGAGAAGGTGGTGATGCGACCAGTGAGGTGGTGTATAGCAATGCGAAGGTGTGGGCATAGAAAAATATTCTTCTTTTATGGTTACCCGCAACCACCCTGTCTGGGGACAGGGTGGTTGCGGGTAACCAATTTTTCTGTTAGGGCGCGATCGATCAGGCCCCTACAGAAGCAATTTTGAACGGACGAATAGGTTGCAGGTTCTCTTCAATCTCTTGCCGGTGCGGCTCCAGGAAGGGAGGAAGAGCAAGTCGCTCACCAAGGTGTTCGGGGTCTTCGTCGGCTGTGAAGCCGGGGCCATCAGTAGCAATCTCAAAGAGCACTCCTCCTGGCTCGCGGAAGTAGATCGAGTGGAAGTAGTAGCGATCAATGATGGGTGTCACAGAACCTCCTGCTCGAACGACCCGCGTTCTCCATTCCAGGTGTTCCTCGTCGTTGGGTGTACGGAACGCGACGTGGTGAACTCCTCCGATGGCTGGACGACCATGCGGCATTTCGGGACGCACATCCACATGGACAAAAGCACCAGGCCCACCTGGACCTACTTCAAACACAGCCACGGTAGTTTGCTGCTCGGACTGATAGGTTCCCGTTTGCCGGAAACCGAGCGTCTCTGTGAGCATTCTAGCCGTTGGTGCCAGATCCCTGACGATGATTCTAACCGCGTACAGGCCGCGAATTGCCATATTAGCCGGGACAGGACTCCCCTTCCAGGGTTGACCCTCTAACCGCCCCTGATCGTCTACCAGTTCGAGTTGTTGCCCCTCCGGGTCTCGAAAGGCGAGTACGGCTTCCTCATTTTCGCCTCGCACTTGAATGCCCGTATGCGGTACCTGGAAAGTGTCGAATCGCTGCGCCCACCAATCTAATGCTTCACGACCATGTACGCCCAACGCAATAGCGGAGATGGTCCCTACACCCGGACGATTGGGACCCGCCAGAGGCCAGTCAAAAAACGTCAGTTCTGTGCCAGCATGGCCAATTTCATCACCATAGAAGAGATGATAGGCAGAGACATCATCCTGATTCACAGTTTTCTTCACGAAGCGCAAGCCGAGGACTTGCGTATAAAACGCGACATTCTGGGAAACATTCCCGGTGATGGCACTTACATGATGGATACCACCGAGTTGCATGTTAATTCTCCTTGTAATTCAGACCTGCAACGCCGCTCGGTCGCGGCGCAAGCTTTTCCGACTGGCTGAGCGAAGCTAGCACGCAGTGCGTTGCCAGTCGGAATTAGATACTCGCTTCGCGTCAACAGGTCTGTAAAGCTGCCTTTTGGCAACTCACGTTTGCACTACGCAAGAGTTTAGAGCTAAACTGTCAAGACAAAAAAAGATACTCAACGTAACGCATGATCCAGTTTTCGCAAGAGACGCTGCAAGTCAGTAACCTCATGCGGGGAAAGAACAGCAAGTTGCTCCGCGATCAACTTCTCCTGGGCGGGTACAACGCAATCATAGAGCGCCTGTCCTTGCTCTGTGAGCACAAGGGTATTGCTGCGCCTCTCCTGGCAACGTCTGAGCAGACCGAGCTTTTCCATCCGGTCGAGCAACTGAGAAATGTTGCCTTTGGTGACCAGAAGGCGATCCGCGAGTTCCTGCTGTGTGATGCCTCTGGCTGCCCCCACATGAGCTAGAATATCGAACTGAGCAGTACTCAATCTCCAGGATCGGAGGAGCAGACTTGACGCCCGATCAATTTTCTGGAAGACACGGGCGAGTCGTAGCCAAGCAAGAACTGAAGGTTGAAACATCTTTCGGTTACCTTTTCTTTTCTTGACTTCTTGACAGAAGGTTTAGAAGTAAACCTTCTTGATAAGAGTTTAGCACTAAACTCTCTGAATGTCAAGGTCTAGATGCGCGCCTTTGTCTGCTCGCCGGTAGTACCAGACTTTGATCACATCCAGGACCACCAGGTAGATCAGGGCCAGCCCGAAGACGATCGCCAGCTCTTGCAAAGGCAGAGGCGTAAACGTGAACAGGCGCGCAGTCGGTGGGATATAGGGTAACGCAAACGAGACAACAAATGCCAGTGTGACGGCTGACGCTAAGAGCGTCGATGGCCTGACGCCTCTCCAAAAGAAATCACGGTTGCGTATGGACACAATGACGATGAGCTGGAGCAAGGTGAGAAAGAGAAACATGCTGGTCTGGACGAAAATCGGTGGTCGTGAAGTGACGAGTGCAAAGTAGAGCAGTTCAAACAGCGCCGTACACGAGCCAAGCGCCAGCGAGATCGACATCAACGACCGCGTATTGTACTTCTCCGGCCTCATGGCCTCTTTGCTATCGACCCGATCGGAAGCGATAGTGATCAGTGGAACATCGGTAATGAGGCTGGTTAACAGCAACTGCACGGGAAGCAACGGCAAATCGAGCGCGAGGAGGTAGAGAATGGCCAGCGCAAAAAAATTGCCGAAATTGCCCACCAGGGTGTATTTCAGATACTTATTGATATTGAGGAAGATGATTCGCCCTTGTTGAATGCCGTTGATGATCACTCCCAGGTCCTTGTTGAGCAGCACGATATCCGCGCTCTCTTTCGCCACATCCGTCGCGCTATCCACCGCTAAGGCCACATCAGCCAGTTTGAGCGCCGGGGCATCGTTGATGCCATCGCCCTGGTAGCCCACGACGTGCTCGCGCTTGAGGGCCTCGATGATGGTATACTTCTGGGCAGGGGAAACGCGTGCAAAGACGTTGCAACCGGTCACAACGCGTTGCAGTTCGTCAGGCGGCATCTTTGCCAGTTCATCCCCTGTATACACATCCCCTCCCAATCCAATCTGGCCCCCGATGTATGCCGCGACCTCCTTGCTATCCCCACTCAAGATTTTGACGGCCACCCCCAGGCTTTCTGCCTGCTCAATGGTCCGTTTGGCCGTTGGCCGCAGTGGATCGGCGAGCGTCACGAATCCTAAAAAAGTCAAATGCTGCTCGTACTGCGGGATGTCGACGTGCCCAGAGTTCGGCAGTTCGCGATAGGCCATGGCCAGATCGCGCAGCCCCTGTTTGCCGTCGTTTGTCACTTCCGCCAGATACTGCTCCTTTTGCTGGCCCTGGCAATCACTGAGGGCAAGCAGCGTTTCGACTGCGCCAAGCACGACCAGGTAGCGGCTGTGCGTGCGGGTATCTTCGATGACCGAGCACTTCCTACGCCTCTCTGGATCAAAGGGCAGGTCTTGCACCTGCCGGTACACTCTCGCCTGCTCCTGTATATCGGGCGGGATATAAGCGAGAAAGGCCGCATCGTAGGAGTTTTGCGACGTCCCGCCTGCTGCGTCCGGGGACTCGACGGTGGCAGCGGCGAATTGTTGTAAGCGCAAGGGATCATCTGCCACGATCTTCTGGATGCTCATCTTCCCCTCGGTGAGGGTTCCCGTCTTATCGGTGCAGAGCAGCGTAATATTGCCTAGATCCTCCAGCGAGGAGAGCCGTTTGACGACCACCTGCTGTTTGGCCAGTTGCATGGCCCCGCGGGAAAGGGTCACCGTTGCAATCACCGGCAGCGCTTCCGGCACGACGGCGATAGCCAGTGCAACGATAAACAGCAGGAATTGCGGCAGATGGGAGAGATCACGAGTCAGCAATAATTTGGCAAGAAACGTTATGACGAGTGTAATGAGCACAACCCTGATTAACAAGGAACTAAAGGCTTGCAGTGATTTTTCATACTGGGTCACTTTGCGCGTGCGTGTCGAAAGCGAGGCGATTTTGCCCAGTTCCGTTGCATCGCCGATGGCGTAAACGACGGCCGTGGCCTCCCCTTTTTCGATCACGCTGCCGGTAAACAGCAGCGACGCATCACCGTTGGTCGTGTGTTGGCCTGCACCGGCCTGGACCGCTTTGGTAACGGGCACCGATTCCCCCGTCAGTTGGGATTCGTTGGCCTGGAGGTTCTCTGCGGCGAGCAGTTTGCAATCGGCGGGGACGATATCCCCCTCTTCCAGGAAGATGATATCGCCCGGCACGAGCAGCGCTTCATCCAGCTGCACGATCTTCCCATCGCGCTTGGCGGACACTTTCTTGCTAATGAAGGTGGAGAGCTTTTCGACGGCTCGCTCGGAGCGGTATTCCTGCACAAAGCCGAGCGAGGTGTTGATCAGCAGAATGACGGCGATGATGATCCCATCAGACAGATCGCCAAGGAAAAAGCTGAAGACACTGGCAAAGGCTAATAAGTAGATCAGTGAACTTTTTAATTGCCTGCCCAGAACGTTCAGGGCCGTATTTTTGCTTTTCGTGAGGACGTTGAGGCCGGAGGTCGCACGACGTGCCTCGGCTTCACTCGAACTCAAACCTTCGAGAGAGGAATGCAACTGCTCGAGCGCCTGTTGTCCGGAGAGCACTTCTATTGCTTGTTTTTCCATAGCATCGTCCTGTTGTGATGACTAGCAGAACCATTATAGCACCATGTGCTATATACTATAGCCATGTCAAACCAAAGTGACATACACCGTATTCAAGCAGACTTTGACCGACTCGCGTCGTTCTCAGACGACGGTTGGGACCACAACAGCCACTATCACCACTTCCTTTTGAAGCACCTCCCACTGCATGGTAGGCAGGCATTGGAGATTGGGTGTGGCACAGGAGCCTTTTCGCGTTTGCTAGCCAGGCGATTTGAGCATGTTCTTGCCCTGGACCTTTCACCACAGATGATTCACCTTGCCAGGGAGCACTCCCAGCAATACACAAACATTGACTTTCAGGTTGCCGATGCCCTATCGTGGGAATTTCCTGCCGAACAGTTCGACTGCATCGCCTCCATTGCCACACTGCACCACTTGCCGATGGAGGAAATGCTCTCGAAGATGAAGACAGCGCTCTCCATGAATGGCACACTGCTTGTTCTTGATCTTTTTCAAGCAGAGGGACTCTTCGAAAGGTTCACAAGTGCGACAGCATTTCCCATCGACATCGTCTTGAAATACCTCAAAACGGGTCGGCTGAGAGAGCCGCCTGAAGTTCGAAAAGCCTGGGCTGAGCATGGAAAATGGGACGCCTACCTGACCCTTTCTCAAATTCGTTCCATCTGTACAGAGATTTTGCCAGGAGCGAGAGTGAAAAAGCACCTGCTCTGGCGCTATTCCCTGATTTGGCAGAAGGATGAGTTATGATTTCCTCCCCAACTTCGCTATTATCGCGCCCTTCACCAACCCTACTTCCTCTACCCTCAACACTAACACAGCCCCAATATACACCAGCGCGGCCAGACCACCTGCAACAGCTACTGTTAACAGCTGCCCAGTCAGGTGATGAAGCGAGAAGAGTGCAATGTGACCGAGTACCTCTTGCACACCCCATGCCACTACAACCATAACAGCAGCCGCTAGAAGAATTTTGAGTAGAGTAGGCAGCATTTTACGCATTCTGATAGACCCTATTGCCATCCGCAAGAGCACAAGCAGAATAAGAGCATGAGAGGAGTTCTGGACAGTATTGGCAAATGCGAGTGCAGGCATGCCAATTGTGCTCCAGAAGGGTAGGGCTACGCTGAGATATCCCAGGATACTTACTACACCTACGACGACAGGGATGATGGTGTTTTTGCGTGCGTAAAAAGCGGCGATTAAAAGTTGATCGATGGCTACAAAGGGAAGTTGATAGGCGTAGTTTTGCAGAGCAATTGCCGTGAGTGCGGCATTATGGGGAGTGTAGTTGTGATGCTGGAATAGCAGGGAAACTATCGGCAATTGGAGAACGACCAGGCCAGCAGCTGCAGGGATCATCAATAATAAGCCCACACGGAAGCCGAGTAATAATGTTTCTTTGAAGCGCTCAGTATCACCGGCGGTAGCATGTGCTGAGAGTGTTGGCAAGACCGCAAAGGCCAGGGCGGCAGCAACTAGGCCTACAGGGAACTGGATCAGCGTTGTTGCCAGGCGCATTGCAGTGAAGTTTGCGGCTCCATCGCCCGGTGTAAGGGAGGCCAGGTGCTGGTCGAGAAAAACGACACCCATGCTCATAAGAAAGCTGAAAGCTACCGGAGCGTAGAGTTTGACGATACGCCGTAGTGCCGGGAGCTTCAGGTCGAGGACAAACATGTAGCGCAGTCGCTGTTTGTGTATTCCAGGAAGCAGCAAGGCAATCTCTCCCAGAGCACCAAGCAACACACCAAAGGCCAGTCCCAGGTGTCCCTCGTAACGTTCACCAAGGATGCTACCGGCGACTACTCCGATAATGATACCGACATGATACGAGGCGGTGGCAAAAGCAGGCCAGCCAAACTCTCTGAGGGAATACAATGCTGCTAACAATACAGAAAATGGTCCAAGGGCAATCAGAGAGAAAAAGATGATCTGGGCAAACTGGAGCGTAAGCTGCTTCTCAGGTCCTTTGTAGCCCTGCACCAGCAGGTCAATGAACTGAGGTGAAATCAAGGTAAAAATGAGCGCAGCAAGGAACATGATGAGTATGACAAGATTTACAATCGTAAAGACAAGGCGGCGTAGTTCATCACGTTTTTCAGGTGCTGAATAATCTGTGAAAGTGGGAATCAAGGCACCGGAGACGGAGCCATTGATCAGGAAATCGTAAAAAGTCTGAGCAGGCAAAATAGCAGAGTTAAATGGTCCCGCTATCTGTGCACCAAGTGCAGCTACCACAATCTGCCGGATCATCCCCATAATACTGCTACCCAGGTTACCAAGCATAACCAGGCTGGCAGATTTGGCGAGTTGCCGTCGTTCGCTTGGTTGAGCCTGCTCTTCAGCCTCTTTTGAAGCAGGTTCCTCTATTACTGGTATAGGAACTGCTAACTGACCGGATTCAGATTTTCCACCCTCCACCACAGGAATTGCATCTGGTTCAGATTCCGTTTTTTGTAATTTTATAGATTTTTCTGCCATTGGGAATAGTCTCCAAATGTTGGGGGTGCAGGGGGCTTTGCCCCCTACCGGGGTCTGGGGTGTCCCCAGGTCCCTCTTCTTCCTGCCTGCCGCCTACGGCGGCAAAAGAAAATAAGACATTGGGGGACAACCCCAAACCCCCGCTTAGGGGCTTGTAGCCCCTAAGAACCCTACTTCTTAATCACGAAAAAACAATTTGGGATCAGGCTCCTACAAAGATTATTCAGGTAGTTGTTTGATGGTTGCAATCAACTCGGTTGTTGAGTTTTGTGGCAAATACGGAATGAGATGCACCGTCCCACCATATTCCTGTACAACTTTCGCTTCCGGCAGCCGACTCAAGTCCGGTGTGCCAACCTCTGCATTTGCATAGTCACCGCCCTTAACATAAATCGCAGGCTGCAGTAGATTCACCAGGGGGCCAGCCGTTGGTTCATTGAATATCGTCACATAATCAACACAGGCAAGTGCCGCTAGAATTTCAGCTCGCTTTCCCTCTGGTACTAATGGCCTTCCTGGACCCTTCAATTGACGTACACTGGCATCACTGTTCAGGCCAAGTACCAGAAAATCGCCGAGCGCTCGTGCTTCTTGCAGGTAGCGTACATGTCCTACGTGCAGCAGATCAAAGCAGCCATTCGTGAAAACACAACGTTCCCCTCCTTGCTGTCTGCGCCGCACCTCAGCCGCAAGCTCTTTGCGCCCCATAATTTTGTTGGAGATTGCCCCTATTAGCTGTTCAGGCGTATTGCTGGCACACCCAAGGCGACGAACCACCAGCGCTGCTGCCGCATTCGCCATGTAAGCTGCTTCGGCCATACTTGCCCCTGTAGTAAGTGCCAGTGTGAAGGTTGCAGCGACAGTATCGCCTGCTCCGTTTGTATCAACGACTTCGCTAGTATAGGGTAGTTGATGGATTGGAAGATGGATTGGAGGCTTTCCCACTTCGAACAAGCTCATCCCTTCGCTTCCACGAGTGATAAGTACGCCCTGAGCATGACTTCCTTCCAGCAGACGCTGACCCGCCTCATTCAGTTCATCCTGGTTCGTAATCGACATCTTCAGCGTGAGTTCGGCCTCTGGCTGATTTGGCGTCAGTGCCGTGACGCCCTGGAAGCGGAAGAGTGAACCATGCGAGTCCACCGCGATTACTTTACCGAGTTCTCGTGCTATCGGAATACAAGCTGCGATGATATCGGGACTGATTACACCATTCTCATAATCCGAGAGGACAACGGCATCCATCGCAGGTAGCACCTGCCGGATATATTCAATGATCTGCCCCTTAATCGGCTCGGATACCTCCGAGTTATCTACGCGGTCAACACGTACAATATGCTGCTGAACAATCTGCGGACTTCCGGCAATGATGCGCGTTTTGGTAGAGGTGGGCCTTTGAGGATCGGTTATCAGACCTTCCTGGTACATTTGAAAGTCACCAATCGCACGGCGCAAACGCTGACCTGGCAAATCATCGCCGACAACACCTGCCAGGAAAACCTCTGCTCCAAGCGTCCGGGCATTTACTGCGACATTGGTTGCGCCACCTGGAATCGTGCGTTCCTCGTCCAGTTCGAGAATCAAGATAGGGGCTTCTCGGGCAATACGTGTAGGTTTGCCAATCAGGTATTCATCGGCCACCATATCCCCTATCACCAGCACGCGCTTACCTGCAAAGTTATTGATGAGCGAATGCAAGCGCGAGGCATTTACACTGAAAGTTGGGGTCTGAATCTCATTCATAAGGATCTTTGCGTCCCTTCAACACTACTTTGATAGCAAAGCGAGGCAGTGCCAGCATACGTCGCCAGCGCCATGGTTCACGATAGAGACGATATAGCCATTCCAGGCCAATCCGTCTCATCAATGCAGGAGCACGACGTTGACGGCCAGAAAGAAAATCGAAAGCGCCACCAACACCCATAGCTACTCCCACAGGCAAGCGCGAGAGATTGCGATGTATCCAGAGTTCCTGTGCCGGGAAACCATATGCCACGCACAACACATCAGCCTGCGCAAGCCGAATACGTTCAATGATTTCTTCTTCTTCGGCAGGGGTGGGTGACCCGGCATAGGTGCCAGCAATCTCTAACCCAGGAGCAAGTGCCTGTAAGCGTGCTCCCGCCTCTTCAGCAATCCCTGGTGCAGCACCCAACAAATAGAGCCGATAGCCAGCTTTTGCACAGCGTTTAGCCAGGGCTGGTAGTATATCGGTTCCAGTCACACGCTCAGGCGTTGGCTGGCCAAGATAACGTGCCGCCCATACAATGCCTACACCGTCAGGCAGAACGAGTGTAGCTTCGTTAATGGCTATACGAAAGGCATTATTGCGCTGCGCCTCCATCACAAATTCAGGATTGACGGTAACGATTTGCTGGCATGGGAGCGAATTGTCACTGGCACGCCGCCTGGCAATTATCTGCTCAATCCTATCGAGGGCCTGCTGCTGCGATAGTCGATCTACCCGCACTCCTAGCACGTATACAGGTGCGGATGGCGTTTCTGCTAACATTTCTGACGTTTCTGGCGACATAAGTTTCCTAATTACCAGGTGATAATTTCGATCTCAGTATCAGTTATAACCAGGTCCGGGCGTGTCTCTTCAATATAACGCTGTACATGCGTCAATATCTGATCAGCATGCTGGCTACTATTGCTCACGCAGCTCACACCAATTTTGGCGATCTGCCAACGGTCTTGCTCATCAACCTCGGCAATCGCTACCTCAAACTGGTGACGGACACGCGCCATGATTGATTTGACGATCTGCCGTTTATCTTTTAACGAATGAGACTCAGGCAGATGCAGGGTGATCTGGCATATTCCTACAACCATGTCGGTAGTATAGCATAACCTCGACGCCCTATGGTTAAATAGCGGCGCGGGAATTCCCATCCTCATTGAGGGGATTGGGATGAAAGCGCCGCCATCCTGCAGGAGCTATTTGCCCTGGCCCTCCGAGAGGGAGCGCCGAATCACCTCTGTCGAAGCGGTTTTCCCTCTTGCATCCCTGCTCTCCTTCTGCTAAAATCGCTCAAGTGAAGTCTATTACAGCAGAGGCCGAGGCCCAAACGATGCAGACCGTACGCATCTATCGACTCAATGACCTGGATCGGCGGACCCGCGAACGCCTGAAGGCCGCCCAGATGGAGGCCGCGCGGGTGTGGATGGACTGTGTCGAGTGGCATCGACAGGCCCGCGCTGAGCAGACCCGCTGGCCGAATCGAGACGAGTTGCAACGCCGCACCAAGGGCGGCAAATACGCGCTGCACAGCCAATCGACGCAAATGGTCTGCCAGCAGTTTCTGGCCAATGTCGACACCATCAGGCACCTCCGTCAGACCAATCCGCGCCACCGTTACCCCTATCGTCCCAAGAAGTACATGACGGTGGACTGGCCGGCCCAGGCCGTCGCACGGCAGGGGAAGCGGGTGATCCTGCCCATGGGACCAGGGCAGCCGCCTCTCTGTTTCCATCTGGCGGACCTGCCTCTGCAGATCGGGGCGGTCTCCCTCGTCTGGAACGGGGGCTATGAGTTGCACATCGTGGTCCCTTGCGCGCCCTCTGTGCCCGTCTCCCCTGCTGATCGAGCCCTCGCGCAGATGCAGCCGCCCGTGCAGGCCACCGTCGATCTGGGGGAAATTCACCAGGCGGCGGTGACCACCAGCACCGGCAAGGCGCTCATCGTGACCGGGCGGGGCATCCGCAGCCTCAAACGGCAGCATAACCAGGCTCTCGGCCGCCTCTCGCGGCTGCAAGCCCGTTGCCAGAAAGGCTCCAAACGCTGGCGGCGCTTGCAATATGCCAAGGAGCGTGAGAAGGGCAAGAAGCAGCGGCGCGTGCGCGATCTGCGGCACAAAGGGACGCGGCAGGTGGTGGACTTCTGCCAGGCCGAGGGAGTGCAGACGCTCTATGTGGGCGACCCGCATGGCGTGCGTACAGCAAACCGGGGACGTCATCACAACCAGCGCATGGCGCAATGGGAGTACGGCAAAGATAAGCAATACCTGGCGGAAAAATGCGAGAAAGTCGGCATCGTGTGCTTCAGTGGCAGTGAGCGGGGAACCAGCAGCCACTGTCCGCGATGCGGCTGGAAGAAGAAGCCGAAAGGCCGAAACTGGACCTGTCGGCGTTGTGGTTTTGTTGGCCACCGAGAT
>WNGG01004464.1_pt1 | contig 15677 bp, 18 predicted proteins | sample 5400661 | NCBI WGS metagenome assembly WNGG01 (sample SAMN13153372, study PRJNA577476) | soil metagenome | isolation source: 100 cm soil or saprolite under Garry oak tree replicate 1 | place: USA:California | collected 2016-06-15
TCCTGCCCAGCGGCCAGCCAGCCGGAACCCCTGAAGAAGCCCTCGACTGCGCCTGCGGCCTCTACCTCGGCGACCCCACCGCCTGGCTCACACCGCCCGGCACCGATACACCCACGGATTTACAGGCAGGAGCACTAGCTTGCGGTGCCAGGCGAGCAATGTCGCTGGCGTCACAGGGGAAACTTCGGTCCAGCGCGTACGGGGTATTAGCCCGGCCAGCGCGGCGAACCACACCCGGTCCGCCGGCTCGTAACGCACCCGGCCGACATGACGCGCAGCACTGCGTTCTCGCGCCGGAGTGCCAGCAGCTCAGCATCCTTCGCCCGGTCCCCGCGGAACACCAGGACAGCGAGGCTGAGTAGCCGACGAACTAGCACGTAGACAATCTTGAGCAGCACCCGGCAAGCCAACCAGCCAGATGGTGACAGCGCAGGTCAGTGACACAATCGAGTATTCGGCACAACTTTGTCATACGGGTGCGCCGGGCCGACACTGACGGGCGGCAGCGCTTCAGCTGCGCCCACGGCATCATCCACACGTACTTCATGGAGGCGGGCAGTGGCCCGCAGGCAGGAGGCACCGCTCACGACTCGTGGAGTCGGCAGGAAGAGGATCTCTGCGATCAGGGCGCAGCCGAACTCCTCCTCCCGCGGGCGGCGTTCATCGCCGACTGTCCCTCGCATCCGGACATGGACGACGTGCTCAGGCTCGCCGAGGCCTTCGAAGCCAGTGCCGAGGCGACCGCACTTCGTATCGTCACACTGTCCGCTATCCCGGCGGCGATGATCGTCCTGGAACCCTCCCTCAAGCCAGCCGAGCTCACGCGCATCGCACGCCGCCAGTCGGAGCAGACGCTGCCCGGCTTTCGGCTGGCAGATCCGATCACTCCTCGCCTGCGCGTCCAGAAGAGCCTCGGCCACCAGCTCGCGTTCATACCCAGGCACAAGTCCATCGGCGACTCGACACCGCTCGCCGACGTGCTGGCCGATGGCGCCGCCGACTACATAGGCGAGACAGGCCTAGTGCCCGGCCGCTTCCGCGTATCAGCCCGCCTGCTTCCGATAACGAGACGGCATCCTCGTTAACCGCGTCGTCGTGCTTCTCTTCGACCCAGAAGCCGAGCGGCACTACTTGGCAGCACGCCAGACCGGATGAGCATGTCCTCCCAGGCGAGCAGGTGACGCGAGCGGTAGTCGCCCGCATCAGCGCCTGTGTCGGGCGGACGGCCAACGGGCACGAGGCCGCCCGGGCCCTGGACCGGTACCTCCGGGTCCGGTCCCGGCATGAGCAGGCGCACAGGCCGCAGCTGTGGCTGGGGGTGAGTAACCGGGTCCGATGACCGCGAACGGGATCTACCAGATGATCTCCCGCCGCGGGCGGCAGGCCGGGGTGGATGCGTGGACGCACCGGTTCCGGCATCACTTCAGCCACACCTGGCTGGACAGGGGCGGCGCGGAGGGGGACCTGATGGAACTGAACGGCTGGTCCTCCCCGCAGATGCTGCGCCGCTATGGCGCCAGCGCCCGCAGCGCCCGAGCCCGCCGCACCTACGACGGCATCATGACAGACCGGCCATGACCAGGCCGCGAGCGGGCTTTCAGGGTGCGGGCTGGTAGGTGAGCAGGGCGGGGTGGCCGCTCGGGCCGGCGGGAACGGGGTAGTAGCTGTCGTGGGTGGCCGGGTCGACGGCGACGACTTGGGCGCCGTCGGCCAGGTAGGCGCGGCCGACGACGGTAAGGCGCCCGCCGTGGTTGTCCAGGATGGTCAGGTCACCGGATTCGGAGGCGACGTACAGGCGGCCGGCGGCTGGGTCGTAGGCGAGCACGTCGGGTTGGTCGCCTACGGTGCTGGTGCCGGTCACCTGCCAGGTTGCCAGGTCGAGGGTGAGCAGGCGGGCGTTGCCGTCGCACGCGATGAACGCGAGCCGGGCGGCCGGGTCGAGGGTCAGGCCGTGGTCGTGGTGGCAGCCGGGCAGGGGGACGCGGCGGGTGATGACCAGGGTCGCCGGGTCGATGACGGCGAGCTGGTCGCGGGTCTGGACGTCGGCGAGCATCTGCCCGGTGCCGTGGTTGCCGCCCGGGTCGTAGGCGACGTTGCCGGCCTCGCCGCCCAAGGTGACGGTGCCGCGCACCGCGTCGGTGGCGGCGTCGATGACGGTTTCGGTGCCGCCGGTCTCGTTGGTGGTCCAGATGGTGTGGCGGGCGGGGTCGTAGGCTAGGCCGTCGGGGTAGTCCCCGGTGGGGGTGCGGTGCAGGATGCGCCCGGTGTCCTCGTCGATGGCGACCAGGACACCGTGCACGTCGGGCAGGCCGGTGATAACGCGGATCACCCGGCTGGTGCGGATGCTGGTCTCGATGACCTGGCTGTCGCCGAGGTGGGCGATGAACAGCAGGCCGCGGCCCGGGTCGAGGCTTTCGTAGTCGAACCGGGTGGTGCCGCCGGGCAGGGTCAGCTCGCCGACGCGGTGTAGCGGCAGCGTCGGCTCCGGATGGCTGGTCCGCGTCACGCTGGCCAGGGTTACGGCGGCGGTGGCGGCGACCAGTGCGGTCGCCACCATGATCAGCAGGCGGGTGCGGGAACGGGTGGTCACCGGTGGTCCTTTCCGGCCGGGGCGGGCAGCGGGCGCAGCCGGTGGGCGTCGTCGAACAGGGCGTGTGCGGCGAGGCGGGCGGCGGTGAGGGCGGCGAGGGCGGCGGCGGCGAGCAGCATGTACATGACCACGATCTGGTAGCGGATGGCGGTCAGCGGGCTGACGCCGGCCAGGATCAGCCCGGTCATGGCGCCGGGCAGGCTGATCAAGCCCACGGTCTTGGTGGAGTCGATGGCCGGGATCAGCGCGGTGCGCAGGGCGGCGTGCATATGCGGCGCGAATGCCCGGTCGGCGGGCAGGCCGAGGCACAGCCGGGCCTCGATGGCCGGGCGGGCGGCGGCGGCTTCCTCGCGCAGCCGTGTCAGGGTCACCGCGGTGGCGGCCATCGCGCCGGAGACGATCATGCCGCCGACCGGGATCACGACCCGGACCTGGGTGCTGATCACGCCGAGAACCAGCAGGGTGCCCATGGTCGCGGCGGTGGCGGCGGCGACAGCGGCCGTCGCGACCGGCAGCGCCCGGGGCAGGCCGCGGGCGCGGCGGCCGGCGACCTGTCCGGCGATCAGCACCATGATGGCGAGCCAGCCGGCGGCGCCGGCCAGCCCGGCGTGCTGGAAGACCAGCAGCAAGATCGCGCCGACGGCGGCGAGCTGAGCCCCGGCGCGGGCGGCTGCGATGGTGATCTCGCGGGCCAGGTGCAGGCGCTGCCGCCAGGCGATGGCCACGGCGGCGGCGACCAGGGCCAGGGAGGCGGCGACGCCGGCCCAGGTGGGGACGGCCGGGTTCATGGCGGCTCCTTGCGGGTGGTGATGTGCCCGTCGCGCAGCGCCAGGACCTGGCTGGCGATCCGGCGGGTCTGGCCGGTGTCGTGGCTGATCAGGACCACGCTGCCGCCAGCTGCGATGAAGGACTTGGCTGTCTGCTCGACGGCGTGCGCGCTAACGCTATCGAGGGCCGAGGTGGGCTCATCCAGCAGCAGGACCTGCGGGCCGGCGGCCAGGGCGCGGGCCAGGCACAGCCGCTGGGCTTCCCCGCCGGACAGCCCGGCCGTGCCCCGGGCCAGCATGGTGGCCGGCAGGCTGACCTGTTCCAGCAGCCCGGCCGCGTCCTGCTCGCCCAGGCCGGGCTGGCCGGCCCGCAGCTCGTCCAGGACCTGGCCGGTGAGCAGGACCGGTGCCTGGGCGACCAGGGCGACCTGGCGGCGCAGCGCGAGCACGTCCCGGTCCGGCAGCGGCCGGCCGTACAGGCACACCCGGCCGGCGTCGGGGTCGTCGAGGCGGTTCAGCAGCCGTAGCAGGGTGGTCTTGCCCGACCCGGACGGCCCGGTGAGCGCGGTGCATGTGCCAGCGGGTATCTGGCAGGTGACCTGATCGAGCAGCAGCGTCCCGCCGCGCCGGACAGTCACCAGTTCCAGCGAGAACAACACGGGCTCGCCCGATGTTATCCGGTCCTGCCACCCCTTCACGCCTGGCAGATCAGTGTAACCGTGGTTACAATACTAGCGGCGGCAGGCGTGCTCAGGGTGTCTTCCGCGTCAGCCAGTCAGGAAGGGCGGAGTTGTCCGGCATGGAACACCGGCTTGACCGGGAGCGGCCCGGGGACGGCCCGGGCCAGTGGGTGCTGCTGTGCTACCGGGTGCCTCGTGAGCCGTCGGCGCCGCGGATCGCGATCTGGCGCAAGCTGAAACGGCTGGGCGTGGCGCAGCTGGGTGACGGCCTGGTCGCACTGCCCGCTGATGCGCGGACCCGAGAGCAGTTGGAGTGGGTCGCCGAGGACGTGACGGAAGCGGGCGGCAGCGCCGGGGTGTGGCTCGCCCGCCCGGCCGCGCTGGCGCAGGAACGTGAGCTGGCTACGGCGATGGCCGCCGCCCGCGCCGCCGAGTACGCCGCCGTCGCCGCCGAGGCCGCGGCCGCACGCAACGCAGGTGACGCGGCACGGGCCGCGGCGCTGCGCCGGCTGCGCGCTGAGCTGCGCCGGATTGCCCGCCGCGACTACTTCCCGCCCGCGGCCCGCGAGCAGGCTAACGCCGCGGTCGAGGCCCTGGCCGCGCATGACGCCCGCAAGGACGCGGTTCTTGCCGGGCGGGACGCGGCTGCCGCCGGCGGCGCCGGGGAGCACTCGTGAGGTGGGCGACCCGTGCCGGGGTGCACATCGACCGGGCCGCGTGCGCGTGGCTGATCCGCCGGTTCATCGACCCGGACGCGGAGTTCGTGTTCGTGGCCGACCCGGCCGAGATACCGGCCGGGGCGACCGCGTTCGACATCCGCGGCGCCGGCCTGTCCCACCACGGCTCCGATTGCAGCTTCGAGACGATCCTGCGCCGCTATGAGCTGACCGACCCGGTGCTGTGGCGGATCGCCCAGATCGTGCACGAGGCCGACCTGGACGACCAGCAGTATGACGCTCCCGAGGCACCCGGATTCGACGTCGCGCTGCGCGGCCTGTCCATGATCTGCGTTGATGAGCGGGTGCTGGAGCTGACCGGCCCGCTGTTCGACGGCTTGTATGAGTACTGCAAGCGGGCCACCCTGCTCGGCCGGGAACCCGCATGACTGCCCCCGCCCCGCGCGGTCAGGGCACGGCCGCCCCGGCCGGCACCGCGCCCGCATTGGCCGCGCCGCTCGGGTTCGGGGCGGTGCTGCGGTATTTCCTGCGGCTGGGCACATCCGGGTTCGGCGGCCCCATCGCGGTGGTCGGGTACATGCAGCGCGACCTGGTCGAACAGCGCGGCTGGATCGCCAAGGACGACTTCCTCAACGGGGTGGCGCTCGGCCAGACCATGCCCGGCCCGCTCGCCGCCCAGGTCGCTATGTGGGCCGGGTACCTGCGCCGCGGCGCGCTCGGCGCCGCGGCCACCGCGGCGGCATTCATCATCCCGTCGTTCCTGATGGTGACCGCCGTCGCGGTGCTGTACGTGCACTATGCGGGGCTGCGCGTGGTGCAGTCGCTGTTCTACGGCATCGCCCCGGCGGTCATGGCCATCATCGCGATCGCCGCTTACAAGCTGATCCGGCTGACCGACGGCACGGACTGGCGGGCCTGGGCGATCAGCGCAGTGGTGTTCACGGTCACCGCCACCACCGGGCAGGAGCCCATCTACCTGATCATCGGGGCTGGGCTGCTGATGATCATCCTCGATGCCCGCCCGCGGCGGTGGCTGCCCCGCCGCACGCCACCCAGCCCGGGCACGAGTCCGTCTGTCCATGGCGCCGTGCCGCTGGCCTGGGCCGCGCTCGGCGCCGCGGCCGGGGGCGGGGTGCTCGTCTCGCTGGGATTGTTCTTCCTCAAGACCGGTGCCCTGGTGTTCGGGTCCGGGCTGGCGATCGTGCCGCTGCTGCGCGACGGGGTGGTCGTCCAGCATCACTGGCTCACCCAGGGCCAGTTCCTCGACGCCGTCGCGATGGGCCTGATCACCCCCGGCCCGGTGGTGATCACCGCCGCGTTCATCGGCTACCTGGTCGCCGGGTTCCCCGGCGCGGTCATCGCCACGGTGGCGATCTTCACCCCGATCTGGCTCGGGGTGGTGCTGCCCGGCCGCTGGTTCATCCGGCACCGCCACAACCCGCACGTCAAGGCGTTCGTCAAAGGCGCGACTGCCGCCGCTGGCGGCGCGCTGTCCGGCGCGGTGGTCGTGCTGACCCGCCAGGCCGTCACCGATATCCCTACCGTAGTGATCGCTCTGGTCACCCTGGGGCTGCTGCTGCGGTTCAAGATCGGCGAGCCGTGGGTCGTGGCCGCTGCGGGCGCCGTGGGCCTGCTGCTGCACTGGCCCTGACCACCCCGGCGGACCCTGACGCGAAGGAGGACCGTACTTGAAATGGATTACCCGGGCCCGGCCGAAAACCGACCGGATCGCCTGCCCCTGGCTCATCCGGACGTTCATCGACCCCGGCGCGGAGATCCTCTACGCCCTGCTGGCGACGTCCTGGCTGTCGCGCAGCGGGAAGGTGCGCGTTCCTTCGACGCGCCCGGCGCTGACTCCGTCCACCGCGGCACCCAGTGCACCTTCGAAGTCCTCATCGAGGAATACCGCCTGGCCAGCGACCCGGCCCTGGCCCGGCTCGCGGCGATCGTGCACGCCGCCGACATCCGCGCAGACCTGGGCACCGACCCGCTCGCCCCGGGACTGCTGGCGATCGGGGAGGGCGGGCTGGACGCCGAGCCCGATGACCAGCGGCTGCTGGAACGGGGCAGCTTCGTCTACGACGCCCTCTACGCCTGGTGCCGCCGGCAATCAGAGGCGAGCCATCCCGCCACGTGACCGTGACCAGCCAGCACCCAGCTCCCTCAAGCCAGGAGAACCCATGACGTACTCGCTCACCGCCGCATCCTCCGGTCAGGTGTTCAGCCACGCCCACATCGCGGTAACCGCCGCGGTCACCGGGCTGCTCGCCCTGGCCGCGGCCTGGTGGCGGCTGCCGCGCGCAGATCGGGCTGGCACCGCCGCGATCGCCGTGCTGTCGGCCGCCTCGGTGTACTTGTGGCGCGCCTCGGCGAACATGCCCCAGCTCAACAGCGACGGCCTGCCCGGCTTCTCCGCCAATGACTGGCTCGCCCCCGCCATCACCTACCTGTTCCTGGGCCTGTACGCCCAGGCCCGCCCGCCCGCCGACCCCCGCCGCTACGGCCAGGCCCGCGCCCTGGCCACCATCGCCTCCCTCGCCGTCAACGTCATCACCATCTGAACCGCCAGGCCGCCCAGGTTCCAGCGGTCAACCGCGGAATGCACTGGCCGGGCCGCCGGGCAGGCCGGCTCGGCCCGGTCGCCACCGTGCGGTTCGCGGGACCGGATCGCTACTGGGACGGATGCCACGACTTCGGCAGGCTCTCCGCACGCGAAGCGCGCAGGATCCAGCCGGCCAGGATCGGACCGCGCCGCGATGAGCTCGGCACCTTCGCCACCTTGATGTCGGCAGTTCGACCCTGCCCCTGACCACCAGCTCCGGGAAGGTTCGGTCAGCTCTCGCGCCCGCGTGACCAGCGGAAATGAGAGGTTTCTGTGTCGTCCGAACCCTTCCCGTTTTGGCTCTCTCACCCACGCAAAAGCCCTATTCCGGACAGGCTCACTGCCCCGGATACGGGGGACGAGAGTAAAACTATGGCCGCCCCGGGACGGCGCGTCCTGCGGCCCAAGCAGCTGGGCGCCGGGCCGTTCGCGGCAGACATCGGATCGTTCCGGCTGCACCTGGCGGCCGAGGCGAAGGCGCCGAGGACGATCCGGAACTACACCGAGGCAGTGCATTGGTTCGCCGCCGCCCACCTGCTCCTGGAGACCAGCAAGACCAGGTGGGAGCAGGTGGACAGGCAGGATATCGAGCGGTGGATGGTGTACCTGCTGAGCCGGTACAGCGCCGCGTACGCCAGCGTCCAGTACCGGGCGCTGCAGCAGTTCTTCAAGTGGTGGGCCGAGGAGGAGGAACTTCCCGACCCGATGGCCAAGCTCCGTCCGCCGAAAGTGACCGAGAAGCCCGTCCCGGTTTTCACCAGCGTAGAACTATCGGAACTCCAGAAGGCATGCCAGGGCAAGACATTCGCCGGCCGCCGCGACGCTGCGATCATCGCGGTATTCCGGGCGACCGGAGTCCGGCTCGCCGAGCTGGCCGGGATCCGCTACGACCCGGACGACCCCGTCCGCAATGACCTCGACTTGCAGAGCCGGGAGATCAAGATCTGCGGGAAGGGCGGTAAAGGCCGGGTCGTCAAGATCAGCTACGAGGCGGCCCGCACCCTGGACCGGTACTTGCGGGTGCGAGCCCGGCATGCGCAGGCGTGGCGGCCGCAGTTGTGGCTCGGGGTGAACAACCGCGGGCCGCTGACCGCGGCCGGGATCTACCAGATCGTCGCCCGCCGGGGGCGCCAGTGCGGGGTAGAGGTGTACCCGCACCGGTTCCGGCATCATTTCAGCCACACGTGGCTGGACCGGGGCGGGGCGGAAGGCGACTTGATGGAGCTGAACGGGTGGAGTTCGCCGCAGATGCTGACCCGCTACGGCGCCAGCGCCCGCGCCGCCCGCGCCCGCCGCACCTACGACCGCATCATGGAGGACAGCCTGTAGCCGCGGCTTGCCTTGGCCTTCGCCGAACGTCCGGGCGCTATGCCCGGTGATTACTACGGCCTTGCGCGGGGAAAGCTGCCACTGGCGGGTTCCGAGAAAAGGGCTCATACTCGGAAGCGTGACCGGCGCAGAGGAGATGCCATGACCATAGCCGTTGAAGAGAGGCGTCTCCGCAGCCTGTTCGAGCGGGTCGAGGCGGTGGAGGATGTGGCCAGGACGCTCGCCGAGGACGACGAGCGCAGGGCCAAGCTCCTAGCCGTGTCGGACAGCGCGCTCGCCGAGGAAGGCACCGTACGGCCCGTGATCGCGGCCAGGCTTCTGGGGCTGAGCGAGAAGACCGTCCGCGCCTGGGTAGCGGCTGGGGTCCTGACCATTGCGCGGCGCTCGCCCCGGCTGCTGCTGGACATCCGCAGCGTGCATGCCGTCAGTCACCTGGTCAGCGAGCTGCGGGCCGCCGGGCAGGACCGGGACCTGCTGGAGCAGGTGTGGCGGCGCCTGACCGATGCGGCGCTGCTGGATCGCGATGACCTGCGGGAGAGCCTGGGCCAGATGCGCCGCGGTGAGGGGCGCGTGCTCCGCCCGCTTCCCCCCGATACCACCTAAGGTAGCCGCTAGAGTCCGGTGAGTGCCCACCGAAGTTGTCGCCACGCCCCGCGCGGAGCAGCAGATAGCCGGTCTGGACCGCATCCACGCCAAGGCGTTCGGCGACTTCCTGGATGACCTCGCCGCCCGGGGCTGCAAGGCGCTCGGCTACCGGCTCAGCGGCCCCGCGCCCGTGGACCACATGTGCGTCAAGCACCTGCGAGATAGCTTCAGGGTGGTCGTCGCATTCGAGGGACCCCACCGGGCCTGGATACTGCTGGTCGGCCGCCACAACGACCAGGATCCGGTCCTGAACGTCTACGCCGAGCTGTATCGCCTGCTTGGTGCAGAGCCGCCGGACGGCGCCGGGCGGGATAAGCCGCCGTGCTGCGACGCGGACACGGACCTGCCGCCCGTCCTCGGCGCTGCTGTTGATGAGTTCGTCGAACGCGCGGCGAAAGTACGCAGATCAAGACGCCAGCCAGCCTAGCGGCCCAAAGCCAGGCACCCTGGCGGCGGTGCTTACGAAGGGGCCGTTCCTGCCCGGTACGACGGATGGGAATGGGCATCCCCGCTGTGGCGAGTGAGCAGGCACGCATCGGAAACGCTTGGTAGCAGATGGTGCGCTGTACGGAAAGAGAAAGACGATGACCGCACCACGACCGCGTTCCCGCCAGCCCAAGCAGCTGGACGCCGGGATATTCCAGGCCGAGATCAGCTCCTTCCGGCTGCACCTGGCCGCCGAGGGCAAATCGGCCAAGACGGTACGGACCTACACCGAGGCGGTGCAGTGGTTCGCCGCCGCCCACCTGCTGGCCCAGACACGCCGGACCGGCTGGGAGGACGTGGACGGGCAGGACGTCCAGCGCTGGATGGCAGGGCTGCTGGGCCGCTACAGCGGCGCCTACGCGAGCAACCAGTACCGTGCGCTGCAGCAGTTCTTCAAATGGCTGGCCGCCGAGGAAGAACTGCCCGACCCGATGGCCGGGCTGCACCCGCCGAAGGTCACCAGCAAGCTCGTCCCGGTCTTCACCAGCCAGGAGCTGTCGCGGCTGGCACGGGCCTGCGCAGGCCGCAGCTTCGCGCAGCGCCGTGACACCGCGATCGTCGCGGTGCTCAAGGCGACCGGAATCCGGCTATCTGAGCTAGCCGGGATCCGCTACGACCCGACGACGCGCAGCGCAGCGACGTCGACCTGTGGCACCGGGAGATCACCGTCCGCGGCAAGGGCGGAAAGCCCCGGATCGTCAAGATCAGTTACGATGCCGCCCGCAGCCTCGACCGCTACACCCGCGTCCGCGCCCGCCACGCGCAGGCAGACCGGCCGCAGCTATGGCTCGGGGTCAGCAACCGGGGGCCGCTGACCGCCAGCGGCATCTACCAGATGATCGCCCGCCGCGGCCGGCAGTGCGGGATGGATGTCTACCCGCACCGGTTCCGGCACCATTTCAGCCACACCTGGCTGGACCGCGGCGGGCCGGAGGGCGACCTGATGGAACTCAACGGCTGGACCTCCCCGCAGATGCTCCGCCTGTACGGCGCCAGCGCCCGCAGCGCCCGCGCCCGCCGCACCTACGACCGCATCATGGACGACACCGCATGAGCTGCCGGCGCTCGCTGGGTGATTTCGGTGCGCCGGGAGCTGGTCCGGCACTGAAGAATTCGCCAGGCGCGTCATCGCGCGTTCATCGCCCTAGCCTCACTGAGCGACGGCTCCATGGGTACCCAGCCCTGTGTGATACTGGCTGCGCCGCGCGGGTTTCAGCGCGTGGCAAGGGATTGTCCTGATAACGGTTTCCAGCTGATCGCTGAACCTTGGGTGTTCAGAGGACCACGCCGTCGGCGGCATGCCGGGTCCGGCTAGCCACGATCGGTCCGTCAGGCGCCAGCCCTGTCCGGCACCCGGCCTGGATACTCTCCGTGACAAATACTGGGAGCGTACGCGCGCAACGAGCCGCCGTTATCTGGACGAGAGGGGCTGCTGAGTGCAGGGCCAGCGGCAGCGTCCAGATCGGGACGATATGGGCGTGCGCCGCGCATGCGTGCTCAGCTTCGGCGGAGGCAGGGGGCAGCCGGCCGTCAGCCGCGCCGGTTAGCCCGAAGTTGCTGTAACTCCCTGTAGCAGTGCTTCTGAGCTGCGAAAACTCCGTTGAGATGGCGGTCTTTCTATGCCTGTAGCCAGAAAGATCTTCGATCCACAGCCCTGTGACCAGGGCAGATACGCTCCATCCTAGGAAGATCACGTAACTCCGGGTTAGCGGGCCGCGCTGCCTAGTTCCCGGCGCAGGGCGGCCGTGAGCACGGCGACGTCCGGTACCCGGCTGGGATCGGACACGACGGTGATCCGCAGTGTCCCGGCGTAGGACAGCACGCCGAAGGTGACGGTGACGTTGCCGGTCGTAGCCGGGATGGGGATCACCGCTCGCACCGGGGCGCGGGCGAACGTGAGCGGCTCGGCTGGGCCGCGCAGGTTGGTGGCGAAGGTGTGAACCAGCCGCTGGCGGTTGACGAACCAGCGGAGCAGCCCGGTGGGGGCCAGCAGCCGGAACGGCAGTCCCAGTACCGCCGCCGAGGTGCCGCGGGCTGTGGTCTTGCGCTCGCGGGTGATCGCGGCGATCCGGGTCACGCGGGCGGCCAGGCCGCCGCTGGTGGGCAGGGCCACCGGCATCGTCCCGACCTGGTTGCCGAGCTGGCCGCCGGTGGCTGCCTGGCGTGCGGAGACCGGTACCGATGCCGTCACCAGGTCGAGCTGCTCGCCGCGGCTTTCTAGCAGGGCCCGCAGCGCCCCGGCGATGGCGGCGAGAATCACGTCGTTGACGGTGCCGCCGTGGGCGTGGCCCAGGTCGCGGATCGCGGCCAGGTCGGCGGCGACGACATCGAGCCGCCGCTGCGGACCGGTGGGGCGGTTCAGCGATGTCGGCGGGAGCCTGCGGGGCGGGCGGGCACCGCCCAGTTCGGCCAGGCCCTGCCGGAGCGTGCGCACGCTGCGCGCCAGGTGGGTCAGGCCCCGGGCCCGGCCCGCCCAGGCGTCGGCGGCGAGCGTGCGGGCACCGGGAGCGGGGACCGGGAACCGCGCCTGCTCCGGGTCACCGGGTGGCGGGCCCGCAATCTCATCCACCAGCCTGGCCAGGACGGCGAGCCCGCCGATGCCGTCCGCCAGCACGTGGTTCATGACGATGACCAGCCCGGTGCTGCCGCCGGCCAGGCCGGTGACGAACGTGGCGGACCACAGCGGCCGGGACCGGGGCAGGGGCTCGCCGGTCACGGCCGCGGCCGCTTCCAGCAGTGCCCGCTGGTCGCCGGGCGGCGGGCAGGGCATCTGCCGGACGTGGTGCCGCAGGTCAAACGCCGGGTCGTCGGCCCAGAACGGCCGGCCGCAGCCCGGCGGCGCCCGGCACAGCCGCTGCCGGAGCCGGGGCACGGCGCGGACGCGCTCGCCGAGCAGCCGCTGTGCGTCCTGAACGCTGAAGCCTGGCCCGGTGCCAAGAACCAGCACGGCGCCCACGTGCATGGGCGCGGGTCCGACGTCCGTGGCAAGCTGCATCAGGTCGGCCGGGCTGGCCCGGTCCACCGGCACCCGCGCCGCCATGCCTCCGCCCACCTCGCACCCCCATCCGATCGTGCACCACGCTGCGGCCGGCCCGCCACCCCTGACAAGACCCGCGCAGCGATCGGGGGCAGCTCGCGGAGTCGCGCTACCGCCCACGGCCGTGCCAAGTGGTGATCAGGCCCGGCCGGCCTCGGCCCGGCAGTCGGCCTCTAGGCCGAGGGCGCGGGCGTAGACGGGCGCTGGATTTGAGAGAAACGGCCCGAGGGTACCTGGGCCCCGGACGGTTCCCTGCCCAGGTGCGTAGTTGGTAACCGAAGGTGGTGAGGGCTCCGCGGGGCGCTGGCACGCATAGCCGCCTGGCGCAGGCCCGTGCCACCCAGCGCGGCAGCCTCCAGATCCGGGTGCGGCTGGGCGGCTGAGAGGCCGGCCAGCCCGGATCACCGGGGTACGTGCCACCTGGTCCCTGGTCAGGCGGGCCACCCCGCGGCCTCGCCGCATCGGGCGGTCGGTGGCCCCCGGAGCACTGCCTGGCCGCGTCGGGCGCGACGTGGAACCCCGCCAGCCGTGCCGTCCTTAGCGCCGCAGAGGTCTGCTCAGGCCACCTGTTCGGCCCGGTCCCTGATCCCGCGGAGCATTTTCTGGGTCATCACGAAGCTGACCGCCTCGACGGGCTCGACGATGAACCGGGCCCACGGCCTGGTGTAGGCGTATCTCTCACGTACGAGCAGCCGTGATGTTCCGTCTGGTTCATCGCGGAGCACCCAGGCCCAGGTGAAGTCGTAGGGAGGCGAGGCGTTCCCCATCGGAACCCCGCCGCGGAGGACGAGCGAACGCCCCTCCTCCAGGGCGGCAACGTCGAGCCCTACCGCTGGCGCGAGCTTGACCTTGTCCCCGATCTTGATGTCCTGCCATCCGTGGACTACGCGATCCGCGCTGTGGATGTCGCAGCCGGCCAGGTTCTCAAGGAAGTCATAGCTGTAGAACCCGCCCCGCCCCTGCCCCAACTGGGCGATCCAGGGCCAGACCTGGCCGGCTGAGGCGCGGACAGTAATGGCCCGGGTCGCGGTGAGATCAGGGCTCACGATGAGGTCGTCGCCCGGAAGGGACGCGTCGCACTCCCGGGCGCTCGCCCCCCACCGCAGATGACGGGGTCTGGCAAAAAGGATGTAGGTGGCCGCCGCGATTCCGATGGCGCTTACTCCCGCGACGTACCGGCCTCTCATCCGGCCCTTCCCCTCCATGGTCGCCTTAGCCCACCGGGACCAGTATCGTCGCTCGCTTCACACTTCCACCCCAGGGGCTCGGTGAACCGCACGCCACGGACCTGGCCATCGGCAGCGTCCGGACCCTGGACCGAATCAGATACCGGCCCGTCGGGCCAGCCACGACCGAGCTCGCTCATGCTGCGACGAACGGTCGTCCGCCAGCCGATCACCTAGCGTGGACAAGCCCCCGACGGGGAAAGCGCGCGGAGCAGGTCCGGCGCGTAGATCGTTCGCAGTGCCGGACGATGGCGCCGCACGGAACTGGATGCTTCGGGGCGGTGTGCGTCACCGGCCGTCGCCGCAAGGAGATCGTCTTGTGACGCGAACGTCACGGGTGCCACCACTTGCCGGTGTTCGCGTCCACCGGCACCGCCGTGCACCTTGCGCCCGCAGATCGCTGAGCCCGACACGCTCGGGGCTCCCGCGACAGGTTAGAGAAACCTAGCCTTGGTGATCTGAGCGCGGAAGAACTCGCCTTCGGCCCAGTGATCGGTATCGAAGAACCACCCGGCCCGCATCTGGGCTGGAAGTTTGATCCCGCCGAAGCCGACTTCGCCGGTGAGGATGCCGCCGCACGGGTACTCCCCCCACACGTGGCCATTGGGGTTCCCCAGCGAGGCATGACAACCGAGCGCAGCTCACCGTCCCGGCCGACGCGCAGTTCGGTCTGGAGCGTGCGGGCACCAACGGTCCACTCGGCGGTCGCCGAGTTGAGGCGCGGACCGTCGCTCCAGTTGACCAGCGGGTTGAGAAAAGCGGTCGGAACAAGCATCGCGTCCAGGGCGACACGACCCGCGGCGCTGCGGTCGAGGTCGGGACCGGTGGCATTCACCACAGGGACGTGGCCGAGCAGCCGCCAGCGCATCTCGCCGGTGTCGTCGGCGAAGCGGTCGAACCCACTGATCCTTAGGGGGCCGAGGCGGGCTCGCGCTGCCCACACGTAGCCATCGGGTGGGGCGTGGAGCTGGACAGCCCGGAAAGGTAGCCAGCGCCCAAGGCGAATGTGGCCTTCCATCTCGACGATGACCGCTCGGGCGAGCGGGGTGCCGGGGACGATTCGGCCCCACCTTGGCCTTCCTCGCAGCCCCATCGTGGCAGGCGCTGTCCCGTCTCGATTGACGTGGCGTAACCGACGTCTCTGACGTGCGGTGCGACAGATCTCTTGAGAAAGCTCGGCAAGGCTGATCTGCTGCTCCCAACGCCGTGAGCTGCGGTGCGACAGATAGATGAGACTGCGCAAGATGCGATGAGACGGGACAGGCGCTCACCGCAGGTCAAGGCCGTACGTCCTCGCTTCGCTGCGGGCGCTCCACCTTGACCTGCGGCTCGTCGCGAGCGATCAGGCAACAGTCGAGGAAGCCAGCACTCCAGGACACCAGCATTCGCGCCGTTGGGGTGGGGCTATTTCAAGCCGACATCGGAGGTGTCCGATTTGGGGTGGGGGCCACTTCAGGCCGTCCAGGTGGGTCCATCTGGAGGCGTCACAACCAGCCGGTTGTCCCGTCGCTGAGAAGTCGGCCCTGTCTCACTGAATCCGGCCCATTGTGGTCTGTGTCTCAATATTGTTGGCCCAGGGTCGGTTGGGGTCACTGATAGCGGGCGGGGCTGCTGCCATGGCTGTTGCTGCGTTGAGCC
>WNGG01012613.1_pt1 | contig 15677 bp, 14 predicted proteins | sample 5400661 | NCBI WGS metagenome assembly WNGG01 (sample SAMN13153372, study PRJNA577476) | soil metagenome | isolation source: 100 cm soil or saprolite under Garry oak tree replicate 1 | place: USA:California | collected 2016-06-15
ACCTGGCCCTCGCGATCGATCGGCAGGATGTCTGGATCCTCGGCGATTAGCCAAGGCGGTGGTGCCGCGGTCGGCGTCCCGAGGACGACGTCGATGCCGCTCTCGGCCATCAGGGACACCGCTCGGTCGAGCCAAGCGAAATCGAGCGCACCCCGTTGCGGCTCGAGCGTCGACCACGAGAACTCAGCCATGCGAACGACCCGGATCCCCGCCTCGGACATCATCTGCGCGTCGACCGCCCAGCGCTCCTCCGGCCACTGTTCCGGGTAGTAGGCGACACCGAGGCGGACCGGACGAGAACGCAGCGGCGTCATGCTCTGTAGAAGCCCGCTTCCTATGCCAACGCGGGAATCGGCTCGTCCGCCGCCTTGCGCGTGAGCAGTGATTGGCGGGTCAGGGGGTCGAAGAAGTGGCAGCGCTCGGGGTCGAGCGCGAGCCGGATCTTCGTCCCGATGAGCTGGCGCGTCCCCGAGGGGAGTCTGGCCGTGAAGAGCGCGCGAGCCTCCTCAGCAAGTAGCGCCTCTTTCTCCTCGCCCGCGCGGATGCTGACGATCTCGTCCGTCTCGACCGGCGCGGCGTTGACAGGGAAGAAGACCAGCACCTCCGCGCCGAGGTTCTCCTCGACGGTCACCTCGCCCTCGATCGACCAGGCCGGGGACTGGCCGGTCTCGACCTCGGTGAAGTGCTCCGGACGGACCCCGAGGATGACGCGCGGCGGAAGCTTCGCGCCCTCGGGGCCGAGCTCGGCGAGCGGGAGGGAGAAGCCCGCGAAGCGAAGGGAGCCGTCGGCGATGTGCGCCTCGACGAGGTTCATCGACGGCGAACCGATGAACGCGGCGACGAAGAGGTTCACGGGCGACCAGTAGAGGCCTTGCGGCGTGTCGACCTGCTGGATCTTGCCCTCGTTCATGACGGCCGCGCGCTGTCCGAGCGTCATCGCCTCGACCTGGTCGTGCGTGACGTAGACGGTGGTCACGCCGAGTTGCGCGTGCAGCCGTGCGAGGTCGGCGCGGACACGCACCCGGAGCTTCGCGTCGAGGTTCGAGAGCGGCTCGTCCATCAGATAGACGAGCGGGCGCCGGGCGATCGCGCGACCCATGGCGACTCGCTGGCGCTGGCCGCCTGAGAGCGCGAGCGGGCGACGATCCATGAGCTCCTCGAGCCCGAGCAGCCGCGCCGTCTCGGCGATGCGCGTGGCGATCTCTTTGCGGGGCGTCCCCCGGACCTTCAGGCCGTAGGCGAGATTCCTGCGCACGGTCATGTGCGGATAGAGGGCGTAGTTCTGGAAGACCATCGCGATGTCGCGATTCTTCGGATTGACGTCAGTTACGTCACGGTCGCCGATCAGGATCGCCCCGTCGCTGACTTCCTCGAGTCCCGCGATGCAGCGGAGGAGTGTTGTCTTCCCGCATCCCGACGGGCCGACGAGCACCATGAACTCGCCGTCCTCGATCGTCAGGTCCACGCCGTCGACGGCGCGCACGCCGTTCGGGAACGCCTTCACGAGCGTCTGCAGCTCGATGCCCGCCATGCTCAGCCCTTCAGCCCCGTCGTCACGATGCCGCGCGTGAGCTTCTTCTGCAAGACGAGGAATGCCAGCACTGCCGGCAGCGTGAAGAGCAAGGCGCCCGCGAGCGTTGCGGGTATCAGCACGATCTGCGAGGTTGGGTCGTTGTATCCCGTTGCGATCTTTATATTGAGCGGCAGGAGCCGGTCGGGGAGGAGCAGCGAGGCATAGATGTACTCGCCCCACCAGCCGGTTCCGAGCAGGACGAACGCGACTGCAAGCGGGCCGGCCGAGTTCGGAAGGTAGATCTGGAGGAACGTCCGTAGGTGCCCGGCCCCGTCGATTGCTGCAGCGTCGTCGAGCTCCGCGGGGAAGCTCGCGTAGAACTGGCGGAAAAGGAAGATCAGGAAGGCCTGTCCGCTGATGCCCCAGATCAGCCACGGCCAACGCGTCGAGTACATACCGATGTTGGCAACGACCCAGAAGAACGGAATGAAGATGATCGAGAAGGGGATGAACGTCGTCGCGAGCACGAAGATGAACAACGCGTTGCGCCCCCGGGCGCGCATCCGCGCGAACGCGTAGCCCGCGAGTGCGCTCGTGATGACCGCGGGCACGGTCGCGATAAAGGTGAGGACGACCGTGTTCCACAGATAGTGGGAGAACGGGAAAATGCCCGACCACGCATAGTGGTAATTGCTCCAGTGCGCGGGGTTCGGGACAACGGGTCCACTGACGCCCAAGTGCAGGTCGCGCAGCGAGTTGAAGAACCCCCAGACGATCGGGGCGACGAAGATGGCCGCGAACGCGACGACGAAGGCGTAGAGGACGGCTCGCGTCGCCAATCGCGCAGGCCTCAAGCGCTTGCGCCTGCGCCGGCGCACCGGACCCGCGTCGGCGGCTACTGCGCCTCGGGTCATTTGCCGTGTTGCTCCTTGCCGTAGAAGACCCAGAAGCGGCCGCTCATGAAGACGAGGGCGCTCACAATGAGGAGGAGGAGGACGAAGATCCACGCGATCGCCGCGCCGTAGCCGAAGTCGCCGTCAATGAAGATTCGCTGAAGCGCGTAGATGTTGACGGTGATGTTTGAGGTCGGCACGGTCGAGCCGAACCCCTGTTGCAATCCCGGCGAGAGGAGGATCGGCTCGATGAACACGTTGGCGGCGAGGAAGAGGCCCCAGACGAGCTGGAACATGATCACCGGTGTCAAGAGCGGCAGCGTGATCGTGCAGAAGCGCCTGACGGCGCTCGCGCCGTCGATGCGCGCCACCTCGTACAGCTCCTCCGGGATACCTTTGAGGCCGGCGATGAAGATCAGCATCCCGATGCCGGCGCCTCCCCACACGAGGAGCATGACCAGCGACGCCGTTGGATGATCGAGCAACCAGTCGGTGTTGCTGCTTCCGCCGAGCGCGCCGATCACGCGGCTCATGAGCCCGCCGTCTTGGGCGAAGACCGCTTTCCAGATGAACGCCTTCGCGACGACGGGGACGACGACGGCGATGTAGAAGAGCGTGCGCCAGAGCCCGAGAAACTTGAGCCCCGCGTTCAGGATCATCGCCAGACCCAGCTGGGTCACGATCCAGAGCGGGACGATCGTCACCATCAGGATGCCGGTCCTCTCGAGCGAGTACCACATCTCGTGATCGTGGTAGGCGCGGGTGTAGTTCTGCCCGCCCACGTAGTGCAGGTTGGTGTGCAGGTTCACCGTGGTCAGGTTCGACAGGGACATCGCGAACGCGAGTACGAGCGGAACCGAGGTCAGCGCGAGAAAGCCGAGCAGCCATGGCGAGAGGAAGCCGTAGAAGGCGAACGTCTCCCGTCTTCGGAAAGCCGCTCGCCTTCTCGGCGGAGCTGCGGTCGCAGCGCGGGGGGTTTCGGCCGTTGCCACAGCGTGTCTCGGTACAGGAACTCTCCTAGCCCTGCTGGCCCACCTTAATCGCGCGATTCGTATCGGATTCGACCTTCTTCATGAAGCTCTGGAAGGACATCTTCCCCTTAGCCGCGTCGGCCAGGTACTTCTGGTACGCCGTCGCCACCGCCGTGTTGTCCGCCAGCCCGACGAGGAACGGGTTGTACTGGAGCACAGCATTCGAAGCCGGTAGTTCGTGGAGCAGCGTCTTCTTCGCGTTTCGCTGCACGGCGGTCTTCGTCGGGAGCTGGTCGAAGAGCGACCTCTGTGCCGGCACCCCCCACCCGATGCCGGCGCGGTCACGAGCGGGCTTGCCGCCCATGTACCACTCGAACACCTCCCAGGCCGCGTCGGGATTCTTCGTCCGCGAGCTGATCACCCACCCGGTCGCCGTGATGGTGGGATCGAGATGCTTGCCGTTCTTCCACCGCGGCGCCGCGAGCAGCCGCGAGTTCGCGACCACATCCCCTCCAGAATCCGAGACCATCCCGAGGAACCAGTAGCCGTACTGGGTCATCGGGATCTTGCCGGACACGAAGCCCGGTCCCGACCAGCCGTCCGGGTTCGGGTTCTCGGGCCCGAGGTCGAACTTGTGCTGCGAGTAGCGGAAGGAGTAGCGGAACGCGTCCATCGCAGCCGGGTTGTTGGTGAGGTTGATCCGGGAGAAGTCCTTCGGGTAGAGGCTCTTCCCGATCGAGGCGAGCTGGACCATGACGTGCCGGTCGATCCAGGCGTAGCCGTTGGCGACATCCAGGATCCACTGCAGGCTCTTGTTCTTCCTCTTGAGCTTCAGGGCGATCTGCCAGAGATCCTCGTAGGTCCATTTGTCGGTCGGTCCCGGTATGTGGATGCCGGTCCCCTTGAAGAGGTCGGTTCTGATCCAGACCGTCTCGTCGGGTGACCAGTCCTTGACCATGCCGTAGCGCGGGCCGACCCCGATCTTGCCGTTCCTGTACCGGTAGTAGTTGTTCGCCGGCGTGAGATTGGCGGGATGGAGCAGGTCGCTCGAACTGAAGTACTTATCGAGGTTGAGCAGCTGACCACGCTTGGCCCACTGGGGAATGAGCGGCGCCTGAGTCCGCCAGATATCCGGGGGCTGGCCGGCAGCCATCATGGCCTGGAACTTCGCCGCGTCGACGGCGAGGAGCTCGATCGAGATGTTGGGGTGACCGTCCTCGAAATCCTTGATGGACGGCGTTCCCGCGTTTCCCGCTCCCGCCGTCAGTTCCTGGCTCATGACGACGACCTTGGTCGGCGCAAGACGCCGCCGCGGAATCGCTTTCGCAAGGTCGGGGCCGGCGAGCGAGCCGACGGCCATGGAACCGGCTACACCTGCTGCGCCCTTAAGGAGATCGCGACGTGTAATACGACCGTCTTCGATGGGTCTCGACATCTTTACTTCCTTTCCGTCGCCCACCCTCACACACGTTCCGGCGACGCCAAGAGAGCGGCGAGCCGGTTTTGCTGCCGCTAGCTTGTCTGATATGTTCGCCCATGTCAAGATCGATGAAGAACGGCAGATCCGTACGATATGAGTGAGGAGATCAAACAGGCTCTGCCAGCATGACTGACAAGTCTCTGTCATTAGAGGAACTCGAGCCGGTCGACCGCACGTCCATTCTGGACTCGGTGATCGAGCAGCTCGAGGGCCTGATCTTCGGCGGCTTCGAGCCCGGCGAGGCGCTGCCGTCGGAGGGAAAGCTCGCGGAGGCGCTCGGCGTGAGCCGGCTCACGGTCCGCGAGGCCACGCGGACGCTCGAGGCGCGCGGACTGCTCGAGATCCGGCAGGGCCGGACGCCCAGGGTCGCGGCGCCCAACGGAGCTCTGATCGGCGACTTCTTCAAGCTCGCGGTGCGCCGCGATCCGCGAGCTCTTCTCGACCTGCTCGACGTGCGGCGGGCCCTCGAGGTCCACAATGCCGTGCTCGCAGCGAGCCGGGCGACGAAAGGGGACATCGCCGACATGGAGATGTCGATCAACGTCATGCGTGCATCCGAGAACGAGTCCGAGGCGTTCCATGCCGCCGACGTGCGGTTCCACGAGAATCTCGCAGCTGCCTCGGGCAACCGCATGCTGGTCTTCCTGATCGAGGCGTTTGCGGATCCGCTACGCGAGAGCCGCCTGCGGAGCTTCGCGGGTCACCGGGCGCGAGGTGGTGGGATCGAGGACGTGATCCAGCAGCACCAGGCGATCCTCGATGCCGTCAAAGATCGCAGCCCGAAGGCCGCCGCCGAGGCGATGCGCGACCACCTTCGGCAGACCGAAAGCGACCTGCGCACGGTGCTGCAGGAGGTGCCGAAGCCGGAGCCGAAGGACAGCGAAGCTTGAGGATCGTCGAGGTCGTCACGACGGTCGTCGGTGCCCCTTGGCGGGAGCTCACGTTCGTCGAGCTCGTCGTGGAGGACGGCCGCCGCGGCGTCGGCGAGGTTCGGATGGTCAACAAGACGGACACGCTGGTCGCGTGCATCGGCGAGCTCTCCGATCGATACGTGGTCGGCGCGGATCCATTCGACCGAGAGACGCTGGCGTTCAACATCCAACGGGCGGAGTACGGCCGACCGGGCGAGGTCACGCAATCGGCGCTCGCGGCGTTCGACATCGCCTGCTGGGACCTGATCGGGCAAGAGCTGGACCTCCCCGTCTGGAAGCTTCTCGGCGGGAGGTACCGAGACCGCATTCGGGCTTACGCGAACGGGTGGTACCAGACGGATCGCGACCCCCAGGCACTCGCGGAAAGTGCACGCGAGGTCGTCGGACGAGGCTACACGGCACTCAAGCTCGATCCGTTCGGAAGCGCTTCGATGCGGCTCTCGTCCGCCGAGCTGCGGACGTCGATCGAGCTCGTGGCGGCGGTGCGAGAGGCCATCGGCCCCGACGTCGAGATCATGATCGAGATGCACGGTCGCTTTGCGGCCGCAGTTGCCGCGGAGATCGCAGCAGAGCTCGAGCCGCTCGCCCCGGCCTGGCTGGAGGAGCCCGTTCCTTTCGACGTGCCTGCCGGCCTGGCACGCGTCCGCAACGCGACGCGGAGCCCGATCGCGACGGGAGAGCGGATCCACCTGCTTTCGGACTTCCGCGTGATCATCGAGCAAGGCCTTGTCGACATCGTCCAGGCCGACCTCACCCACTTCGGCGGCTTCACAGGGCTACGACGCCTCGCCGGCTGGGCGGAGGCATATGAGCTACCCCTCGCGCCGCACAACGTCTGCGGCCCTGTCGGAACGGCGGCGAACATCCACTTCGCTGTCGCCACCCCCAACCACCTCATCCTCGAGCACTTCAACGACTTTGCCGACCCGTGGGTGAGCGAGCTCGTCGACGCCGCTCCGGCTGTCGACCCGCTCGACGGCTGCTTCCCGGTACCAACGGCTGCCGGACTCGGCGTCCGCCTCGACCGTGACGCCTGCGCTGAGCACCCGCGCACGCACGCCGGGATCTTCCTCTTCAGCCCAGGATGGGAACAGAGGGGCGAGCAGTCTGCGGCGTCGGCGGTCGTGGGGTTCGACGGGACCGCCTCGCCCGCACCGCCGTGAGCCGTCACTCTCGGTGATGGATTCGAGCAACGAGATGAGCGCGGTCGTCGTCGAGCGGCCGGGCGCAGCAAGATTACGACGCGTGCCTCGGCCTGAGCCCGGACTCGGCGAGGTACTCGTCCGTGTCGGCGCCGCCGGCATCTGCGGCTCAGACGTCGAAGTGCTCGAGGGCCGGCGACCGGCCCGCTACGTGCGCTATCCGATCATCCCCGGGCACGAATGGGCAGGCACAGTCGAACTGGTCGGGCCGGGTGTCGAGAACATCCGCGAAGGAGCCGCTGTCGTCGCAGAGGGCTTTCGCGCCTGCGGCGACTGCGCCCGGTGCCGCGAGGGCCGGACGAACCTCTGCGTTGCGGAGTACGCGGAAACTGGTTTCACGCACGCCGGCGCCTTCGCTGACTTCCTTTGTGTTCCCGCTCGCCTCGTGCACGAGCTTCCGCCGGGAACCGACCTCGCGGCGGCGGCGCTGCTCGAGCCTGCGGCCTGCGTTGCCCAGGGGCTCCTCGAGGTCGACCTTCGACCCGGGATGACGGTGGCCGTGATTGGCTCGGGAACGCTCGGGCTTCTCGCAGTCGCCCTCCTCAATCGCGTCAGCCCGGCGCGCCTGGCGCTCGTAGGGACGCGCGAGTCACGCCTCGCACTCGGCCTCGAGCTGGGGGCGACCGAAACCTGGAACGTCCGGCGAGATCAACAGCCAGAGGCGGGTTTCGACTTCGTGTTCGAGGCAGCCGGCACAGTCGATGGTGCCCGGACCGCGATCGAGCTCGCGCGGCGCGGTGGCACCGTTGTGCTCGAGGGGATCTCCGGCCAAGCGAATGGGATCGACGCTGACCCAGTCGTGCTGGGGCACCTACGCGTCCAGGGAATCTTCGGTGCCTCGCGCAATGCTTGGCGGCGCGTGACGGAACTCTTCGCGGCCGGGCTGCTCGACACGAAGCCGCTCGTCACTCATTCCTTCCCGCTCGAACAGCACCATGCAGCCTTCAGGACGCTCGCCGACCGCGACGGCGGCGCGCTCAAGGTGCAACTGACCCCCGTGAACCTGGTGACCGCGGTGAACGAGTGAACATTCGCAACGAGCTCGAGCACCTCGGTCTGCCGCCGGGCGACCTCCACAAGCTGCCGACTTCGGAGAAGCGCTTCCCCGACGGCGCGCACTATCGGGTCGAGATCCCCAGCACTGAGGGCCCTCGCTGCCTGGCGGCTCTCCTCGACGAGGCTGACCGACTCGAGGTGCCGGTCCACCGGGTGTCCCAGGGAAGCGGCGTCTTCATGCTCACGGACGTCGAGCTCGAAGAGTTCGTCGCCCTGGCCGCAGCCGCGAATGTGGAACTCAGCCTCTTCGCCAGGCCGAACGCTGGGTGGGACACGTCGGCGATGAGCCTTGCACCGGCAGGCGGCGTGCTTGCAGCGTCGGTGCGCGGGCAGGATCAGCTCGTGGCGGTGCTGGAGGACGTCGTTCGCGCCGCCGAGCACGGCGTGAGGAGCGTCCTGCTCGCGGACATCGGCGCCCTGCACATCTTTTCGCGCCTGCGCTCGACCGGCGTCGTGCCGCCTGACATGCAAGCGAAGGTGTCGGTCATGCTTCCGATCGCGAATGCGGCGACCGCGAAGGTGCTCGCGGAGCTCGGCGCCTCGACGCTGAACCTGCCGCCCGATCTGTCGCTCGCACAGATCGCGGCTGTCCGCGCGGCGGTCGACCTCCCGATCGACTTCTACGTCGAGGCGCCTGACTCGCTCGGTGGCTTTGTCCGGCTACACGAGATCCCGGAGCTGATCCGAGTCGCCGCCCCGGTCTATGTCAAGTTCGGACTGCGAAACGCGCCCGATGTGTATCCATCGGGGACGCACATCGAGCCGACCGCGGTCGCACTCTCGCGCGAGCGAGTGCGGCGGGCACGCTTGGGCCTCGAGCTGCTCGAACGCTCCGGATACGACGTCACTCGTTCCGAGCTCGGCGCCGCCGGCCTGGCCGTTCCGACTCCGGTCTCCGGCGGCATCCGAGCCTAGTCGTGCCGGCGCGGCTCGGAATCGGCGTCGTCGGCGTTGGCAGCATCGGGATTCGCGGCGCCCTCATGCATCTGTCGCTCGAGGACGTGCAGGATCGCGTCTTGTACGAGCGCTACGACGATCTGCTCGAGGACCCGACCGTGGACGCGGTCACGCTGTGCTCGCCGATCGGGCTCCACTATGAGCAGGGACTGAAGGCTATCGAGGCCGGCAAGCACGTCCACTTCAACAAGACGATGACGACGACGGCCGCGGAGGCGACCGACCTCATCGAGCGCGCCGAAGCCGCCGCCGTCAAGCTGGTCGCGTCGCCCGGCGAGATGCTGCGCCCGCTGAACTGTGCGATCCGCCGACTCGTCGAGAGCGGCGCGCTCGGGAAGATCTCATGGGCCCTGACCGGAGCGGCATTCGGCACCTACCACGAAGAGGAGCCGCTGCGACGAGGCGGCGAGACGCCGGACGCGATCGATCCGTCCTGGTACTGGCGAAAGCCCGGCGGCGGCCCCCTCTACGACATGGCGGTGTACGGGCTCCACGCGCTGACGGGAATTCTCGGCCCGGCGAAGCACGTCGTGGCGATGTCGGGCCTCGGTCTCGAGCACCGCGAGTTCGAGGGGGTGCTGCACGAGTGCACCGCCGACGACAACTCGTTGCTGCTCCTCGACTTCGGTGACTCGGTCTTCGGATTCGTGCACGGAACGTTCGCCGGCCGCCTCACCGGCCTCGGCGGGATCAACGTGTACGGGAACGAGGGTGCGGTCGAGGGAGAGCTCTACAACGGCTCGCCCCTCGAGTCTTCGAGGACGTGATGCAACTCGTCGACTGTGTTCGTGAGGACGTCACGAGCGTCTGCGATGCGCGTCACGCGCGGCACGTGATCGAGATCATCGAGGCGGCCTACCGGTCGGCCGAGACGGGACAGGCCCAAGACCTCGAGACGACGTTCGACCCCGATGTGGGGGAGGTGCCTGTTTGGAGCGTCTGAGTCTCGAAGACAAGGTGGGGCTCCTGAGCGGCCAGGACAAGTGGTCGTTGCCCGCTGTTCCCGCAATCGGTCTCGAGTCGATCGTCATGTCGGACGGTCCGACAGGCGTCAAGTGCGACGGGTCCCTGCCGATCCGAAGCGTCATGACACCGTGCGGCACGGCGCTCGCGGCGTCGTGGAACACCGACCTCGTCGAGGCAATCGGCGCACTTCTCGGCGAGACGGCGCGCGCAAATGGAGTCCACGTGCTGCTGGCGCCCGGCACCAACATCCTCCGCTCACCGCTCGGAGGGCGCAACTTCGAGTACTACTCGGAAGATCCACTCCTCGCGGGCAAGATCACCTGCGCCTATGTGCGCGGCGTACAGAGCGCGTCTGTAGCGGCCACCGTCAAGCACTTCGTCTGCAATGAGGCCGAGACCCATCGATTCGATGGCAACGTCGTCGTGGACGAGCAGCCGTTGCGCGAGATCTATCTCCTGCCTTTCGAGCTGGCGGTCCGGGAGGCAAACGCTTGGGCGATCATGTGCTCGTACAACAGGCTGCGCGGCACCTATATGTCCGCGCACCCGATCCTCGACGACACACTACGGTCGGAGTGGGGCTTTGACGGCGTCGTCGTCTCCGACTGGGGCGCCGTTCACGACACGGTTGGGCCGGGCGTCAACGGCCTCGACATCGAGATGCCAGGACCGCCCAAGTTCTGGGGAGACGAGCTCATCGCGGCCGTCCGTTCGGGAGAGGTGCCAGAAGCGCACATCGACGAGAAAGTCCTGCGCATCCTCCGCCTGGGGCGCCGGACCGGCGCACTCGGAGGAACTCGGGCCGAGCCCGACCCCAGGAGAGACGGCTCAGACGCGTCCTCGCTCGTGCGCAAAGCGGCGGTCGAATCGTTCGTGCTGCTCCGGAACGAAAACGAGCTGCTGCCGCTCTCCTCCCCCTCGCGGATCGCGGTCCTGGGCCACCATGCGGCGCATCCTGCCCTGCAAGGAGGCGGGAGCTCGAATGTCGGCCCCTCGTTCGGCACGTCGCCTCTCGAGGGGATCCGCCGACTCGTTGGTGAGGCTGTGGAAGTTGTCCACGAGCCGGGTTACGTCCCGGCGCTGATGCCCCGCCTCGATCTCTCCTGGGTCACCGCACCCGACGGAACCGAGGGCTTCACGGTGGAGTTTTTCGACGCGCACGATCAGTTCGGTGCGATCCGATCGGAGACTCAGCGGAGGAATTTCTTCATCTGGGACAAGACGGTTGACGGCCGTCCGCTGCACGATCTACGGGTTCGGCTAAGCGCCACGTTGATCCCTCCCGTCGACGGCGAGTACGTGTTCGGCGTCGACTGCTCCGGTGCTGGAACCCTTCGCATCGACGGGGACGAGGTACTCGCGCTCGCCCCGGAGCACGACCTGGACTGGTCGGCGCTGTTTCGGGTGAATCCAAGAGGAGTGGGCCGGATGACGCTCGAGGGCGGGCAGCCCGTGGACTTCGAGATGGAGTTCCGTGCCCAGCCCGGTTCCAAGGGAGGCGAGATCGGCCTCATCACACTACGCGCCTTCCCACCCGCTCCCGATGACCTGCTCGAGCGCGCCGTTCAGGTCGCTGCCGACGCGGACGTGGCCGTCGTGATCGCTGGTCTCGGTGAGGAGTTCGAGAGCGAAGGGTTCGATCGATCGTCGCTGGAGCTTCCCGCAGAGCAAGTGAGGCTGATCTCGGCGGTCGCGGCGGCGAATCCTGCGACCGTCGTCGTTGTCAGCGCGGGTGCCCAAGTGCTGATGGACTGGGCGGCCCGCGTCCCGGCCGTACTCCTGGTCTGGTATCCAGGCCAGGAGTACGGTGACGCGCTCGCGGAGGTTCTGCTGGGAGGAGCGGAACCCGGCGGCCGGCTGCCGATGACGTTTCCTGCGCGAGCAGAGGACGCGCCCGTCTTCGAGCCGGGACCCGACGACGCTGTGGCGAACGAATGGCACTACCGGGACGGCCTCTTCGTCGGTTACCGACATTACGACCGCAATCAACTCACCCCGGCCTACTGTTTCGGCCACGGCCTCGGCTACACGACCTTCGACTACGAGGATCTCCGGGTCGAGCGGAAGGGCCGGGACGACGGAGGCCTCGAGGTCGAGGTGGTGGTGCGCGTGCGGAACACCGGCGGCCGCCGCGGTAAGGCGGTCGCCCAGCTGTACGTCGGCTCCGAGCACGAGGAGCGCCCGCTGCGGGAGCTCAAGGATTTTCGGAGCGTCGTGCTCGACGCGGGCGCGAAGGAGAATGTGCACTTCACGCTTCGCGAGCGCGCCTTCTCGCGGTGGGACGTCGAGTTGGGTGACTGGGCGATCATTTCGGGGGCGCACACGGTCGCCGTGGGCAGTTCCTCGCGCGATCTGCACCTGACGGCGACGGTCACCGATCTGACCGGCCGGACCGGGGTGCGCCCGTGAGCGAGATCGTCTTGAGCGGGCTGAGCAAGACGTTCCCGGGCGGCGTCAAGGCCGTGGATGGGATCAGCCTGACGATCGAGAGCGGGGAGTTCATGGTGCTCGTCGGTCCATCCGGCTGCGGCAAGACGACGTTGTTGCGGATGATCGCGGGCCTCGAGACGGTGGACGGTGGCTCGATTTCCGTCGGCGATCGAGACATCACGAACCTCGAGCCGCGCGACCGCGACATCGCCATGGTCTTCCAGGACTACGCCCTCTACCCGCACATGAACGTGCGCGACAACCTTAGCTACGGCCTTCGCGTCCGCAAGACCCCGAAGCACGAGATCGCACGCCGGGTCGACGAGGTGGCCGAGCTACTCGGGCTCCACGAGCTGCTCGATCGCCTCCCAGCGGCGCTCTCGGGCGGGCAACGTCAGCGCGTCGCGATGGGTCGCGCGATCGCCCGCCGGCCGCAGGTCTACCTGATGGACGAGCCGCTCTCCAACCTCGACGCGCAACTGCGCGTGCGGGTTCGGGCCGACCTCGCGCGCCTCCACGCTCAGCTCGGGGTGACGACGGTCTACGTGACGCACGATCAAGTCGAGGCGATGCAGCTCGGGGAGCGCTCGGCCGTGATGCGGAATGGACGGATCCAGCAGGTCGGCCGGCCCCAGACGCTCTACCGCAACTCCGCCAACCTCTTCGTCGCCTCCTTCATCGGGTCGCCGTCGATGAACCTCGTGCGCGCCGAGCTCGAGGGTGAGGCCGTCCGCTTCGCCGGCTACCGCGTGCCGCTCGACCACAGGCGCCGGCCACCGGCGGGAAGCCCCGGTCAGGTCATCCTCGGCATCCGCCCCGAGGATTTCGAAGACGTGCGCTTTTCTCCCCCCGGCCTGCCGACGATCGACGTGAAGGTCTCGTTGGTCGAGGACCTCGGCCCCGAGGCGCTCGCCTTCTTCGCGCTCGACGCCGAACGCGTCGAGTCCGAGACCTTCGGAGTGGCTTCGGACGGCTCAGACCAGGAGGCGCTGATGGCCGACGACCGGCGGGCGCTCTTCTCCGCCACGCTGGACGCCGCGACCGATGCGCGCTCGGGAGAGATCTGCCGCCTCACCGTCAACCCCGCGCGCTTCCAGTTCTTCAGTCCGCACAACGGCGAGAACCTGCTTGCGCCCGACTCCGACCTCACCGACCGACTCGAAGAGGCCGTCTGACACCGGTGCCGAGGATCGCCCGCTCGCTGATCCTGCTGATCGGTGCCGTCATCTTCGTCGGCCCCGTCGTCCTCGGCCTTGGCCACGTCACACATGCTGCTTGGGGAATGGCGCTTCTCAACTCGCTCGTGATCGCGGTCTCGTTCACGGCGCTGAGCACTGCCTCGGCCGCGCTCGCGGGTTTCGCGTTTGCCCGGCACCGCGTCTGGTGGAAGAACGTCGTCTTCCTGTTCGTCCTCTCGACCCTGATGGTCCCCTGGATCGTCACGATGATTCCGCAGTTCGTCATCTTCTACCGGCTCCACCTGATCAACACCCCGTGGCCGTGGGTGCTGTGGGGGATACAGGGCACGCCGCTGCAGATCTTCCTCTTCCGACAGTTCTACGCGAGCTTCCCGCGCGAGCTCGAGGATGCGGCCGCGATCGACGGTAGCGGGCGCCCACGCATCTTCTGGGACATCTTCGTCCCGAACTCGAAACCCATCATCGCCGTCGCTGCGGTGTGGGCGTTCATCCTCGTCTGGGGCGACTACCTGACGCAGGATCTCTTCTTCCTGGTCGACCCGAACGGAACGCTGCTCACGCGGATCACAGACGTGCTCCCCTCCGGAACAGGGACGTTACCGAGCGTGCCGCTTGTCCTCTACGCGCTTCCGCCGATCGTCTTCTTCGTGTTCGTGCAGCGCTACATCACGCAGAGCGTCGTGAAGACCGGGATCAAAGGCTAGTGCCCCTCCCAGCGATACATGCCGGCCTCTGGAAGGGGCACTGACGGTGCTTGGACGACTCTCCCGCGACCGCAAGGAGGCAGCCGCCTTCTGCGGCTTCATCTCACCCTGGTTCATCGGTTTCGTCCTCTTCGCCGCGGTGCCGCTTCTGGTCAGCCTCGCCATGTCGATGGCGACGTTCGATCTCTACGGCCTGAAGAACTTCCACTGGGTCGGGCTCGCCCACTACCGATTCGCGCTCGAGGACCCCGCCACACGAGAGGCGCTCAAGGACACCGGCATCTTCACAGCGATCTTCGTGCCGCTCGGGCTGGCCGTCCAGATCGGCCTGGCGCTCCTCGTCAACAGCGGCACCCGCCTGCGGAGCGTGTTCTGCGCTTTCTTCTATCTGCCGGCCGTGATCCCGACGGTCGTGAGCATCCTGCTCATCTGGAAGATCGGCATCGCCGGCCCGGACGGAGTCTTCGACCGCGTGTACCACCTCTTTGCGCCGCACCGCACCATCTACTGGCTCGATGAGCAGGGCCGCCTGATCCTGATCCTCTTCATGGTCTGGTCGACGGCAGGGCTCGGAATGTTGGTCTTTCTCGCGGGATTGCAGAACATCTCGCGCCGGCTGCGAGAGGCCGCTTCGCTCGACGGCGCTACTCGCAGTCAGATCCTGCGAACTATCACGCTGCCGCTGCTGACGCCGGTCATCTTCGTCCAGCTCATCCTCGGTCTGATCGCCGCGGCGCAGATGATGATCCAGCCGGTCCTGTTCGGCTCCTCGATCGGTAGCGGGGGCTCGCCGTTCTTCAACGCGCCCGCCCCGGGGGCGGATCTGCTCCCGGCGCACATCTTCGACGTGACGTTCATCGGGGCCGCACCTGGCGCGGGGGCGGCGCTCTCCTGGATCCTCTTCCTGATCATCCTCGTCCTGACGCTGGCGCTATTCGCGACCGGCAAGCTCTGGGTTTTCTATGAGTCGGATTGAAACTGCGACACAACGCGCCGGGCCTACGCCCACGATGGCTTCGTGGTGGATCAGGCGGCTTCTGCGAGCGGCTCCACTTGTTCGGTTTGCTCCGCGACGCTGACGCGGCTCTTGCCAATGGCGAAGGCTGCAACCGCTCCGAGGGCGACGACGCCTGCGCCAATCGCGACGGCGGCGTTCATCCCGTTGACGAACGTGTCGGCAGTCCGGTAGCCGCCGTACGAGGCGAAGACGGACGCGAGCACGGCTATGCCGAACACTCCTCCGAGCTCGCGGATCGCGTTGTTCGCACCCGACGCCTGACCTTGCTCCTCAGGCTTCACCGCCGAGAGGACGACGTTCGCGACCGGCGCCCAGAACATCGCCATGCCGATGCCCGAGATGGCGAAGGGTGCGAC
>WNGG01014672.1_pt1 | contig 15675 bp, 16 predicted proteins | sample 5400661 | NCBI WGS metagenome assembly WNGG01 (sample SAMN13153372, study PRJNA577476) | soil metagenome | isolation source: 100 cm soil or saprolite under Garry oak tree replicate 1 | place: USA:California | collected 2016-06-15
ACAGCACAGCGATAACCCTTGCCATCCCGAGGAGTCCATCGAAATCTCCGCGCAATGCAGAAAGATAAGCAAGTGCCACGCGCCGGCGTTCTCGCCGCATTCGCTGCAGCACTTCCCGCGGAGCTCGATTCGAAACGAATTCATAGTCCGTTTTGGCCAGCGCTTGCCGGATTTGCGACCAGTGCGAAATGTGACTTCGGCCAAAATCTTCCGGGATGCTCCTGCCGGAGGCCTGAGAGGCGTGTCCGTTTGAGTTTCGGATTGCCCATACAAATAAGAAAATGAGAAGTCCGATTAGCCCGAAGAATAGATAGAGGTGAAGGTTCAAGTTCTCTTCCCTTCGACGTGCCAAAAATGGCTCAACTGCTCGTTGAGCGCATTCAGCCGGGAATTGATCTCGGGAGCTATCCTGCGATAAAAACTTTCCGACAGCAGCTCCAGCCCGGCCGTGGCTTGTGGTTGTGTCTCGCGCAAAGCCCAATTCCAGAGCAGCAGGCTCGCAAGGAAGGACACTGTCCCAAGAAGATTCCAGAGCGTTGTGTAGTGAGTCAGCCAGCGTTCCAAAATCGTGTCATTCAGAACGCGGAAGCAAGAATAGAGGAAAAAGCCAATTGCTAGGAAGCGAGCCGCCGGCTCGATGGCAACTTCGTAATAACGGATAAAGAGAAACAGTGCGAGGACCGTGGCCGCAATCGCCAGTTCGAGACTCCGATCCGCAGTCAGCGCGGCCAATTGCCAACTATGCCCGCCCACCGCCCAGGAGTACACGAAAACCAGAATGGCCATTGCAAGAAATATTCGCCGCCCTAAGGCCCAGATGCCCGTGTACTTCGCTAAAACACAGCGGCAAATCTCCGCCACAGCCAGCGCCCGTACCACGATGACCGCACTCTGAGTTCCCCAAGCAATGTCGAACGAAACGGCCGAACCAAAACCCCATAGCCGATAGCTTTCGAAAAGAGCAGCACTTTGTAGCGAGTTCAAAAGGGCATAGACGAAGAAGAAAGGAAAGGCGCGATGGTTCTTGCGGTACAGAAGCAAGATGACGAGCCCTGCTTTTAGAAAGACGGTAAAGCCCCACAGCACCCGTTCGAAGGCGTGAATCTCGGCCATTCTGGGTGCATGCTAACACCTATTTAAGGTGCGGTAAATAGTCTGTACGTGCTCGATGGTGATAGCCCGAAGGTACCGTAACGGTTCCTGATTCGGGCCCGCCAGTAACATTAAAAGATTCTTAGGCCGCAAGCTCGCTTGATGGTTTGGGCGGAAATGGCGGCATCGGATCGCCGTCGGCCACGAGAGTATTCAAGTATGAGACTAATGGTTTGGGCGGAAATGGCGGCATCGGATCGCCGTCGGCCACCAGAGTATTCAAGTATGAGACTAATGGTTTGGGCGGAAATGGCGGCATCGGATCGCCGTCGGCACGCAGTGCCCGGTCCATCAAAGTAGTACTACTGGTTGTATTGTTGACGGAAGAGATTGCAGGAAGTACGATCAGAAGAGTCAAGGTGCAAATCGCCAGGACCAGTGCTATTTTTTTCAAGGACGTAGCCCTCCTGGCCGGGATCATCAGGGGGCGCATTCTTGGCGGGCTTCTCGGTTGAAAAATGTTCTGTTTGCGGAACGCAGGGGGATATGGGAACGCTCACACAACTCCAACAGAATCGCAGGGTCATTCAGGATTTCACGGTGACGACACTGGCGGGAATCCCCGGAGAATTCGCGAGACTGGTCTATCTTGCTTCGCTGCGGGACTTATCCAGCGGACGATACGAGCATCAAGGCCTGGCGGCCCTTTACCCGGAGGAAGCTGTCCAGCAGGCCCTCCAGGTATGTCACGAGCAGATTTTCGAGCGCATTCTCGAAACGCCGCTTTCCAAGCATTTGGAGGATTTGAGAAGCTGCCTCGCGGCAATGGAAGGAGGTCTGACCGCGGTTGTTTCGCACTGGCGTCAACTCGAGGCGTACCGCCTTTTAATTCCTGAGCAGGCTCCGGATTACCTCAAGGAGCTGTTCATCTCCAATCTTCGGGCATTGCTGGAGATGCTCCACGAGCAATACAACCTGGCTCGCTCAGACGCGTGACGATCCCTGTAACTCGGCCGACTATCTCCGCTTCTTCCGGCATGCGCCACGCTTCCGGCAAACAATGCGATAATGGGTGGGGCTGCATCACCAGTTTCGGCCCGTCCTGGTAAAACCAACCGCAGCGATAGCCATCGCGAACGTCAACAAAATACATCGGCCGGTCGTGTTCACTGGTCCAATCACCGTCCTCAATCCTGTGCCGGGAGGCGTCGACAAGCACAATGCTTCCCGGACGCAGCAAAGGCACCATCCGCCGGTCACTCATTCCGATGTACCCATACACGTGGTCGCTGTGGCCGTTGGTTAACACACCTTCAAAATGGCCCCACCTTTCCACCATCCGCGACAATAATTCCGTCCGCCGCGGATCAAATGCCGGATCAAACCTCATCGGTATGCGCAACGACGTGGGTGCCGCCATCAAGTGGGTCTGCGGCACCCCGAACGAGGCTCCGTCATGGAAGCACTCCTCGATGGGGATGTCGAACCAGCGAAAAATTTCCAGCGGATTCAGCCGGTAAATGGCCGCGAGGGTGTACAGCTTGTGCAGGCCCGGCACAACTCCCCGGTTTTCGATGTCTGCCAGCCGGCTAATGTGGAGGATAAAATCGGGACGGCCACGGCGGGCCGCCAGTTCGTAGCTGGCGCGTTCCACGTCTCGATAAGTTAATCCCAGCCTTTCACGCGCCTGCCTTAAGCGAAGACCTGGCTGCATCGATTCCTCGGGAGCCGGACGCTTCCCCTGCCTGAAGGGTACATCAGAATTACCATACTGTTAAGTTTCCGGAACAGCGAAATGGGTTTCCCTTAGTTTACCATTGTGACTAGGCCAGCGCTTGCATGGCGGTGGGGGCATTCGGAGGATGGCCGTCTATCGGCAACAGCAGGGAAATTCTGATTCTGTTATTCTGCTCAAGACATGGCTTTCATCCTAAAACGCGTCCAATCCAGGCTGACCGCACTGTTTGCGTGCCTTGCCTTTCTTTTCGGCGCGGCGGGAGCGCTTGCACAGGAAGCTTCCGTGGCCGCCCCGCACGCGGATTCCAAAGCCCCCAACAATGCCGAGTTCATCGCAGCCACCGACGAAGTGCTCCACCAAATGAGCGAGATCACCGGTTTGAAGCTGCTCACTCCTTTGAAGAAATCTTTGCGCTCGCGCGAGGAGATTCGCGCCTACGTTATTAAGCAGATGAACGAAGAAAAGAATCCCGCCGAGCGGTATGCTGACGCGCGCACGGCCGAAGCTCTCGGTTTGCTTCCCAAAGGATTCGACCTCGATGCTTTCATGGTGAACGTGCTCACGGAACAGGTCGAAGGCCTGTACGACCCCAAAACGCAGGAATTTTACATCGCGGACTGGAGCCCGCTGACCGATCAACGTATGGTGATGGCTCACGAATTGACTCATGCGCTGGAAGACCAGCATTTCCACATTGAGGCGTGGAGCCGGGCGGCGCGGCCCAATGAAGACGCGGAACTGGCTCGCGATGCTGTGCTTGAGGGCAGCGCCATGGCCGCCATGGTGGATTACTTGATGCTGGGGACTGGCCGTTCGCTCAAGGACCTGCCGGAATTCGATCCCTCCATGCTGATTGGTGAACTGGAAAACACCCCGACGCTCAAGACCGCGCCGCCATTTCTGAAGGATGCGCTGATCTTTCCGTACATCAGCGGACTCAATTTCTCGGCGGCAGTGCTGAAAAGCAGCGGCTGGGCCGCTCTAGCCGGCGTATTTGAAAACCCCCCTGTCTCCACGCAGCAGATTCTGCATCCCGCGCTGTACAAATCCGCGAAAGCTCCCTCGAGCGTCGCGCTCCCGCCACTCGAGAAAATGCTTGGGAAAGATTGGGCGAAGCTCGATGAGAACATTTTGGGCGAATTCGGCTGGAAGGAAGTCGCGAAGCAATTTCTCAATGACGACCGCGCCAAAACTCTGGCAGCCGCCTGGGACGGCGATCGTTACGCGCTCTACGAACAAAAGCAGACGAAAAAGCTGATCCTCGTTACCGGCTTGCATCTCGACAGCGAAGAGCATGCCGCTCGTTTCTTTGGGCAATATTCCGAAGCGCTCGAGAAAAAATATTCGCATCGCACCAATCTTTTACGCCGGCCAAACTTTTTTTCCTTCGAAACTCCCGATGGCCCCGTTTTCCTCCATTGTCTCGGCCGCGAGTGCGTGACGATGGAGGGCGCCACGCGCGATCTGTTCGATGGCTTTACCAAAGCGCTCGGCTGGCCTTTGGCGCCTCAAGCTCCGGAACGCCCGGGCGCGAAGCCGGAGAAGACCGCGCAGCTTTTTTCTCCAGCCGTGCAATCCGATCGCGGAATCTCTGCTCCAGTCGCGCGTTTCGGGCCGCCGCATACGGATCGCGCAACACTCGTTGCAATAGACCGCGTTGCCGCCTGAGCTTGCCGAGCGCCAATTGCGCGAATTCCGTGGCACGGCGAAAGTCTTTAGCGTGCCGTTCGTAGTAGATGGCCAGTTGTTCGCAGGCGTGAACGCCATCCTGAGAATCCGCGACCATCTCCTGCCAGATTTCCGCGGCACGTTCGTATTCGCCGCGGCGCTTGGCCATCAGCGCCAGTTCCCGCTGCGCCCTGGGGCGGATATCGGCGGGCAGCCCGATCGCCAGAGCTTGCGCGCACGCGGTGTGTGCGCGGCCCGTATCTCCGCGGCGTTGCAAGAATCGCGAAAGCCCGAACAGATCGAGACTTTCGCTTTCTTCTGTGGCGCCGGGTGATTCGGAAAGCATCGCATTGATTTTGCAGAATAGGGCAGCCAGCCCGCGCAAATCCATCTGATTGTGCCGCACGATTCCCACGAGGGGCTCCGTGGGTCCGCCTCGCAAATAATCAAAATAATGTTGCGGGATCAGGGCTGATTCGAAGTCGTCCTCCCGGCGCCAGCCAAGCCGCTGCGCGTCGAGGACGTGGCGCTCGAGTTCCACGAGCCGGACACTGCCGAGGCGCAGCTTCCACAGCGCGCGCGCGGGATGCAACAAATCCACATGCGCGGCCAGCTTTGGCGTGGCGATCGAGCGCGTCATCGTGAAACGGTTCTCAAGCAGCGGCCAGTCGAACGATTTCCCGTTGAAGGTGACAAGCACGGGCCGCTCCGCAACGTGTGCTGCCAATTCCTGCAGCAACGAATATTCTTCCGTGAAATCGCGCATGAAGAACTGTTCGACCTGCAGCCCTCCGGCATCCCACCACGCAACGCCAACGAGAAACGCGTACGTGCCGGTTCCGCCTGCGAGGCCCGTCGTTTCCGTATCGAGAAACAGCCATCTTGATGGATTCTCGAGAGCAGCGCGGGTTTTTCGGGAAACGGATTCGTCGCGCGCGTGAGAAAGCAATTCCACGGTGAGTGCGGACGGCTCACGATATTCCGGTGAGGAATACCAGTTTCGGATGGCGAGATGTTCGCCGAAATGATTCTTCGCGACGCCTGCTCCCAAGAGTTGGCCGAGGGCATCTTCTTCGTCCGGCGCGCGCAGCGCAGCCTTTTCTGCGCGCGTGACGAACGGCCGCGCAGGTTTCAGTGCGGCAAGCGGTGAAAATTTGTCAGCCATGCCCGCCATCTAGGCACACAACCGGTCGAGAATTGCGAGCGCCGCTTCCTTGGCGCGCGGAGCGAGGTCCCCCGCGGGACCGACGCAGGAAGGACATCCCTGCTCGCATGCGCAGGAGGAAATCAGCTCGCGCGTCTTCTGCATCAGCAGATCGTTTGCGAAAAAGAGCGGCTCGGAAAAACCGATGCCGCCGGGATACGCGTCGTACAGGTAAAGATTCGGCTCGAAGAATTCGCGGGCATTTGATGAGTCGGCGTTTTCCATGCGCATCCCAACGATCGGGCCGTTTTCGGAGCCTGCATCTGGCGGCCGCTCGCCGATGGTGGTGCCTAGATCGCGCCGGTCGCACATCAAAAGAAGAGTGGCGACGGATTCGAGTGCGTGGAGCAGGCCAAACATGCCGGACTGGCGTTCACTGACAGAGAAGGGAAGGGAATCGAGCAGGGGCCGCTCCAGCGTGATCCAGTAGGACGTCGTGTGCATTTCGTTTTCGGGAAGCTCAAGTTTGCCGTCGCCAATATTCTCATTGCTGAAGAATTTGATTTTCTTGAAGCCCACGACCTGTGAGCGCACCAGAACATCGCCATGCGAATGGGAGTGCGGGAATGCGCTGGTGACCGGCCTTGCGTTGAGATCCTTTCCGGCAAGGCTGGAACCTTTGGTCGCTTCGCGCAGGACGGCAGATTTAGAAGTGCGCGCTTCGGTGGCACACTCAAGAACGCGGACCTGCGTGTAGCGCACGGCGTCAGTGTAGTAGTCGACGTCAACCCGCTTGACGTAGGCTTTGCGCTCTTTGAAGTCGAGATGCTCGACGTGATATTGCTGCCCTCCGTGAAGGTAGATGGCTTTTTCGTGCACGAAAACGAGCGCGCTCGGAAAATCAATTTCGCCGATGACTTTCGGTTCGCCGGTGATGTCAACGATCACGAAATTATCGCTGGTAACCGACCGCAGGCTAATGGTATCGGCCGGGTAGGCTTCGTGAGTCCAGTGATAGTTTTCTCCCGCGAGATGCAGAAATCCGGCCTCCGCAAGCCTCGCGCAAAGATCGGGCACGTCCACGTCGCCGAATTTTTCGTTTGGTCCAATGGGCAATTCAAAGGCCGCGCATTTCAGGTGATTGACGAGGATTTCCAGATTGTCCGGCTGGATGAAGGCATGCTCCGGCGTGCGGCCAAAAAAATAGTCCGGGTGCCGCACCATGAATTGATCGAGCGGTGAAGAGGAAGCCACCAGCACGGCGCAGGAGCTTCCGCTGCGGCGTCCGGCGCGTCCGGCTCGTTGCCAGGTGGCGGCAATCGTGCCGGGATAGCCCGCCATCACCACCGTGTCGAGCGAGCCGACATCGATACCTAATTCGAGTGCGCTCGTCGAGACCACGCCGCGGATTTTTCCGTCGCGCAAGCCGCGCTCGATTTCCCGCCGCTCATTCGGCAGATAGCCGCCGCGGTAGCCACGGACCGTTTCCGGCTTTCCGGGGAGATGCGGATTCGCCTGTTGCAAATAGGTGAGAAGGATCTCCGTGTGCAGACGCGAATTGGCGAAGACCATGGTTTGCAGGTCATGATTCAGGAATTCCTGCGACACGTGCGCGGATTCATTGATGTAGCTGCGGCGGATGCCTAGAGCGCGATTCACGACCGGCGGATTGTAAAAGGCAAAAGTTTTCTCCGCGGCAGGGGCGCCGTTGGAATCGAGCGGGATTGGCAATGGTCGCGGAACAGCAAATAAATTGCGGATCGCGCCCATAGAACCGCGCGATGCGCCGCAGTCGGCGGAGAACATTGCACAGATGGCTGCCGAAAACGCCGCGGTAGGTGTGCAGCTCGTCGAGCACGATGTAGCGTAAATTTTCGAACAATCGTGTCCAGCGCGTGTGGTGCGGCAAAATTCCGGTGTGCAGCATGTCCGGGTTCGTGAGCACGACGTGGCCTTTCTCGCGAATGGATTTGCGCGCGTCGGCCGGCGTGTCGCCGTCGTACGTGAAAACGCCGAAGCGGTTCTTCAGGCGCTGGTTCAAGTCGTAGAGTTCGGCGAGTTGATCCTGCGCGAGAGCTTTCGTGGGAAAAAGGTAGAGAGCGCGCGCGTCGGAATTTTCGAGAACCGCGTTTAAAACGGGCAGGTTGTAGCAGAGCGTTTTTCCGGAAGCGGTCGGCGTGACGATTACGATATTTTTTCCGGCGTGAACCCTTTCTGCCGCGGCGGCTTGATGCGTGTACAGCCGGCGAATTCCTTTTGCAGCGTAGGCGGAAACAAGATCCGCATTCACCCACTCCGGAAAATCCGCCCACTGCGCTTCGCGGGCCGGGAAATGGCGAATCGCGGTGAGAATCTCGCCGCTGTGGTCGCGCGAGGCGAAAGCTTCCAGCACTTCGTGGACGCGCGTCATGGCGTGCGAAACGCCAGCCCTGCGAACAGCGAGCGATTCCGGCATAGCAGGCCCCTCCGAAAAAGCCTCAGGCGTAAAGGCGTCAGCTTCGTTGTATTCGCCTTTTCTTCGCCCAAATTAGCACGGGGTAGGCGGCGGCGCAAGAGCAAGTCAGGATTGTGTGCGCAGGCGGAGGATGAGTGCGGTGCCGGCGAAGAAGAGGATGGCCGAGGCGGTGAAGGCGGTCTGCACGTTGAAGGCGCTCCAGAGAAAGCCAACGAGCAGGCTGGAAACGAAATCGCCGACGGCATTGACGGCAGCAAGCGTGCCGAAGGCCATGCCGTGCTGCTCGCGCGGCACGATTTCCGCGGTAAGCGAGTCTTCGAGCGCTTCCTCGGTGCCGACGTAGAGACCTGCCAGGACGAAAATCACTGCCAGCAGCCACAGCGAATGCGTTCCCGTACAGAGAAGTATCGCCGTGAATCCCGCGAGCGCGTAGCCGGCGGCGAGGACGGCCTTGCGGCTTGGGACGTGATCGCTCAGCCAGCCGCTTAGATACGCCGAGCCTGCGTAGAAGACGTTGTGGAGCGTGTATAGGCCAACGGCCAGGCTGGCAGCCCACGCGAGACCGTGACTCGGTGCCAGCATGCGCGAGGCATAGAGAATCAGCAGCGTGTGCGAAAAATCGCCTGCGCCGAAAACCCCGACACCTAGGAGCAAGCGCCCGAAGGGCACGGGAAGGGCCTTCAATCCAAGGAAGAAAGAACGATTGGAGCGCGCCGCGACCGGGCGCTCGCGCACCAGCAGCCAGAAGGATGCGACAGCGACGAGGCCGGGGAGAAGAGTCCAAAGAAAAACTTTGCGATAAGAATGCCCGGTGGCTTCGAGGAGCCAGAGCGCGCTGAGCGGACCAACGATGGCGCCGAGCGTGTCCATCAGACGCTCGAGACCGAATGCCCGGCCGTAAGCGTTTGGAGGAACGTCAGCGGCCAGAAGCGCTTTCCTCGCGGGGGAACGGACGCCGCGTCCAAGCCAGGCTCCGGCGCGTCCCAGGAGTATTTGGTAGGCGTGAGTGGCGAGGGCGAACGATGCGGTGCACAGCGCCGTAAAAGCATAACCGAATACGGCGAGCGGTTTGCGGCGCTTTAACCTGTCCGTGTAATGCCCCGCAATCAGCTTGGCGAAACTGGAGAGACCGTCGGCGATGCCTTCGATGGCGCCGAGCCACGCTGGACCTGCGCCAATGGCTGCGAGAAATGCGGGCAGGACTGCGGTCGCCGTTTCGTGGCTCCAGTCGCTGAAGAGACTGGTGAGGCCCACGCCGAGGACGGTGCGATTGAGCCAGGATTGCTTCTCGCGGGGTTCGGGCATAGGGATGCAGTTTACCGTCAGTGGCTCACAGTTCACAGTCTGAACCGAACGGTAGGGAGAGCGCTGAACAACGGCCGAGACCAATAGAAGCTCTGGCTAGCCTTTTGAAAAATGTTCTATCTCGGCTCGAAGCTCCTGGAGATGGCCTTGAATGAACTCACTCCGTTGGGGGCTTTCCCGGGCAATAAGTCGCCGCACGGTGAGCACCAATTCTTCGAACCGGCGAAGCGCCTCTTTCTCTGTGGAGCGAATCGCGGCATGGATGGCTTCTTCCCACTGCGAGGTAAGCCGGGACAAGTTCTTGAACACTTCGCCTTCGACTTTTTCCTGGAAGCGCCGCCGAACCAGACCGCGCACAAGGGGCATGGGAATGAGAGCGGATAACAACTCCCAGTTGTGGTCGAACACCTTGCTGATATCAATATCGGGAGCGCGCGGCGGTTGGACTTCGATCTCCGTTTCCGAGGTGCGCAGCGAGACTCCAAAAGTGCGGAAGACCTTTTCCGAGAGTTGATCCCGAAACGTTTGAAGAATGCGCTGACATTGCCGTTCCATGTCCTGAACGGGTCCCAGAAAAGTGCGGCGCTCTGCTTCGGAAATCGCAGAAAGCTCTTCTTTCAACTGACCGCGAATCCACTTTTCAAATCGCCCGAGCACGTTCGCAAAGGTTCCCTGCCATCGGGGAAATTCCGCGGCGAGCCGTTCATCGAGTGTTCTCTGGAGCGATGAAAGAACGTTTTGCTGCAGGTGACGCTCGATCGCAGGGCGCGTTCTGGCGGCCGCATGCTTGGAAACCAAGCGAAATTGGAGCTCCGTGTCGGCGAGAGAACTCTGGGAAGCCAGAACGTCCCGGCGAAGCATCTCATAATCTTCTTCTTTTGCCTCGATTGCCTTCAAAGCGAGTTGCAGGTAGCCGGCAGCCGAAGACAGAAGAGTGTGCAACTTGCGCGCGAGAGCGGCGGAATGTTCCTCCTGGAACATGACGAGAGTTTTGGCGAGGTACTCCTTTTCCAAGCGTTTGTGAAATCCTTCGTAGCCGGGTTTTGTGGAGAAGGGGAATACGTTCACACCGCCGGAAAACTTCGCCCCAAGCTGGGAAGTCACGAAGGCCAGCACTTCCTGCTGCTCGGCAGAACTGAGCAGATCCATTTTTGTCAGCAGTACGGAGACATTGGGCGTAAAACGCAGCAATCGCTCGATAAGAGAGACGTCCTGCTGCGTGAGCGGGGGATCGACGCCTACGGCGACGAGCGCGAGATCAGTATTGGGGCTCCACGCGAGGGAAGCCTCCGCGTTTTGCGCAAAAATGCTTTCCAAACCCGGCGTGTCAACCAGGCGAAGCTCCTGATAGGGCGCCATTTCCGGCACAAACACGCACACGGCCTCAACATTGCGCCGATTCCGGGGATTTTCCGATTCCGAAATATAAGTGTCGATCTCGACGACAGGTACTTTTTTCATTTTTCGATCCGGCTGAAAAATTACCTCCGCGGATTCTTGAGGTGAGTAGCAAATCTCTGTGACGACAGAGGTGACGGGAACCACACCTACTGGAAGAATAGGTCTGCCGAGAAGGTGATTCAGAAAACTGCTCTTTCCTGCTTTGAAGCGGCCAAAGACCGCAACGTTTAGATATTGACGTTGAGCCTGGCGCTCGATGGAATCCAGCAGTGCCTGCAAGTCCGTCAGGCGATATTCACGAATCATTTCTTTGACAAACAAAATTACTTTCTCGTCTTTGTTTTGGATGCCGGCGCCGCCGGATGATGACCGTGGTTCAGCCATTGTGGTTCGCACGCAAGAGTGGCCGAAGTTCACTTTGGATTTGCATCTGAAAATCGATGGCAAGCGTATGCAGCTTGAGGTGGCCTTTGTAATGGTACGTGCTTTGCGAAGCCAGTTCACAAAGGCGCAAGATTCTGCCGGGGAGGCCACCACACTGTTTGAAAAGGAAATCGCGGAACTCTTCGTCCGCCAGTTCTGTCAGGCGGAAGCGCGCGAGGGAATGATCGACAAGCACCGTGAGATGTCCCGTCCGCATAGGACCCAGCTCTAATTGCAGACCGCTATGCCAGTAAAGTTTTGCGACCTTTCCGTTCTCCGGCTCCGTCGAGCCGCGCGCCAGCAGAAAAACGGGTGTGCGGCCCGACCAGATCCACTCCTGGAGCAGGCGGTAGACGCCTGCGGGCAGCGGGGCAGTGGAATCGATGAAAACGAAGTAGGCGCTATCCCGCGTGGCCCGGCGAAGAATACCGCGAAGGCGCAAACTGGATTGCTCGTCCAGCCAGCGCTCGAGGGAGCCCGACGGGCCGCACTCGCGTTCCACCCGAGACAAAACCTGGGGATCTGCCGCTTCAGCGAGGGAACGGATCAAATCCCGCCACACGCTTCGCGGATTCCCGCACGAGCCGCAAAGGAGGCAATTTCTGCGAACAGCAGTGGGCAGTCTGGAAAGCGTTTCCTTCAAGAGGGCGGTTTTTCCAGCCCCAGCGGCTCCGTAAACCAGCAGGCTCTGGCGCGCGAGGATGGCCTCGCGAAGCCTGCTCATTTCCCGTGGTCTTCCAACGAACATGACTCTCCCGATGAAATTATTCCAACCGCCTGCGCAGCTTCAGGATTTGCGCGAGCAGCATTTCGACATTTTTCTCGAGCGCTTCGCGAGCCTCTTTCGCAAAGGCTTGCCCGTAGCCTTTCATACGTTCCGGGCGGCAATTCTCAAACAAAACCCACATGGTGGAAATCTCCGCGTCGAGAACCCTGCGGATATCGAGCGGGTGCGGTTCTAAACTAAAAGTTTGTGCCAGGCTGACGACCATTTTGCGAAGAGAGCGCACTTCGGCCAACAGGATTTCGTTAGAGCCGGGCGAAAGCGTGTTTTCGATCTTGCGAACAACGCCCTGCTGGCCGCCGGCAATCAACAGGCGCTCCATGCGATTGAGTGCTTCGTCCACCCGGCTCAAAGTGGCCTCGAGACTCCTGGCATGGTATTCGTGGAGCTTCACGGAGCACTTCGGGGGCCGCTGTGTTCCACGACCCTGCTCATGGCTTCAAGGCAAGCGAGGAGGCGGCTAAACTTCGCGTCGAGCGCAGCCTCTGTCTCTGGAAGAAGGGAGCCATATCCACGGAGGCCCGGTGTGAGAACCTCTTGGAGTTCGATGCGAGCCAAGGAGACCAAAGCCGCGATGCGGCGAGAACGAGACTGGGAGGAAGGATCGGCGGCGACTTCATTTTGCACGCGGTTGATTTCTTCACGCAGGCGGCCGACAAGAGTGCGGAGTTCATCGGCTTGGCGACCAGAAATATCCTCTGAAAGATGCTGGAGAATTCCGCCGGGGCGGCGAATCCAAGCAAGAACTTCGTCGCCGGTTGCTTCCACGTGACGAAGCACGCTGGACACCACGCGGCGATGGTTTTCGCCCAGCGTCAGTTTTTGGAAGTTTTCCGACAAGATTGCGGCTCCTTAGCGCAAATCGCGAGCAAGGTTGCAATCAGGGCCAAACCGATCCAGACAGACGCCAGGACCCACACGTTTTCCACGACGACCTCGAATGATGTTGTTAGGGATGCTTGCCGGGGACATGAACTCCGCGACAAGATCCTTGTCAGGAGTCATCATCTGTCCCAGCCTCAGAGGAACAGCGGTTAGAGGCGAACTCCTTCGCCTTAGCCTTCAAAATAATCGCAAAGAACTGCAAAGTCAATCTCCACGGACGGTTCGAGCGAGCGCTATCGAAAAAACTTCATTTCTTTGCGGGACGGTAGAGGATGACGCGGACTTTTTCGAGGGTGATCAGGCCGCCGTCCACCATTTCATCGAGGCGGGGAAGGATTTTTTCGATGCGCTCGGCGTATTCGACGATCTCGACGATGATGGGGAGATCTTGAGAGAGGCGAAGAAGCTTATCGGTGTGATAGACGCTGGAGCCGCCATAGCCAGCGACGCCGCGAAGTACTGTCGCGCCGGAGAAGCCTTCCTTGCGCAGCATTTCGACGATCGCTTCGTGAAGCGGCTTGCCGTGCCATTTGTCGGATTCGCCGGTGTGGATGCGCATCAGAGTGCGCTCGCCTTCGAATTTTTCGTGTGTCATGAGGACTCCGTGCCGAGTGATTCGTCGGCAGTGAATTCATTGGTTGAGATCCTTCGCCCATCCCCATCGGCTGGGCTCAGGATGACACGCCCTACGAGTAGTACAAGAAACATTCAGAACTTGTTGGCGAGGCGGACGCCGGCCACGGACAGCAGCAGACCGGCCACAACGCTTGCTCCGACGTACGTGCTCGCCTGCAGCCATTCGCCATCCTCCAGCATCTTGGCCGTTTCCCAGCCGAAACTGGAGAACGTGGTGTAGCCGCCAAAGAAGCCGACGGCAATGGCGACGCGCCAGTCGGGAGGAATCACCATGCGGTTCAGAGTGAACTGGCCGACCAAGCCCAGAAAGAAGCAGCCGGTCAAATTGATCAGCAGCGTGCCGTACGGGAAAGTGCCGCCCACGCGAATCTGCACCAGGCCCTGGAGGGCGTAGCGCAATACTGTGCCGATGGCGCCAAAGATAGCAATCAATGCCAGACGCAATCTTTCTCCAATCCGCAGCCTGCCGTGACGTCCCAGAGAACCGTCCGGGTTCCAGTAACAAAAAACTCCTGGAGCCGCATGGCCCCGTCAAGCCGGGGCAGGCTGCCAGGAGTCATCAGAGCCGATGAAAAACAGCGGCCCGGTTTATGGCGAACTCCATCGCCTTCGAGAATGCGCATAAGTTTACCAGCTTGCGTCTGGTAAGTCAGGAGCCTACTCCCTTGAGCTGTTCCACCGAATGCCGAGGCGAAGTTACCGTGCGGCCGTGGGTTGAACGTCGTTTCTCATGGCCCACCCTCCCCCCTAGTTTTTTGTAAGTGTTGATTCTAAGGCCCTTAGGATTTTGCGTAAGTCGTTTAAGAATGGACACTTCCGAGGGGATCTCACAAGTGTTCATTCTAAAGGGGTTAAAATTGCACAAGAATGGTGCAATTTTAGGCCGTCCTTGGGATTTGCGGCTCTTCCTTCAACCGTTCCAGCAAGAACCAAAACAAAAAAGCGGCAGAACATCTGCCGCTTACCAATACCTTTACCCGGAAAAAAGTGTACTCCAGAGCTAGAATCTCGTCAAGGAAAAAGTCGCTGTGAGCGGATTGCCATGTCAGTTGAGGGTGGCTTCTACATTCTCGACGGATTGAACTACCAACTGAGCGTCGAAAAGCCCCATATGGCCGAAGCCTTTGAAGTCCGAGGGAGCCTGGGATGATTGCCTTAGGTGTGCGGCATGTGTGGCCTTCGAGACGGAATCGATTCGGCCAGTGAACACGGCGGCGACACGGTACGTGGTGCAATCGGGGACATCGGGAGAAGCTGGTCGGTCGAAGCAAGATGCGCCTTTCGCTGAAAGCTGCAGGTATCGTATGAGCTCAAGATAGCCCGCATCCCGGATCAGGTGGACCGGTATAGGGGGAGTCCGCACTCCTTTGAGATCCTTGCCCCCTGGAGTTCCTTTTCCGTTGACAGTCATTTCCAGGCCAGGAGGGCCTGAGCCATCCGCAAAGACGAACCAAATTCCCAGCCCCTCCGCGCATTTCGGGTCGTCCAGTGTTGAGTATTCAGAACTGACACTCACAATGCCTCGGACTTTGACAAGTTTGTTGTTGTACGCGGAAGGATTGTCGAGGATCTTGCACACTGTTATCTCAACGACTCTGTGTTGGCGATTCCTCGGAACATTTCCGTGACCGGGTGTTGGCAGAGCCAAACCCAGAGACATGACCAGGTACTGTTGCCAGACTTTCATTCCGCCACCATTTCTCTTCTGTTAGACACCAATAACCAGCAAGAGTGCCCAATATCAAGAGTCAGTAGTGGAAGCGGTAGCGCAATTGCACAAAGATTTCGCGCGGTTTCAGATAGTGCGTGCCGCCGAAAGTGAAGCTGTTGTCGAGAAGCGCGCGGCGATTCGCGACATTGATGGACTGGAGATTGATAGAGAAGCGCTCGCGGAAATTTTTGCCGAGCGAAAAATCAATAGTAGTGTGCAGCTGGAGATGGTCTCCGGGGTTCGCGGCAGTTGGAGCCCCGTTGGCGAGGCCCGACGCGTAGGAGATGTCCGTGGACGCGTAGGCATGCCACGGCAAAGTGAACTCGCCGCCAATATGGAGCGTGTTACGCTGATCATGATCGAGGAATCCACAACCGCTGCCGAAGGAGAAATCGGTGAGGCCGCCATTGATGCCGCCGCAACCGAGTGCGAG
>WNGG01004470.1_pt1 | contig 15670 bp, 17 predicted proteins | sample 5400661 | NCBI WGS metagenome assembly WNGG01 (sample SAMN13153372, study PRJNA577476) | soil metagenome | isolation source: 100 cm soil or saprolite under Garry oak tree replicate 1 | place: USA:California | collected 2016-06-15
CAGGATTGCCCTGTATATCGATCACCGTACCTGCAATATGCGCAGCTTGTTCGGAAAAGGCTGGAAGAATATGCCCAGGAAGAGCGAGCACTACCGCCAGAACCGCCGATCCTACCCTCTTCATACCGTTTCCCTCCTTCCGGATTTTACCCTAATTTGCCCGCTTGGGCGCAACACCATAAGTACAGTACCTGAATTACCTGCACAATGTCAAGAGGCAGAAACCAGAATTTTATCTGCATCTTCACTACCCTCAGTGCCATTACTGGCATTACTGTGGGGAGGCTTAACATTCCCAATGGTTACGATATTTTATGGGGAAGATTCAAACAAAGAGAGCCTGCCGTGTCTCGCTTCTGACGAGCCTGCTGCTCCATTTCTCACTGAGACAAAGAGTGAGCCAGGCAGCGAGGTAGAGGTTGATAGTTCGGTAAACATGCAGAAAAGGGGCGGTCTCCTAGCTGTTTGGTCAGAGCTCTATCTCCAACAGGAGGTTATGATAATAAAGAGAGAGCGAGCAGCCATTCGCTGTGAGAGTGGCCGGACGCCCTATTCTAAACGTGGCAGCAAGCATGCCGATTACCGATACGTGTCTGTCTAGCTTGGTAAAGCAGGCAAAAAATCCGCCTTCTTTTCACGCGCTCCTCGCGGTGCTGGCAATGGCCACGTGGTTGGGTGGTTGCGCCCTCCCTTCCCCCCTGACTGAGCAACGCGCAACGAGTAACGAGTCCTTCGTAACTCAGCCCGTAGCCCCTAGCCCGCAGGCCTCGCAGAGGACGGTCATGGTGCTGGCTGTGGCCGATGGCGGGTATCGGACCACGCACCCTCAATGGCAAGAGACGATCACAAAAGATATTGCTGAGGTCTCTCAGCTCTACCAGCGGGAGTTTGGCATCGCCCTTGAGCTGGTGGATACCCGAGTCTGGGATGAATTCGCTGCCCTCGACATGTGGGAGAAGCTGACCGCTCTGAAACGAGCCTATCCCATTACCGGCGACTATGATGTAGTGATGGGCTTTACGGACAGCTCTGGGCTTCTGGTCGCTGGCATCTCAGAGATCCTCGGCAACCACTTGGTGGTGACCACGACCTCCTGGCAGAGCACTACTGAGATTCTCGCTCACGAGTTGGGCCACATCTTTGGGGCCCGTGATACCTTTGCTACCTCGGTCACCCAGTTCTTGTGGGGCTCCTTCTCTCCGCACGTATTACCCGCGGCCTTTCGCCTGGCTATCCGCGAGCATCGCTGGCGTCTGTTTCGTCTTCCGGCTGCCCCGCCCCCCTCGTAGCAACTCACGGATCGTTATATTTCTTCGCGTCGGTGTGGCCAAACCCGCCAGTCCGGCCGGCCGGCTCGAGGTGCTCGACCTCCTGCCAGCGCACGCGTGCGACCGGCGCCACCACCAACTGCGCAATGCGGTCTCCACGGCAGATCCGCACCGGCTGGTCGCCGAGATTGATAACCAAGATCTGCACCTCGTCGCGGTAGTCGGCATCGATCGTGCCTGGCGTGTTCAGCAGCGTCAGACCGGCGCGCAGGGCCAGGCCGCTGCGCGGCCGCACCTGGGCCTCATAGCCCTGGGGCAACGCCAAGGCGAAACCGGTGGGAATGAGCGCTCGGCCGAGTGGAGGGAGGGTCAGGTCTCCGCTTAAGTCAGCGTAGATGTCCATCCCGGCCGCGTCGGCGGTCATGTAGCGTGGCAGGGGGAGTGCTCCGGCAGCAGCACGAACGCGGGACACCGGCACGACCAAGTCGGCGGTCATGGAACACCTGGGTTATGCGTCGAGCAACCTGTGATAATCAGACAAGGGCGGCAGGTCGCCGAGCAGGGTTAGGGCTCGGGCTTCGCTGGTAAAGCAGCGCGCCGCCAGCCCATGCACGTCCTCGACCGTCACGCGTTCGATCCGCTCGGCGACCTCGAGGATCGGGATATAGCGTTGGAAATAGATCTCGCAACGGGCCAGGCGGTTCATGCGTGCCTCGCTGGTCTCCAGCCCAAGGAGGAGCCCGCCCTTTGCATGTCCCTTGGCACGGCGCAATTCCTCAGCCGAGATGCCCTCCCGCGCGATACGGCGCAGAGTCGCACAGATGATCTCAACCACCTCAGGCACACAGGCGGCGCTGGTGGCGACGTAGACCCCCAGATACCCAGCATCGCGATAGGTCGAGAGAAATGAGGTGACATCGTACGCCAGACCCCGCTGTTCACGGATCTCTTGGAACAAGCGAGAACTCATCCCCCCACCGAGGGCAGTGTGGAGGAGATAAGCGGCATACCATTCCGGGTCAAGCTGGGATACGCAGGGAATGCCCAAGCACAGGTGGGTTTGTTCGAGGTCCCGCTGGTGAGGATAGACCCCTGCATACGCGATCGGCGGTGGGCTCTCTCTCGTCACAGCCGTCCCGTGGAGGGTAGAAAAGGCAGGGGCGACCTGCTCGACCAATTCCTCGTGCCGCGCGCCGCCCGCCATGGCCAGGAAGATGCGGTCCGGACGGTAGCGGCGGTCGAGATACTGTAGCAGATCAGCCCGCCGCAGGCGCGACACCGTAGCTGCAGCACCGGAAATCGGTCGGCTCAGGGGATGCCCGCGCCAGAAGTCCAAATGGAACAAATCGTGGATGAGTTCGTCCGGGGTGTCCTCGATTTGCGCAATCTCCTGGTAGATCACTGAACGTTCCCGCTCGATCTCTTGTTCGGCCAGACGGGAATGGAGAAAGACATCGGTGAGGAGGTCCAAAGCTAGAGGCAAGTGTTCGGCCAACACTCTGGCGTAGTAGCAGGTGTATTCCTTGCCGGTGAAGGCGTCGAGCATGCCGCCGATGGCATCGATCTCCTCGGCGATGTCCGCCGCGCTGCGCCGCTCCGTGCCCTTGAAGAAGAGGTGCTCCAGGAAATGGGAGACACCGTTTTCCTGGGGTTCTTCGTCGCGCGAGCCGTTCTCGACCCAGATGCCCACAGTCACTGAGGGCATACCCGGCACCTCTTCAGATAGCAGGCGCAATCCATTGTCGAGGACCGTACGCTGTACCATCTAGCTATTCCCACGCGCGCTTTGCTCATCCGGACCGGCTTCACGCTGGCTCAAGCGGATCTTGCCCTGACGGTCGATATCCAGGACCTTGACCATGATTTCGTCCCCCTCTCTGAGCACGTCGCTCACCCGTCGTACGCGACCGGGCCCGAGCTGGGAAATGTGCACAAGACCGTCAGTCCCAGGCAGGATCTCGACGAACGCGCCGAAGTCTACGATCTTCCGCACCGTGCCCTTGTAGATCTTACCGATCTCCGCCTCGGCGGTCACCCGGTTGATCAAGGCCACCGCTTTATTCATCGAGTCACCGTCCACGGAAGAAACATAGACCGTGCCGTCGTCCTCGACGTCGATCTTAACCCCCGTCTCCTCGATGATCGAGCGAATCATCTTCCCCCCCGGGCCGATCAATTCGCGGATCTTGTCGGGTTTCACTTTGAGCATCAAGATACGTGGGGCGTACTCCGCCACTTCCGGCCGCGGCGCGGCGAGCGCCTTGGCCATCTGGTTGAGGATATGCAGCCGGCCTTCCCGCGCCTGGTACAGAGCCTGCTGCATGATCTCGCGCGTGACCCCGGCGATCTTGATATCCATCTGCAAGGCGGTGATGCCCTGGGCAGTGCCCGCGACCTTGAAGTCCATGTCGCCGAGATGGTCTTCATCGCCAAGGATGTCGCTTAACACCCGGATTTCTTCTCCTTCTTTGATCAAGCCCATAGCGATACCGGCCACCGGCGCCTTGATGGGCACGCCAGCATCCATGAGCGAGAGCGCCCCCCCGCATACAGTGGCCATCGACGACGAACCGTTCGACTCCAGGATCTCGGACACGATACGGATGGTATAGGGAAACTCGCTTTCTTCCGGGAGGACAGCCAGCAGCGCGCGCTCGGCTAAGGCGCCGTGACCGATCTCACGCCGTCCGGGACCGCGCAACGGTCGCACCTCCCCCACACTGAAGGGGGGGAAGTTGTAGTGCAGCATGAACTTCTTGTACTGTTCGCCGATCAACGCATCGACCTTCTGCTCGTCCGATCCCGTACCCAAGGTAGTCACGGCTAGAGCCTGGGTTTCGCCCCGGGTAAACAAGGCTGACCCGTGGGTGCGTGGCAACACCTTCACCTCACACGTGATTGGACGAATGTCGGTGGGACTCCGCCCGTCCACTCGCCGGTTTTCCCGCACTACCATAGAACGGAGAGTCTGGCTGGTCAGGTCTTCAAAAACCGCCTCCACTTCTTTCTCCCGGCCGGCATATTCCTCAGCCAGGGCAGTCTTCACTTCCTCTTTCGCCGCTGCAATCGCTGCGGCTCGTTCATGTTTGGCTACCATCGATAAAGCTGCGGGCAGTTTGTCCGCGGCCAGATCGCGTACCCGATCGATCAGGGCGGTATCAGGCGGGACGGCAACGAGGGACCGTTTCTGTTTACCCGCAACCCGTGCGATCTCGTCCTGGACATCGAGAACTGGCTTGACTGCATATTGGGCCAGGAACAAGGCTTCCAGCATGTCCTCTTCAGACACCATCCGTCCGCCCCCCTCAACCATGACAGTGGCGTCGCGACCAGCCGCCACGAAGAGATTGATGTCGCTCATTTCGACCTGGCTCTGCAGGGGGTTCACCACCAGGGTGCCACCTAGCCGGCCGATGCGTACGCCAGCGATTGGCCCCTGAAAGGGAATGTCTGAAACCTGGAGCGCGGCTGAAGCGCCAATCAACGCGACCGTGTCGGCGTCGTTCTCACGATCCACGGAGAGGACAGAGGCGACGACCTGCGTCTCACAGCCGAACCCTTTAGGAAAGAGTGGACGCAGGGCCCGATCCACCAGACGTGACGTGAGGATCTCACGCTCCGAGGGGCGTCCCTCGCGCTTGAAGAAGCCGCCCGGAATTTTGCCCGCGGCAAAGGTGTATTCCTGGTAATCGACCGTCAGAGGGAAGAAGTCTATTCCTTCACGCGGGGAGTTGGTCGCTACCACGGTGACCAGCACGACAGTTTCACCGTAGACAACCACAGCCGCACCGCTTGCCTGTTTAGCGAGGTGACCGGTCTCAATAGAGAGGGGCCGCCCGTAGAATTCCAGTGTTATCTTTTTGTACATGGACCTGTACCTTTCCCCTGGCACTTCATGGTGAGGCGTGTCTCAGGAGACTGTTTGTGGCCGAGAAGAAAGAGACGCCTAGCGACGGAGCCCCAGGCGCGCAATTACGCTGCGGTAGCGTTGGTAATCAACCCTACGCAGGTAGTCCAGCAGGCGACGACGCCGCCCGACCATCTGCAGGAGACCGCGCCGCGAGTGATGGTCTTTGGCGTGGGTTTTAAAATGTCCGGTCAGGCGTTCAATCCGCTTGCTAAGGAGTGCAATCTGCACCTCTGGCGATCCGGTGTCTGTCTCATGCACTCGAAATTGTTGGATCACCTCACTTCTGCCTCCGGCCTCTGACATACTCATCTTTTCTCCCTACGCGTTTTTTTATTGTCCCTTTTTAACACGCCGTTTTCTCAGTGTAAAGGTCGCACCAGGCGCACCAGCCGCCAGTGTCCCTGTTGCCGCTCTACCAGGGCAACCAATTCGCCCTCCGGAGACAGGAGTTGCACAGTTTCTTGTTCCGCCCCAGCACTGGGCAGGTCGCGCAAGGCTTCCTGCTGGCCGTGGCATAGCCGGGTTGCGGTCTGGACGGAAATTGACAACGCTCGATAGTGGCGCAGGGCTTGGGACAGCGACAGCAGGGGAAGTGCAGCGTGTGAGAGCGGGTCGGACAGGCGAGGCAAAGGGATCGCCTCGCTCACGGTAAAGGGGCCAAAAGCGGTGCGTCGCAGGGTCACCAAGTGCGCGCCACATCCTAGGGCTGCCCCTAGATCAGCGGCCAGGGAGCGCACATAGGTGCCCTTGGAACAGGAGAGGGAAAAAGAGAGAGTGTCATCCCCGGTTTGGGTCAGAGTCAATTCGTTGATGACCACCTTGCGGGGCTCACGTTCGACCACTACACCACGACGAGCGAGCTTGTAAAGAGGCACCCCGCTGCGTTTGAGCGCCGAGTACATCGGCGGCGTCTGCCAGTACTCCCCAGAGAACCGACGCTCCAGATCCCGCAACACTTCTGGTCCACAAGGAGGCACCGGGACAGTCCGCGTGATCATCCCGGTCGCATCCAGGGTATCGGTCTCAACTCCCAGCCGAATGGTGCCAGTATACGCCTTGCGCTCGGCCGTGAGGAATTGGGCGATCTTGGTGCCGCTGCCAATACACAGGGGGAGCAATCCGCTGGCGAAGGGGTCCAGAGTACCGAGATGTCCAACCTTCTCCGCTGCCAGACTCCTTTTGACCACCCGCACCACATCCGCAGAGGTGAGGCCTTCGGGCTTGTCCACCAACAGGACACCGTTCAATGCCGGCACTAGCGTTCTTTCTCTTCCACCTGGCGGAGCAGGCCTTCCAGGTGATTGGCTCTCTCCAGCGTCGTATCGTAGAGAAAATGCAGGTCAGGCGTGTGGCGCAGACGCAAGCGGCCGGCGATCTGGCGCTTGATATAACCCGTCGCGCTGCGCAGGCCGGCCCGGGCCGTGTCTTGTGCCTCCGCCTGCCGTGTGGTGAAAAAGACTTTCGCCACCTTGAGGTCGGAACTGAGGGATGCGCCGGTCAAAGTGACGCCATTGACCCGTGGATCTTTGACTTCACGCAGTAACGCTTCAGCAACCACTTCGAGCAACAGGCCGCTGACGCGTTCAGGACGTCGGGAAGGCATAGGCAATTAATAGTGCAAAAACTCGATTTCTTCTTCGCCGACCTCGGCGAGGTGCAGGGCATCGATGAAGCGCACAACCGCCTGCAGGGCACCGTCAATATACGCCTGGTCAGTCCCTACCTGACAGATGCCGAGCCGGATTTTTTGCCACAGATCGTGCTCCTCGCACTCCGCGATCGACACGTTGAACTGGTTGCGCACCCGGCTTTTGATTTTACGCAGCACTCCGCGTTTCTCTTTGAGCGAGTGACTGTCCGTCACGTAGAGCGTCAGCCGCAACACCCCCACGACCATCACCCACCCTCAGAAAAGCCGTCGAGGGGCGCGGCCTGCTGGGCCCCTGTGGGTAGGGCTTGCCCTGCCTCGACAAAACCAGGCATCACCATCACTGTGGCCCATGACTAGACCCGCCGCTCCACTTCCTGCTGCGGTCGAGTTTCCAAACGGCGCAGGACCTGCTCCAGTTCATAGGCCTCGATGACATCGCCAACTTGGACAGCCTGGAAGTTTTCCAGGTTCACCCCGCACTCAGCCCCGAACGCGACCTCACGCACATCGTCTTTGAAACGGCGCAGGCTGGCAATGCGGCCCTGGTACACGACCGCGCGGTCGCGCAGCAGGCGGGCCTGAGCCCCACGGACCAGCCGTCCTTCGCTGACCATGCAGCCAGCCACCAACCCAATGCGCGAGATGGTGAAGACCTGACGGACCTCAGCACGACCCAGCGGCTTCTCCCGGTAGGTCGGCTCAAGCAAGCCTTCCAGCGCGGCCCGGATGTCCTCGATGACTTCGTAGATGACATTGTAGAGGCGGATCTCAATGCCTTCCCGCTCGGCCAGTTGCATGGCCTTGCTTTCGGGACGAACCGTGAAGCCAATAATGATACCTCGCGACGCGGCCGCGAGAAGCACATCCGACTCGGAGATGCCGCCTACCGCGGCGTGCAGCACGGTGAGCTTGACCTCCTTGGTCGAGAGGCGGCTCAACGCCTCGCTGACCGCTTCGACCGATCCCTGCACGTCAGCCTTAACAATCACCCGCAATTCCTTCACCTCACCTGCCTGCACCTGCTGATAGAAGTCTTCCAGCGTAGTGCGGCCGCTGCTCTTGGTCAGTTCAGTCTCGCGCCGCTTGGCACGACGGTGTTCAGCCACTTGCCGGGCCTTGGCTTCATCGTTGAGCACAACAAACGACTCGCCCGCTTCCGGCACCCCAGTAAGGCCGAGAATCTCCACCGGCATCGAAGGCGAGGCTTTGTCCACCTTATTGCCCCAACTATCAATCATCGCCCGTACCCGACCGTACTGGGCACCGCAGACAAAGGGGTCCCCGACCTTGAGCACACCTTCCTGGACCAGAATCGTGGCCACGGGTCCCCGCCCACGGTCGAGCTTGGCTTCGATGATCGTGCCGCGGGCGAGAGTATCCAGATGGGCACGCAGCTCCATGACATCGGCCTGCAGCAAGATCATCTCGAGCAGGTGCGGGATGCCTTCGCCGGTTTTGGCCGAGACCGGCGCAAAGATGGTGTCCCCCCCCAGTTCTTCTGACACCAGTCCGTAGTTCATGAGCTCGCGCTTGACCCGCTCCAAGTCGGCGTCAGGCCTATCGATCTTATTCACTGCCACGATCACCGGCACCCCAGCGGCCCGGGCATGGTTGATCGCCTCCACGGTCTGCGGCATGACACCATCGTCCGCGGCCACGACCAACGTGACGAGGTCAGTGACCTTGGCTCCGCGGGCACGCATAGCGGTAAACGCCTCGTGACCAGGAGTGTCGAGGAACGTCACGCTCCGGCCATCCACCTGGACGCTATAGGCCCCGATGTGCTGGGTAATACCACCCTGCTCTTGGTCCGTCACATGGGTCTGACGGATCACATCAAGCAGGGAGGTCTTGCCGTGATCGACATGGCCCATAATAGTCACCACCGGCGGGCGCAGCGCCAGTTTTTCGTCGCTCTCTTGCTCCGGGTGTCCGACCTCCAGCACCGACTCGACGTCAAAGGCCACATTTTCCACCGTGTAGTCGAAGTCTGCCGCCACCAGGGCTGCGGTCTCTGCATCAAGCACCTGATTGATCGTCGCCATGACCCCGAGCCCTATCAGTTTCTTAATCACTTCGCTGGCCTTCACCCCCAACTGATGAGCCAGATCACCAACGGTTACCACCTCGGAGATACGAATCACCCGTTTACTCGCCTTAGGCACGGTGATCTCGGTGTGCCGCTGCTCCTTCCCGGGCAGCAGGCGCTTCTTTCTTGCTCCGCGGGAGAGGCGCGGATCCCGCTCTGGGGCTTCAGCTATGTCAGGTTTGCGAATAACCTTGCGCTTCTTGGGCCGTTTGGTGGCAGCGCTGAGAGCCTCTTCCCCGCCATCGGCTACAGGCGCGCGCGGGGCACTGACACTCGGCACCGCCGGAGCGGCCTGGGTTCTTGGTCTGACTTCAGGACGCGGCTTGGGCTCGACAACGAGTTTTCCCAGGTCGATACGACCGAGGACGCGCGACGGGCGGGGAGCTTCCGGCGGCGGCACTACAGGCGGAGCGACGACAACTGGCTGGGGCTCTCCGTGTGGCGGGGTCGGAGGTGGCGGCGGGACAGCCGTCGGCTGCGGCGGAGCAGAGGCTAGCTCTGACGGGGCAGAGACTGGCTCTGCCACTAACACCTCAGGCGGAACTCCCTCCTCGCCCGGAGTCACCGGGACAACTGGAGCGGGCTCGATAACCGGCAGGTCAAAGGCGAATGGCAGCGGGGCAGCAAAGGGTTCGTCAATCGGTGGGGGCGTGAACTGTGGCTCGCCAGGAGGTTGTGGGGCAGGAGCCTCTTCCTCAGAGATCCGCGTAGTCCGGCGGCGGATGACGGCATTGCTAATACGCCTTTCGCGTACCTCTTCCCGTGCCGTTACCAGGTGATCACTCTTCTGGTCCATCTCAGTCACAACCCGTTCATGAACCAACTTTTCCTCCCCCAATACCAGCGACGGAGCTGCTGGGGATACAGCTCCCGGTCGTACAAGGGCGGTCTCGTGGTCGGTGAGGGTGCTCTGGGCTTTTTTGCCGTGAATACCCTGCTCCTCAAGTTTGGTGAGCACCTGCCGGGTGTCCACCCCCCACTCCTTGGCCAGTTCATGGATACGTTTCCGTGACATACAGTTTCACCTTTATGGCAACAGCGTGGCGCTGTGCTCAAGCAGGGTGGCATAGCGCTCTCGCATCTCCCGTGACACGACCACCCCTAATGAACGGACGAACCTGGTACGCGCGGTGGCAAAGGCCTGCACGCACCTCCGCTGCGGGTGTAGATACCCCCCTCGCCCATTTCCCGAGCCGGGCATCAGCGCGCCCCCCGCTCCTACGGTGCAGCGCAGCAACCGACTCTGGGCGTCTCGGCCCCCACATCCTATACACAGACGGACTGGCACTGCTCGCTTCATGCTCATTCCTGCACGGTATCCGGGGTTTCCTCTGCAGCCGCGGGCGCGGCTGGCGCGGCTTTGGCTGTCACATAGTCGCGGGCGGCCTGCAGCACGGCAGCCCCCTTTTCTGACCCAATGCCTTCGATCTCGAGCAAGGCGTCGAGATCCGTCGCGGCTACGTCCTCAGCTGACTGAAAGCCATTCTGATACAGCAACTCCGCGGTCATATCACCGATTCCCGGCACCGCAGTCAGCGACGTCAGTGCCCGTGCCCGTTCAGCCTCCACCTCGGACTCGGAACGGACGTCGAGCTTCCAACCTGTGAGGCGCGAGGCGAGTCTGACGTTCTGCCCTTTCTTGCCAATGGCCAAAGGGAGTTGATCGTCAGCGACGATGATCTCCATTGCGTGCTCTTCCTCATCGAGGATAATCTTCGACACCTTAGCCGGCAGCAGGGCGCGACACACGTACTCCGCCGGGTCCGGGGTCCAGGGGACAATGTCAACGCGTTCCCCCCGCAACTCTTGGACTACTGCCTGGACCCGAGTGCCTTTCATCCCCACACAGGCGCCAACCGGATCGACGTCCGGATCGGTGGAATGGACCGCGATTTTGGCCCGGCTGCCAGGCTCGCGGGCCGCACCTTTGATTTCAACGATCCCTTCGTACACCTCCGGAGCTTCCTGCTCGAAGAGCTTGATAAGAAACCCGGGGTGGGTGCGCGAGAGAATGATCTGGGGGCCTTTGTGCGACATCTCCACATCAAGGATGTAGGCCCGGATACGATCACCCTGACGGTAACGCTCCCAAGGGATCTGCTCTTTTTCCGGCAAGACGGCGTCTGTGCGGCCCAGGTTGACGATGATGTTTTTCTTCTCCACGCGCTGCACGATGCCCGAGAACACGTCCCCTTTGCGATTCTTAAACTCGTTGTAGATGAGTTCACGTTCGGCCTCGCGCACCTTCTGGATGACGCTCTGCTTCGCCACCTGGGCGGCGATCCGCCCAAAGGCATCGCGCCGCAGCTTACTGAGTAGCTCATCACCGATCTGCGCTTCAGGATCGAGGGTTTCCCGAGCCGTAGCGAGGTCAACCTCAGTTTCAGGGTCCGTGACCGCCTCCACCACGGTCTTGATCTCGAACAACTCGATCTCCCCGATATCGGGGTTAAATTTGGCCTCGATGCGCTTTTGGCCGAAGGTGCGGCGGGCCGCCGAGAGCATCGCGCTCTCCAGCGCCTCGATGATCACGCTGCGGTCCATGCCTTTCTCTTTGCTGACCTGTTCGATCACACGATTGAGGTCTGGTTGCATGCTCGTTCCTCTCGTTCAGCGCTGCGCGCCTTTCTTCTTGCCGCCTGGGACCGGAAAAGGGTGCTCAGCCGTCGCCTTGACCACATCGTCCCACGAAATCCGCACCTCACCGACATCTCCATCTCCAAGTCTAATCCCTATCTCTCCTACCTCATCCAGCGTGCCGACAAACACCCGTCGCCCGTGCTGTGCGCTGCGGGTCTGAATGCGGACCCGCTTACCCAAGTAGCGCTGATAGTGGCTGGGGCGCAAGAGCGGACGGTTGATCCCAGGTGAGGAGACTTCCAGGGTGTAGCGCCAAGGCACCAGGTCGTGGACGTCAAGCAAGTCGCTCAGTTGCCGGTGGATGCGCGTGAGCTCATCGAGCGTGACACCCCCCTCGCGATCAAGCGCGAGACGCAAGACCCACCGGCCGGTTTCTTGGCGAAAATTCACCCCCCAGAGCTCAATACCTTCTTCCTCAACCAGCGGCGTGGCAAGGGCCTCGACCCGCTGGATAATATCTTGGATTGCAGCTTGCATTCCGGAAAAAAAAAGTGGGCGAACCGCCCACTTTTCTTCTCATCCCTCCCTAGCCTAAACAATCCCCCGCCCGCGCGCAAGAGGCTTTGTGCGCCGTTGTCCCTACGCACCAGACCCCTCGGCGAGGTCGTGCAAGGTCATCAAGTCAATAATCTGATAGCACCGCTTCCCCTGGGGGGTGATGACTTCAACTTCATCACCTACGGCTTTCCGCAGCAGCGCTTGACCGATGGGCGAGTGGAGCGAGATCTGCCCCACCGCAGGATCGACCTCCTCGGGGAAAACGATCTGGTACTCGATGATCTCTCCAGCCTCGATGTCTTCGAGCTTCACCCGGCTGCCGTACGCTACTACTTCGTGTGGAATGTTCGAGAGGTTGTATAGCGAGAGCTGACGCAACCGTTCTTCAAGCTGGGCAATGCGGACGCGCACGAAGTCCTGGCGCGCGCGGGCCGCTTCATACTCGGCGTTCTCGCTCAGATCCCCATGAGCAGCAGCTTCCTGCAGGTCTTTAGGGATGCGAACATTCAGTTCGTGGGACAGAGTTTCCAGCTCTTGTTTCAGCCGTTTGACGATCGGCAGTTCCATAACCTCCCTTTCTTATACTGGCAGATGCGCTGTCATCGCGCGTATAAACACTGCGGGGGCTGGCTTTAGCACAAACCAACCCCCGCCGGTTATACGAAAACGACGATTGTCTACGCCGTGAGGATATGGATCGTGCAGGCTGACCCCAGACCGATGACATGGGCTAAGCCGACCTTTGCCCCTTCAACCTGCCGCGCCCCCGCCCGGCCACGCAACTGGGTAACGAGCTCATAGATGTTAGCCACGCCGGTGGCGCCTAGCGGATGGCCCTTGGAAAGCAGGCCGCCACTGACGTTGACTGGGATATCACCACCGAGAGCGGTGCGTCCCTCGTCGATCATGCGGCCACCTTCGCCCTCGCCACACAGGCCCAGGTTGTCATAATGCAGCAATTCGGCGGTAGCAAAGCAGTCGTGCAGTTCGACCAAATCCAGGTCCTTGGGACTAATCCCAGCTTTTTCATACGCCTGTTTGGCCGCGTTTCTGGTCAAGGTGTTAACGTCAGGCATGGTCAGGTCGCGCTCGGTGTACGGGTCGGAGGTCAGGACCGAGGCCGCTACTTTCACCGGCTTATTGGTGTACTGCTTCATTTTGTCAGCAGAAACCAGAATGGCCGCGGCTGCGCCGTCGCCAGTCGGGCAGCACATGTAGAGGGTGTTGGGATAGGCCACCATGCGAGCGTTCAGCACGTCTGCCAACTTGACCTCGACCTGATACTGGGAGAGCGGGTTATGGACCGAGTGTTTGTGGTTCTTCACCGAGATCTTGGCAAACTGCTCGGCGGTCGTGCCATACTTGCGCATGTGCTCAACCCCAGCTTGGCCAAAGACCGCAGGCATCAGCCCGCTGCCCAGGACGCCTTCAACACTTTCGCCGCCGCTACGGGCGCCACCACCCAGCAGCCCCATCTTGCCCATCTGCTCGACGCCGACCGCCATGGTCACGTCGTACATGCCAGAGGCGACCCCGATGTAAGCCTCACGAACCGCCGTTGAGCCGGTAGCACATGCGTTTGAGACGTTGATCACTGGGATGCCGGTCTGGCCGATCTGCTGCAGGATGCGCTGACCGTTCATGGCGTTAGCCTGAAACAGGTTGCCGCACACCAGCATTTCTATGTCCTTGATCGACATACCCGCGTCTTTAAGCGCCAGCAGTGCAGCTTCACCGCCAAGCTGGGGAATGTCCTTGTCCGGATAGCGGCCGAACTTGATCATGCCCACGCCGAGTACATATACGTCTCTCATAAGTCGCTCCTTTGCTGCCTGCTGAGTCAGCGCTTATTCTGGCTTGGCTTGAAAAAGAAAGCAATGATATCGATGGTTTCCTCGACCCCTTCCGGGTTCTTTTCTTTACGCTCGCGCACCTTACGCGTGACCATTTCGACCGGCATGCCGAATGTGATCTTAGCCGGGTCAGGCTCGATATCAACCAGGTTACACCGGACGCTCACCCCTTCGGGCAGGTCAACGATCGCAGACACATAGGGCACAGGTACGCCGGGAACTGACTGGTGGACGATCGAATAGACGTAAAGCGACCCGCGATCACTCAGCCGAATTTCCTGTGGGGGCTCAGTCGCCATGCACTTGCTACACCCGATCCTGCCTTCGCCCACGTAGGTCGCGCCGCACGCCGAGCACCGATATCCCACCAGGTAGGGTTTCTCGCCAGGAACAGTTGGTAGGCGCAACATCGCAGTGATGGGACGCTGTTTCCTCTCTCCCGCGCTTCCCTCTGCGGCCATGGCCAGATCCTTTCTTGTCTCTACCCCAGCGCGTCCTTTTCACCCCTCGGTTGCCGCAGATCCCGCTGCAACAGAAAGCTGTGCAGGGCCTTTTCTGCTTCCTGGTGGAGCTGATCCTCGCGGTACTCACCGGCCGTATGATTGAGCCAGTGCTGGAATGTCACGAGCAAGTCCGCGCCGTAATACAGGTACCAATACATGAGCGAGGCGCCCAAGACAAGTCCTTGGAAAAATTTCTTCATGTCAAGCTTTATCGGCCGCAGCAGCGTCAAACTTCAGCAAGAATTGCAGGGTCATGCTTGGACGGCTATATAGGGCATGTGCGTAGGACTCTAGCAGCCGTGCTGGCTCTTTTGTACCCTCAGCGTTGCCTGGGTTGTAAGGTGCTGGTCGGACCAGAAGAGAGTTTCTGCGCGGCGTGCAGGAGGTTTATCCGACCCATAGAGTCGCCGCTGTGCCAGCGCTGCGGAGCGCCGTTTGCGACTTTCTCTGGGCCGGATCATCTCTGTGGACGTTGCCAGGCCCACCCTCCGGCGTTTCGCCGAGCCCGCGCCTGGGCCTGTTACCAGAGCGGGCAGGACTCTCCCCAGCCACTCAGTGAGGCGATTCAGCACTTCAAGTACCACCGGAGCCTGTGTACCGGCAAATCGCTGGCAAGGCTCGGCGCCGCGCATTTTCCCCTGGAGAGCCGGGATTATGACCTGATCGTGCCCGTTCCCCTTCACCCTGAGCGCCTGCGGTGGCGCGGGTTTAACCAGTCGCTGATCCTGTCCCGGGCCATTGGCCGTGCGCAGAAGATCGCGGTTGATCCCTTCCTGCTAGAACGCACCCGGCCGACCGTGCCCCAAACCCAGCTCAACGAGACCGAGCGCCGGACCAATGTGCGCGGCGCATTTGCGGTTGTAGCCCCAGAACGCCTGAAAGGGAAACGGGTTCTCCTGGTAGACGATGTCTATACTTCCGGGGCGACGGTCGAGGAATGTGCTAAAGCACTGAGTGGCGGTGACGCGGAGGAGGTCGATGTCTTTACCCTCGCTCGTGCGGTGGCCCATTGAGAACGTAAAACGTAATGAGTAATGAAGAATAAGACGTAAAACGTAAAAAGAAGCTAGGAGAACTCCTCATTACGTTTTACGCTTTACGTTTTAGCTTTCACGTTTTACGCTCTTAACAACCATGGCTTCCCCGCTTTCCCTCGGTGTGCTCATCTCCGGTAGCGGCACCAATCTGCAAGCGATCATCGATGCTATTGAGCGAGGCGAGCTCAACGCCGTGATCCGTGTAGTGCTCAGCAACCGCG
>WNGG01005503.1_pt1 | contig 15670 bp, 16 predicted proteins | sample 5400661 | NCBI WGS metagenome assembly WNGG01 (sample SAMN13153372, study PRJNA577476) | soil metagenome | isolation source: 100 cm soil or saprolite under Garry oak tree replicate 1 | place: USA:California | collected 2016-06-15
CCGGCCCGCCCGTCACCGAGGCGAGGCCTGCCTCCGCCTGGATCAGGAGATCGTAGGCCTTGCGCCCCGCATAGGGGCCGGCTTCGCCGTAGCCCGAGATCGAGCAGACGATCAGCCGCGGATGATCGCGGCGCAGGCGGTCAATCGCGAAGCCGAGCTTTTCCAGCGCGCCGGGTTTCAGGTTCTGCACGAACACGTCGGCGCGCGCCAGCAGCGCTTCGAGCAGAACTTTGTCCGCTTCCTTGGTTAGATCGAGGACCACCGATTCCTTGCCGCGGTTGAGCCAGACGAAATAGCTGCACTCGCCGCTGGCAAGTGTGTCGTAGGTGCGGGCGAAATCGCCCTCGGGGCGCTCGATCTTGATCACGCGCGCGCCGGCGTCGGCGAGCCGGCAGGTGCACATCGGCGCGGCGACCGCCTGTTCGAGCGAGACCACGAGCAGCCCTTGCAGCGGCAGGGATACGGTATCCATTAAGTTACTCATTCGGTGACGCGCGCACGGGAACCCTCTCCCCTTGCGGGAGAGGGTGGCGCCGAACGCAGTGAGGCGCCGGGTGAGGGGTCCGGGTGACAATTCCTCACCCGCCTCGCCGCCTTCGGCAGCTCGGCACCCTCTCCCACAAGGGGAGAGGGGAAGCACGCTGCCGGCTCGCTCATCATTTGATCTCGCTAGCTTGTCACACCAATTCAATACGACCGCGGCAGGCCGAGCACGTGCTCGGCCAGATACGACAAGATGAGATTGGTCGAGATCGGCGCCACCTGGTAGAGCCGGGTCTCGCGGAACTTGCGCTCGATGTCGAATTCCTCGGCAAAGCCGAAGCCGCCGTGGGTCTGCACGCACATGTCGGCCGCGGCCCAGGACGCGTCGGCGGCGAGCAGCTTCGCCATATTGGCTTCCGCGCCGCAGTCGCGGCCGGCCTCGTAAAGCCCCGCGGCTTCGTGCACCATCAGCTCGGCGCCGCGCATCTGCGCATAGGCGCGCGCGATCGGGAATTGCACGCCCTGATTCTGCCCGATCGGCCGTCCGAACACATTGCGCTCCCTGGCGTAGCCGCTCGCCCGCCCGATGAACCATTTGGCATCGCCGATGCATTCGGCCGCGATCAGGATGCGCTCGGCGTTCATGCCGGACAGAATGTAACGGAAGCCCTGCCCTTCGCGGCCGATCAGATTCTCGGCCGGCACGCGCAGGTCGTCGAAGAATACTTCGGTGGTGGCATGGTTCATCATGGTGCGGATCGGCCGGATGGTAAGGCCCTTGCCCCTGGCCTCGCGCATGTCGACCAGGAACACCGAGAGCCCTTCGGTGCGTTTTTGCGCCTGCTCCCGCGGCGTGGTGCGGGCGAGCAGCAGCATCAGGTCGGAATGCTCGACCCGCGACGTCCAGATTTTCTGGCCGTTGACGACGTAATGGTCGTTATCGCGGACCGCGGTGGTGCGTAGATTCAGCGTGTCGGTGCCAGAGGTCGGCTCGGTCACGCCGAAGGCCTGCAGCCGCAATTCGCCGCGCGCGATGGAGGGTAGGAATTTCTGCTTCTGCTCCGGGCTGCCGTGACGCAGCAGCGTGCCCATCACGTACATCTGGGCGTGACAGGCGGCGCCGTTGCAGCCGTTCGCCTGGATCTCCTCCATGATGGCGATCGCCGCGCCCATGGAAAGCCCGCTGCCGCCGTATTGCTCGGGGATCAGCGCGGCCAGGAACCCGGCCCCGGTCAGCGCCTCGACGAACTCGGTCGGATAGGCGCGCTCGCGATCGAGCGCGCGCCAATATTCGCCCGGGAATTTTTCGCACAGCGCCCGCACCGCCTCGCGAATCGCGGCGATCTCGTCGGACTCGTGCTGCGCGGCACTCACGGCGCTTCACCCTCCCCTGGAGGGGGAGGGTCGCGCGCGAAGCGCGCGGGGTGGGGTGATTCAGCTTCACCCCCACCCGGCTCGCGTCTGACGACGCTCGCCGACCTCCCCCCTCCAGGGGGAGGTGGAGCCATGCCCCGCATGCATCGACTCATCCCTGCACTCACCCTCATCCCCACACTTCCTCGGCGATTTCGACGATCATGGCGAGCTTCGCCCATTGCTCGTCCTCGGCCAAAATATTGCCCTCCTCGGTCGAGGCAAAGCCGCATTGCGGGGAGAGGCAGAGCTGGTCGAGGTCGACGTATTTGGTCGCTTCCTCGATCCGCCGCTTGACGTCGTCCTTGTGCTCGAGCGTGCCGCTCTTCGAGGTGACGAGGCCGAGCACCACGATCTTGTCGCCCTTGGGCAAGAAGCGCAGCGGCTCGAAGCCGCCGGCCCGCTCGGTGTCGTATTCGAGGAAATAGCCGTCGTAATTCACCTGTCCCAGCAGCACTTCGGCGACCGGCTCGTAGCCGCCCTCCGAGATCCAGGTCGAGCGGAAATTGCCCCGGCACGAATGGGTGGTGATCACCATGTCGCTGGGCCGTCCCGCGATCGCGTGATTGATGACACGGGCGTAGGTCGCCGGCAGCGTTTGTGGATCATCGCCGCGTTGGCGCGCCTCCTCGCGCTGCTCGGCGGAGCACAGATAGGCCCACACCGTGTCGTCGAGCTGAAGATAGCGGCAGCCGGCATCCGCGAACGCGCGCACCGCCTTGCGGTAGACCTCGGCGAGATCGTCGAAGAATCCCTCGATATCCGGGTAGATCTGCTTGCTGATGCCGGTGCGGCCGCTGCGGAAATGCAGCACGCTCGGGCTCGGAATGGTCATCTTCGGCTGCACGCGCGCGTGCGCTTGCAGAAATTGGAAATGCTCGAGCATCGGGTGGCCCGAGAAGCGGATTTTGCCGACGACGCGGACCGCCTTCGGCTTGGTTTCGACCCCGTGGAACTGGATGCCGTGCTCGGGCGAAAAGCCTTCGACGCCGTCGAGTTTTTCCAGAAAATCGAAATGCCACCACGAGCGGCGATACTCGCCGTCGGTCGCGAGTTTCAACCCGATCTCCTGCTGCTTGCGGACGATCTTCTCGATTTCGCGATCCTCGATTTCGCGCAATCCGGCGGCGGAAATCTCGCCGCGCTCGCGCGCGGCGCGCGCCTGCTTGAGCGGCGCGGAGCGCAGCAGGCTGCCGACGTGGTCGGCGCGGTAGGGCGGCTTCGTTCTCTGCATGGCTCCGTCCTGTCGCCTCCTGTTCACGGCAATGGCGCGCGGCGCCCTTGCGATTTGCCGGCCACTCCCAGATGGGTCTCCAGCAATTGGCGGTCCGCGGCCAGCGCCCGGCTCGGCCCTTCGTGGACGATCGCGCCGCGCTCCATGATGGCCGCGCGATCGGTCGCATCCAAGACCTTTCGGGCGTTCTGCTCGACGATGATCGCCGATACGCCTTCCCGGAAGACTCGGCGCAAGGCGCCGAGCAGCTCTTCGACCAGAATGGGTGCCAGACCTTCGAGCGGCTCATCGAGCAGCAGGATTTTCGGGTTGAGCACCAGCGCGCGGCCGATCGCAAGCATCTGCTGCTCGCCGCCCGAGAGCCGGTCGCCCAGGTTGCGGCGCCGCTCGGCGAGCCGCGGGAACAACTGGTAGATCCGCGGCACCGTCCACGCGCCCGGGCGCGCCACCGCGGTCAGGTTCTCTTCCACCGTGAGCGAGCGAAAGATGTTGCGTTCCTGCGGCACCCAGCCGATGCCGGCGTGCGCTCGCCGGTCCGGCCGCAGCGGCGTGATATCCCGGCCGGCGAGCCGAATCGTCCCGCCGAAGCGGCGGGTCACGCCGATCACCGAATCGATCAGCGTGGTCTTGCCCATGCCGTTGCGGCCGAGCAGCGCAATGGCGCTGCCCTCGGCGATCGTCAGCGACACGTTCGCGAGCACGACGGCCTCGCCGTAGCCGGCACGGAGTCCCTCGATCGACAGCAGGTCAGGCATGCGCGGCCTCGATGGTCATGGCGCCTTCGCATCGAGCTTCGGGCGGCGCCCGACCAGCCGCGCGATCCGGCCGCCGGCCGCGGCCGCAAGCCGTTTTACCCGTTCGCCGCCGAGCACGATCAGCACCAGGACCAGCCCGATCCAGAATTGCCAATATTGCGCCGTGACATCGATCAGCGCGTCCTGCATCAGCTTGAAGACCACGGCCCCGATCATGCCGCCGTAGAGGTAGCCGGTCCCGCCGAGGATCAGCACGAGCAGCACGTCGGCCGACCGCTCGAAAGAGAACACGTCGAGCGAGGCGAATTGCGTCGTCTGCGTGAGCAGCGCGCCGGCGATGCCGGCGTATCCTGCGGCAATCGTGTAAATGGCGACGAGGCGCGCATCGACGCCGATGCCGATGGCGGAGGCGCGCAGGCTATTGCCCTTGATCGCGCGCAGCGACAGCCCAAACGGCGAATTCATGAGACGCCGCGCCGCCAGAAACGCCAGGAACAGCACGGAGAGGCTGTAGACATAGGCGACATGCCCGGCGATATCGAATGCGAAGGCGCCCAGCACCGGTCCGATCACGATGCCTTGCAGCCCGTCGGCGCCGCCGGTCAGCCAGTCGTACCGGTTGGCGATCTCGCGCAGGATCAAAGCGATCCCCAGGGTGACCATCAGGCGGGTCAGATCGGAGCCGCGCAGCAGCAGGAAGCTGGTGACAAATCCGAGCGCCGCGGCTCCGAGCCCGGCGGCGAACAGCGCCAGCACGGGTTCGCCGACGAGCCCATATTTCGCCAGCAGCCCGGCCGCATAGGCTCCGAGACCGAAGAACGCCGCATGGCCGAGCGATAAAATCCCGGCGTATCCCAGAATGAGATCGAGCGAGAGGGCGAACAGCCCCAGGATGGCGATCTCGGTAAGGATCAGATGCCGGCTCGGCAGCAGAAAGATGCTCGCGAGCGCCGCAAGCCAGAACACGATTTCGAGCGGGCGCCAGCGCGCGCGCGCCGCCAGCTGCCGGGCAACTTGCGCGGCGAGGGTCATGGCGGATTCTTTGAGGCTGGCTCGGGACACCTCCCCCTGAAAGGGGGAGGTCGACCGCGCAGCGGTCGGGAGGGGGTCGCGATCCCCGCCCCATCCCTGCCCTTTTCAAGGGGAGGGAGTCGCGTGCGGCTCGCGCGGAGCCAACAGTCCTGCCACCAACGCGAGGAGGGTAAGCGAGCCAGCCTCGCGTCCGCGCAACATCGTTGACTTGCCCCGCCCATCATCTTGCGGTGACGCGGCCGAACAGGCCCTGCGGCCGCCAGATCAGCACCGCGATCATGATGGTGTAGATGACGAAGGCACCGAGCTTGGGGACGTAATACTTGCCGGCGACGTCGGCGATGCCCAGCAGCAGCGAGGCGAGGAACGGTCCGGTGATGCTGGAAGTGCCGCCGACGGTGACGACGATCAGGAAATAGATCAGGAATTTTAGCGGGAAAATCGGATCGAGCCCGAGGATCTCTGCGCCGAGCGCGCCGCCGAGCCCCGCCAAGCCCGAGCCGACCGCGAACGTCACCGCGAACACGGCGTCGACGTTGATGCCCAGGCCGCGCGCGACGCGGCGGTCGTCGACCGCGGCGCGCAGCCGGGTGCCGAACCGGGTGCCGACCAGGATCAGCTGCAGCGCCGCCGTCAGCGCGCCGCAGATCACGATGATCAGCAACCGGTATTTGCCGATGCCGACCCCGAGCACGTCGTAGCGGCCCTGCAAGGCCGCGGGAAGCCCGACGAATTGCTGCTGCGAGCCCATCACGTAATCGACTGCCGCAACCGACATGAACACCAGGCCGATGGTGAACAGCACTTGCTCGAGATGGCTCTTGGCGTAGACGTGGACGTAGAGCGTGCGCTCCATCAAGGCTCCGAGCACGAAGCTCGCCAGAAATGCGAGCGGCAGGGCGGCCAGGAACGGCACGCCGAGACGATTCACCAGGACGACGGTGACATAGCCGCCCGCCATGGCGAACGCGCCGTGGGCGAGATTGACGAAATTCATCAGGCCGAGCGTGACCGCGAGCCCGCAGGCGAGCACGAACAGCAGCATGCCGTAGGCAACACCGTCGAACAGGATGGTCAGCATGCCGCTCCCTCCCCCGAGGGATGTTCGACGGCGGAGCGGCAAACTCGATTATCCTCTCCCCTTGTGGGAGAGGGTGGTTCCGAGCGCAGCTCGGAACCGGGTGAGGGGTCCGGGCTGACAAAAAAAGGGAAACCCCTCACCCGGCTCGTTGCTCGCTTCCGCTGGCAACTCGCCACGCTCTCCCACAAGGGGAGAGGGGAAGCGCGCAGGTGGCCTGGTCCGCGCAAATTACTTCTTCGCGGCTTTGGCCGGATCTTTGACGGCCTCGAAGGTCGCGAACTCGACGTTGTAGAGCTCGTTGCCGACCTTCTCGACCTTGCGGACGTAAATGTTCTGCACGATGTCGCGCGTTTCCGGATCGATCGAGATCGGCCCGCGCGGGCTCTCCCACGCCATGCCCTTCATGGCGCCGACCAGCGCATCGCCCTCGGTCGCACCGTTGGTCTTCTTGAGCGCCGCGTAGATGAGATGCATGCCGTCGTAGCCGCCGACCGCCATGAAGTTCGGCCGCATCCCCGCATTGGCCTTCTTGAAGGCAGCGACGAACGCCTTGTTGATGTCCGAGGGATGCGCCGCGGAATAGAGATGCGCGGTGACGGCGCCGATCACTGCGTCGCCCATGCCGTTGAGCAGATCGTCGTCGGTGACGTCACCGGGACCGATCAGCTTGATGCCGGCCTTGTCGAGCCCGCGCTCGGCGAACTGCTTGACGAACGCGCCACCCTGGCCGGACGGCACGAACACGAAGATCGCGTCGGGCTGCGCGTCGCGCGCGCGCTGCAGGAACGGCGCAAAATCCGGATTCTGGAACGGGACGCGGATCGCCTCGACCAGCTGGCCGCCCGCCGCGGTGAAGCGCTCCTTGAACGAGGTTTCGGAATCGATGCCGGGCGCGTAGTCGGAGACGATCGACACCACCTTCCTGATGCCGTTCTTCACCGCCCAATCGGCGATGATCACCGAGGACTGCGGCAGCGTGAAGCTCGTGCGCACGATGTAGGGCGAGCGCTCGGTGATGATCGAAGTCCCGGCCGCCATGATCACTTCCGGGACTTTCGCCTGGGTCGCGAGTGGCGCGGCCGCGAGCGCCGCCGGCGTCACCCCGAAGCCGGCGATGAAAGCCACTTTGTCGTTGACGATCAGCTCCTGGGCCAGCCGCTTGGTGTTGTCGGGAACCGCGCCGTCATCCTTGAGGATCACCTCGACCTTCTTGCCCGCGACGTTGGCGCCGTTCTGCTGCACATAGAGCCGGACCGCGGCGTCAATCTGCCTGCCGGTAGAAGCCTGCTGGCCGGTCATCGGCAGGATCAGGCCGATCTTGACCGCGTCCTGCGCCGGCGCGCGATCGACGGCGGACAAGGCGAGCACGATGGCAGCCGATGCGGTGACGAGCCCGTTGCGCGACATGAGGTCTCCTCCGAAGGTTTTCGCTTGTTGTTGCAATGAGCGTCATACGTCGAAGAACACGGTTTCGCCGTCGCCCTGCAGGCGGATGTCGAAGCGATAGACCGCGTGCCCGCCGCCGTCCTGGCGCTGCGCGACGAGCGTCGCGCGGCGTTCCCGCGGCACCAGGGCCAGCACCGGATCGCCAGCGTTTGCCTTCTCGTCCGAAAAATAGATCCGCGTGTAGCATTGGCGCAGCATGCCGCGCGCGAACACGGCAAGCACGACGTGGGGCGCCTGCGGCCCGTTCGGGCCGGCGACCGCGCCCGGCTTGACGGTCTCGAAGCTGTAGGACCCGCCCTCGTCGGTTCCGGCGCGGCCGAAGCCCTTGAAGGCCGCATTCGGGTTCGCCCTCGCGTCGGCCGGGTGCGCATAGCGGCCGGCGGCATCGGCCTGCCAGATCTCGATCATGGCGTCGTTGAGCGGTTTGCCGTCGCCGTCGAGCACGCGGCCTTCGATGCGGATGGGTTCCCCGGTCGCGTCCGGCGTCACCAGATTGTTGCCGACGGCGGGCGTCCAATCGTAATCGCCGGGCGTGAGCGCGATGGCGAAATAAGGCCCGACCGTCTGGGATGGAGTGATGCCGGACATGTCAGGGCTGGGCCGGCGTCTGGTTGCGGCCGCGCAGCACGATGTCGAACTCGTAGGCGAGCGCCCAATCCGGCACCGTGGCGGCGAGATCGAAGCGCGAGATCATCCGCGCGCGCGCCTTCTCGTCCGCGACCGAGTTGAAGATCGGATCGAAAACCATCAGCGGGTCGCCCGGGAAATACATCTGGGTCACGAGCCGGCACAGGAACGAGTGGCCGAACAGCGAAAAATGGATGTGCGCGGGCCGCCAGGCGTTGGAATGATTGCCCCAAGGATAGGCGCCGGGCTTGACCGTGATGAACTTGTAGCGGCCTTGCGCGTCGGTCGCGGTGCGGCCCGCGCCGGTGAAATTCGGATCGAGCGGCGCGGGATGCTGGTCGCGCTTGTGGATGTAGCGGCCGCAGGCATTGGCCTGCCAGATCTCGACCAGCGTGTTGGGCACCGGCCGGCCGTCTTCGTCGAGCACGCGTCCGTGCACGAGGATGCGCTCGCCCAACGGCTCGCCGGCATGCTGCTTGGTCAGGTCGTCATCGACCGGCCGGATGCCGTCATGGCCGTAGACCGGCCCGGTCAGCTCGGAAAGCGTGTGCGGCATCGGAACGAGCGGCCGCGTGGGCGCGCGCTTGACCGTGCTCTTGTAATCGGGATGCAGCGAGGGCGGGAAGGCGTTCAGACTCTCCCGCGGGAACACGAACGTCATCGCACGATCTCCTTCAAGCGACCCGCTCGAGCGCCAGCGATGCGCCCTGCCCAACCCCGACGCAGAGCGTGGCAAGCCCGAGCCTGCCGCCGGTTTTTTCCAGCTGATGGGTCACGGTCAAGGCCAGCCGCGCGCCCGACATCCCGAGCGGATGGCCGAGCGCGATGGCGCCGCCGTTGGGATTTACCTGCGCGGCATCGTCGGGGAGCCCGAGCTGCCGCAGCACGGCGAGCGACTGCGCCGCGAACGCCTCGTTGAGCTCGATCACGTCGAAATCGCCGATCTTCAGCTTGAGGCGATCCATCAACTTGCGGGTGGCCGGCACCGGGCCGATGCCCATGATCCGCGGCGGCACGCCGGCCGAAGCCGCTCCGAGCACCCGCGCCCGCGGCGTCAGGCCGTGACGCTTCACCGCCGTCTCGGACGCGATGATCATCGCGGCGGCGCCGTCGTTGACGCCGGACGCGTTGCCGGCCGTGACCGTGCCGGGACTGCGGAACGGCGTCTTCAGTTTCGCCAGGCCTTCGAGGGTGGTCTCGGGCCGCGGATGCTCGTCCTTGTCGACCACGATCGGCCCGCTCTTGCCGCCGGGCGCCTCGACCGCGACGATCTCTTCGGCGAAATAGCCGGACGCGATGGCTGTTCCGGCGCGCCGCTGCGAGCGCAGCGCGAAGGCGTCCTGGTCGGCACGCGTCACCTGGAATTCCTCGGCCACGTTCTCACCGGTCTCCGGCATGGAATCGATGCCGTATTGGGCTTTGAGCACCGGATTGACGAAGCGCCAGCCGATCGTGGTGTCGTAGATCTCGGAGGCGCGCTGGAAGGCTTCCTGCGCCTTGCCCATGACGAAGGGCGCGCGCGTCATCGACTCGACCCCGCCCGCGATCGCCATGTCGATGTCGCCGGCGCGCACCGCGCGCGCGGCGCTCGCAACCGCCTCGAGGCCGGACGCGCACAGGCGGTTGAGCGTGACGCCCGCGACCGAATCCGGCAGGCCCGCCAAGAGCAGCGCCATGCGGGCGACGTTGCGGTTGTCCTCGCCGGCCTGGTTGGCGCAGCCGAGATAGACCTCGTCGAGCGCCGCCCAGTCGACCTTGGGATTGCGCCGCATCAGCGCCTTGATGGGCACCGCCGCGAGATCGTCGGTGCGCACTTTTGCGAGCGCGCCGGCATAGCGCCCGATCGGGGTTCGGGCTGCATCGCAGAGGAACGCTTCGGCCATGAAGAGCGCCTCCTTCGGGGTCTGGCGAGGCCCTCTCTAGCATGTTCCCGCACGCGCGCGCAGCCCCGGGGCCTCAGCTCAGGCCGCGCTCTCGGCGACGCCGCCCGCGGTCAGCCCGCGCAAAAGGTCCGGATGGCTCTCCAGCAGCCGCACGCGCATGGCCTCGATCGTGGCATCGTCCGGATGGCGTGGGCGCGGCAGGTCGAGCGGCAGATCGAGGGCGAGCCGCGCCGGCCCCGCGGTGAGGAACAGCACGCGGTCGCCGAGGCTGAGCGCCTCGCGCAGATCGTGGGTGACGAACAGGATGGTAGGGCGCCGGCGGGCCCACAGCGAGAGCAGAAGCTCGCGCAAATGCTGCGCGGTCGGCGCATCGAGCGAGAGGAACGGCTCGTCGAGCAGCAGCAGGTCGGGGGCGTTGACGAAGGCGCGCGCCAGCGCGACGCGCCGCTGCTGGCCGCCGGACAATTGCCGGGGGAACGCGTCGAGGAACGGCTCGAGCTGCATCTCGGCCAGCATTTCCTCGGCGCGGCCGGGCGCGCGCGGCGGCGGATCGATCGCGAGCCGCACGTTCTCGCGCGCGGAAAGCCACGGCATCAGCCGCGGCGTCTGGAACACCATGCCGAGATTGCGGCCGTTGCGGCTGACGACGCCCTGGTAGTCGCGGTCGAGCCCGGCGATGATCGACAACAACGTGGTCTTGCCGCAACCGGATGGACCCACGATGCAGGCGAATTGTCCTTGCCGAACGGTGAAGTCGAGCCCCTCGATGGCGACGAGCTCGCCGCGTTCTCTCGGATAAGACTTGCGCGCGATCGCGACTTCGAGCGCGTTCATGCGCGCCACCGGGTCAGCGATTGCTCGAGCGGGCGGATCGCGAACGCCTCGACCGCCATCACCACGGCCACGAAGCTCGCCGTGTAGGCCAGGATGTTGGCGATGTCGAAGAACTGGAAATAGACGCCGAGCTGGAAGCCGACGCCGTTGCTGCGCCCGATCAGTTCCACCACCAGCACGATCTTCCAGATCAGCGCCAATCCGGCCCGGGTCGCCGACATGAAATACGGATAGAGCTGCGGCAGGTAGACCTTGCGCATGCGCCGCCACCACGACAGGCGCAGCACGTCGGCGACCTGCAGCAGCTCGCGATCGATCGCGCGCGCGCCCTCGCGCAGGATCACCGCGCAGGTGGGCACCTTGTTGAGCGCGACCGCGGTGACGGCGGCGGCCTCGCCGAGCCCGATCCACACGTAGCACAACAGGATGATGACCAGCGCCGGTATGTTGAGCCCCAGGATGAGCCACAGGTCGAACAGGCGGTCGATCCGGCGGCTGCGTCCCATCACGATGCCGATGGCGGAACCGATCGCCATGGCGAGCACGAAGCTCGCCGCGACGCGCGCGAGGCTGATGCCGAGGTCGGTGAGCAGGCGGCCGTGGAGGAGCAGCTTGACCAAGGCCGCCGTCACGACCGCGGGCCCGGGCAGCAACGGACTTGCCGCGGCGGCGGCGGCGATCTGCCAGATCGCGAGGAGCGCCGCGGCGGAGAGGCAGCGCAGCCAGAAATCGCGGTTGCGGAAAACTTGCAGGGCGCCGCTCACGACGGAGAGGCGGGAAAGAACGTGCCCCGCGGCACCCGGCCGCCGGGGGGCGCCTCGTCGATGCCGCCGAACACGGTCAGGAGCTCCAGCAGCCGTTGCGCCGCATCGGCAGGATCGCTCGCGCGCGCGTCCGCTTCAGCATCTGAGATGCCGCGCCGATAGGCCTGGCGTAGCCGCCCGAGCATCGGCGCATCGTCGGCGTGGACGAGCGGCGCGATCGATTGCCACTCGTCAGGCGACGCGGCGAGCGTCTCGCGCGCCGCCTTCGCGGCGGCGAGGAAACCGCGAACCACAGCTGGATACTTGGCGGCCCAAGCTTCGCTGAATACCCATCCTAGCAGCGGCGTCTGCGGCGGAACGCCCAAAGCCGGCAGCATGTCCTCGACGCGCACGAGCTCGAAATAGTCAGGCTCGGGCAGTCGCGCGTTGTATTGCCAGAAGTTGATCGCGGCCGGGATGTCGGCTCTCTTGAGGATCTCGTTGAGGAGCGGCGGAGCGGCAAACAAAGGTTCGGCGTCGCGCGTCAGGTCGAGCCCCGCCGTTTTTTTCGCGTAGGCGCGCAACACCAGCCAGCTCTTGTCGACCGGGCCGCCGGCGATTCCGATTTTGCGGCCCTTGAGGTCGGCGATGCCCTTGATGGCGGCGTCGCGGCGCACCATCAGCCCGCCGGTCGCGTGCGAGTGCGGCGCAAAGGTGAAATCGCCGCCGAGCGCGCGGCGTTTCGCGACCCACAGCCAGTCGGTGAGGATGACGTCGACGGCGCCGCCCTGCAGCGCCACCGCGGCGCCGTCCTTGCCGGCGAGCTCGGTCGGCTCGAGCGCAAAGCCGTGGGCGCGATCGAGCCCGTGGCGCGCGATGACGTCGAGCTCCCAGTTCACGGTGCCGAATTTTAGAACACCGATCCGGACGACGGGCAGCGGCTCCGCGCCTGCCGGCACCGCGACGAGCCATGGAAGAACCAGGAGCAGGCACGCCCATTGTCTCGCCCGGCTGTGCAAGAAGCCGCGCGTTTGTTGTTGCCGGCGGATGGTCGGCTGGTGCCGCATGGTTCTTTGTAACGCAGGTCCGACCCAGCGGGAAGGAGGAGCGCCGGCGGGTGTTTCATCCCGAGCGTGCCGCAACCGCGGCATAATGGCTGCGGATCTTCTCCATCAGCCAACCCCAGGCCTCCTGCTCGGCGGCGCCGGCGGTCTTTTCCACCGCGATCCTGAGATAATCGATCTCGCGCTCGACCTTGTCGCGGGGGAGGAAATCGAGCCGGCTCACCAGGATCGCCGCTTCGATCACCGCGGCTTTCGCGCGATTGAGACCCTCGAACGGCGCATGCGAGACGCGGTGCACCACACGACAGTGGAAGCGCGGGCGCCGCGCGTCCTCGCTCACACGCGTGACCGCGAGTTCCGCGTGCGCCAGCGCGCCGGCGAGCCGCGCGACCGGGACCTTATCCGATGCGGTGACCGGCCAATCGCGGCGCCCGGTCAGGCATCCGGCGAAGACGCGCACGTCGTCGGTGTAATTGGCGACCGCGAACGGCACCACGCGAAGATTCTCCAGCGTCGTCGACGGGTGGAACGGCGCGAGGATGAAGCCCTCGCCGTCGGCGATGATGCCGAGCGGCGCGAGATGCACCCGGCCGTCGGCGCCAACCGTCGTGACGATGGTCTCGCGGATCATCGGCATTTGGCCAACCGACGATCGTGAGGGAGTCGCGCCGACCTCCCCTTTTGAAGGGGAGGTGCAGAGCGCGTGTGGCCAGGTCTTCCGATCATTGCAAACAAATTCAGCTCTCCGGCTTCGATCCGCGCAGCGTGTGTCCGGCTTCGCGCAGCCGGGTCAGATCCTCCGGCTCGCGGTCGACCGCGCAGCCCCAATCGAGCGGCTCGTCCTGTGCGTAGCGTTTTCCCAGCCGCCACGCGATCTCGGCCTTGGCCAATTCGGTGCCGAGATAGAATGCATGCGGTGCGTCGCGCTCGATCCCGAGCTTGGGAAAGACCGAGAGCGCATCCTGGGTCACGTAGTGCCCATCGCGATTGTAGACGTGGATGCCGTCTTCCGCGATCTCGATGCGGAAGTTCGCGTCTTTTAGCTCGGCGGCGAGCTCGGAAATCTCCTGCGGGGTATTGGGGAACGGTTTGCGCGCGTGGAGCGCCAGCAGCGCGTCGCTGATATCCTTGGGCAGGCTGGCGTCGGCGCGGGCCGCGAACATCAGGCGCCGCGCCGCATCGTGCTCCTGGATGGTGCGGCGCGTGTGCGGGCTGACCTGCACGACCAGGACGTTGCGGATCGCGAGCTCCGAGCAGACCCCCAGCAGGGCTGCGGTGACGCCGCCGGAATCCGCGTCGGTCAGCTCGGTGAGATTGCCGGTGCCCATCAGGATCTCGGCACTGGGCAGGCGATGCCGCAGCTCGGCATAGCGCGCGAGCGAGGCCATGAACCCGAAATGGATCGGGTCGAGCACCGGATCGAGGATCGCGGCAATGCCGCGCTTCTCGGCCAATTCGGCGGCGCGCAGCAGCGAGGCGAGATCGCCGTGGCCGGCCGGAACCAGCACCGGCGATTTCCCGAATCGACGCTGACGGAAAGACCGGCGCGCTTGAGCTCGCCGACCGCATCCTCGAGATGCGGGAAGGGCGTATCGGGCAGGCAGCCGAGATCGATGACGTCGGCGCCGGCTTCGCGCATGCGCAACGCGCGGGTGCGGATTTCGTCTACGGCGAGCGCCGAGGCATCAACGATCTCGGCGAACATGCGCACGTCGTAGCGGGAAAGATCCGGCGGGTGTCCGCCCTTGCCGAAATAGGCCGGGAGGTCTTTCAACTCCTCGGGACCGCGCTCGAACGGCACTGCGAATTGCGCGCTCAGCCGCCCGAGATCCGCCCGGCAGCGGCCCGGCAGCAGGATGCGATTGGCTTGCACCGGCCGCGGCAAGCGGCGGGAGATGATGGTCTCGGTCATCAGCGCGGCGACCTTGACGCCGATGTCGTGGATGGACCAGTCGAAGCCCGGGTCGGCAAGCTCGGACAGCACCTTCTCGAGCCGCGGTCGCGCGAGATGTCCGGTCAGGAACAGGATTCGCTCGGGCATTGCTTCGTGCGGCCTTCGGGTCAGCACAGCCCTTCCCCGGCTAGGGCAGAGCGATCCGCGATCCCGGCGGCCCGGAGCGGCGGATCGCGGCTGCCGCCACCGCATGATGGGCGGGACCGGCAATGTAGGCCTCGGCGCCGCTTGCTCCAAGAAACCGCGGGAACAAGGGATCGACGACGCCCGCGGCGGCGAGTTCGGCCGCCGAGCAGCAGGCCAGCGATCCCGCAACCTGCTTGACCAGCAGCAAACGGCTCACCCCTAGAGCGCCCGCGAGCCAGGCCGCGAGGCTGTCGGAGGTGAGATCCCAGGATTCCGGCAGGTTTTTCGCGGCAAGCACCATGCGGGCCGGCGCCCAGACCGGCACGCCGCCATCTGCCAGCACATGATGGATCTCCTCGGCCGAGCTTGCGAGCTTGAAGCGCGGGCGTCCGCTGGCGAGTGCACGCCCGTACTGTTCCATGGCGAGCAGCGCCATGTGGTGGGCCGCGCTATCATCGAAGCCCAACTCACGCTGGGCGGTCCGGACCGCATCCGCAAACGGACCGCCGCCCGGCACCAGGATCGCCTGCCCGGCGCAGCGATCGATCGCGTCGAGCCAGTTGTCGCGTTGCGCCGAAGAAGCGTAGCTGCCGCCGAGCTTGATCACCACGGGGGCGTTCACGTAGCGCAGGTCCCAGTCGCGTCATGGCCGGGCTCGTCCCGGCCATCCACGCGTGTCGTGAAACGCTGAAGATCGTGGATGCCCGGCACAAGAGCTTGCCCCGGACTTGATCCGGGGCCGGGCATGACGAAAGGAGAAATATCAGCCATCCGCATCATTCGGCGGCGTTGGGGTCGCTCTTGGCGGCAGGATAGAGCTGATGCACCTCGGCCATGTCGGCGGCGCGCTCGCGCGCTATCGTCACCCCGACCGCGCCCGGCCCAAGATCGAGCTTCTCGAGCCGCACCGTGACGCGGACGACGCGCGGATGCTCGAGCAGGAGCGCGGCAATGCGCTCGGCCAGCGTCTCCGCAAGCGTGACATGGCCGCGCGC
>WNGG01004475.1_pt1 | contig 15664 bp, 13 predicted proteins | sample 5400661 | NCBI WGS metagenome assembly WNGG01 (sample SAMN13153372, study PRJNA577476) | soil metagenome | isolation source: 100 cm soil or saprolite under Garry oak tree replicate 1 | place: USA:California | collected 2016-06-15
GAGCCTGATGGAGACGACGTTCAAGCCGATCCACGTACTCTTCTACGGCATCGCGCTCTACGAGGGCTACCGCTTCTCCATCGTCGGCGGCACCGACTCCTGATCTCCGGCTCGCGCAGGCTCAGGGCTCGACCGTGTCCGGGTCGATGCCGTGCTCGGTCAGCTTCTTGCGGAGCGTGTTGCGGTTGATCCCGAGGATTTGCGCGGCGCGCACCTGGTTGCCGCCGGTCTCGCGCAGCACCGCGCGCAGGAGCGGCTTCTCGACGAGTCCGATCATCAGGTCGTAGAGGTTGGCGCTCGCGTGCTCGCGCAGCCCGCGCACGCACTCGATCAGCTTGCGCTCGATGATCTCCTCCAGGGTGGCGTCGATGGCCACCGAGGCGGCCGCCGACACCGGACCGATGGGCAGGTGCTCGGGCAGGATGACGCCGGTCGTCGCCATCACCATCGCGCGCTGCACGACGTTTTCCAGCTCGCGCACGTTGCCCGGCCAGTCGTGGCCGACGAGACGATCGAGCGCCTCCGGCGCCACCCCGCGCTCGCCCAGCTCCGCGGCGTACTTCGCCAGGAGGTGCTCGACCAGCAGCGGGATGTCACGGCGCCGCTCGCGCAGCGGCGGCAGGGTGACGGTCACCACGTTGAGCCGGTAGAAGAGGTCCTCCCGGAAGCGGCCCTCGCGCATCATCGTCTCGAGGTCGCGGTTGGTGGCCGCGAGCACGCGCACGTCGATGCGCAGCGACTCCTGGCCGCCCACGCGCTCGATCGTCCGCTCCTGGAGCGCGCGCAGCAGCTTCGTCTGCAGCTCCGGCGGCATGTCGCCGATCTCGTCGAGAAAGAGCGTGCCCCCGTGCGCCAGCTCGAGCTTGCCGAGCTTGCGCTCCTTGGCGTCGGTGAAGCCGCCGCGCTCGTGGCCGAACAGCTCGGATTCGAGCAGCGTGCCCGGAATGGCCGCCGACGACACGGCGACGAACGGCCGCCCCGCGCGGCGGCTGTAGTGGTGGATCGCGCGGGCGACCAGCTCCTTGCCGGTGCCCGACTCCCCGCGCAGCAGGATGGTGACGTCGCTGGCCGCGATGCGCCCGATCGTCTTGTAGACCTCCTGCATGCGCGGGTGGCGGCCGATCAGCGCGCCGAACTCCCAGACCTCCTGCAGGCCGGTCTTGAGCCGCGCGACCTCCTGAGTCAGCCGCCCGGCCGCCAGCGCGCGCTCCGCGAGCAGCAGCACCTCGTCGAGGTCGAAGGGCTTGGCGAGGTAGTCGTAGGCGCCCCGCTGCATCGCCTGGATCGCCGTCTCCATCGTGCCGTGCGCGGTCATCACGATCACGTGGGCGTCGGAGGCCAGCGCGCGCAGCTTGGCGAGCACGGTGAGGCCGTCGGTGCCCGGCATGCGGATGTCGAGGAACACGAGATCGAACGGCGCCTCCGAGAACGCGCGCAGCGCCTCGTCGCCGTCGCGCACGGCCGTGACCTCGTAGCCCGCCTGCCGCAGGCCCTTCTCGAGGACCCAGCGCAGGCCGTCCTCGTCGTCGGCGATCAGCACGCGCGCGGTAGGCGGCTGGCTCATCGCGCGATGGGCAGGAAGCACGTGACGGTCGTCCCGCGCCCTTCCTCGCTGTCCACGTGAATGGCCCCGCGGTGCTGCTCGAGGATCTGGTGGCAGATGGCGAGCCCCAGGCCGAGCCCGTGGTCCTTGGTCGTGAAGAACGGGTCGAAGATCTTCGCCCGCGCGGCGGCCGGGATGCCGCTGCCCTCGTCGATGACGTGCGCCTCGACCATCGTGCGTGCGCCGCCGCCGCCGAGGTCCATCTTGCCGAACAGCGGGTTGAGGCTGACCTTCGTGGCCAGCGTCAGCGTGCCGCCCGGCTTCATCGCGTCCATCGCGTTCCTCACCAGATTGTGGAAGACCTGCACCAGCCGGTCCTCGTCTCCGAGGATCGGCGGAAGGCTCGGATCATACCGCCGCACGATGGCGATGCGCTTGTCCCGCGCGCCCTCCTCGGTCAGGAGCGCGACGCGCTCCAGCAGCTGGTGCAGGTTGAGCGGCACCGGCCGCACCGGGACCGGGCGCGCCAGGTTCAGGAGCATCTCGATGATCCGGTTCACGCGGTCCACCTCGCTGGTCAGGACCGTCGTGTACTCGGTCAGCCGCGGCTCGCTCGCCAGCTCGCGCGCGAGGAGCTGGACGGCGCCGCGGATGGCGCCCAGCGGGTTGCGGATCTCGTGCGCGAGCCCGACGGCCATGCGGCCGGCGGAGGCCAGCGTCTCGCCGCGCCGCACCTCGGCCTCGAGCTGGCGGATGCGCGAGAGGTCGCGCAACACGGCCACCGCGCCGCCGACGTTGCCGTCCTTGCCGAAGAGCGCCGCGGTGACGAGGCTCACGGGCACCTCGCGCCGGTCGGCGCGCTCGATCAGCGCCTCCGCCTCCGAGCGGCTCTCGCCGCTGGCGAGCGTCTCGGCCAGCCGCCGCACGATCGAGGCGTCGCCGGGGAAGACCTCCTTCAGCAGCCGCCCCTCCGCGCGGCGCGCGGAGCGCTCGGCCAGCACCTCGGCCGCCGAGTTCCAGAACACGACGCGCAGCTCGGTGTCCACGGCGATAACGGCATCAGGAAGGCCCGCGAGAACGGCTTCAAAATTCATTGCAGCGGGGTCCGCGAGGCCGGGTTCGGCCGTGGGTGGCCTGTCCCACCCGATGCCGGCTCCGTGCGTTCACGACGCCAGCACCAGGTCAGGAATCGCGTTGAGATCCAGTCGCGCGCGCTCACCCGCCTTCAGCCGGTCGCTGCCGGCGGCGGCGATCATCGCCGCGTTGTCGGTGCACAGGCGGGGCGGCGGCACGTGCAGCCGCACGCCTTCGACGCCGGCTTCCGCGGCCAGCGTCTCGCGCAGCCGCGTGTTGGCGGCGACGCCGCCGGTGAGCACCACGCGCTTCACGCCCGTCTGCACGCACGCGCGCAGCGTCCGTCGGACGAGCATCCGCACCACCGCGGCCTGGAACGACGCCGCCACGTCGGCGGTCTGTCGCTCGGACAGCGGGCCGTGGCGCTTGACGTAGAGGGAGACCGACGTCTTGATCCCGCTGAACGAGAAGTCGCGCGCGCCGTCGGTCATGCGCGAGGCGGGAAACGCGATCGCCGTGGGATCCCCCGCCTCCGCCGTGCGCTGGACGATCGGCCCGCCGGGGAAGCCGAGGCCGAGCAGCTTGGCGACCTTGTCGAAGGCCTCACCCGCGGCGTCGTCGCGCGTCTGTCCCAGCAGCGCGTACTCGCGCGGGGCGCGGGCCTGGTAGAGCGCGGTGTGGCCGCCGGAGACCACGAGCGCCAGGAACGGATACTCGGGCGGATCGTCGGTGAGGAACGAGGCGTAGATGTGGCCCTCGAGGTGGTTCACGCCGACGAGCGGCAGGCCATGCACCCAGGCGAGCGCCTTCGCCAGCGACGTGCCGACGAGCAGCGAGCCGACGAGCCCCGGGCCCTGCGTCACCGCGATGCCGTCGAGGTCGGCCGCGCGCACGCGCGCCTCGCCGAGCGCGCGCTCCACCACCGGCACGATCACCTCGAGATGCCGCCGCGACGCCAGCTCGGGCACGACGCCGCCGTAGGGCGCGTGGACGTCGTCCTGCGAGGCGACGATGCTCGACAGCACGCGATACCCGTCGGCCAGCACCGCGGCCGCCGTCTCGTCGCACGAGCTCTCGATCCCCAGCACCACCATCCGCGCCCTGCCTCCGAAATCAGCACCCGGCGCCGAAAACACGAAAGGCGGTGGAACGACGCCCACCGCCTTCGCGCTGCGTCCGGCTATCGGGTCGTCGTCTGCGTCGGCGCGGGCGCCTGCGCCTGCGGCTGGCTCGCGTCCGGACGCTGTTGCTCGATCAGTCGCATGGTCTTGATGACGTCCAGAGCGCGCTGCAGCTGCACGTCCTTCTTGAGGTCCTCCATCGGGTCGGGCGACGGCAGTGGCCGCTCCTTGGCCACGGGTTCCTTCGGCGCCTCTACCACGATGTCCGGCGTGATGCCCTTGCCGTGGATCGAGCGGCCCTTCGGCGTGAAGTACTTCGCCGTGGTGAGCCGCAGGCCCGAGCCGTCGGAAAGCGGGATGATCGTCTGCACCGAGCCCTTGCCGAAGGTCTGGGTGCCGACCACCATCGCCCGGCCCCAGTCCTGAAGCGCGCCCGCGACGATCTCCGACGCCGAGGCGCTGCCCTGGTTGACCAGGACGACCATCGGCATCTTCGAATAGCCCTTCTTGGCGTGGGCCGAGAAGCGCATGTTCTGGTTGCGGACGCGGCCTTCCGTGTAGACGACGAGCTTGCCGTCGTCGATGAACTTTTCAGAAACTTCGACCGCCGCGGTCAGTAAACCGCCTGGATTGTTGCGGAGGTCGAGGATCAGCGCTTTCATACCGGTCTTGTCGAACTTCTCGAGCGTCTGCTCGAGGTCGTGCGGGCTCTGCTCCTGGAATTGGCGCAGCTTGATGTAGGCGATGCTGTTGCCGAGGTCCTGCGAGCGCACCGAGTGCACGCGGATCTGCTCGCGGGTGATGTCGAAGTCCTTCGGCTCCGTCCAGCCCTCGCGCATGATCGTCACGGTGACCTTGGTGCCCGGCCGGCCGCGCATGCGCTTGACGGCGTCCGGCAGCTGCATATCCTTCGTGGCCAGCCCGTCGATCTTCACGATGCGATCACCGGTGTGCAGGCCGGCGCGGTAGGCCGGCGTGCCTTCGATGGGAGCCACCACGGTCAGGACATCGTCTTTGAGCGTGATTTCGATTCCCAGGCCCCCGAAGCTGCCCGAGGTCTCGACCTGCATCTCCTTGTAGGAGTCGGGATCGAGGAACGAGCTGTGCGGGTCGAGGCCGCGCAGCGTGCCCTTGATCGCGCTGTAGATCAGCTCCTTGGGCGGCACTTCGTCGACGTACTGGTTCTGCACGATCGACAGCACCTCGGTGAAGAGCCGGAGTTGCTCGTACGTCGCGCCGTTGTCCGTGCCCTTGCTGGCGACGGAGCCGCCGAGCGAGAGGGTCAGCACGACGAGCAAGGAGCCGATCACAAACGCCTTCTTCATGGAATCCCCCAGGTCCCGCGTCGCTTCAGCTCCGTTGTCGGAGCCACTGTTCAGGGTTCTGCGGCTTGCCCTGGTGACGCACCTCGAAATAGAGGCGCGGCCCCTCCAGCGAGCCCGTGTCCCCCACTGTCCCGATGCGCTGTCCCTGCTTCACGTCGTCGCCTTCCTTCACGACGATATCGGCAACGTGCGCGTACAGCGTGTAGTACTCGTTGTCGTGGTCCAGGATGATCAGGTTTCCGTACCCCTTGAACCAGCCCGTGTACACGACGTGTCCGGCGAACACGGCCGCCACGTCGCGGCCTTCCCCGGCCTCGATGTCCACGCCGTTGCGGAACGTCCGCGTTCCGAACCGGGGATGCACCTGAGCGCCGAACGCGCTGACCACACGGCCCTCCGTCGGCCACGGCAGCCGGCCCCTGAGAGTACCGAAACCCACGGCCGGGGGAGTTTCGGTGCCCGGCTTCGGCGGCGGGATCCTGGCCATGCGTCGTTGCTTGGCCTGGAGGTCGCGGATGAACGCCTCCAGTCGTCGCGCCGCCTCGGTGAGCTCGCCCACCATCCGCTCGTGGTACGCGCGCTCGTCGCGGACCTTCGCCAGCAAGATGCGGCGCTTGGCGGCGTCCCGATCGACTTCGCTCTGCTCACGCTGGGCATCCGTCCGGAGCGTCGCCAATTCCCTTTGCCGGCCCTCTTCCCGGCCGCGGCGATCCTCCAGACGTTCTGTCGTTCCACGATACTCTTGAATGAGGCGGGCGTCCAGAGAGGCGAGGCTGGTGAGGTGCCGGACGGCCGCCGCCCGCGTCGCCGGGTCCTCTCCTGACAACAAGATAGGCAGCGCCCCCCCCTGGACGTGGACCTTGTACATGGCCTGCAGCCGCCGGGCGAGGGCCGCCTGCTGCCCGGAGCGCTGGGTCTCGAGCGACTGGATCTCGCCACGGAACGATTTCACGTCGCCTGCCGCGCGCTTGATCCGCGTGTCGAGCCGGGTCACCTCGCGCTGCTTGTCCGTCAGCCGCTGCTCGATCACCTCCAGCTCCGCCAGCACCGACGTCTCGCGCGCCCGCGCCTCCGCCGCCTTCTGCTTCTCCTCGCGCAGCTGCTTCTCGGTCTGCTGGAGCTTCTTCTGCTCGGCCGAGATCGGGTCGTCGGCCTTCTTGCCGGCGGTCTGCGCCGTCGCGACGCTGATCAGCAGACACATGGCGAGGCTCGCAACGGAAACGACCGTGGGCGTGCGCGTCGGTACGCCGCCGCGCGCGACGTGAGGCGCCGCCCCGTCGCCCGCCCTCATCGCTCGGTGCGTCCCCGCGCCAGCCAGCCGCCGAACCCGCCGAGCATGGTGCCCGCGAACATGAGCGCGACGACGGTCTGCGGGCGCAGGAACGTCAGGCGCTCGAGCCCGAGCGTCTGGCTGACGAGCGGCTCCAGGCGCGGTCCGGCGATCGTGTAGAGGACGATCAGCACCCAGATCGCCATCACGGCGCCGACGAGGCCCTGCAGCATCCCCTGCAGCAGCAGCGGTAGGCGCACGACGAGCTCCGGCGCGCCCACCAGGCGCATGATCTCGAGCTCCTGGCGACGCGCGTGCAGCACGAGCGTGGTGGCCGTGGTGACGGTGAGGATCGCGGCCATCGCGAGCACGGCGCCCACGCCGAGACCGATGACCTCGAGCAGGCGCTGGCCGCGCGCGAGCCGCTCGATCCAGTCGATGCCGCCGCCGACCTCGTCGGCCTCGGACAGCCCCGACAACCGCGCGATGAGCCCGCGCGCGCCCTCGGGCGTCGTACCCTCCGCGGTGAGCGTCACCTCGAGCGACGCGGGCAGCGGGTTCGCCGGCAGCTGCTCGGCCACGCTGGCATCCTTGCCGAGCACCTGCTTGAGCGTGCCGAGCGCCTCGGACTTGCTCACGTAGCGCACGGCGCCGACGCCCGGCATGGCCAGCACCCGCTCCACGAGCGCGTGAGCGTCGTCGGCCGACGGCTCGCGCTTGAGGTACACGATGATGCGCACGCGGTCGCGCCAGTGCGCGGCGGCCTGACCGACGTTCGCCGACACGAGCCAGAAGCCGCCGAGCGCCGCGAGCGAGAGCGTGATCAACAGGATGGCGGCGACGGCGACGCGCCCGGCGCGGCGCAGGTCGCGCAGCGCCTCGCCGAAGAGGAAGCCGAGCACCTAGCCCTCGTCCTTGACGAGGCGGCCGCCCACGAGCGTGAGCGTCCGCTGGCGCAGGGCGGCCGCCAGTCGGGCCTGGTGGGTCGCGAACAGCACGGTGGTGCCGCCTGCCCAGATGTCCTTCACGATGTCGACGACCTCGGCGGCCATCGTGTCGTCCAGGCTCCCCGTCGGCTCGTCGGCCAGCAGCAGCAGCGGATTGCGCGCGATGGCGCGCGCCAGCGCGGCGCGCTGGGCCTCGCCCTGGGAGAGCTGCGCGGGGTAGGCCTGCGCGCGCGACGACAGGCCGACGGCGCGGAGCGCGTCGAACACGCGCGGCGTGATCTCGCGGCGCGGGGTGCCGAGCACGCGCAGCACGAAGGCGACGTTCTCGTACACGGTACGGCCGGGCAGGAGCTTGGCGTCCTGGAAGACGACGCCGATCGAGCGGCGCAGCTCGGCGACCTCGCGCACGCGCAGCGCCGGCACGTCGTAATCGAGCACCTCGATCTCGCCTTCGGTCGGCAGCTCCTCCCGGTAGAGCAGGCGCAGCAGCGTGGTCTTGCCGGCGCCGCTGGCGCCGTGCAGCGTGACGAACTCGCCCTTGGCCACGCGGAAGGAGACGTCGCTGAGCGCAGGGACCTTCACCGGTCCCACCGCGAAGACTTTCCAGACCCGGTGAAGCTCAATCATTGAGGCAGAACAATTATAGCGGGGGCCCTACGTTTTCGTGAGCTTCTCCAGCTCTGCTTCCACCAGCTTGCTGACCATGGCGGGGTTGGCCTTGCCGCCGCTGGCCTTCATGACCTGGCCGACGAACGCTTTGGCGGCGGCGGTTTTGCCCTTGCGATAGTCCTCGACGGCCTTGGGGTTGCCGGCGATGGCACTGGCCACCATCGCGGCGAGCGCGCCCGCGTCGGCCACCTGGGTGAGGCCCTCGCGGCGCACGATCGCCGCCGCCTCCTCGCCCGTGCGAACCATCGTCTCGAAGACGGTCTTGGCGATCTTGCCGCTGATGGTGCCGTCGTCGATGAGCCGCAGCAGCCCGGCCAGCCGCGACGGCGTGACCGTCGCCTGCTCGATCGCGCGCTCGTCGTCGCCCGGCAGCTCGCGCAGCAGCTCGGACATCACCCAGTTGGACACGAGCTTGGGCTGCGGGAAGTCGCGCACCGCCGCCTCGTAGTATTCGGCGAGCGCGCGGCTCTGCGTCAGCAGCGCCGCGTCGTAGGCGGGGAGCCCGTAGGCGGCGACGAAGCGCTGGCGGCGCGCACGCGGCAGCTCGGGCAGCACTCGGCGGATCTCGTCGATCCACGCGGCGTCGAGCTTCAGCGGCACGAGGTCGGGCTCGGGGAAATAGCGGTAGTCGTGCGCGAACTCCTTGGAGCGCATCGAGCGCGTGTAGCCACGGTCCGCGTCCCAGAGCCGGGTCTCCTGGACGATCCGCTCGCCTCGGTCGAGCGCCTCCGTCTGGCGCTTGACCTCGAACTCAAGAGCCCGCTGAACGTTGCGGAAGGAGTTCATGTTCTTGATCTCGACCTTGGTGCCGAGCTGCGCCGCGCCCGCCGGCTTCAGCGAGACGTTGGCGTCGCAGCGCAGCGAGCCCTCTTCCATGTTGCCGTCGCAGACGCCGAGGTAGACGAGCACGGCGCGGAAGGCGCGCAGGTACGCGGCCGCCTCTTCGGGCGAGCGGATCTCCGGCTTGCTCACGGTCTCCATGAGGGGCACGCCCGCGCGGTTGAAGTCGACCAGGCTCGCCTGCGCCGTCTCGAGCGTGCCCTCGTGCACCAGCTTGCCGACGTCCTCTTCGAGGTGCAGCCGCTGGATGCCGATGCGCCGCGCGTGCCCATCGGGCCGATCGATCTCCAGCCAGCCCTCCTCGGCCAGCGGCTCCTCGTACTGGCTGATCTGGAAGTTCTTCGGCATGTCCGGGTAGTAGTAGTGCTTCCGGGCGAAGCGACACGCGTGGTTCACGCGGCAGTCGAACGCGAGCGCGGTGCGCACGCCGTACTCGATCGCGCGGCGGTTGACCACCGGCAGGGTGCCGGGCATGCCCTGGCACACGGGACAGGTCTGGGTGTTCGGCGGCGCGCCGAAAGTGGTCGGGCAGCCGCAGAACATCTTGGTGCGCGTCGTGAGCTGCGCGTGGACTTCCAGCCCGATGACGACGTCCCACTTGCCAGCCGTCATAGGCTCGCCTCGGACGGCGGGGCCCCAGCCCCGCGACGTCCTACGGCTCGCACTGCCATCACGCCAGCTCCGGGCGGCGCGTGTGCCAGTCGGTGGCGCGCTCGTAGGCGCGCGCGGCGCGCAGTACGGTGGCCTCGTCGAGGGCCCGGCCGATGAGCTGCAGGCCGATCGGCAGGCCGGAGGCGGTGAAGCCGCAGGGCACCGAGACGCCCGGCACCCCCGACATGTCGGCGGGGATCGTGAACACGTCGTTGAGGTACATGGCGATCGGATCGGCCTTCTCGCCGTGCCTGAAGGCCACGTTCGGCGTCGTGGGCGCGACGATCAGGTCCACGCGCGCGAAGGCGGCGTCGAAGTCGCGGCGCACGAGCGTGCGCACCTTCTGCGCCTGGCCGTAGTACGCGTCGTAGTAGCCGGCGGAGAGCACGTAGGTGCCGAGCATGATCCGGCGCTTGACCTCGGCGCCGAAGCCCGCCGCGCGCGTCTTGCTCTCCATGTCGATCAGGTCGTGGCCCGGCACGCGCAGGCCGTACTTCACGCCGTCGTAGCGCGCGAGATTCGAGGACGCCTCGGCGGGCGCGATCACGTAGTAGGTCGCGAGCGCGTGCGGCGTCGCGGGCAGCGAGACGCGCTCGAGCGTGGCGCCGAGCCCCTTCAGCACGTCGATGGCCACACGGACCGCGGCCTCGACCTCGGCATCCATCCCCTTGGTGAAGTACTCGTCCGGCACGCCCAGCCGCAGGCCACGCACGCCCTGCTCGAGGCCGGCGGTGTAATCGGGCACGGGCGCGTCGATCGACGTCGCGTCCATCGGGTCGTGGCCGGCGATGGCGCCGAGCAGCCGCGCCGTGTCGGTGACGTCCAGCCCGAACGGTCCGGGGTGATCGAGCGACGAGGCGAAGGCGACGAGGCCGTAGCGCGAGACGCGCCCGTACGTCGGCTTCAGCCCGACCACGCCGCAGAACGCCGCCGGCTGGCGGATCGAGCCTCCGGTGTCGGTCCCGAGCCCGCCCGCCGCGAGGCCCGCGGCGACGGCGGCCGCGGGGCCGCCTGACGAGCCGCCGGGAACGCGCGTGAGGTCCCACGGGTTACGCGTCACCCTGAGCGCCGAGTGCTCGGTGGACGAGCCCATCGCGAACTCGTCCATGTTGGTCTTGCCCAGCATCACGGCGCCGGCCTTCGCGAGCCGGTCCACCACGGTGGCGTCGTACGGCGGAACGAAGCTCTCGAGGATCTTCGAGGCGCACGTCGTGCGGACGCCCCTGGTGCAGAAGACGTCCTTGAGCGTGATCGGCGCGCCGTCGAGCGGCCCGAGCGGGCGGCCCCGACGATATCGCTCGTCCGCGGCGCGTGCCGCCGCGTGCGCGCGGTCCGCCGTCACCGTGAGGTAGGCGCCGACCTTGTCGTCGAGCTTCGCGATCCGCGACAGGTAGGCGTCGGTCGCCTCGCTCGGCGTCGTCTCCCCGCGTCGATAGGCGTCCGTGAGCTCGTGGATCGTCCGCATCACTCCTCGATGATCCGCGGCACGCGGAAGAAGTCGCCGGCGCGATCGGGCGCGTTGGCGAGCATGTCCTCCGGCGGAAAGCACGGGCGCGGCTCGTCATCGCGCATCACGTTGAACTGCGGCACCGCGTGCGACGTCGGCTCGACGCCTGTGGTGTCCACCGCCCGGAGGGCGTCGATGTGGGCCAGGATCGCGTTGAGCTGCTCGCGCATCCGCTCGAGCTCGGCGTCGGTCAGGGCCAGCCGCGCCAGCCGCGCCACGTGGGCGACGTCGTCGCGGCTGATCACGCGTCCAGCTCCTCGAGGTGCGCGTACTCGAACGAGAGCCGCTTGCGTCCGACGCTGGCGAAGCCGACGGTGACGATGATGTCCCCGCCGTCGCGCTCCACGCCGACCACCAGCCCCTCGCCGAAGCGCGCGTGCCGCACGCGGGTGCCCACCTTGATCGGCCACGCCTCCTCTTCCGGCTCATAGCGAGGGATCACCCGCGCCTCGGCGAACCTCGGCTCGGGCCGCGAGGCGTTGAGCAGCGTGAGGTGCGCCTCCGGCATCTCGCGCAGGAAGCGCGAGGGCTCGCCGACGCCGTAGCCGTGGATGCGCCGGTGCACGGCGTACGAGAGGTAGAGCCGCTCACGCGCGCGGGTGAGCCCGACGTAGCAGAGGCGGCGCTCCTCCTCGATCTCCTCGGGATCGTTCATCGAGCGCGCGTGCGGGAAGACGCCCTCCTCGAGGCCGCTGAGGAACACGACGGGGAACTCGAGGCCCTTGGCGGAGTGCAGCGTCATCAGCGTCACCCGCGCCTCCGCTTCCTTCAGCTCGTCGACGTCGCTCATGAGAGCGACGCTGTCGAGGAACGCCTCGACCGTGGCCTCGCCCTCGGCGTGCGCGAAGTCCTCGGCGGCGGCGATCAGCTCCTCGAGGTTCTCGAGCCGGCCCTCGGCCTCCGGCGAGCGATCCTGCTCGAGCGCCTTGCGGCAGCCCGAGGCCTGGAGCACGAGGTCGATGAAGGCCGGCGGCGACAGCGCGCCGCGCTGGCTCGCCAGGCGGCCCACCGTGGCCGCGAAGTCCTCCAGCCCCGACCGCGCCTTGCCGCGCACGTCGGGCGGCGGCATGGCCGCCAGCGTCAGCAGCGGCAGGTTGTGGTCGAGCGCGACCTCGTCCAGCCGCGCCAGCGTGGTGGCGCCCACGCCCCGCGGCGGCGCCTGCACGGCGCGGCGGAAGGCCACGTCGTCGGCCGGGTTGATGCTCAGCCGCAGCCACGCCAGCGTGTCCTTGATCTCCTTGCGCTCGTAGAAGCGCACGCCGCCGACGATCACGTACGGGATGCGCGCGCGGCGCAGCGCGTCCTCGAGCACGCGCGACTGCGCGTTGGTGCGGTAGAAGACGGCGATGCCGTCCCAGCCGACGCCGTCGGCGCGCGTCTTGAGGATGGTCTGGGCGACGAAGTTGGCCTCCTCGTGCTCGTCCCAGCCGCGATAGACGGCGGCCGGCTCGCCCTGGGGGTTCTCCGTCCAGAGCGTCTTGTCTTTGCGCTGCAGGTTGTTGTCGATGACTCCGGCGGCCAGCGCCAGAATACTTTTCGTGGAGCGATAGTTTTGCTCGAGCTTCACAACACGCGTACCTGGAAAGTCTTTTTCAAAATCCAAAATGTTGTTTATATCCGCTCCGCGCCATTTGTAGATCGAGTTGTGGACGAGTAACCCACCCGCGGAGAAGTTGCGGAGATCCTTCACGGTAAGGTCATACACGTATCCCTGATAACGCTCAAACTCAACGGAGGCTACCCGCACGTCGCGCACTACTTGACCATCGAGTACCGGCACGCTCATACCTCGTCGTAGATGGCTGGCAGGCATGAAGTGGAAGGCCTTGCCAGATGTTAATCGCGCGCGGCGAACGATGTCGACATCACCGGCATCGGCCAGCCTTCTGGCCAGAGCCAGTCCGGCGTCGTAATCCTTCCGCGAAGTCTCGACCCGCCACGTCTGGCGTTTTCCGGGCCGCGGCGCCTTGAGTGAAGCAACACGTTCCCAAAACGCCATGTCCGAGCTGATGAGTTGAATTCGATGTTCATGCCAGCCATACGGGCGAGGGCCGCCAAACATAATGAAGTTCACGACCTTTCGCGAACCAGCCACAGCGCCATCCTGGTGGTGAGCACCTGCACGATGGTGCGGGTACTCCTCGAATAACAGGAGATCGGCCATCAGCTGTTTTGCACGGGGCCGAGTATCGATGTCGTCGTACAGGCGGTCAATATGCTGCTGCGTTATCGCCATCCGACGACCGCGAACGTGGAATACCATCGTGGGCAAGCCATACTGGCAGGCAAAGTACGCCTCGAGATATTGAGCCTCGGCACGAGAGTCACACGTCGCCAGGATCCAGACGCGATCGGCGACTTCGTGATTGGTACGTTGCTGGAACCCCAGCACGAGCTGCTTCGCGTCTGCAGCGCGCATACCCTTCGTCAGGCCGATCCGGTAGCCGAGCCGCTGCTGATACATGAGATAGACGTAGTACTTGGCGGAGTTCAAGTCGAACCGTCCGAACACCATGTGGTTCGGCGTGGCGAGCAGCTCTCGACCGTCCTCGGTCTTGATCCGGACGATCATGCCGTCGTATGGGTTCCGACGGACGTCCTCGACGGTCGCTGAATCGCGCCTACCCCATCCGACACCCGCGACGATGGCATCGCCTTTACGGATGGCTTCGACCGGCTTCGGACCGCGCACGGTCTGGACCATCGTGCCCTCTACGACACACTGGTCGCTGTCGCCTACCACGCACACGTTGCGATGTTCGTCGGTCAGCAGGCGGATGATCCGGTACTGGGCGCGGTTCGTGTCCTGGTACTCGTCGACGAGCACGTGCTTCCACAGTCCCCGATACCACGCCAGCGTCTCCGGCGACTCGCGGAGCAGCTTCACCACGAGCAACAGGAGGTCGTCGAAGTCCACCACGCCGGCCTCGCGGATGCGCTTTTCGTAGCGGGAGTAGACGAGCGCGGCCTTCTGCTCCCACGGCCCGCGCGCGTCGCGCAGCGCATCCTGCACGCTCACCATCTGGTTCTTCAGATACGAGATCCGGTGCGCGGCCGCGCTCGGCGTGAACGTGCGCTCGGCCAGCTCGCCCTCCTTCATGCACTCCTTGACGAGCGCGGCGCGGTCGTCCTCGTCGTAGATCGTGAAGTGGCGCGGCAGCCCGATGGCCTCGCCGTGGGCTCTGAGAATCCGCACGCACGCGGAGTGAAACGTCGCGATCAGCGGCGCCCTGATGCCGGCCGGCGCCAGCAGGGCGTCCACGCGGCGGGCCATCTCGCCGGCGGCCTTGTTCGTGAAGGTCACGGCGAGCACGTTGCGCGGATGGACGCCGCGCACGCCGAGCAGATGCGCGATACGGTGCGCGATCACCCGCGTCTTGCCGCTGCCGGCGCCTGCCAGCACGAGCAGCGGTCCGTCGCCCGCGAGGACGGCGTCGCGCTGCGGCGGATTGAGGTCGTCGAGGAGGTGATCCAGCCCGGCGGGCACGCCAAATTGTACCGCATCGAGCCAAGGCGTCACCGACGGGCCGGCACGCCGTCACGAGCGGCGGCCGCGACCACTCAACTCGCGGGAATGACGCGCGGGCGGCCGTGGCACAGGCCTTGCCACCCCCGTCGGCCATGCGCAGCGCCAAGCGCGTGCTGGTCGTCGACGACAACCAGGTCATCCAGGACATCCTGAAGCAGTTTCTGGAACGAGGTTACACGGTGGAGGTCGTCGGCAACGCCTCCATGGCGCTGGCGTCGGTGGTCAAGAAGACTCCCGACGCGATCCTGCTGGACGTGCGGATGCCCGGCGTGGATGGGCTGAGCCTGCTGAAGTCGCTCCGCGACATGGGCGTCTCGACGCCGATCTTTGTGATGACGGGCTACGACTCGACCCAGGTCGCGGTGGAGGCGCTCGAGAACGGCGCCACCGGCTATCTGCCGAAGCCCTTCGACCTGGTCCACCTCGACCGTCTCATCGCCCACGCGCTCGGCGAATCCTCCTCCGTCGTGTAGCCCGTCGCCGACGGCGCGCGGCCCTATTCCACGGTCACCGACTTCGCGAGATTCCGCGGCTGGTCCACGTCGCAGCCGCGGCGCACCGCCACGTGGTACGCCAGCAGCTGCAGCGGGACGACCGTCAGCAGCGGCGCCAGCAGCTCGGCGCACGGCGGCACCTCGATGACGTGCTGCGCCTTCGACGCCACCGCGCGGTCGCCCGGGTGGCAGACGGCGATCAGCAGGCCGTCGCGCGCGCGGACCTCCTCCATGTTGCCGAGCATCCGGTCGTAGGAGGAGTCGCGCGGCGCCAGCGCCACCACGGGCAGGCCATCGGCGATGAGCGCGATGGGCCCGTGCTTCATCTCGCCGCCGGCGTAGCCCTCGGCGTGGATGTAGGAGATCTCCTTCAGCTTCAGCGCGCCCTCGAGCGCGATCGGGAACTGCACGCCGCGGCCGAGGTAGAGGAAGTCGGTGGCGTGACTGAGATGGCGCGCGAGGGCGGCGATGCTCGTGTCGAGCTCGAGCGTCTACTCGACGAGCCGGGGGATCTCGACGAGGTTCTGGATGTGCTTCTTCACGTCCTCGACGGTGAGCGCGCCGCGCTGGCGGCCGAGCCAGAGGCCCAGGAGGTAGCCGGCGACAATCATCGTCGAGAAGGCCTTGGTGGAGGCCACGCCGATCTCCGGCCCGGCGTGCATCTGCAGCACGCCCGTGGCCTCGCGCGCGAGGG
>WNGG01004480.1_pt1 | contig 15657 bp, 12 predicted proteins | sample 5400661 | NCBI WGS metagenome assembly WNGG01 (sample SAMN13153372, study PRJNA577476) | soil metagenome | isolation source: 100 cm soil or saprolite under Garry oak tree replicate 1 | place: USA:California | collected 2016-06-15
AATCATCAGCCTGCGCGCGCCGCGCGGCATCGATAATTTCTTTCTCCGTCGCATCGGGCCGGCCATAAGCGATGTTCTCCCGCACGGTGGTTGAAAAAAGCAATGTGTCTTGCAAGACGATTGCGATCTGCGCGCGCAACGTTTTTTTTGTGATCTGCCGAAGATCACGCCCGTCGAGCATGATTGAGCCCGACGTGGGATCGTAAAATCGCGGCACCAAACTCAGCAGAGTGCTTTTGCCGGCGCCGGTGCCGCCGACAAGTCCGACGATCTGGTTGGGATGGACGCTAAGATCGATATCGCGCAAGACGTATCGATCTTCCGTATAGCCGAAGCTGACCGACTTGAATGCAATGGCGCCCGCAGCAGATGGAATGGCAATTGCATCAGGTGAATCAACCACATCATCCTGGCGATCCAGAACTTCGAAGCAGCGTTTCGCGCCGGCGGTGGCGCCTTCCATTGCCCAAGCCGTGTAAGTAAGCGACTCGAGCGGTTGATAAAGCATCAGCAGATACGCGCTGAAAACAAGAAGCGAACCAAGCGTGAGCGTGCCGGCGAGAACGTGCAGGGTGCCGATGTAATACATCGCTGCCGTGCCGATCACCATCAATGTGCTGATTACCAGGGCGCTGTTTACGTTCGTCAGCGTGAGCCGCAGATTGGCTTGCAAACTTTGCCGGGCTTGCTGATGGAATTGTCGCACTTCAAATTCCTCGCGCCCAAATGCGTGCACCATCCGGATTGAGCTGAGACCTTCCTGCGTTTGCGCAAGCATCGCGCTTTCCTGTTCCTGAATGGATGTTGATTCGCGCCGGATCCGATGCGCGAAAAGATAAATCGCGCCGGCAATCAGAGGAACAATGGCAAGCGAAACCAATGTCAGCCGCCAATCCAGCCGAAGCATAATGAGGAATGTTGCTATCAGGGTGACGATCGATCCGAAGACGTTTGTGAAACCTTTGTTGTAGATTGTCTGGATAGATTGGGAGTCGTAGGCGACCCGGAAACTGGAATCACTCGAACGTCGCGCGTCGTGATATTTGAGGGAAAGCGATTGCAGATAGGAGTACAGATCCGTGCGCAACTTGAGCAGCGCCTGTAATCCGATTTTCACGAAAAAATAGCTTGTGATCCAATTGATGATCCCCCAAAGGAGCTGTATCGCGACCAGCGCCAGACACAGCAGAGGAATCCAGATCCGCCAGTCACTCCCTATCGGCGGGCCTGCGCGCAGAAAATCGTCGACGATGACTTTAAACGGCCACGGTTTGAGCAAATTCAGCCCAATGCCAATAAGCGATAGAAACAATCCGAGGATCGTTTGCCCCAGGAATGGGCGGTAATAACGGAGAACGCGCCGGTAGATTGACATGTGAATTTGAGATTTCGATTTTAGATTTTGGATTGAACTATGGCGAACTGTTCGAAGCTTGACATCGAGAGATTCCCGACTTCGCTCGGAATGACAATATGCATCATTTACTTGAAATCTGGTTTGGTTGGGTTCTGCACGGTGGTTACTGGGGCATCATCGCCCTCATGGCGATGGAAAGTTCCATCATCCCGATTCCGAGCGAGATCGTCATTCCGCCGGCGGCCTTTCTTGCGGCTGGCGGCGATCTCAGCATGGCGGGCGTCATCCTTGCGGGGACAGTCGGATCGTATCTCGGCGCGGCGATCGGTTACTGGATCTGTCTCCTCATTGGGCGCCCTCTCCTTTATCGCTTCGGGATATATTTCCTCATCACGAACGACAAACTGGAACGCGCTGAAGTCTGGTTGCAGCGTTACGAAACGGGCGGCGTTTTCTTTGCCCGACTGTTGCCGGTCATTCGCCATCTGATTTCCTACCCGGCGGGATTCGTGCGGATGAATTTTAGGAAATTCAGCCTCGCGACCATTATTGGCTCGGCCCTTTGGTGCAGCATCTTGGCCTGGCTGGGCGCGAAAGCTTACCAAGTGCAGCCGGACTTGATCTCCAACGTTGACGGCTGGGTAACCTTTATCAAGACCCGTTCGCACTGGATCGTTCTCTTTGTGGCGGTATTGGCGGTCTTGTATCTCATCGTTCTGCGCCTGACCGCGCCAAAGCGTATCGCATCGAGCCAGAACTGCTAACGAGCCCGGAGGCACTGGTCCGTTTCATCCACGGCCAGTCCACTTGGATACTGGTAGTGGTAGCAGTTTTCGCGACGCTCTACCTATTGTCGATGCGCCTCTCTAAACCGCTGCAGAAGCGTCCAAACGGCGGTTGATGTGTTTACGAATCGAACACAAGTGTCAACTCGTCGGCACGGGGCTAATCAATAAGCGGCTAATAACTTTGGCTCCCACGACGCTAGGCTTGTTCACATTGAACGATGGCACCCGGATTGCTGTCCAAAGGACATTATCGATGAAAAAGAATACGCTTATCCTCAAACCGCGTTCCAAACTTTCCCTCGGTGATTTGGTCCTGGCTGTGAGCTCGTGCACGAAGAGCACCAGGGAGACTGTTGCAACGGTGGCAGACCTTTTGGACAGTGGCAAAGTGCGCGTACAAAGCAACGGCCGCTTCCTTCGGGCGCGGGTTTGCTAGGCCGGGACCCAGAGCGGCTTTCGAAAATCGGTCTGGTTGTTGTCTTTAAAAGCGGCGGAGCACCGCACGCACTCCAAAGACGCAAGCGCATATTAAGCGCATATTGGACGTGGAACTTGCGGCCACGTTTTGGAGTGCGGCGGTGTTCTGCCGCTTTTGATTTTTCAGCATAACGCCCCCAGAGCCCAGCGTGCTGGAAACAAAACGCTTTTCGCCTGAGCCGCTCGCTTTTATGTTGCCGCAGTGATTGATCGCTATTCCCGGCCAGAGATGCGTAAGATTTGGTCGGACGAACGAAGGTTTCAGATTTGGCTGGAGATCGAGGTGCTTGCCTGTGAGGCAATGGCAGAACTTGGTCAGATTCCGAAGGAGGACGCGGCCGAAATTCGAAAACGGGCGCGCTTCTCCATCCCTGAAATCGCGGAGATTGAGAAGCGAACAAATCACGACGTAATCGCTTTTCTCGAAAATGTGGCTGGCTCAGTTGGGCCAGCTGCGCGGTGGATCCATCAAGGCTTAACTTCGTCGGACATCCTCGACACGACGCTGGCGGTGCAACTGACAGAGTCGGCGACGATCCTCCTCGACGACCTTAAAGAACTCCGTACGGTCGTCGCAGGTCAGGCGCGCCGGTTCAAAATGACTCCGATGATTGGGCGAAGTCACGGTGTGCACGCGGAGCCGATCACATTTGGACTGAAGCTTGCGCTCATGTTCGATGAATTCGGGCGCGCGGAAGAACGTCTCATCCAAACACGGGAGCGCATTCGCGTCGGCAAAATAAGCGGAGCGGTCGGCACTCATGCCCATGTCGATCCAAAGATTGAGCGGGCGGTTTGTGAGAAGCTGGGACTAAAGCCGGCCACGCTTTCCACACAAATCGTGCAGCGGGATCGGCACGCCGAATTCTGTGCCACGCTCGCGTTGATCGCTTCGAGCATAGACCGTTGGGCGACTGAGTTTCGTCATCTTCAGCGGACTGAAGTTCTCGAACTGGAAGAATTTTTTGGGGAAGGGCAGAAAGGCAGCTCGGCAATGCCACACAAGCGCAACCCGATCACGAACGAGCGGTTGAGCGGTCTGGCGCGGGTCATTCGCGGAAATGCAATTGTGGCGCTGGAAAATGTGGCCCTTTGGCACGAGCGCGACATCAGTCATTCAAGCGCCGAGAGGATCATCTTGCCGGATTCGTGCATTCTTCTCGACTACATGCTCGTCAAATTGCGCGAGGTTGTTGAAAAGCTGCAGGTTTATCCGGAACGGATGGAACAGAATCTCGGTCTCACAAAGGGTCTTTATTTCAGCCAGTCGGTTTTACTCGCGCTTACGCGAGCAGGAGTGGAGCGCAAGAATGCGTATGAAGCAGTGCAACGTGCCGCCATGAAAACCTGGAAAGGCGAGGGGACGTTCGTTGAGAATGTGAAACGTGAGCCGCAGATCACAGGCCGGCTTTCCGATTCGGAGATCGATCGCCTTTGCTCGCTCAATGTTCATTTCCAGCACGTCGATGCGACCTTCAAAGCGCTCGGTTTGGATTGAAGGGAGAAGCGCAGCCAGCTTGCTTTCGGGTTAGGGCCTTCTGTCTCGAAACTCAGCGCTCCAATTTATGCGTGCGGATTCATCATTCGTAGCGCAGCGCCTCGATTGGATCGAGAGAAGCTGCCCGATAAGCCGGGTAGAGACCGAAGCCAATCCCGATGGCCGAGCAGACGAGCACGCCAGTGATCGCCCAACCGTACGGAAAAATCAGTTCCGCTTGCAGCCAGGCTGCGAGCATATCGCCGACGATTATTCCCAGAACAATTCCCAAAATGCCGCCTGCTTCGGAAATGAAAACTGCTTCGGTCAAGAATTGCCGGAGAATGTCGCGGCTGCGAGCGCCGATGGATTTTCGGATGCCAATCTCTTTGGTCCGTTCGGTCACGCTGACAAGCATGATGTTCATGATGCCGATGCCCGCCGCAACAAGCGCGATAAAGCTGATGACAAACGCGCCGACACGCACCACGCCCGCAATCGATACAAATGCACTCTTGAGCGAGTCATTTGAATAAATTTCGAAATCGTTTTCCTGATCGGCCCGAAGGCCGCGCGCAATCCGCATCGCACCTATCGCTTTGTCGAACGTCCGATTGTAAGTATCGGCTGAGAAGGCCTGGGTCGCGATGTTTACAGTGCGTTTGGCTTCGCCGTAATCTTCGAAGAACCGGGTTATCGGCATGATGCAGATGTCATCCTGGCTTTGACCAAACGCCGTCCCCTTCTCGGCGAGCACGCCGACGATGGTGTAAGTATGCCCACTCATTCTGATCACTTTGTTGATTGGCGTTTCGTGAGGAAACAAGCGCTTCTCAACCATCTTTCCGACAACGATCACGCGGCGCGAGAGTTCGACATCTTCGTCATTGAGATTCCGGCCGTAACCAAGCGTGAATGCATTTGCGGTGAGAAAACTGCGATTCGAACCAACAATGAGCAGGCTCGGTGTCGTTTTCACGCCGTTATAAACCGCCTGACCTTTCACTTCGTACGCGAAACATTTCAGGCAAATTTCGCGGGCCTCGCCTTCCATCAAGCGATAGTAATGCAGCGCCTGCTGGTAACTGATGTTGCGCCGGTTCCGATATTTCTCTCGCACGTCGCCGCTCGCGCTCACGTTCGCCGGATATTTCGCGAACTGAAAAATGTTCGAGCCAAGAAAACTGATTCCATGCTCGATTGAATATTGCAGCGCGCCGATCGCGGTCATGACTGAGATCACGGAAAAAACGCCGATCGTGATGCCGATCATCGTCAGGCTTGATCGCAGCTTGTTCACGCCGAGCGAACTCAGCGCCATCTTGATGATCTCCTTGAACAACATGTCGATCTTACTCGTATCTAAGTGCCGTTACCGGATCGAGGCGTGACGCCGTCCAAGCCGGTGCGAAACCGGAAATGAGTCCGGTCATGACCGAAACGATCATGCTCGCGACGACGAGCCCGACCGAAAATTGAATTGGGAAGGATGGAAACGCCTTCCCAATTCCAAGACACATCACGTATGCAAATGAGAGTCCGATAAATCCACCAAGAAGACAGAGCGCAGTCGATTCGATGAGAAACTGCAACAGAATCGTGCGCCGGCGCGCGCCGAGCGCTTTGCGTGTCCCGATTTCTTTCGTCCGCTCTTTCACGCTGACGAATGTGATATTCATGATGCCAATCGCTCCGACGAAGAGTGAAAGGCCTGTGATGAACAATCCCGCGACGGCGATCGAGTTCTTCACCGGATCAAGCGTGCTCTTGAATGCCTGTTGTTCGTTGATCGAGAAGTCGTCCGATTTTTCCGGAGCCAAACCCCGTACACGGCGCATCAAACCGGTCAATTCGTCCTTTGCATCCGCGAGTTTGGTTTTGTCCTTCACTTTTACTCGCACGTCCGAATCAGGCTTGGCCGAAAAATACTTATTAAACGCGCCGAGCGGCATTGCCACCATCGAATCCCAACTGAACAAGCCGAGAAACGTTCCCTGTCGCGTGTTCACGCCGACGACCTTGAAAAGTTGACCGTTAATCAGAACCGATTTGTTGATCGGGCTCTCCGACGGAAACAACGCGTCGGCTACGTCGTAACCGATCACAACAACGCTGGCGCCACCGCGCGATTCCATGTCGCTGAAGAAGCGGCCTTCTTTGCAATCGATTGTCGATGTTACGATGAAATCCGAAGTCGTCCCGAGCACGAAAACGTTATCCACTTGATTGCCGCCGTATTTGATCGAGCGAAACACACTCGAGGTCGGCACGGCGACGATGAGATTCGAGTTCGGCGTTTTCTCAATCATGCGATTAAGCATCTCCGCGTATTCCGTTTTAATCTTTTTCCGGTCGCGATAATTCCACCAATCGTCCACCACCTTCCACGGCCATTGCGTCACGTACAGCACATCATCCCCGAGCACGGCCATGCTCTTGTCGAAGCCGATCGAGATTCCGCCAATCGCCGTACCCATCAACGTCACGGCGACAATCCCAATAATCACGCCGAGCGCGGTGAGAGTTGAGCGCGTCATGTTGGCTCGCATTTGCGCGACCGCGATTTTCCAACTCTCGCCTAGTTCGTAGAGAAAACGTTTCATGTCGATCTTAGCCAACCGTAGCCATATCGATTTCCGGAATAAATCCGGCATGATCGCTTTCGATCAGACCGTCCCGCAAATGCACGGTGCGCCGCGCATGCGCGGCAATGTCGCGCTCGTGCGTGACGAGAATGATCGTGTTCCCGCGTTGATACAAATCTTCGAACAGCGCCATAATCTCTTCGCCGGTCTTGGAATCGAGGTTGCCAGTCGGTTCGTCAGCCAAAATGATGGAGGGCCTGTTCACAAGCGCACGCGCCACAGCTACGCGCTGGCGTTGACCGCCCGAGAGTTCGTTCGGTTTGTGATGAATCCGATCGCCCAGGCCAACATCGGCCAGAACTTCCGCCGCACGTTGTTCGCGCGTCTCCGGATCGATCCCCGCGTAAATGAGCGGTAGCTCGACGTTTCGTAACGATGTCGATCTTGGCAGCAGATTGAATGTTTGAAATACAAAGCCGATCTCGCGATTCCGAATCGCCGCGAGCTCGTCGTCATTCATCTCAGCCACGTTCTTGCCGTTAAATTCGTAGCGGCCGGACGTCGGCGTATCCAAACAACCAAGCATGTTCATGAGAGTGGATTTGCCGCTGCCGCTCGGTCCCATGATCGCGATGTACTCGTTGCGGTGAATCTTCAGCGACACACCACGCAGTGCCCGCACGGTTTCTTCGCCCATCACGTAATCTTTCGTGATGTTCTCGATATCGATGACGATCGGGCCACGGGGCCTGGTTGAATCGCGCGTCTCCATCGCCAGATCGACAACTACTTCGACACTTCCTTGTCGTAAGTGACCTTGGCGCCTTCTTTCAATTTCCGGCTGATCGCGCTGTAGCTTCCCGAAATCACTTCGTCGCCCGGCTGCACTCCGCTCTTGATTTCCATGTAGGTGTCATCCGAAATTCCGGTCGTCACTTTCACGAGTTTCGCGGTGCTTCCTTTTTTCAGGAACACAACTTTCGCCAGCTTTTCACGCTCTTCCTTCTGCGCTGCCTTCTCTGCTTTCGCATTCGTAAACTCGGCATTGTTGTCGCCCTTGTCGCGCGCGGCAGCCTTTTGTTTTTTCTTTTCAATCTCTTCCGGGCTCAAATTGCTTTCACCGGTGCGAATCGTAACTGCTTGCATCGGCACGGCGACGACGTCCTTGACCATGTTTGTCTCGATGTCCGCCGTGCAACTCAATCCAGGTTTTAACGTCACGTCGTGATCGTCGATCCGGACCTTTACTTGAAAGTTCGTCACTTCCTCCTGCGTGCCGGCTCCCGTCATCGTCCCGGTGTTGGCAATTTGGTAGACTGTGCCGTGGAATTTTCGATCGCCGTAGGCGTCGACCTTTACCTTCGCCTTGTCGCCGACTTTCACGTTTACGACGTCGTTCTCGTTTACGTCGATGCGCGCCTCCATATGGCCGAGATCGGCCACGCGCATCACTTCGGTGCCGGCAAATTGTCCCGTCGCCACGATTCGCTCGCCGAGTTTACTGTTTAAGATTGTCACCGTCCCATCGATCGGTGAATAAACCGTCGTCTTGGAAAGTTGATCGCGCGCCTGGCTCGAACCTGCTTCCGCACGCTCGATTTCGTGTAACGAACTTTCGTAGGTGTTCTTCGCGACGTCGGACGCGGCCTGCGCGGCGTTGTATTCCTGAATTGAGATCGTCTTCTTCGCGTACATGTCGTCCGCGCGTTTCAAATCCTGCTCCGCTTTCACCATTGTCGCCTTTTGTTGAAGGTTCGTTGCCTTCGCGGCGCTGATTGCTGCCTCCTGCTGTTCGAGCAACGCTTTGTACGAGTCCGGCTTGATCTTCACCAGCAGGTCGCCTTTCTTCACCGCTTTGCCGTCTTCGACCGGAAGATCGATGATTTCGCCCGACACTTCCGGCGAGATTTTTACTTCTGTTTCGGGTTGTATTTTTCCAGTCGCCGAGACCGTTTGCAGAATCGTTTTGCGCACCGCCGTTTCTGTTGTGACCGGAATTGGCTTCTCGCGTTTGCCGGCGACGACCGAACCGATGATAAGCAGCAATACCACGCCAATCGAACCGAAAATGATGTAACGCTTCCGCCGCAAACGCCGTTTCTTAGCCTGTTGTGAGGCACTCGGAGGGGTGGTCAAGGTTTGATGCATAGGATGCTCGTTGGGATGGGCGACGGAAATTATCTCACTTTAGACCCTGGCAAGGCAAACGCGTTCACAGCCTCGATAGTGAGATGCAGTACACGGCATTCTGGATTCAACAAGCTTCAGGCGCCGGCATTTCGCATCGGTCCTGAATCCGCTCGATCGCCCATGCAGCATGCTCGGCAATCAATGGATCAGGGTCGGCCGCAGCGTGTTCCAGGGCCGGTAGATCGCACAAATCGCCTACGTTCCCCAAAGCGACGCAGACATTGCGCAAAAAGCCGCGACGCTTCACTCGTTTTATCGGCGAGTTTCTGAAAAGCACCTCAAATTCGGCATCATCTATTCTTAAATAATCACGCAAGGAGAGGTCCGTCGTTGTGTCCCGCGCAGAGAACGCACATTCCCGGGAGGTCTTGGCGAAGCGATTCCAGGGGCAGGCGTCGAGGCAATCATCGCAACCGAAGATCCGGTTTCCAATAAGAGGCCGAAACTCCAGCGGGATGGAGCCTTTCAGCTCAATGGTCAAATACGAAATGCAACGGCGCGCATCGAGCCGATGCGGAGCAGTGATTGCGCCGGTCGGACAAGCTTTGATGCAACGCTCACATTTTCCGCAGCGATCCGGTTGGGGACCGTCCGCTGGCAGATCGAGCGTTGTTAAAATCTCGCCGAGAAAAAACCACGTGCCCAAACGCGGATCGATCAGCATCGTGCTTTTGCCGTGCCAGCCGATCCCAGCCTTGGCTGCGTGATCCCGTTCCAGAATGGGTCCGGTATCGACGTAACACTTTTGCCGTCCGTCGAATTCACGGAGGAAATTGTCGATCTTGTCCAGCTTTGCCGCGATCACGTTGTGATAATCGTCGCCCCAAGCGTACCGCGCGATCTTCCCTGTGGCCGCGGGCGACTGCCGAATCGTATGACCCTGGAAATAATTCAACGCGACAACAATGATCGATCGCGTGCCCGGCAGAACGTTCTGCGGATCGCAACGTTTCTCTTCACCGCGCTCCATGTAATGCATTTCTCCCGCCGACCCGACCCGCAGCCAATTCCGAAACTCGGTTGCATGGGGTGGGGGAGCGCAAGCCGCGACGCGGCACGAATCAAATCCCAACTCGCGCGCAAACGCGACCAGTTTTTTCTTTAACGCCTCGCCCGATATTCGCGGCGACAAATTGCCGGCCACAGGTCTCATGCTTATTCTCCGACGGGGAAATGCTTGATGTTCTGCAGGATCAATTCAGCGATCTCTTCGGGAGTCTTTTCGGAAATGTCCACTCGTAGATCGGCCGCCTTTCTATAGAGCGGTTCACGCGCTGCCAGTAATTCCGATAACGTCGCCTCCGGGTTCGCCGTCTGCAATAGCGGGCGGTCACTCAGGCGGCGAATGCGCATTCGGAGAGTCGTTTCGTCGACATCGAGCCAGACAACTGTCGCTAGTTGCCTTAAAAGGTCGACATTCTCCGCCCGCAGCACGATACCGCCCCCAGTGACGATAATTGCCGGTTCTTCCAGAGACATTGAACGTAGTGTTTCCGTTTCCAGATTACGAAAGTGTTCCTCGCCGTGGGTCGAAAAGATTTCCTTGATCGGCATCTTTAGCTTCGACGAGGTAATTTCGTCCGTGTCGAATCGGGGTAATCCTGTTTTCTGTTCCAAAGCTTTTCCGACAACAGATTTGCCGGTTCCCATCATGCCAATCAGGGCAATCGATCCGGCGAGATTCACCTTGCAATATCAACACGGAATGGCGATTTCCAAATCGCCCGGAATGCGCTGAGGACAGCGCACGCTATAACCGTTTTTTGAACTCAAAGCGCTGTAGCGTCCGCTGTCCTCAGCGGATTTGAGGCGTTTGGAGGCTAGAATTCTGTAGGGGAAGCTGTTAGCTTCCCATGCATTTCTTATGTCTAAATCGAAACCTCTCGTCGCCGTCATTATGGGCAGCAAGTCGGATTGGGAAACGATGCGCCATTGCATCGATACGCTTGATGAGCTTGGCATCGCCAACGAACATCGTGTCCTTTCGGCGCATCGCACTCCTAATGCAACGGCCGATTTCGCGCGCAAAGCGGAGGATCGTGGTCTGCGCATCATTATCGCTGGGGCAGGAAGCGCTGCCCATTTGGCGGGAGTAGTGGCTGGATTGACTCAACTTCCGGTGCTCGGCGTGCCAATTCCATCATCAACGCTTCACGGGCTCGATTCGCTTCTTTCCATTGCGCAAATGCCTGGTGGTATCCCTGTGGGCACACTCGCAATCGGTTCCGCTGGCGCAAAGAATGCCGCGCTTCTCGCGGCCGCGATTCTCGCGCTGTCTGATGAGAGGATTCGAAAAAACCTTCAAGCGTTTCGAAAGAAGCAGACCAAAGCGGTGCTTGCCCAGCGAGTGCCCAAGTGAAAACAGAAGTTGTAGCGGCGATCCATGATCGCCGTCGGCGGTCCCAGGCCGCCGTCGCTACAAAACGCGCAGTAGAACTCCTGGCGAAGGGCGAGCCAGTCGCACTGCCGACCGAAACCGTTTACGGCCTGGCTGTCGATGCGCTTAATTCAATCGCCGTTGCGAAGATTTTTGAAGCGAAAGAACGGCCGCATTTCGACCCTCTCATTGTTCACTTGCCCGATTACGATTGGCTCGAGCGCGTGGCCGCACCCCGTCACGAAGAGCGGCAATTGATTGGGAAACTAGTCGATTGTTTTTGGCCAGGACCCCTCACCGTTGTTTTGCCGAAGAGTGAAATTATTCCGGATATTGTGACTGCTGGTCTGGACACGGTCGCGGTTCGAATCAGCTCACATCCCGTGTTTGCGCAGATCATTCGCGTGTTTGGGAGGCCGCTGGCTGCACCGAGCGCCAATCGCTTCGGTCGCGTGAGCCCTACGACAGCGCAGCATGTGTGCGACGAACTCGATGGGCGTATTCCGCTAATTGTGGATGGGGGACCAACTGCTCACGGAATTGAATCAACCATTGTTGCCGTACGGGATGACAAAATACACATTCTGCGTCGAGGACCGATCACCACTAAGCAATTGTCCAAATTTGGTAAAATCGACATCATTGCTCCGATTGGAAGAGTCTCCGTGCCTGGACAATTGCCCACGCATTACGCGCCGAGAACGCCGCTCCGCTTGATCGAAGATGCAGGATCATTTTCGCCAGAAGAGAATCAGCGGGTTGGACTGCTCGCGTGGCATGCGCCATCAAGGAAGGGCGATCTCCAGATCGCCCAGCGGCGGACTGGAGATCGTCGCTCCACGAAGTTTGTCGCAGTTCGCAGCCTGAGTGAACGCCAGGATTTGCGCCAGGCAGCCGCGAATCTATTTCGCTATTTGCGCGAGCTGGATGCCCTCGATCTCGATCTTATCGTTGCGGAACGAGTTCCTCTTCTGGGACTCGGGGCGGCGATAATGGATCGGCTGCAACGCGCGGCGCATGGCCCACTGGATACGCAAGACAGGCCTGAATAAATCCTCTGAAAAGCGGATGCGGTTTGTTCGGCTTGCTTTGAAACTCTGGATGATACTGGCAGGCGAGGAAGTACGGGTGATCACGCAATTCAATCAACTCCGCGAGCGTGCCGTCGGGTGATGTTCCGGAAATCGTAAAGCCTTTCTCGGCCATGCAGTCGCGATATCGCATGTTGAACTCGTACCGGTGCCGGTGCCGTTCCATCACTTCGTCGTGCCCGTAAATTTTTCTGGCAAGTGTGCCCTCCACAATTTTCGTCGGCCAGGTGCCAAGGCGCATGCTTCCGCCTTTGTTGCGGATGCCGCGTTGCTCTTCCAGCAGCGAGATGACTGGCTCAGCCGCGTTCCTATCGAATTCGGTGCTGTTTGCGCCTTCGATTCCACAGACGTTTCGCGCGAATTCGATGGTTGCCACCTGCATGCCGAGACAAAGACCGAGATACGGAACCTTGTGCTCGCGCGCGAAGCGCGCGGCGTTGATCTTTCCCTCCACACCGCGAACGCCGAACCCGCCGGGAATCAGGATCCCCGCCACATCCTTTAATTGGCCATCGACGCCATCCTCCAATGATTCGGCGTCGATAAGTTTGAGATCAATTCCGCAGTCCTGGCTCGCCGCCGCATGCGTCAGCGATTCATAAATGCTTTTGTATGCGTCCTGCAGATCGATGTATTTGCCGACCACGGCGATCTTAATGCGCTTTTTAGGACTGACGACGCGCTCGACAAATTTCCGCCAGTCCGCGAGGTCCGGCTGAGAGGTTTTGAGCTGCAAAAGATCGCACACTAGTTGATCCAGTCCCTCGGCGTGCAGCATTAGCGGATATTCGTAAATCGTGTGCTTGACATCGCGCGCCTCGATCACGGCCTTCTCCGAAACGCTGCAAAACATCGACAACTTCTGCCGCACATCACGGTCAAGCGGCTTTTCCGTGCGGCAAATCAATACCTGCGGCTGCAAACCGATCTCACGCAGCTTTGCGACGCTCTGCTGGGTCGGCTTCGTTTTTAATTCGTGTGCGGCTTTGATGTAGGGAACAAGCGTGACATGCATGTTCACCACATTTTGCGGACCGGCTTCCAGAATGAACTGCCGGATCGCTTCAAGAAATGGGAGACCCTCAATGTCTCCGGTCGTGCCGCCGATCTCGGTGATCACCACGTCGTGTTTGCTCGCATCGGAGAGTTCGCGAATACGGTCCTTGATCACGTCGGTGACATGCGGAATCACCTGCACGGTTTTCCCCAGATAATCGCCGCGCCGCTCCTTCAGGATGACCGATTCGTAAACCTGGCCGCTTGTCAGGTTATTGTGCCGGGAAAGAATACAGTTGGTAAACCGCTCATAATGACCAAGATCAAGGTCGGTTTCCGCGCCGTCATTCAACACATAAACTTCGCCATGCTGGAACGGATTCATCGTCCCAGGGTCAACGTTGAGATACGGATCGAATTTTTGGAAAACAACGCGCAAACCACGCAGCTCAAGCAACGTGCCGAGCGAAGCCGCAGCCAGCCCTTTGCCCAACGAGCTCACGACGCCACCTGTAATGAAAATGTACTTCATTAGACAACCCTTCGTTTTGCGCGAATGAGCGTTTGCTCCAGCGCGTGTGCATCCCGTGGTGTATCCACGCCGGGCGATCCTTTAGCAGTGACGAGCACATGAATTTTTACACCATTTTCCACGGCGCGCAATTGTTCGAGGGATTCCGCGCGCTCCAGAGGCGTCGGTTTCCATTTCACAAATTTCAAAAGTATCTCACGCCGGAATCCGTATATGCCCTGGTGTCGGAGAAACAGGGAACCGTCGTTCCTTGAGGCCGGAATGGGCGCGCGCGAGAAATAGAGAGCGTTGCCGCGAAGGTTGACAACCACTTTCACCTGGCTCGGAGATAAGACATCGGCTGGATTCTCAAACGGATGCGCGGCAGTAACGATATCGATCGTGCGATTGGAGCGGAGCTTTTCGACAAACTTGTCGATTAAGCGCGGATCGACTAACGGCTCATCTCCCTGGATATTGATTATGTAGGCAAAGTTTTTTGCCTTCCTTGCGACTTCGGCCACCCGATCGGTCCCGCTGCGGTGTCTCTGTGAGGTGAGCGCGACCTCTGCGCCCCAGTCAAAAGCGGCCTTGGCAATGCGCATATCGTCCGTCGCGATGATAATAGAATCCAAATTTTTGGCCCGCATACACCGCTCCCAGACCCTGTGCAAAAGCGGTTTGCCAGCAATGAGATGCAGTGGTTTTCCTGGAAAACGTGTGGAATTCCAGCGGGCAGGAATGATCCCAACGGCTTTCTTCATTCGGAAAGGTCGAGAATGATCTTTGCCGCGGCAACGAAGTCGGATGCAATCCAGTCTGCGATGCTGCCGGCCATGTCGTGTTGAATCCCAGTTTGAACGCGGATTGTGCGCACACCGGCGTTCCGCCCGCATTCGGCGTCGATCTCTTTATCGCCGATAAAAAATGAACAGGGAAGATCGATTCGGTGTTCTCGCGTGGCCTGCAGGATCATGCCGGGTGCCGGCTTGCGACAACTGGAGGGCTGACCCGGAACATCAGGACAAAAATAGCTCGCATCGATCAAACCATCGCCCAGCTGGTGCAACACTTCTGCTTCCACAGCACGATATTGCTCAATTGTAAAAAAACCGCGACCAATGCCGCTCTGGTTCGTAATGATAATGACTTTAAAGCCGTTCGATTTCAAACGCTGCAATGCTTCCGGGACGCCAGGGAAAATTCGTACCTGTTTGGGATCAGAGCAGTAATCGATATTCTCCATAATGGTGCCGTCCCGATCGACAAACACAGCAGCAGATTTAGAAATCATGCGTGGGAGCGTCAATTAACATTCGGCTTCAGCCCGGTGGTACCCTGCGATTGCGGCTACGGCCTGTTTCAACAGTTTTCCGTCGCGCCACAGTAACCATTGAACCGGTTTGCCCCAGGATGCCGACGGAACCTGGATTGACGCCCGTGCCAATGAGAAAGAACCCTCAGCGTTTTGCATCATTTTTGAAACTGGCAATCAGCTCATCTCGCGTGACTGTCGCTGTCCCAAGCTTGCTGACCACAACGGCGCTTCCGTGATTGGCGATTTCGGCCGCTTCAATCGGCGTCGCCTCGCAAGCGAGTCCCAGGGTGAAGAGAGCAATAGCAGTATCGCCGGCGCCCGAGACGTCGAAAACCTGGCGTGCCTTGGTGGGGATATAATGCGGCGGTCCTTCCTGCTGAAAGAGCATCATGCCATGTTCGCCGAGAGTGATGAGCACATACTTTGTTTCCCATTTTTTAAGCAACGCTTCGCCGGCGCGCTTAAGTTCAACATCTTGTGCCGGAGCTTC